>Ga0123357_10002505_pt1 | contig 20550 bp, 21 predicted proteins | sample TergutEmb28metaG_FD_89873 | JGI IMG/M metagenome (GOLD analysis project Ga0123357, IMG submission 89873) | Embiratermes neotenicus P4 segment gut microbial communities from Petit-Saut dam, French Guiana - Emb289 P4 | ecosystem: Host-associated > Arthropoda: Insects > Digestive system > Gut ... | reverse complement strand
GGTTTCGGCATCTTCCTGTGCAGACAGTTTGTCGCCGACATACCGGACAGCCTCTGCGAGGTCGCCCTGATCGACGGGGCGAGTCCCCTGTACATCTACGCGCGGATTATTGTTCCCCTGATCCGCCCGGCTATCGGCGCGCTGGCCATATTCCAGTTTTTGGGAACCTGGAGTGATTATATGAATCCGCTGCTTTACCTGAGTAAACCGGAAAATATGACCATGGCCCTCGCGATTCAGTTTTTTTCCAGCCAGCATTTGTCGGATATGGGCGCCATTATGGCGGCCGCTACGCTGGTGATGCTGCCGGTTACCGTAGTGTTCCTGATTTTCCAGAAGCAATTTATCAAGAGTATAGCCATTACCGGGATGAAATAAAAAAATGAACTACACGATGCCCAAGCACATCGGCGACTACAACAAGAATCAGATGTTGTCGATACTGCGCGAGAGAGGACCAACTTCCCGGGTGGAACTTTCCCGTTTGCTGGGGATTAGCCCCGCCGCGATAAGCCGGAGTACCTCGCGTCTGCTTGATAAGGGTATCATAAAGGAGTGCGACGCCGGGGTTTCCGACATGGGGCGAAAACCGGTTCCTGTGGAACTGTGCAGGGATTTCTGTTATGTCCTCGGCGCGGACCTTGTAGGCGGTACCCTGAAGATCGCGCTCGCCGATTTAATGGGAGAGATAATCAAGTACCACGAAGAACCCATCTTTCGTGAAAAGGGCGCCCATGCCGTTTTGGGACAGCTGCTTAACGCTCTGAAGAAAATAATCAGGGATGCCGGGGCGCCGCAGGAGAAGATTTGGGTCATCACCATCGGTACTCCGGGTATTTTTAATCCCGAAACCGGAAAGAGCAAGCATACCTTCTTTATCGATAAATGGGATGATATTGATATTCGGTCATGGGTATTTGAGTCATTATCAATTGAAACCGTGATCGAAAACGACGTTAATCTTGATGTGATCGGCGAAAGCTGGAAGGGTGTGGGCCAGGACTACGATAATATTCTGTATGTAAAATTGGGCCAGGGCCTTGCGGCGCGGGTAGTGCTGGAAGGCCGGCTGCTCCGCGGCGAGCACCACATGGCCGGGGAGATAGGTTATATGCTGCCCGCCAGCGAGGTAACGGATCAACCGGTATTCGCGGCGCAGGATGCTGTGGTAAATTACGAGCATATGCTTAACAATACCGCCGCTTCCCGCCAATACCGGGATATTACGGGAGAACAATCGGCCGCTACCATTTCCGATATTTGCGGACTGGCAAACGGCGGGGATGAACCCGCTAAGACTGTTTTAAGCCAACTGCTCGATCATTTTGGCGTGGTGCTGCTCAATAGCGCCACGGTGCTGGATCCCCAGGTGATCATTTTGGGCGGGGACGCGGGCAGTTTCGGTGAAAAGGAAATCGCTGTTCTGAAAAAAAGGATAGAGGAACATTTTCCTCTTCCGAATATAATACCTTCAAAACTTCAAAAGCAAGCTTGTCTTTATGGCGCGATTAAAATGGGACTTGACCGTGTGGAGAAACGTATAACTGACATTTGGTAAGCAACGGAGGAGAAAGTTTTGCAGTATTTAATCGGAATAGACGGCGGCGCTACCAAGACCGCCGTTTGCGCGGCGGGCGTCAATGATTCGTTTCTGAGTTACGCCAAAACTTCGGGTTCATCATGGAGGGAGCATGGCGCGAGGAAAGTGGCGCTGAATCTCAGGGAAACGGTCGCCGGTCTTCTTGGGGATAAATTCAGCCAGATAGCCGGAATCGCGATGGGGCTTCCCTGTCACGGTGAAAGCGCGGAAGGCGACCTAATTCTGGAACAGTCCATCCACAGTATGTTTTCGGGTGTGCCCATTTACTTTACCAATGATGTTGAAGTCGGATGGGCAGGATCGCTGGCCCTTGTGCCGGGCATCAACATAGTCGCGGGTACCGGTTCGATTGCCTTTGGCAAGGACAGTTACGGAAACGCGGCGCGAAGCGGGGGCTGGAGCGAATTCTTCGGCGACGAAGGTTCGTGTTACTGGATAGGCCGTAAAATTATGGAGCTGTTTTCAAAACAGGCCGACGGCCGCATGCCCAAAGATCAATTGTATTCAATGGTTTACAATGAGCTTGAACTTGAAAATGATCTCAGTTTTATCGACAAAGTCCACGCCAAATACATAGGTTTCCGGAAACAGGTGGCGGATTTACAGTATCTGGCTGAAAAGGCCGCGCTGGCCGGTTCGCCCAGCGCCAAAGCGCTGTACGATGAAGCGGTGTACGAACTATGCCTGCTGGTAGATGCGGTAAGAAACAGGCTTAATTTTTCCGGGGCCCCCCTGATTGTTTCTTATTCCGGCGGACTTTTTAAAACAGGTGATCTTGTTCTGCCGAAGTTTTCCGGGGAAGTTCAGAAAAGGGGAGGGAAGCTGGCGCCTCCGCGTTTCGAACCGATGGAAGGGGCGCTGCTCCTGGCCTTCGAGCATTTTTCCCCGGGCGGCCTTGAGCAGATAAAGCAGCGGCTTGAAAAATCCAAAAACGGCTAACGAAGGAGCACGAAATGAAACTCACCTATACGGAAATTTTTGATACGTTTAACGCGCTGGGCAAAACCGCGGATTATCTTGATACGATGCAGGACGCCATGAAGGCGTTTTTCCGTGACAGGAAGCAGCTGGTTTTTATAGGCTGCGGGTCAAGTTATTCGCTTGCCAAATCCATGTCCATCATGGCCCACATGGCGACGGGTATTCCTTCGTCCGCCATGGCGGCGGGGGATATTCTGCTGCACGCCGCCCGTTATGGAAAGTGCTTCGACGGCTGCGCGGTGGTATGCATTTCCCGTTCAGGCCGGACCAGCGAGCTTCTCATGGCGCTTGACGCGCTGAAAGGTAATAATTACGCGTTTTCGGTAGCTTCACTTATCTACGCCGATGGTACGCCCCTTGCCGAAAAAAGCGATCTCGTGCTTTCGATGCCCTGGGCCTTTGACTCCAGCGTCTGCCAGACCCGCTCGGTGACCAACTTCTACTTTTGCGCCGCCTATGCCCTTGCCAGGCTGACGGAAAACCAGGCGCTGCTTGACGATCTGCGGCATGTAGTTGAAAAAGGCCCCGAATACATGCGCAGGGTAGAAACCCTCGCGGAAGAACTCGCCGTTCACCCGTGGACGCATTGCGTGGTGCTTGCTGACGCGGAACTCGAGGGCATTGCGGAGGAGGGCGCGCTGGCCTTTAAGGAAATTTGCCAGCTCCCGTCGAACTACTACCATCTGCTGGATATCCGCCACGGGCCCATGGTGCTGCTGGGCAAAAACACCCTTGTACTCGCCGCGTTAGGTGTAAAGGATAGCCAGGAGTACAAATTATTGGCGGATATAAAAGGAAAAAACACGGAGCTCATCGCGTTTTCCGATACGCCGCCGGCGGGGCCGACGGCAGGGCAGGATATACGCGGCTTTGCTTACGGGCGCCCCCTGTCGCATATCGCGCGCGGCGTTCCTTTTATAGTCCTTTGCCAATTGGTTGCCTATAAAAAATCGCTGCAAACCGGCGCCGATCCGGATAAGCCTACAGGTCTGGAGGCCTGGATTGCGCTCTGACCTGTCCGCCAGGATTCGTACGGTTATTTTTGATCTGGACGGTACTCTTTCCGATTCCGCGGTTTTAACCATAGCCGCCTGTAAAAAGGTCACGCCCCTGTTCGGCCTTCCCATGCCTACCGTGGAAGCCATAAGGAGAGCCACCGGACACCCGAATCCTGAGTTTTACACAATCCTGTTCCCTGATTTTCCGCGCGAATTGGTGTATACTGCGGGGGAACAGGTTGAAGAAGAAGAACTGAGCGTACTTCCCACGGTCAGGGATAGACTGCTTTTCCGGGGCTGTAAGGAACTGCTCCGGCAGCTTAAAGAACGCGGTATTCGTCTTTGTATCGCCAGCACCGGGGATGAGGGGCATGTGTTTCCTGTTTTGCGCGAGACCGGCATTGTTCAGCTTTTTGACACTGTTTCCTGCGGCCGGCCCGAAAAAACCGTGATGCTCCGTGAACTGACTACGGAGGGCGAAAGAGACGGGTACGTCATGGTCGGCGATATGAAAAAAGATTATGAGGCCGCCCGCGCCAACGGGATCCTGTCGGTGGGCGCCTGTTACGGTTACTGCAGCCGGGAACTTACGGAATTTGACCTTTATGTTGACACGCCCGCGGAGCTGCTGCAAATTTTGGATACCAGGAGTTAATTGTGCCGCTCACCACAACCCTTAAAATGCTCAGCGCAGCCCGGCGGAACGGGTATGCTGTCGCGGCGTTCAACTGCGAGAACATGGAGATGATCCAGGCGATTATCGCCGCAGCCGAGGAAATGAACGCCCCGCTGATTTTACAGACAACCCCGTCAACGATACGCTACGCTTCGGTGGAACTTTTTGCCGCCAACGCGGCGGCCGCGGCGCAAAAGGCGGCTATTCCCGTCGCGCTGCACCTTGATCACGGGGACAGTCATCAGCTTGCGTTTGACGCTCTGCGCGCCGGGTATACTTCCATCATGATAGACGGCTCGCACTTCCCATTGGAAGAAAATATCTCGTTTACAAAAAAGGCGGTGGATTTCTGCTCCAAAGCCGGTATTCCCGTTGAAGGCGAACTTGGCCGCGTGGGCGGAAAAGAAGACGATACGGTAAGCGCCGGCACAGGCTACACCGATCCGGATGAAGCTATACGCTTCGTGGCGGAGACCGGGGTTTCATCCCTGGCCGTAGGAGTTGGCACCGCCCACGGAATATATGTGACAAAACCGATATTGAATCCGGAGCTGATTACGGTTCTGAAAGGCGAGTTAACGATTCCCCTGGTACTGCACGGCGCGTCAGGGCTGGAAGACGCGGTAGTGCAGGACTGTATCGCGCGGGGTATCTGTAAGGTTAATATCGCGACCGATCTTCGCATCGCCTATACCAGGACGGTCCGTGAATTCCTTGAAAAGGATACTAACTGCATCGACCCCAAGAAATTCGGCGCGGCCGGGAGGGAGGCGGTGAAGAAACTGGCAATGGAACGTATCGCGGTGTGCGGCTGCCGGGGGCGGGCCGGTGAAGGATGAGAAAGGAGTACGATTATGAAAATGAACGGCAATACTATTTTGATTACAGGCGGCGCGACGGGAATCGGTTTTTCCATGGCCGCTTATTTTTACGCGCGTGAAAATACCGTCATTATTTGCGGCCGGCGCGGGAACAGGCTGGAAGAGGCGCAAAAAAAACTGCCGGGTCTTAATACCGTGAAATGTGACGTGACGGATCCGGAAGGCCGGAAAAAATTGGCTGCGTATATTAAGGAAAAATTCCCGGCCATAAACATGGTAATAAATAACGCCGGAATCCAGCGCGATATCGATCTGACAACCGGGCTTAAGGGTCTGGAAGCCGGTGAGAGTGAGATCACGGTTAACCTGGAAGCGCCCATTTACCTTTCGGCTCTGTTTACACCCCTGCTTACAGGTAAGGAAAACGCGGTAATTGTTAATGTTTCGTCCGGCCTGGCGTTCATGGTAGAGCACGCGACAGGCATGCCTGTTTACTGCGCCACAAAGGCCGGTCTGCACACATTTTCAATGGCCCAGCGCAAACAGCTCGCGCCGCTTGGCATACGGGTTGTCGAAATTATCCCGCCCGCGGTGGAATCGGAGCTTAACCCTGAGGGCCGCAAAAAACGCAACGCCGCCGGCACGCTGCGCCTCATTTCTTCGGACGAATTTGCCGCGAAAGCTCTTGTGAAAATGGAAAAGGACGCGGACGAGATTAGGCTATAGGAGAAAGAGCCGTATATTTTTTCAGTGTTTTCGCAACCGCGCCGGGACCGGCGGCAAGCTCTTCAAAGTAACGTTCAACCTTTTCTCCAAGTCCCGCCTCGTACAGGTTTACCGCGAAAATGCTTTTATCGGAGAGTATTGGCGCAAGGACAGAATGGAAGGGGCCTTTGTCTCCCAGAGCGATGCTGGAGAGCGGCGCGGCAAGAGAAGCGTACAGGGGATCGGGGCTCACCGTGAAGGGCCGGCCTTCGTCGTTTATCCCCATGAGGTAACGGATCCAGGCGGCGAAAACCAGGGGGATGAGCTTTAAGTCTTCAACCTTGGGCGGCGGTTCACCGGGCGCCGGTTTAACGTTTACCCTCCCGGAAAGGTAAGCTTTTATTGTTTCCCCGTAGCGGACGGGGATCTTCTGGGAGCTGTCCGCTGCGATCCGCTGGGGCGTGTCGGGCATAAAGGGGTTAGGGAAACGGACATTGATGACTTCATCGATGAATTCCCTGGGCGACAGAATGAGCGGATCCGCTGCCGCCGGTAATCCCTCCCTGTAGCCTATGCCTTCTATAAGTTTTACGAGGTCAGGATTTTTCATTTCATCGCTGATGCGGGTATAGCCCAAAAGGCAGCCGAAGATGGCCAGGGCCGTATGGAGCGGGTTAAGGCAGGCGCAGACTTTCATCTTTTCCACCTTGTCCACTGTCTCCCTGGAGCAAAAGAAAACGCCGGCCTTTTCCAGGGCCGGTCTTCCCGCCGGGAAATTATCTTCGATAACAAGGTAACCAGGCTCTTCCGCGTTTACAAAGGGCGCCTGGGGAGTTGTTTTACAATAGAATTCCGTACTGGTAAATCCGTCCTTTTCAAGAAGCTCTTTTACCCCCTTGTCCGGCCCCGGCGTGATCTTGTCTATCATGGACCAGGGGAAGCTCAATGTGGTACGGTCCCGTATATAGTCCAGAAACTCTTTTTCGACGAGACCCTTCTGGACCCAGTTCCGCGCAAAGAGCTCCACGGCGCTGAAAAGCTTGTCGCCGTTGTGTGAACAGTTATCCATGCTGACCAGGGCCAGGGCCAGGGGAAGATGGCCTTCACTGCCGCGCACGCGAAAACGCTCCAGAAGGAGCGCCGTTAGCTTTCCAAGGTAATTTTCAGGCCCGCTTCCGTCTCTTTTTTCGGGACCGTTTTCAAAATCCGCGGCGGCGTCAGGCAGCGTTTTGCCGCCCGGACCGTAAAGGTTATAGGCCTTTTCGGAGATGGTAAAGCTCGCCATTTTTAGCGAAGGGGAACGGAAAATCGCCTTTAATTCTTCAAAATCCTCTTCCTTTCCCATCCAAAGTGATTCCGCGATACTGGCAATGACCTTTTTCTGTATGCCCCCATTGGCTTTCAGGGTAACCCCCAGGGTAAGGTCATCGCAGGGTTTAAAGATCCTGTCGAGAATTTCCCCGTCTCTCCCGGCAACAACGATGATACCGGTTTTTTCAATTCCCTGTTCCAGCAGGCTCTGCTGCAGGGCCGCCGGAAAAATCCGGAATATGTTTCCCGCCCCAAAATGGACCCATTCGGGGGTTTTTTTGGTAGCTTCGATCATGGCCGGGCGATCAAACAGCGGCAGCTGTATTCCCGCTTTTTCCCACTGGGCCCTGTTGGCCAATTCCCGGTTGTTAAGACGCATTTTCACCCCTCTTTTGCTTCCTGATTGCTTTTTACAAACGTTTTTACCGACCACTCTTCCAGTGCCATCCGGTCGTCTTCATATTTCATAAAAGGCACTCCGTTTCCGCATGAGGTCATTACCCTGTGTATTTTGATACTGAACAATTGCCGTACAATGGCTTCATTATAATTTGGAAAGCAGGATCTGAGCAGCCCGGCAAATTCGTCTGTTCCTTTCGCAATTACTTCCCCTTTGCCAAAAGCCCTTAATACACAGGGCTGGCTGTCAAAACCGCACCACATGAGGGTTATTTTTCCGTTTTCGGCGAGGTGCGTCGCGGTATCGTTACCGCTGCCGTAGTAATCCAGATAAATAACATGGTGGTCATTTAGAATACGAAGAGTCTCATATCCCTTTGGCGCGATATGAACTTCCCCCTCGCCGCAAGGGGCAGTCCCGACAAAAAATATTTTTTGCCGGTGAATAAATTCCCTGAACTCACCGGTAAGCCTGTCAAAATTTTCCGCCATGGATTAATCCCCCTCTTTATGGTTATGAATATACCTCTAAAAATACAGCCCCGCAAGAACCTCTTTCATTCTGAATTCCGCTTTCCGAATTCCGAATTTAATAGTTACTTGTTCATAGTCAAAGATGAAGTTATAATATACAACAATTTATAAAGAGGCCATATTTTGCAAAAAGTTAAACTCGGAATAATAGGGCTCGGAAACATGGGGTCAACCCATGTGACATCCATACAGTCCGGCCTGGTTCCTGATATAGAATTATCCGCGGTAGCCGATCGTCTGGAAGCGAAGCGGGATTGGGCTGCCGCCCAGCTCCCGGCCGGATTTCCGGTTTTTAAGGAAGGCGCTGAACTCATTTCAAGCGGTCTTTGCGACGCGGTACTGATAGCGGTTCCGCATTACCAGCATCCTCCGCTTGCGATTATGGCTTTTAAGGCTGGTCTCCACGTGATGTGCGAAAAACCCGCGGGGGTCTACACCAAACAGGTAAGGGAGATGAACAGGGCCGCGGCGGAAAGCGGCCTCGTCTTCGGCATGATGTTCAACCAGCGTACCAATAGCTGGTTCAGAAAAATGCACGAGCTTGTCCAGGGCGGAACCCTCGGCCCGATAAAGAGGGTGAGCTGGATCATCACCGACTGGTACCGGCCCCAGGCCTATTACGACTCCGGCGAATGGAGGGCGACCTGGGACGGCGAGGGGGGCGGGGTACTGCTCAACCAGTGTCCCCATAACCTCGATCTGCTCCAGTGGATCTGCGGTATGCCCGCCTCCGTAAGGGCCTTTTGCCACAACGGCAAATGGCACAATATCGAAGTAGAGGATGATGTTACCGCCTACCTTGAATACCCGAACGGCGCTACCGGCACCTTCGTTACTACCACCGCCGACGCGCCGGGAACCAACCGTTTTGAGGTTACCCTGGAATGGGGAAAGCTCGTGAACGAGGATAATACCAGCCTTACCCTCTACCGGCTGGTCCAAAACGAACGGGAATTCTGCAAAACGGCAAAAGGCGGGTTTGACGCGCCGGGGGTGACGGTGGAGAAAATTGAAACTTCAGGCGCCAACGAGCAGCACATAGGGGTGCTCAAGGCGTTTGCCGGGAGGATACTCCACGGCGCCCCGCTTGTTGCCGAAGGGTACGAAGGGATCAATAGCCTTACCCTGTCCAACGCGATGCACCTTTCAAGCTGGCTTGACGCCACGGTGAAGCTCCCCCTGGATGAGGATCTTTTCCTCGCGGAACTGACGAAGCGCAGGGCCCTTTCTTCCGGGAGGAAACGTTGAAACTCTCGTTCAGCACACTGGGGTGTCACGATTATACCCTGGATCAGATTATATCTTGCGGGAAAAAATTCGGCTTTGACGGGGTGGAACTGCGGCACGTGGAAAACAACGTGAAGCTCTGGGAAACGCCTGACTTTTGTTCGCCCGCGTCCCTTGCGGCGGCCAAAAGGAAATTGAGCGGCGCGGGGCTTCCGGTTTGTGTCGTTGGCGCGAGCGGCTCTTTTGCGCAGGCGGGGCTTGAACACCGGAAGGAACAAATTGAACTTTTTAAACGCTGGGCCGAAGTCGCACAGGGGCTGGACTGTCCCTACATCCGGGTCTTCGGCGGCCCCGTGCCCGAGGGCCAGAGCATGGAAGAAACGCTCAAATGGGACGCTGAGGGCTACAACGAAGCGTTTCCGCTCATCGCAAAATACGGGGTAACCATGCTCTTTGAGACCCACGATTCCTTTGCCGCCTCCAAAGGGCTTGTGCCCCTCCTTAAAATGCTGGAAGGCAGTTTCGGCGTGGTGTGGGACATACTCCATCCCCTGCGTTTCGGCGAACCAATTGAAGAAACCTGCCGTAACCTTGGCCCCTGGCTGAAGCATATCCACATAAAAGACTCCAAAGTGTTTTCGGAAACGGAATTTGATTTTATGCTTCCCGGCGAAGGCGTGCTTCCCATACCTCGGATCATGGAACTTCTTAAATCCGGCGCCTATGATGGCTACTACAGTTTCGAATGGGAACGGGGCTGGCACCCCGAGATTGCTTCCTGCGAACTCGCATTCCCCGCCTATATTAGGTATATGAGGCGTTTCCAATAATGGCGTCATCTTTTTTTACTGATATAATAAGCAAACGGTTTAACCCTGACGCGGTATTGGATCTGGGCGAATCGCAAAGCAGGGGAAACGGTAACAAGGTTCTGATTATCAGCGATTTACACATGGGGTCGGGGAAGCGGGACGATCTTCACCCCAATGGGGATCTTGTACGGAGAATGCTCGAAGAGTACTACTATAAAAACGGGTGGTACCTCGTTCTGAACGGGGATATCGAAGAACTGGCGAAATTTACCCTTCCCGACATACGTACCGAATGGGCGGAGATGTACCGGGTTTTTGATCTCTTCGCTTCTTCCGGGCGGTTTTACAAAACCCTGGGCAACCACGATGAGGATCTGATCTTTGAAAAGAAATATCCCTACCCGCTGTACAACGCGGTTCGTATAGAAACCGGGCTTATTCCCATCTTTGTATACCACGGCCATCAGTCTTCCAGGGTCTATACGGATTTCAATAACATAGTAAGGCTGAGCCTCAAATACCTCTTTAAGCCCGTGGGTATACGGAACATTTCTTCCGCGCGGAGCCCCAACCGCCGTTTCCATGTGGAGCGGCACGCCTACGATTTTTCTTTAAAAAATAACTGCATTTCGGTCATTGGTCATACCCACAGGGCACTTTTTGAATCTCTGGGCCGTTTCGATTACATTAAATTTGAGATTGAACGGCTCTGCCGGGACTACCCTTCGTCAAGCGGGGAAGACCGGGTGCGGATCGCCGGGGAAGTCGCCGCCCTCCGGCATGAACTGGGGAAGCTGAAACGTTCGGAACGCCGGAAAGGACTCAAGGAGAGCCTTTACGGCGATGAACTTCCGGTTCCCTGCGTCTTTAATTCAGGCTGCGCGATAGGGAAAAAGGGCGTTAACGCTATCGAGGTGGACAGCGAAAACATTGCCCTGGTATACTGGTTCGCTGAAGGGAAAGGAATGAAATTTATCAGCCGCGGCTCGTACAATGTGGAAAAAAACGCCGGTTTCTGCCGGGCCGTACTCAACCAGGATCGCCTGGATTATGTAAAGGCGAAAATAGAACTTTTCAGTAACAAGGAGCCGGAAAATATTGTCAAGGTTTAATAAATTATCCGCCAGGGCGGTTGTCGCGTTTTTGGCGGCTCTGGCAGTTTGTTCTGTTTTTAACATTGTTACGATTTCATACAGAACAGGTATTCAGAAATTGCACATGGAACAGCTGGTAGATGAAAAAAGCCAGCGAATCACCGGCGCATTGACCCGGCTGCTCGGCAAGACGCAGACCGTGGCCGCGTTCGTTGCGCAGCACAGGGACAATACCGGCGACTTTGACAAAATCGCGTTTTTATTGGCTGATGAACCGGCTGTGTTAAACATTGTTATTGCGCCTCACGGCAAAATTTCGGCTGTTTATCCGCCGGGGAGCGGCGCATCCCTCGTGGGAACTGATCTTTTCAAAGAAGGCTCTGACTTCAAAGAAGGCAAAGCCGGAACGGGCGCGTCAGATACGCTTGTAATGGACGGGCCCTTTGATACGCCGCACGACGGGCAGGCGCTGACCGGTACGATGCCGGTACCTTTTGATGACGCCTCCGTCGAAAGCGGTATTTGGGGCTATGTATCGGTAACGTTTAAATTCCCGGAGCTTCTGGATGAAGCCGACCTCGCGTCCTTCAGGGCCCAGGGTCTTGATTATGAAATATGCCGCCTGGATCCTGTCAGCGGCGAAAAAACGGCGATCTACAGCGATATAGGACACACCATTCAGAATACCCGCCTGATCGAAAGGGATATGCGTATTTTCAACGAGGAATGGGTTTTAAGGGTTTCGCCTGTTGTCACCTGGTACACCCACCCTGAAAACATCGCCCTGCTGCTGGCAGGCGTATTGATAAGTTTTCTCATTCTGATCCTCGTGCAAAACAACGCCGAACTGAAACAGATGGGCATCTATTTTGAGAACATGTCCACGACCGACGCGCTGACCAATGTTTATAACAGAAGGTATATTGACGAAAATATAGACAGCCTGGTCAAATCCATTACCAGATCCGGTGGGGCGCTTACCCTGATGAGGATAGATGTAGATGCCTTTAAAATTTACAACGATACCTACGGGCACAGTAAGGGGGACAGCTGCCTCAGAATTATCGCGAAGGTACTCAGTCAGAGCCTGAAGAGGGACAATGATTTTATTGCCCGTTACAGCGGAAAAGAATTCGTCGCTGTTCTGCCGAATACCGACGCGGCCGGAGCGGATATAATGGCGGAGAGGATACTGAAAAATATAAGGGACTGTAATATATCGCATGAAAAAAGCGATATCGCGAACCGTATAACCGTTTCCATCGGCGTCGCTTCCGGTAAGGCAAGTTTCCATACCACGGGGGACGATTACATTAAAAGGGCGGGGGAGGCGCTTGATATTGCCAAACAAAACGGGCATGACAGGCATGCCCTGCTGGCCATCGGAATTATCGCTTGACGGATAAAGCGGTGTAGAAGCATGATAATAGTGTAGTAGCATGACAGCAGTGGAGGGTATAGGTGGCTGAATCCGGCAGAACGCATATTCTGGGCAGGGTAATAGTCTTGATTTTTCTTATTTTGATACTCCTGGGGGGCGGGATAGTCTGGTTTGACTATCTCAATGTTATTGACGCCAAAAGCGTCCTTGGCCCGGTGTATGACAAACTCCGGGGAGTGCCCCTGATAGGCCGGGTTTTGCCTTCCGGGGCGGGCCGTACCCAGGCGCCGGCCAGCGAAGAGATCCCCATAAACCTTGACGCCGAGCGTTTCGCCGTGCAAATGGAAGCTTTGGAACTCCGCAATATGGAACTGGACAAGCAGGAGCAGGATCTCCAAAACCGCAAGGGGCAGATTGAGCAAATGGCCCAGGAACTTGAAGATCGGCAAAAAGCGCTGGATGAACGGGAAAATTCGTTCAATGCCTTGGTCTCAGACGCCGAAATTAAAGATAGGACCGTCGAACGGAATGCCATCAATCTGACCAATATGCCCCCTGAGCGAGCGGTAGGTATATTGGCGGCAATGGATGATCAGGACGTAATCGACGTGTTAAGGAAAACCGATCAGCTTGCCCAGGCGGCAGGAAGCTCGTCCATTGTACCCTATTGGCTGTCCCTCATGGACCCCCAAAGGGCGGCGGAACTTAGCCGTAAAATGGTTTCGAGGCCTTCCACCCTGAATTAAGAGGTAGCTGCCTTTCGTTAACGAAGGGCCCGGTTTTCCGAATCTTATTTCGAAGATGAGGAGGCCGGGATTGATGCAGATATCTACTCCCACACAAGCCCTTGACTCCCCTTTGGGGGGCGATTCGCCCCGGGAAAGTGGTTTAATAGAGAACTTTTCAGCCGATTCCTTGGGTAATTGGAGCCATAAAACCCAAAAGAAAAACAAGCAGGGAATTTTTGCAAAGTTACTTGAAGGGTTGGCGGTAAAGAACACAAAAGGAAACGACAAATCCGAAAACGCAGGGGAAACAGGTAAACACAAAAAACTTTTAGAAAACGCTTTAAAACCGGGAGAAATTACCTTTAAACCGGAGGTCAATAACCTAAAAAAGGAAAACGCCCCAAAAACGGATCAAAACGCCAAAAAAGCAACAGGCGTTGAATTTTCTGGTAGCGGCGTCATTCCCGGTCACCAATGGAATCCGGCTGAGGCAAGAACGAACGTATATACGTTCCCGGAGGATTTTCCCGCCCGTAAAGGGAAGGAAGTTTCCCGTCTCACCGACAGTCTCACCGGCGTATCGCAGAAAGGTTCAAGACAGGCTGCCGGTAATGTTACCCAAGTTTTGGCCGGAAAGGAAGAAACAGGCCGCGTTTTGGCGCCTGGTACTCTGAACAGCCAAAACGAAAAGGAAGTTTCTGACAAACCGGCGGCTTCCGGCCCGGATAACGCCAAAGGTTCAGCCAGGGGAACGGCGAAGTTTTTATCATTTTCCTTCCGGGAAATGGAGAACAGTTTCCTTCAGTCCCAGGGCGGTACTAACCCGGAAATCGCGAATTTGGGGGCCAAATTCGCGGCAAAAGGCGGCGCCGGTGAAAAGGAAGATTCCGGTTTATCCGAATCCCGGGGGAAAAAAGGCAAGCTCAACATCGATGTCCGGGACCTCCGGACTAAAACGGAGCATGTGCGCGCCGGGGAAGCGGGTAATCAGCTAGCGGTAAAAGATCCCCCCGCCCAAAAGCAGGCCGTCACGGAGATTGAGATCCCCGTGGATCTTGCAGGCAAGGCAGGCAAAGGGGAAGACGGCCTTTCCCTGAATACCGGTAAAGAAGCATCCGGGCACGTTAGTTTTGAAGACGCCCTCGCGGGTGAGCTTCGCGGGAACCTTTCCCCGGACATAGTCCGGGACGCAATGGTTATAGTCAGGAACGGCGGCGAGGGAACCATACGCCTCTCCCTCCACCCCGCTTCCCTTGGAAATGTAAAGATACGCCTTGAAATGACCGAAAACAAGATCACAGGGCATATCATTCTGGAAAGTAATGAGGCATTCCGGGCTTTTGAGCGGGAATTACCTGTTTTGGAAAAGGCTTTCAGAGATTCGGGCTTCAGCGAGACCAGCCTCGAAATGTCCTTTGCCCAGGACGGCGGAAATTTCAACGGACGGGAACAGCGGCAGGAGGGAGAACTCCAGGCCCTTGCCCCCGTTCACGCGGCTTCCCGTTACGAAAGCGGAACGGAGTGGATCGATTCTTCCACGGTTTTACCTCCCAATGAAATGAGAGTTTCAGCGGGAAGAAGTCCGGTCAATTTGCTCATATAACAGGAGTAACGTATGGCTTTACAGTCGGTAATGAGTTCCCAGGAAAAAGACGCGGTCGCCTCAATGGTGGATACCGCCAATAAAAAACTGGCTGGTGAACTTAACCAAAAAAATATACAGCCGGGTCAGGATCTGGGAAAGGAAGATTTTTTAAAGATCCTTCTTACCCAGCTTGCCCATCAGGATCCTACCGCGCCGATGGAAGATAAGGAATTTATCGCCCAGATGGCCCAGTTTTCCAGTCTGGAACAGATGACCAATATGGCGGCGGATTTCTCCAAAATGGCGAGGATGCTGCGGGTGACTGAGGCCTCCGGGGCGCTGGGTAAATCCGTTGAGCTTAACCAGGGAGATGAAACAGTTAAGGGGGTAGTCCGGGCGGTAACCAGGGACGATATACCCCAGATCCTTGTAAACGACAAATACTATCCGTGGGATCAAGTTACCACGGTGTATGACCAATTAAAAGAATAACAACCTGCAGGAGTTAATATATGATGCGATCTTTGTTTTCCGGTGTTTCCGGCCTTCAGAATCATCAGACAAGAATGGATGTAATTGGCAATAATATTGCCAACGTGAATACCTACGGTTTCAAACGGAACCGGGTTAATTTTCAGGATATTTTCTATCAGCAGCTCCAGGGCGCCGCGCGCCCCACTGATGATCTTGGCGGGGTAAACCCCAAGGAAGTGGGCCTCGGAATGTCCGTGGCGTCTATCGATACGGTGCATATCCAGGGCGCGCTGCAGACTACCGGCGTGGGAACGGATCTGGCCATCCAGGGGAACGGCTTTTTTATTCTGGATGACCGGGGGAACCAGCTCTATACCAGGGCCGGTACTTTCAGCCTGGACGAGCAGGGGACCATGGTCAACCCGGCCAACGGTATGAAGGTCCAGGGCTGGATGGCCCAGGATGTTGACGGGACTCAATTTTTGGATACCTCCCGGAGCCTCGAAGATCTGGTAATTCCGGTAGGCGCCAAAGACGCGGCCAGGGCAACCACACTGGTAAATTTCGCCTGTAACCTGGACAAGAGAACCCCCGAAGTTCCCGAAGGGGCCACGAACCTTGAGACCCGGGAGGGAACCTGGTCGACTCAGCAAAAAATATACGATACCTTTGGCGAGGCGCATACGGTACAGGTAGAGTTCTCGCGGGTACCGGGGGTCAATAATAGCTGGACCGCCCGTGTTTCGGTGGACCCCCAGAACGAAACGCCCACCAACGCCTCGGCCGGTCTGGGAGACACGCCTCCGGCAGCCGGCGGCCCCACGACCTTTACCGTGAATTTCAACAATCAGGGGACCCTTTTGAGCGCGACAGACGCGGCGGGCAATGAATCCGGCGCCCAGGGAGGGAACGTGGTAATGAACGTCGCCTATGACGTACAGGGCGCCACACCCGGGGACAACGGCCAAATGGTACGCCAGAATTTCCAGCTCAACCTTGGAAGCGTGGGCGGCCTGACCAATTCAATGACCCAATTCGCAGAGAAAAGCTCCACCAAGATATTCGAGCAGGACGGCCATACCATGGGCTACATGGACAACTTCAAGATCGACGGCAGCGGAATTATCACCGGGGTCTTTTCCAACGGAACTTCCCGCGTTCTCGGCCAGGTGGCAATGGCCAGTTTCCCCAACCAGGGCGGACTGGAGAAAGCAGGGGACAATGCCTTCGCCCAAACCAACAACTCGGGGATAGCCAACATCGGCGCGTCGGGAATCGCCGGCAAGGGCAAGATCATCGCCGGGGCTCTGGAAATGTCCAACGTCGACATGGCGGATCAGTTCACCGACATGATCATCACCCAGAGAGGTTTCCAGGCCAACTCCCGTACCATACAAACTGCGGATCAGCTTCTGCAAGAACTCCTGACCCTGAAGAGGTAATTTTTAACGGCGGTTGAAAAACGATGATCAAGGTGACCCGGTTAAACGGAGCGGAGTATTTCATAAACCCTCATCAGATTGAATCAATAGATGTTCGGCCTGATACCAACCTGCTCATGCTTTCGGGTAAACATGTGATAGTAAAAGAAAAAGTTGATGAGATAATCGACCGGATTGTGGAATACCGCCGGAGGATAGGCGGCTTCAAAAATGAGGAATAAAGTATGAATTTAGCGACTTTAATCGGCGTCTGCGGCAGCGCTGGCATGTTGGTATTCTCAATTCTTTCCGGCAGGGGTACTCTGCTGTCATTCGTGGATATTCCTTCCATAATTCTGGTCTTTGTATGCCCCTATTTTATGCTTTTTACCGCGTACAGCATGCGTGAGGTTTTGGGCGTCTTCGGTATTATCAATATTACCTTCAAGGTACCCAATTTCAACGAGCAGGGGATCATTACCAAGCTCATGGCCATGTCGGAAAAAGCCCGCCGTGAAGGGCTTCTGGCTCTGGAAGAAGAGCTGGAAGACCTGGACGACGAATTTATGAAAAAGGGTATGCGGCTTGTAGTTGACGGCACCGACGCGGAAATTGTCCGGAACCTGATGGAGAACGAACTAAACCAGATGCAGGACAGGCACATCGGGAAAATGGGCATAATGAGCCTGTGGGCGTCTTCCGCGCCTGCCGTAGGAATGATGGGAACGGTAATCGGCCTCATCGGCATGTTGAAAAACCTGGAGGATAAAAGCGCCCTGGGGCCCAACATGGCGGTAGCCCTTATCACGACATTCTACGGCTCCCTCATCGCCAACTTTACCATGCTTCCCTGGATAGCGAAACTCAAGACCTACGACGCCATGGAAGCCAAGGTAAAAGAAATGCAGATCGAAGGCGTACTCTCCATCCAGGCAGGGGATAACCCGCGGATTTTGGCGACCAAGCTCTTGTCCTACCTTAACCCCCAGGATCGCAAGGCGGTAGAGGCCGAAGTCCTCAAGGACTGAAGTCTCGGACTAAAGTCCGCCGGACTAAGGAAAATTTAATGGCAAAGAAAAAGAAAAAAGAACCGGAAAAACCCAGTGAACTGTGGATGACCACCTTTACCGACATGGTTCAGCTTGTTCTCTGTTTCTTTGTCGCTCTTTTTAACCCGGAAGACATGACCCAGGCCCAGATTACCGCCATGGTTTCTTCTTTCATGAACAGGGGCCTGGGCGCCAACATCGGAGGGAATACCCTTTCGCTGGGAAGAAGCGCCGATCTCGGAAATACCATAAACTCCCTCCCTTCCATGGAAATTGGAAGGGCCCTGGGGACTGCCCTGCGGCGGGCGGTGAGCCTTTTTAACCCGGAAATAAAATCCAACAAAGTCAAAATAACCTCGAACGAACGGGGTTTGGTGATCAGCCTGGCGTCGGACGCGTTTTTTAACCCCGCCAGCGCCAGGGTCAACATCGATGAAACCCGCGAAATTCTGATACGCCTTGCTTCTCTCCTCAACTCGAACGATGTCGGGGGAAGAAAGGTACGCATCGAAGGCCACACGGATTCCGTTGATGTGGATCCCTCGGGGCCCTGGCAGGACAACTGGCAGCTCTCTACAGAGCGGGCCAGGGCCGTGCTGAGGTATTTGGTCGATTTCGGGGTGGATGAAAAGCGCTTCCAGATAGCGGGTTTTGCCGATACCATGCCGGTTTCGAGTAACGATACCCCCGAGGGCAGAGCGTATAACCGCCGGGTAGATATTGTTATTTTGGACGAAGGACACTTATAATCGAATGTGTGGAGGTAGTTAGGCATGTCTGACAGTGACGAGCTTGATCTTGAAGGTGGTGATACCCCTGGGATGGATGCCCCGAAAAAAGCTTCCGGTTTAGCCGCATTGCTGCCGAATTTGCTTAAATTCGTGGCCATAGGCCTGGGCGCCCTGATATTTATTATTACCGTTTGTGTAATTACCTACTCCATTCTCAACAAGGGCGGACAATCCCAGACGGTTATTCCGGCCAATTCCCCCTTTGTCGGCGCCAGGCCGGAGTATGCGATGTTCACCTCCATAGGGCCAATCAGAGCCAATACCAGGGATCCCATCCCCTATTCCGTAGTGGTGGATATGGTTGTGGGCTACGATCAGAACGATAACGGGGCGGCCGGGGAATTAACTGCCAGGCTTTACGAACTCCGGGATTTTGTGCGCACCTACTTCAGGAGCAAATCCGCCGATGATCTAAAACCGGAAAATGAAGGCCGGCTTAAGCAGGAAATTATCGAACTGCTCAACACAAAGATCCTCAATTCCGCCCGCGCAAGAATAATACTCTTTAACCAGCTCGATGTAATACCGATGCAATAGGGTGTAAAGTTCTACTTTGACGCGCAGTTTTTATAAATAGTTCGCAACTGCCCGGCGAAGGGAGCGAGTGGGTTAGCGGAAACGCCTGTAGAATCTGCCTCTGGAACCGCCCAGCATGAAACTGCCCTGTAGCTTAAGTAGGTAAGCTTTATTAGGCAGTACCAATAATTTTATTGATCTTTAAAAATGCTGGGCATTATTACATGATATTTAAAATATTTATTCGTACGTTTCCTCCGGCAGGGAATTCCAGATGTTTCCGCTAACCCACTCGCTCCCTTCGCCGGGTAATAGGAACTTTTTATACAACAGAAAGCGGCAAAGTAAAATTTTCCAATACTTAGGGTAACATTTACAGGAAAAGTAGTACATTTTTGTTCCTTTATTGTATTTACATATCATGGTAACATCTGTTATGATATGTTAGTGGTAACAATTTAACTAAACTAAAAGAAAAGCCGATGAAATAAGAGAGGGGTTTCTGCGGCATGACCGAAGTACTTTCCCAGGAAGAAATAGATCAGTTACTCACCGCCATAAACGCGGGGGATACGGAGCCGGAGGATCTGCGGCCTACCGCCGATACCCGCAAGATCAAGATCTATGACTTCAAGCGGCCGGACAAATTTTCCAAAGAGCAGATTCGAACCATCTCCATGATGCACGAGACCTTTGCGCGTCTCACCACCACAAGCCTTTCGGCCCAGCTCCGCTCCATGGTTCACGTCCATGTGGCGTCGGTGGATCAGCTCACCTATGAGGAATTTATACGTTCCATTCCCACTCCGACCACGCTGGCTATCATCAATATGGACCCCCTCAAGGGTAACGCCATTCTGGAAATCGACCCGGCGGTGACTTTTTCCATTATCGACCGTCTTTTCGGGGGGACGGGGGAAGGGACAAAAGCCCAGCATGAACTCACCGACATTGAAACGTCGGTTATGGAAGGGATCATCGTCAGGATTTTGGGGAACATGCGGGAAGCCTGGACCCAGGTTATTGACTTAAGGCCCCGTCTCGGCCAGATCGATACCAACCCACAGTTCGCGCAGATCGTTCCCCCCACGGACATGGTCGTGCTTGTGACCCTGGAAACCAAGGTCGGGGATGTCGAAGGGATGATCAACTTTTGTATTCCTTACCTGACCATTGAGCCCATCATCGGGAAACTCTCCACCCAGTTCTGGTTTTCCACGGTGCACCGGGGCACAACCACCGAGAATCTCAACGTATTAAAGGATAAACTCTCGACCGTCGATGTTAATGTAGTAGCCGAAATCGGGAAAATAAATATTCCCGTCCGGGAAGTCCTCTCGCTCAAGGTGGGGGATGTGGTGCGGCTCTACAATACCAGAATAGGAGATCCCTATTCGCTTAACATCGGCAGCAAGAAGAAATTTTTGTGCCGCCCCGGGGTTATCGG
>Ga0123357_10002504_pt1 | contig 20551 bp, 16 predicted proteins | sample TergutEmb28metaG_FD_89873 | JGI IMG/M metagenome (GOLD analysis project Ga0123357, IMG submission 89873) | Embiratermes neotenicus P4 segment gut microbial communities from Petit-Saut dam, French Guiana - Emb289 P4 | ecosystem: Host-associated > Arthropoda: Insects > Digestive system > Gut ... | reverse complement strand
CGAAACATGTAGGAGTGAATTTTAACCAACAATTATATGTTTTTAAAATATTATATGTGAAATACTATATGTGATATATTAAAAAATATAATAAAAAGTGCAATTAGTTGGCCATTTATATATTCTGGGTTGTGTTTGAACTGCATACATAGAATGTGTCTTTCTGAACTGTTCTGTTGTCACTTTTCAATTCTGAAGTCTGGTTATGCTATACCAGTTCCAGTGTTTATTTATGTGTTGTGTTCTAATTATTTGAAATTCAGGTGATTTTTTTCTGTATGACAAGTGGAAGACCTATGGTATCCTAATGTTTGACTCTTGTGATGAAGTCAGTGATGTGAGTGTAATCAAATAAAAACACGTTGGACTTCTGGGTTTCTTGACATCGGTCATTGTCTGTTCAAAAGATGAACACAACGTTTCAGGAACTGAATCTATTCTTATGTTCAGGTGAAAGAGTTGGGAGTCATCTGCTTAGTTGAGTCTGACAGAAAGAGCCATCTTCAATCACCAATGAAGTGTCGACCCAACCATTAGGTGCCACAAGGGAGGGGGGAGTGGTTTGGCTGCCCCAGCAGCAGAGTCGAAGGGGGTAGCAAAATTAATATTTTAAATACAAAAATGTTGATTTTCAGCACTATACATATTTTAAATTACTGAGGTGAACATAAGGAAATTCAGTCAATAATTGCAATGTTTTTTTAAAGTTCATGATACCTGTACGTTTTTTGTACCGTGCAGTGTGACACAATTATGTAACATAAACCAACAAAATGCATACTTTTCAAATTAATGTTTTAATTCAATTCTTTGCGTCTTCTGCATGTTTCGAACATCTTCCTGCTGACGAACACATGATGTTCGAAACATGTAGAAGACATCAAGAATTGATTTAAAACATTAATTTGAAAACTGTGCATTTTGTTGCATAATTCATGATATCTCTTGGGGTGGCCATTATGATTACTCACCCCAGGCACCAAAAAATCTAACTAAGCCACTGGGTTCCATCCCACTCTTTTGCTTGAGGAACAGATTCAGTTCCAGAAGGCATTCCTTTTTTGAAACAAGACAGTGGCAAGTCCAGAAGTGTAGCATTCCTGTTAATGAACCATCATCATGACCCTTTAGAATGAATTATTTTGGACCTGATGACTAGAATCTCTTAATATGATAGTAAATAGTGTCAGTTGTTGTGCCATTTTATAGTTCCTAATTTATTTGGATTTCTGTCTTTTCTTTTTCTTAAAATGAAATAAGTAGTAATGTATTTAAGTTGGTATGTTATAAATTAACTTTACTGTGGACCAACATTTGTTCTTAGCAATGTTCAGTGTGTGTGTGTGTGTGTGTAATGGTGGGAGTACATTTTTACAGTGTCCAACTGGAATGACTGTATTGATGTCTCAAGAACAGCAATATTTTTAGAATAGTTTGCTTGTTTATGTATTAACTAGACTTTTTTTTTTTTTACTACATTGCCCTTCATTGCTACAGCAAAGTACTGTTAGGCAATGGAACTTTGCTGTTGGCTGACCGATTGTAAAGCAGGACAGTGGTAACTGTTGTACTCTCTTTCATAGATTCATCTGTTCCTTCATTGTTGTTTCTGTTTTCACAGTTGACTGGGACAATTCATGGAACTGGTGGAAATGCACAGCCAGGAAGTTATAAGGTTTCTCTGTGCTTATGTATTGCGACATATTTTGGTGTTATGGTAATTGGTTATGGTCTGGGCATATGGCTGGAAGGTTTCAAGAATGCTAGTCATGAAAAAGTTAAAAAGCACTGAAGTGATTATGTGACTACCATACAGCTCACTGAACTTCTAACAGGAAATGGTTAAAAATAATGTCCAAAGTACCTAACCTCAATAACTTGAACAGTTGTGTAAAGACAGCTACATGTATATTAAGGTGCTGTACTTGACAGCATAACAGTATGAATTATTCAATGCTACTGGCTAAATAATCTCTTGGCAAAGGTGAAAACTGCAGTACCAACCCAAGCATACTTTTCACTGCTGCCATTTTCTGCTGCAATCTGTAACTACTACCAAGTGTTTTGTGAATGTGACCTAGGAGACATCACACAAGCAACATGAGTACACAATTGTGTCCTTGTGGGCCCACGTGCTAGAAAATGCTCTTTGGTCACAATTTTAGAGACATCACACAAGCAACATGAGTACACAGTTGTGTCCTTGTGGGCCAATGTGCTAGAAAATGCTCTTTGGTCACAATTTAAGATTTACTTTTTTTTTCTCTCCAAAATTTCCCTTCCTCCTGTGCACGTAAAATGTATTCATTGCTGAAGACAGATTTGCGAGCATTTAACCCTGTTGCAATAACCTTGAGTCATTGTTCTTATGGCATGATTTAGGATGGGGAAATATTTTGTTTTATACGGTCATGTGTCGCTTAATGATGGGGATACGTTCTGAGAAATGTGTCTTTAGGCGATTTCATGATAGAGTGTACTTGTACACAAACGTAGATAGTATAGCCTGCTACACACCTAGTCTATATGGTATAGCCTGTTGTTCCTAGGCTACAAACCTGTACAGCATAATATTATATTATAATATTATGATCTTATGGGACCACTGTTGTACATGCGGTCTGTGACTGAAATGTCTTTATGTGGCTCATGACTGTATTATTATTATTACTAAATTTTATTTGCTTCTTGTTATGTATGTAAGAAATGCCATTTCATCTGAGAAATAATTTTGAATATATGTCTGAGTATGGGAAAGGTGACATAAATACTGTGACAGTACAAGGTTCTGTATGTTACTTCTGAGTTTGGTGCACAAGTTGCAGTTGCTTTGAACCTTTGTTGCTTGGGAATAAGGGCTTTTGAAACTCTCAGTAATACAGGATTGGCAACCATATTGTGACTTGGTAGTGATCTTATTGGTTTTGAAGAAAGTTTGTGAATGTATGCAGTGTCCACTTAGCAGGCATATTCATCAAGCCCTTCATATTATTTATGAAAAAAGAAAAACTTGATACTGGGAATGTTGGAATGAATGCTGTAGGGAGCGTTATACAAGTATTGTGAAAATATATAGTTATGCAACTTTCTTTTCTGTTAACTATTTATTGTGATAATCTAGAGAAATGTTTGGTGCTGTTGAGTAAGTGGTCATAAAAATTTTCAAGTCTAAGCAAAAATTTAAGTGGATTGACAATTATCAAGTTCTCCAATATGAAATTTTATCAGTACTATTTTAGCTGTTTTGTGTATGTGACAGATAGACCGTGATTTTAGTGGCATTACCATGTAGGGATGTGATTGTACCTAAAAATGAGATTCTTGAATAGCTGGTCTATCCAAATGCACTATTATACCAGGGCAGCCCACAGCCAGTAAAGGTTAATTTGTGGGAAGAGGTGGGGGGGTTGTGCATGGCAGAGGTATGATGTGCAGTATATCATTTTAGTTCTGTGATTGCTGTACAGTGAGTCTTACTGTACAGCTTCCGTGTGTGTATGTGATATGAATTCATTGTAGTTTTTATTTATTTGTTTGTCTATTCTTTTGTTAAGTGATGGTAATATTGGCAGTTCTCATTTAGGTTTCTATTCACTGTTTGTTTGTTTGTTGTGACATTTTGGAGAACACACTGCCTCCATCTTTAGGGCTACTGAATGTGGCCATAAATTAGATGGTACTCATTAATATTAATGAGGTCTTGGCTTCAGATTGGAGCCCAGACATCATTTATCCTGAGGTAGGTATCTGGTGTTCTCCTAAATCCCTCCTGGAAAATGCTGGAATGATTGCTCAAGTTGGGATATGCCTGCTTTGTAGCACTTCCTTTCCAGTTTATTATTCATTGATCATTAAATGTCCAGTGCTATATTGTGTGAGCTGCTGACAGCAACTTTAAATGCTGTAAGTAAATATAACCACTGTCATTTTATTATATTTATATCTGCATTGTTCTTTCATTGGATTTGTGCAGGCTGTGTGTAGAATATGTGTGGTTGGACTCAGGAGTTATAAGATTGTACACATGCATACTCTTTTAGTGGCCTTTATTGCAGTTTGTAATTATGGGGCATTTAGGTTCTGTATATTGAGCACTCATACATACATGCATACCCACACACACACACACACACACACACTCTGATACATACATTTCACACACACACACATACATACATACATTTCAGGAAAGATGCAACAAACTTATTAAGTCCTTGATATTTGTACTTGCGGCAAGATTATTTACATTGTACCCTTGTTATGAACCATTATTATTATTATTATTATTATTATTATTATTATTAGTGGGGAGTTTAGAATAAAGGACCTGTCAAAGTCAAGGTATACAGCAAAGGTAAAGCAGTCCCATGACAGGCCTGGACAGGCCCTGAGGGTTCCAGGATGTTGAGGCTCCCAGATTTCAAGACAGTCGGCACATGAAGGTGGTAAGGTTGTCAGCCCTACGCACCGGCCGCCTTTACCCCCCAGGAAATATTCCTGGTACTCATTTCTGTTAGAGGCTGAGTCAACCCCAGGGCCATAGTGTGGCTGGAAGGATTATGTCAAATGAAAAATTTCAATGACACCATCGGGAATCGAATCCGCGACCTTCTGGCTTGTAGTGCAGTGCCGTAACCAACTGTGCCACCACGTGTCCCCAAAGTCAAGGTATAATTAAATAAAATAACTTGTGAGACAGTGTTGAGTGACAGCTGACATACTTGTACCATACAGTACCATGTTAAAGAAATAAAGTAATTGTGTTTGAGAAATGGTGAAGGATATTGAAACATGTTGTGTGGCTGTTGTCATATGCATTAATTTGTGTTCTTGTTATTCGACTGAGCAAAACTTAGGTAACATTTGAGGTTCATCTGGCAGTGAATATTAATAATACAATATTCTGGGGTGTGGGGCCATGTAGTTTGGTAGATAGGTACCAAAGTACAGAGCATCACATTGCAGAATTCCATAATTTTGTGGGTCATAAGTTGCTTGAAGTCTGTCATGATGTATGTTCACTGTTAATGCAGTACTTGCATGTTACCAAAGCATATGTCTTCATTAAAAACTCAGGCTAAAAGTTTTTGTCACAATGGCTGCAAGGTAATACAATTCAGAATTAAAAACACACTTGTAGGAAAAATACACAGTGATGTTAAAACTAATTTCTGTCTTGGAATGCATAGGAACTTCAGTCTCTGTTATTTTAAATTTTTAATTCCATGCAATTATTTCTTTCAACTTAGGGTCACCAGTGTTCTCCACCAATTATGTTACTGCTGCTTTTAACACTGAACTGCCAATGCCACTCAGATGCAGAAGAATGTTGAGTGTAACTTGTTGAAGGTAGCAAAGTTAAAATACACACTAGTTTTTATGCTTGCTTGTCTGCATGTAGGTCTTAATCTCATTGTCATACAAGAATGCCTGTTCCTGCAGGTAAAGTGCCAGTACAAGGGCATGGCAGTATGTGTTAACATAGTTAGGTAATGCCTTACAAAGCCTTCCATATTGTTAGAACATATCAATGTATGTATATTAACTTATCAGCAGTGACTAAATGTAACAATCATCTTTCTGTAAAGTGTCTGTGACCAGTGTTTTGTATCTCGCTGGCTCCAGGTATCTGAATGTAACATGTATAGGTAACCTCATAGAAAATGCCAGTTATGTCCCAACTAATAAGCATGGTTATATAATTCCAGTTTTATTTAATATGGGTCATTGCAGTAACCTGTACTGTCCAGAACAGATGATTTTAAGTCCCTTGATGGATGCCACAGCTGGGGAAATGATATTAGTATGGGCCAGCTGGATGGCATGCATATGACGTGCATGTGTGCACATGCTCATGTAATGCATAGTCAACGAAGATTAAGATGGTGGTCATATTTTGCTGAGGGAAATTACTGTGAATAAGCCTGTCTTTATATATGCTATATTAGGTATTCTGAAACACTGTAATGTTTATGTGAGTACCATTGCGTTATACAAAACCTTCCTGTAGCTGTACTATGATGGATCTTACTTGAATCTCATAGAAGGTGAATTTAGAATAGACATCCAACATTGCAAACCATTTTTTAACTTTCTGGTTGTGTTGTTCCAGTAATATTGTAACCAAAGTTGAAACATATAACCATGTCCTTAAAAATGATAATGACCCTGGCAGTGTGGTCAAACTGATTGCAGAAACATTTGGTTTTCTGGTCTGTTCACTGTAAAAAGTAATAATGAGGAAAACAAATAGAAGGAAGAATTTTTGAGAATGCTTTCAAATGAAGTGTTGTGTATGTGTTTAAAGAGGGTTTCTGACTCTACCCCATCACCTCATTTCCTGTTTCTTTTCCAGGTTATGGTAAACAACAGAAATCATCATTTAATAGATAATACCAACAAATGCACAAGAATCAAAATATATACTTTCACATACAATTCACTAATACTCTGACATAGTTCCATCTTTTTCAGGTCATCTTCAGGGAGTCTTACATCAAAGAAGTGTATACAAAACATGGTTGAATTATCCAATAGATACTTTGTAGTCCTTAAAATTTGTGGATATTATAAAATTTGATGTAGAAATGTGCAGAATTGCTCCATATAATGCATTACAGAAATACGAGTGTATGTTTTGGTAGCTAGCTGCCAGAACATACACTTGCCATACTCCTGATATAAACATGTGTAGTTCTGTGACACTATGATATTCAGATTATGTGGACCAGTTCTGCACATCTGCTATGAATTTTGTCCACAATTTTAAGGACTAAAAAATGTTAAGCTAATTGATAATTGATCTGGGTTTTATATATTCTTGTGTGATGTAATACTCCCTCTGGATGATCTGAAGAAGATAAAAAACATATTGGAGTATTAGTAGATTCTATGTGAAAGTGAATTTGACTAAATACCAGAAGAGAGTGTACTATGTAGGTGTTAAGGTGTTGAATATGCTTTCTTCTTATATTGAAACATAGGTGATAATCCCAAGAAATTTAAATTGATTTTACAGAAATATTTGTGAAAATTCCTATTATTCTTTGGATGAATATTTTGAACTTAAAAGGTTAAATTTATTTATATATGATCTAAATTAGTATTTGAAACTTTGGCACATTAAGTACAGATACATATATGTTTCTTTTTTTTTTTTAACTACTAATCTGTATTTTGATAAATAGGTATGGGTATTTAGTCAATAACACAACAAATTTTCTAATGATGCTTATTAGAGGATGAATATCAACTACATGTTTCGGCCTAATCCGGCCATCATCAGGTTTTCATCCAAAAGAATATTAGTGCTATATAGGATTAATGTGGTTATGTCATGATGGTGAGATCTTATCATCCATGGTATTTATTATTATTACTATTAAGAGACATCAGTTGTGTATATAACACAGCTACATGAATGTACCAATCTTTATCTGTTATGTAGTGATGTGATAAATTATTTTTTGTCCAGTAAGTACTGTATCCTTTTAATTGGTGTTTTATGTTGTTATTTGTTATATTAAAATAATTTATATTATATTAAATCCTCAAACATCATACTAGGCCTAGTAACTAAAATTGCTGTAAACTTTTATACTGACTTCACTTCTTGAATTCTTAAACAAATATGATTATTTCCATATCGATATGGATTATCTAATCCTGTACCGATCCACAGAATGAAAATAGATGCTGTGATACAATATGTTGATACTGTGCATTTGGTATTATCCATTAAATTGTGCGCTAATGCACGGGTATGATTAATATTAATAAATTGCCATGTTGCTCATTTTATTGTTTATGCAGTTTCATTCTTATTAGTTAAATGCGGTTGGTGTTCAACTTGTTACAGACATATAATGAGAGTATCATACTACTGCCATAACATGTTAGACAGCCTTGGTATTTCTATTGCACATTTTTGATAGGTTCTTTAGGTTTCGATTCATCTTGGGCAGTCAACTATGACAGTATAGAATGGATTTCTGAATGATTGGGCAAACTGTCATTGCCTCCATTGTTGGCACAACACATGACAGAAGAGACACTGATGGCTCCCATAACATTCAGATGCCATTCCATCTTGACACAGTTTACTGTCCAAGAAGAATTTTTGCATTTAGTGACCATCAAAGCTTAAAATCGTATTATGGTTACTTGCCTCCTTACAGGTGAACTGTCCCGTCAGTTGGCCACCTGATGTGAGGTAACTGTGTCTAGCATTTTACATACATGGGTCCGTGCATCGTGAATTGAATTTAATAATTTTCCAACAAGATGCGACTTATTCAGTTTATTACATTTCTGTAGGCAGCTTTACATGTTTCAGGTGTTGACACCCATCATCAGGAGCGTGTACAACTGTAAGTACAGCTTCTGGTATTGATTAACCGGATCTACTACTGAACGAGAGCGGATGGTAGTAGATCCGGTTAATCAATACCAGAAGCTGTATTTACAGTTGTATGGGCTCTTGATGATGGTTGTCAACACCCAAAACATGTAGAGCTGCCTACAGAAATGTAATAACCTGAATAAGTCACATCTTGTTGGAAAATTATTAAATTTGTGTCTAGCATTGTTGATGAGTCTCGCAGTTTGCGTTGTGACTTTGTGTACTGAATCTCAATTAAACATTCCCACTGTATTTTTTGAGGGGCTTTGTCAGGGACAAACTCCTAAAAATTATTTTGGAAACAAATTAATATGGGAAACAAAATGTTTCTGAGATGTGTTGGCGTGAACATGGATGTAGCAGAATTATAACCAAAGTTATTTGTAAGTTTGAAATTTGTCCCTTTTCCCAGGCAGCACACCAGGAAACTCTAGGGAGAAAAGGAACTGATTGTCTTTTTAACGTTAGACATTCCCATCTCTTCCAGAGAGTGATTTGTCTTAATACATGCTGAGGAAGAAGTTGGTTGGACCTAGAGGTTTCTTGCTGTACACAGTAGCAAAATGACAACTAGTGTTTTGAAATTTGCATATGTAAGCAAGAACTGAATGTTCTATAGTATCTTCAAAATACCAGTACCATTTCAATTTTGTTCTAAATTGTGCTCATTTTATTCATAATCTTGTGCACATTACTTTTATGCAGCATAAATGTTGAAGAATGTATAATATAATAAGATATATTAGGAAAGGTTGCTGTGTTTTATTCTTGGTTATAAACAACCCCATTAAGTTAACATTATTAAGCAAGAATTTAATGGTATGGATGTAAGATCCAAATGCGTCCTGTGACATAATATTCGTATCATACACTATGTACATCATGAGAAATGACCAGTTCGAGGGAATTTAAGCTTCTGCTGTGAAATAGGTGAGATCTAAGTTCTTCTGGGAAATTATGCAGCGTATATTGGTCCCATCTTAAAGGGTCAAGAACAATAAGATTGGCGCGACAGGTTATCCCGAAACGTCGGTACAGTATTACCACTACACGCTGCGTAATTTCCCAGAAGAGCGCATATCTCAAGTCGAGGGAAATTTTGTCTACACGGGACATAACCTATAAAAAAGGAAAATGAACGGAGTTTACAAATTGCTTACAAATGATGCGTCTATTGTAAGCAGAAGGGTATGCGTATACCAGATGTTTCGTTTATAACATAAATTATGTGAAAAGACGTTACGAAGCATGTTTACCTATGACAAGATGCCTGTATCATGGTTATGTAGGATGTGACGATCGCTTCGCTACAGGGAAATTTGCAAACATTGGCATACGTCTTTGGAACGTGGAATATAAAAACAGTAGGTTAAGTTCTTGTTAAAGACAGGAAATTTTGGCTAGACGTATGACGACACTAAATATAGTGCTCCTTTCGCGTAGTGAACTACGATAAACAACACGAACGCCTTGCACTCTTGCAGAATGACAGCGGTGAAAGTGTTTGGAGAATAATAATAACAGGAAGAAGGAGAAGAAGAAGAAGATGGAATTTGAATGGTTTTGAGGGGAAAAGGAGGGGGTTAATTTTTTTGTATAGTAATTGGCTCTTGACTATTAATTAGACGTGTATAATTATCGTTGTTTTTAATTAATATGTGTGAGATTTTAGATGAAAATACGATTTTCGCCTCCTTTGGTTTGCATTTAGTGTGGATACCTAGACGACCTCCGAACACTAAGTGAATTCATATTTAATACTTTACGCGTACTGGGAAAATTAGCTAATTTGGGACATGTAGGTTATAATGGCACTAGAATCAACAAGAGAGAAAGATATTTTCTTAAAACTGAAATCCTCTGAATCGTCAGTTGCATATGATGGCCTGCTCCAGATACGATCAAATTTCGCTAAAACGAGAGAAGGATGTAAGACACTTAGAGAAAACAATGTTTTAAAGGATCTTGTGAATCTTCTGCATAAGTCAAATGAGAAGATACTTGACTTGACGTTGAGTGTTTTGGGCAACTGCTGTTTGGACAGTGACTGCAGAAATGAAGTAAGTATTAGCCCATATGAGCCCCTAAAGTCATTTAAGAATGGGCGATCGTAACTTTGAAGTTCAAGATTATATTCTGGGAGAAGGGGTGTCGGGGAAGTGTAAAATGTGTAATAAGTGTTGTTAATTTTACTTGTCCCATTCTGGTGTTATTGTAATGTATTAAAAGCTTCTGTTGTTTACAGTTCGTTAGTTAATCTAACATAACAGGTTACCATCATCATTTGCCATCATTCATCCATTTGGCCCGTTGGATTGTTACACAGCAGTGTGTTCATGTTTTTGGGGGTTTTTATAAATATTTTCTGTCATTTGATCTCATTCAGTGTTTGGGGGAAAGGTGAGTTACAGTAGTAAAATGAAATTTATTTTTGGTAAATGCATGAGTGTTGTTACCACAACAGTGATGATTTCACATTATACATGAGTAAAAATCATTGATACATATTTTATGATGGCTGAAACAGATGCCAGTGATGTTTATTCTGTAGGTTGTCAGTCATGGAATTGTGGGTCCATTGGCCTTAGTCATCCACAACATTGGAAGAGACAGCATACAGTGCCGAGCCTGCCGTTTGATTGGGAACTTGGCCCAGGAACATTGTATTGCTGAATTACTGCATAGTGAAAGGATTACAGCCTCCATTGTTGCAGTGCTGGTATCAGATTCTGGTAGTTCAACTGATACACGACTGATGGCAGTTAGGGCTCTGAGGTTTGTTTACCATGGGTTATAATAGCACATGTCTTTATTTCGTTATGCATTGTATACATACTTGTTTTATAAGTTAATCCACATTTTAATAGACATTTAATGGTACTTTCAGAAGCATTGCTTTGAGCTGTTAGCCTTTTATTTTTCACTTACATATGATTTGCTTCAGTCTTTCTGTGGAAAGTTGCAAGATTGTGGTAATAGAGAACTGCTCTCCTCTGGGTTATTACACAGCAGGTTCCTATTCTGCAACTCCATTCTATGGGAGGACAATGTGCCAGATATTCTTCCCTCCTGGGCCCAGACATCTTTCCTGACCCTCTTTCCTTATGTAAGTTTTTTTTTTTTTTTTTTTACATTTCACTACCATATTTTCTATTTCACCTTCATTTCTACTTTCATTTTGTTTCACCCCCTTCCCTTTCCTTTATTATTTTCCAATTTCTGCTCTTTTTTTCTTCTTCCCCCCTTTTCTTTGTTTCCTGCTGTTTCATATGGGTTCCTTCTCTGCCCTTTCTTTACTACGCAGACACTTTTCCTCCTGTCTGTCTTTACCTCGGTTTAGTACCGAGAGACTACATCCACCCTCTGAATTTCATTGTTACTGAATTGTTCTTTATTCTCATCTCCTTCCTCCCTTATTTCTTCCTCTATCCTTCAGTCCACATTATTACGTTCCTTGGTCTCCCAGCCCTGCATATGGTAATTTTACCATGGAGTAGTACTGGACTATGACATTTAGCCCCTCCTCTTTTTTGTTTTATGTTGCTATTTATTACCATTTGTTGTACTGATTTTTACTTGTTTGTTCTTTATTCTAGTCTTCTAATCTACTCCCTCTCTCACTTTGTCCCTGCCCTTTACTCTACTGTTGGGTCCTGGTGTATCCTGGCACTGCATGTGGTATCGTTACCACGCAATAGCACTGGGCTAAGACTTTTCCCCTTCTATTGTTTTGTTTTGGATTATCCATTTATTAATCAAATATTGCACTTTTTTCCTTTTCTTTCCTCCCACTTTGCTCATGTGAATGTTCTCAAGTTTCTCACCATCACACCTATCAGATTTTCATCTATCACAGAGTGTCTGTCTAAGCTGCACTGGCTACCACGCTCCCTTCTCTCCCAACCACTTGCATCAACCTTATTGGCTGAAATCACACTGCTGAGACTTCTCACCACCCACACTCATCCCTGTATAAACTCCATGACATAGCAACAGGCTTTCTTTTGGATTCTTGAACCCTGAGGATGGGATCAATAGGTTGTCCCAAAATGTCGGTAAGAAACTGCCACTACTCACTGTGTAATAACCCAGAAAATTGCAGTTCTCAGTTACTTTGCGGTGGATGCCTGAAATTACGCATGTGTGGTAATAGTTTTAAAGTGTCTTGGCCCACAGAACACAGATTTACCTTAATTTACACTGAACTAATGTTAGTGGTACATCTTATTTTGCATTTCCCTTGTTAGCAGCCCAAATATTCCATATTTTGGTCTGGCTGATCACTTGACTGGGGTATAATTGAGATTAGGGGTTGTTGTGATGGTGACTAATAAGGTGCTTCTTCTGGGATGAAACACCTGGTCTGGAAGCTTTTTACCAACATTCTGGATGAACCTGCTGCTCCATCTTCAGCTTACCCTGAAGATGAAAGTGACAGGTTCCACTGAATTATGTCACAATTCAGAAGATTAAGGTAAAAAGGAAACAGGTCAGAATGTCCCTGTATGTGGCGTGAAGGCATATAGGGGGAGTAGAGTTACAGTTCCATTTACTCTTAACCTGAGCACTAGATTGGGGTATGTGGTCACCTTCATGCCCAAGCCACTTTACCTGAGGGGAAAGAGCCTTTGGTACCCAATGACTAGAAGGCTGGGTTGGGCCCCATGGCTGTTTTTGATACTTCAGAGAAGAGAAAAATTTCTTGCCCTTGCCAAAATTCAAACCCCCCCACTCTCCAACCCATAGTGTAGTCACTGTACCAACTGTGCTGTCAAGAATAGTAAAGACCAAAAGTTGGGAATTTAAGAGATGGTTTTCCTGGCTGCCAAGAACAAGTGGTTTTGTAGCTTGGGTATTGGGTGGGAAACCAACAACCTTTTGTTGTGAAGGAGCCAGTATGTTAGGAAATGTAATGCATGCTGTCTGTGTTATAAGCTATTTGAGGACACTGCTCCTAGGAGTTTAATTCAGGTCTGGCTACTTCCTGAGGGTGTCCAGCCATAACACCAGCTTAACGTAACACTGTGGGCTACATATTGTCATTGGTGTGCTTAATATATTCTCAATTTCTGCATAGAAGAAATGAGGGGTTTGAGTTAAAGATGGTTCATCGTCAACAAAATTAATTTTTTTTATTTTAACGCATGTACCGTGCATCTTTTATTATTTTTTATTATAACCAACAAATGCACAATTAATATCATAAAAGTATATATCACAACAGTGTATTTGTGTAATCTATACTCCTAGATGTTTCGACACTTTTGTGGCATCATCAGGGAGTTTACAATCATTGCGTTGCTAAGCAACAGCTGCGATTTGAAGAACATATGTAACTTAGCAAGGCATCGGTTGTAAACTCCCTGATGATGACACAAAAGTGTCGAAACATGTAGGAGTATAGATTACACAAACAGACTGTTGTGATGTATAATTTTATGACATAATTGTGCATTTGTTGGTTATAATAACAAATGAAAAATGAAATAAGTTTGTAGTCCACAAGTGTTGTTTTCATAGAACTTCACTTCAGTGTGGCTGTAGAGTGAATTACGTTTATAACATGAGTGTACAAAAAGACACACATTCAAAAATGTTTTGCTGTATTCCTCACATACTGCTGCATGCTGATTTAAAGTGTTATGTGGCTGGATGAAGACCTTGGGGTGGATTTTGCCCACCCATGCCTTTCATTTAATTGTTTAAATTAATATTTAATTCTGAAAATGTTAAACAAATATAGAACTTAATTTTTAGAATATCAGTTGTTCCAAATTTGCAGCATGATCTTACTTCAGCTGAGCATTTTCATTAAAGCTGTTGTCTGTGTATTTCACTTACTTTGGCTAGGATATTTGGCTTGGTGCCTACTTGATTATTTATTGACAGAATATTGTGGAGTGCCACAAGTCAGAGAGAGCAAATGCTGAACTGCCAAGTGGTGCGTGCAGTTGCTTCACTTCTTCCAGTGGATCAGAAGGACAGCAGAGAACAGCACTTGCTACTAGCAATTGTTAAAGCCCTGGCTGTCTTTACTAACCACCATTCTGATGAATGTGCCCAACAGGTAACTTGTTGTGAAAGTAGTGACAGTTTCCACGATTCACCAGTGTCCTGTATGAGGCAGAGTCAATGTACGAAGTAAATTTGTTAATTGCTTCATGTACAACAGTCTGTGACCAGTGCAAAGTGTATCATTTCTCATTGTATTCACCCCATTATTTCAATTAATATGGTATAGCTGTTCACAAGCCTTCTAATCCCATCTGCAAACAAAGTATTCAGTTGCAGTTGAGGCTGTGTATGCACCATGTCCTTAACTTCATCACTGGCAAATTTTCATTCATATAAGGCTTCTTTTATGGTCCAAACATGTGATAATCACATCTGTACTATATAAAGGTATAGAGAAGTTCAGATTTCAAATTCAAATTCGCATTTGATATACATTTTATGTTCATTTCAAGTTCCTTATGTGTGAACATTTTAATCTTGTACAGCCATTAATTATTGCAAGTGATTGCCATGGCTTCTGTATCAATTGTGGCATAAAACATAGGCTGCTCTGGGTTCAAGAGAAGCTGGCTATTATAAACATGGTGGATGCTACTTAAAATTTTCCTCACAAAAGAAAAATCACTTTGTGTTTATTTTATTTTTATGTATGTACCGTGCATCTTGTATATAGTTTTTATTTCCACCAGAAACACGGGAACTTTATGTTTCTTTGTTAACTTAAAAATTGAAGCTCAGTACGCCATTTGAAAGTGATCATCTGAGTGGGGAAAAACAGTTGAATTTATATTTATGGAGTTATTCTCGCAAAAATGGCCTGTTCATAAACCAGCTCTGCTTAGGAAAAGATCTTACATTTAAGAAATGTGTCCGAATCACTAAGTAAGGTAGGATTTGAAATGAGGTTTGATGGTAAAAGTGAATAAATTGATACAGAAGTTATATGTCGTTATGTTCTAGTAAAGGGAATGTCAGTTTCAACACCAAATTAAAAAATAATGATTTGAGGCTTACCCTACAAAGACATTTCCTACTTAATAGGCTCACGTTGTTGATTAAAAAAACAACAAAGAAACGAATACATAAAAGTAAAAATAAAATAAAACTATATCACTGTATTTGCTGTGTGCATTTTTGGAAATCTGTGAGAGTACAGGGTGTCTATTTTATGTGATCCATGTCATTGGTCACTTCCTGTCAGTTTACGTGTATTAAACTTAGTGCAGCTACTGTCATGCCCACCTGCAAGGTACAGGAGATGTTTTGAAGTCTGTGCATAATTAGTTGCAGTGAGTTGCACAGTGGATGATTGAGTGTTTCTGCTTGATATGTATGCTGAATACAGTTCCTACAGAAATTTAACTTTTGAACTGGTATCTTCATGGGGAGTATGGTGGAGACATGGACCCAACACAGCTTCTGTTTAGTTATAAACCTGGGTTTTGTATCATTGCTTATGTGAATTCCAAGAAAAACTTGTATCAGTCTGCAGAAAATTTTATGCTAATCCATCAGGTGCCATTATATGATATATTTGGGGAGTGCTGTTAATTCAGTACAACAAGGATTTTTGAGCCCTCTAATTTGTGAGGCTATAAATTCACACCAGTATGTTATATGCATTCTGACACCATTTTTTTTACATCTCTCTGATTGTGAGGGAAACTATGAATTTTTTTCAGCAGGACTGTTCAACGGTTCCCACAATATATAATTCTGTGTTTTTTTTTTGTGGCAGAGGAGGGATTATGGCCTTCTCATTCACTAGGTCTGAAACCGTGTGATTATTATATGTAGGGCTTGTTGAAGGTAATTTGCTTAGTAATAATCCTTGTGCTGGACACAATTTGAAAATTTTGATTCAGGAGGTAACATTTTTAACTGCCATCAACAGAACTTTTATGTGAAATAAGTAACATGTTTGTTAGATGTGATGTATAGCTGTAACATTTCCAGCACCTTTTTTCAGATGTAGTGAGTAGAGACCTAATACCATATTTGCTTGAAAGCAGGATGAGGTTTTCACGTAAATTTGCTGCTTAAATGTGTGAGGTCAACTTAAACTCGCATATGAAGTGCCTGACTGGACTTTATGTAGAGCAGCCAAGGCCTGCGTAACCAAGTGTAAATGAAAAAGAAAACAGAGCATGACTAAAGTTAATGGATAGAATCCCCCCCCCTTTTTTTTACTTTGTTCAACATGTAATTCCTTAAAGAAGTACAAAGTTTCTGTTTCCATCTTCAAGCAAAGAGGCACCTGACCTGGTGAACCCTGTACATTGAGCCATACACAGTCACAGGGCACTATACAAACAGTGAACTTATTAAGATAAACACCTGAGAACAGATTTTATCCAAGGATAGTAACAGAGAAATGAGTGTTGGGAAGTTAAAAGTTAACTACAAGACTCAAAAATAAAACACAGACCAATTCACAAGTTAAAAACCATAAGAAGAGCCATGAAGTCAGACTTATCAGACCACAGACACAACACAAAATTCCAGAACACACATATTTAAAGTTCGTAACACCACTAACACCATTTGTGGAGAACATTTTGTATCTTCTTCACGGGTTCAAGGAAGTTCATAAACCAAGAAATATAAATGTACGCAGTCTGTCCATAAAGATTCTGAGCAATTAAATATGTTGTTTTCTCACTTACTCTGGAGCTGTTGTGCTTAGTTCACTTCAAAGTACTTGCCTCCACTTTTTATACATTGCTATCAATGTTTCTTCCAGTTTTTGAAGCATTTCTGGAATGCCTCTTTTGGAATACTGCATAACTCTGGTAGTGAAATTTCTTTAACTTCTTTGACAGACTCAAATTGTCGTCCTTTCTTTACGGATTTCAGCTTGGTGAAGAGAAAGAAGTATTTAAAAATTTTTCATCAGCATTTGCACAGTTGACAAGCTCTTTGCTCACATCAACACGATTTTATTTCTGATCTTCACTCAGCGGGTGTAGCATGAATTTGGCTGCAACACTCTGCATTCCAGAATTTTCGGTGAGAATCTCATGACACATGGCTTTTGAAATTCCATCTTCCTCAGCTACTTCACGAATGGTCAAGTGACGAATGGACTGAATCACTTTCCAAACTTTTTGGATGTTTTCATAGTTTTTTGATGTTGATTATTGCCCTGAACCTTCATTGTTTGCAGTTGAAATTTGGCTCTCTTTAATATGTTTTTACCACTCATGGGTTTGTGTTCTAATCATGGCTTCATCCCCCAAATGCTTGCTTTAACATTTTTAAAGTCTCCAAAAATGCGTTCCCTAATTTGAAACAAAATTTCACACTAGCACATTGTTCATGAAAATCACCTATTCTTATTTGCTGAAAAATTCACTGAGCAAGCAAGACAAGTGTTCACTCTATTAGACACAGTACAATGACTAAACTGTCTAGAATGATCCAGTTTGTGGCATTCGCCTAAGGAAATGCATTGCTATGCAGCAGAACCAGCGGGAACTCACTCCACCTTTGTGTTTCAAAAGTTCAGAAACTTTATGGCTGACTTTGTATTACTTAGTCAGTGTGGATTGCAATGGCATGGCAACCCATCTTACCAGAAGTGACTGAAGGGTTCAAGAAGTGCTGTATATCCAGTTCAGTGGATAGAACTGATGATGATATGTTGTGGAATGGCAGTGAAGAGGATGGGGATGTTAGGAGTTAGTGTGAGGAATGTGAAGGCACTGACTGTGAAGATGGAGACAGTGACACTGGCTGGTAAAAATAGATGGAATTGGACATGCTTTGTGTGTTAAGTGTATGAAATTAATAGTATAATATTTTTCTTAGCAGACATTTTATTTTTGTGGGGTCTTTTTGGGTTTGGGTAAATACATTTTCCCGATGCTGGTGTGTTTTATCTGTGGGGTCATCTTAGATTAAAGTTGTTGTACATTTGGTAAATACAGTATTAACTGCAGTACTTTGAACAGAAACGTTCCAGAACCTTCTTGAAATGTTAAAAATACCTACGTTAAGTGCAACACAGTGGACAGAAAAGTTGTGGACCCTTAGTGGAGATGAACTGCAATAGCAGTGGGTAGTGGCTAGTGATATGGGTCCTGTAAAATCATGAATGTATAGTTTGTGTGTGTGTGGAAATGACAGAAGACAGAAGTTCATTTTTTTTTAAATTGTTTTATACAGGTTGAATTGTGTCTGGTAGGAATGAGGCTGGAAATAAAAGAGAAAAGGTAAAGGTTAATGTGGTAATGCAGCAAACTCCATACAAACTTTCCATGGAGGCTTAAGAATGACAGGTGCTTCATGTCATCATTTTGGTTTTTATTCTCTATGGTACTGTTGCTCTTTTTAAAAAATTCGGCGTTGTCTAATGAATATTTTCTGCAGGTGCAAGGCAATGGCTCAGGTTATCAACATTTGGTGTCACTAGTTGCAAACTGCCACCTGAAACACTTGGCACTGACATGCATTTGCAATTTGTGCTATACATCCAGTTCAAGACCTGCGCTAGGCAGTGTTGGAACTGTGGAAGCCATAATCAAGGAATTACTCAATGATCAGCAGAACAACACAGGTGAGTGGTGATCTGCTGTTGCCGTGTGCATGTATAACGTCACAGTAAGAGGTAATTAACCTTTAGGAGACGGATTTAAGTGAATGTTGTATCTCTTGACAGTCTGAGTTTTTCGGGATAGGTATGGACATTTAAATTAATATCTAGTAAAGAAGCAGAGATCAGCATGTGACATGCTAGGCCATTTGCTAGTACATTTTAGTGACCAGCGTATGGTTCATAGGATGATAAAGGTTAATTTGAACATAACTGTGTTCATCATTGCTCATTTCTTAGGTGTGTTTAAAAAATCTCAAACAGTTCCCAAACCGTCAGGATGTGAAAAACTATGAGACAAGCTTTTTGAGGTTAGTTTTTTGTTTTTAAATTTTATGAAGTTCTTCCAAGTGTATTTGAGTGTAGTAAATTAAAAGCACCTTATTTCATATTCTTTTCAGTCTTTCTTATAGGCCTTGTGTTTGCAAATGTGGGAGTTAGATTATGTATGATTATTTCAACATCAGATTTTTCCTTCTGGACAGGACTGCATACTGAAGTGGTTCTGGCATTGTGTTACCTGTGTCGCGAGTCTGTGAATCGTGCCAAGATTCGACATGCAGGTGGTTTGCCGTTGATGCTTAGAATCATCCGCAATTGCTCGACAACAGCAACCGTTCGATCTTCCATTTTCAGTGCTCTTGTGCAGTTCTTGTATGATGAAACAAGTTTGCAGGTAAGAATGACTTGTAGTGTGATATTGCTGCTGTGATGCTGTGCCAGGGATGTGGTCATGGCAGATGTAATAATGCTATTACTTATTTATGTATGTTTCATTTAGTGATTATGCAAGTAACGCAGGTGGTTTATTGTTGAATGATGTGTTGATTAGCTAATTGTGAATGGGATGGGACATGGAAGTAGTTGTGGTCTAATTTGAGGTATTATCTTAGCATTGGCCTGGAGGGACTGAGGAGAATCTGGAAAAATCTTGGTTATGATTGAATGGTGTCCCTGCTGAGATTTAAGTGGTCATGTCAAAGTAGGGTAAAGTGAGGCAACTGCAACCCCATGAGGAATTTCTGACTGTAACTGGAATTTTTTAAACAGGAAAAGCTGATGTTTTCTTTTTTAACATCGTGGGCATTAGTGAGTCCATCTGCTGGCTGGCCATATGTGGCTTTTAGGATAACCTTGTACAGAGGTTCCAAATGTAGTGCACAGTGAAATGTGTGGGGAGGACACTTGCCTGATATGATGCATTTATTCCTCCTTACTATGCAAGCCAGGAATATTACATACCACATGAGGAACCTTGCGCAGTGTACTAATACTATAGCAACTACAACTTATGCTCTGAGGAGGGAGGCACATGCAATTGTGACAGTAGCATTAACACCCCCACTGTACTTATATGTTCTTCATCATTAGCGTTGTCATAATTCAGGCAGGCCATATGGACCATTATAGGTTTATGTCATCTCTTCAGTGATGTTTGCAAATTTCTCTTCCCATTACGCTGTGTGCTACAGTATATTCCTGTCATCATTATCAGCAGCAACAACAGCAACAGAGTATAAGCTATTTCAGACTTGTTGGGT
>Ga0123357_10002503_pt1 | contig 20551 bp, 20 predicted proteins | sample TergutEmb28metaG_FD_89873 | JGI IMG/M metagenome (GOLD analysis project Ga0123357, IMG submission 89873) | Embiratermes neotenicus P4 segment gut microbial communities from Petit-Saut dam, French Guiana - Emb289 P4 | ecosystem: Host-associated > Arthropoda: Insects > Digestive system > Gut ... | reverse complement strand
TGGCCAATATCTCCGTAACCATTGAACTTTGGATATAGGTGTTTTGGGTTATATCGGTACAGTTTGACCTAAGGAACACTCTCCCGAAGTTAGGTCCTTTCCTCCTGGGACACCCTGTATAATATAGCACCAGTCTCATTACTTTCCTGACGCACCACGTATGCCATCAGCGTGTCCCGCAATTAACACAGCCTTGATTTGCAGTGCTGACCATACATCATTCAGACCATACATGAAACCTACAATCTGCATCGTATACAATAACGGCAAAGTATGGTGCGTCCCGCCTTCTACGCACAAAACGAGCTGTTCAGCAGACCTGACGTCCTGGCCTTACGACAGACACACGTGTGACTTGGTGATGGGCTCCTGGTCGCACACAGGAGAGAAGGTCAACGTATCACTCCTGGAGCCAGGCGTAAGAAATATTATTCGCAAACTTCTTTCTACGAATGATACACATCGTTCAGACACGCCACCCAGTTCTACGCTGAACAACTCGTGTTTTATAAACGAAAACAAGCACAGCTGACCACTCAAGACAAGCAACGGCTCTCGACGACAGATAAGAATTACCTTCCGCAAACAGACCTAAAGGGCAGAATCGCTTTCTAAATGTGACGAAATAACCAACCACGTAACAAACTCCTTTTTCAGCACGTGACAGTGACCAAGTCATTGGCTCCTATCCTCATCCTGTCCATTCTACCGCTATACGATCAGTTATATTATCATCTTCCCATCTACAACCTGGATTTCCAAGACGTCCTTAACGTTTAAAATTTTGTAGGCATTCTCGGTATGCCCCATTCGTAGTATATTTTATCCTCATTAGTCTGATCACCCTAATCACATTTTGCAAGCACCATTGATTACGAAGTTGCCTGAACCGAAGTTCCACCAATGAACTACCGCGTACACATACATTTCTTCCTACCACGACACTATAGCAACCTTTCATTAAACCAAAATTTCGTCGATTGTATCAAAAAGAAACGCCTTAGCAAGCAAAACCGAAATATAAAATAAATTACAGGTGGCACTAAAATCTTAGTCAAGAACTTGTATTGATCTTTTCTTCTAATTTTCATTACTGTGACCATTTTCACTTCTCAACGATACAGTAGCAGGCCTGAATGTACCACATAAAGAATAATGATGTATTAAAATGTCAGAAATTAAAATGGAAAGCTACGAAAACACTCGCTATGTAAAATTTGTTAAACACTGCTGTCCATATTCGTCTCGCTTCTAACGTATCCAATGCAGTCTACCCATAATGCCTTTAGAAGCATCTCTGCCCTAATGCTGGTAAATTCGGATGCATAGGAGTAACTTGGCTTATAACACCACCAAAATAATTTTTCAGCAAATATTTCTTTGCTCCTCTTCAATTCAGTAGCCAAAAATAAACATACAGAAATACTGGAGGGACATCATCTCCTTTGCACTAACCCCCACCCCACCCCCCCCCCCACCCCCAATTAGCCCTTTAAACGCCGAGTTAAATTCCATCTGTCATCTGCTGGCATATTATTAGGAGCTCGCCCTATTTTCCACGTTAGCGGGTTAACGGTTAAACCTATGTTTGTATGTTAAGTTCCCCCCCCCTTCCCCTTTGACGTTCGTCTTAAATAACTGTAAGTGGTCCCTAAGGACAACCCGAAGGGGTGGGAAATCCGACAGCGCGCCATCGTCCAAGTCATATACTAAGGAAATTTTCTCAAGAAATGTAAGAGCAAAATGCAATGGCTGTCCATCAAACAAACAAACAAACACGTTACACTGTTGCTGCATTGTACATTAACCCTGCAAGGATGTAAAGTGGGCACCGGGTCTTTCCCGGGGGTAGAGGCGGCCGGGGCGTGGGGCTGACCCCCCCCACCCCATCTAGTGTGCCGAGGTCGTAGAAAGAGTATCGTTATACCTGTACTCACCCTAAGGGTCTGCGTGGCCTAGAAAGGGGTGAAACCTACCCTGTAAGGACGAAACGCAATCCCTTTGATTGCAAGACCCCGCTCGTACCGCGCAGGAAACACTCCGTATCGGTTATAAAAACCAGTCAGGAGATGCTGTATAGGGAAATAATCACAGTTTGTTATGAGATCCATACAAAATACGGAAACACACTCTATGGTCAGAGAGAAGAATTTCTGGTTGTTAAACCCGGCGATATAATACAGTAACCGCTGGGCTTTAAATGAGTCAATTGCTTGAGAACTTCCGTGGCATAAAGAGACACGCTGCACCGGTAACATTAACCTTAAAGAAATACGGACCCTTTATTTTTACCTTCTAACAATCCAGTCCTCCAAATAAATTAAATAATTGTAAAATTCAATCTACACCGAATCGTTTAAGTAGGTTTTTGATTACGGATTGTTGTTACGTGTTATACTAAGACGTCTTATATCTTCCTTGATATAACAATTTCTCTGATGCCACGAATTATTTTGCGTTCGTAATGAATGCCTTAATTTTGTAACTATCGTGGCTACTGCAGTACGAGGAAGGCAAATTATCAGTTCAAGGTTCACTAACGTTTATATTTACGGCCAAATATGTCCGCTTTTACTACAAGTTCTCAACAAATTTTGCGTATGGCCTACCGTCGCTCAAACAACCCACCATGTTTCTCCAACAGGACAAGGCACTACCCCATTTTGCACTCGCATTTCGCGACAAAGCTTCTCAACAGATGGTCGTATGCATGGCACCGTGTAGTCTGGTGGCGTGTAGTTATCAATGTGTCGTAAAAACCTTGATATTTTATAATATTTTGTACAAATTGCAATTATGGCCAGGCCTAGTCCAAAACGAGGGCGTACACCAAAAGATGGACACTTACAGACAGAACTAGTCTATGAATCTCAGTAATAATCTTAGTAATTAACCAGCTTAATGCACAAATTCTTGTTTTATAATAAGTTTATTATAAAACAAGAATTTGTGCATTAAATTGGTTAATTACTCAGATTATACTGAGATGCACGGTCAGCAAAACATGAAAATTAGTCTATGAATCTCGGCATGATATTAATGGGATCTGTGTTGTGTACAAAATTATGTGACTTTTACGATCACTTCTTCATTTTGCAGATTTACCTCCACGAATACAACATGAACCGTGAATGGGAGTTGATCTCTGTGAACTCAAGCAGGGATCCTGGAGTGTATTCGTGTTGCCCGGACGACACCTTCCCTACAGTCACATTTAAATTTGTGCTGCAGAGGCACTCTGGCAGTTACACGGCAATTGTAGTCGTCCCAGCGGTCGGTGAGTATAACAGGGGTCCACAATTTTTTAAAAAATCGAGAAGCCACTTCAGACTCTACACACCACAAGGGTGATACGAAAAAAAGTTCCAATCTAATGATCCACATATATTAGGGCCCACCTTACAAAGCATAGTAGCCCAGATCTCAAAACCGGGAGCTCTGTACCTTTGGCTCATAAGAAACGTTTAGAAAAAGTTTCCGCACAAATCACATTTAATTGGTCATGAGATTTCATACGGCGCTATAGTATAGACGGAGAAAAATGTGTTTTTTTTAACATTTATGTTGATGAATATGAATTGCGTGTTATATTCATACTACAAACACTTTTAGAATTGGAGCACTGCCCCTTGTCCGCAACCGCACGTTCAATATATGCACGGTAACCACTTAATGTGGTTTACATTCAGTACTGCATTAACATGCATACGTTTACTTCCAACCCTTTAAAAACGAAAATTAAACTGAATTATATTTAAGTATTCAGTTCGCAAACACGGAAAACACATGCCGCGTCATTCACATAACAGTCGCTGCTTGGTATGAAATCCATAAAAATCGGGAAAATGCAATGTGTGGAGCAGAATACGACTTTTCCAATGACAAATGTTATGGTACGCGAAATAACCACTGGAGCAGACTGTCAAAAAAAGGTCGCAGCCTATACCATTCCCATTTCATATTATCTCTACATACAACAAACATCAGCAGTACCAACCAAAACCACAACATTTTTAGCCAGCGTGTTATTTCAGTGTATAAAGCTTGACAGTTGGTAAGCGTGGAATGAAACAATTAATGCACACCCCTTTGATGAGAATGAGATCACAAGCATTATGGTCTAACACAAATACACTTATTTTGTTGCTTATTTTACGACGATATATATTCTGAGATGCTAACAGCGTAGTAAAATAAGCCACAAAATAAATGAGAAAAGACTTCTATCGTTCCTGCATTGGTTCGTGGCCGGCGGAGTAACCTGACGGTAAAGTGTACGGAGCGAATTGCTTACCGGATCGACATCTCCCACGCAGGACGCATTGTCAATCACAAAATTAAAATGGAGGCAGAGTTCGAAAGAGTTGTTTGCTTCGCCACAAGGTGTAGTTGTTCATGTCGATGGCGCCATGACAACCGCCAGACTTCTTAACTGAGACGAATATGGCTAAACCACTGCGTACAAACGCACATAATTACTACTTCCACGATAAGCCACTCATGTTTGGATGTTTTATTCCCTACTCTTCTGTATTTGTGGATGCCACACTTGTAGAAATCTTACGTAATGGTATTCAACACAGCTCTGCCGTGGTTCTCATCCATTTACATCCAAAGTTCCTTCTGATTTCTTCCAGAAATCTGCTCCAAATCTTCACAGTAAAGCTTTTGAAAACAACTGTGTTATTACTGGAAGCATGTTCTTTATGCACAGCGAAAGAAGCGATATTTAAACGTTTTCAGTCACGACACAGACACTTTGTATATTAACGTCACCAGTCACACTGTACCAGCCCGGCGCAATTTCGTGTTTTTAATACGCCTCGGACTTTTGTACTGAGGCATGCACTTTATCGCATGTAATGCAGGGTCGCATACAGCGAGGCACCACGAAAAATCACAAGCGATCACTGAATCGAGCAGCTAAAGCTTTTCTCTGTGTTGGGCACACCATTGCTAGTCAGACGCCGCACACACACTGCCACGCAGAAGGTGAGGGAGACAAGCCTACTCAGCCTACAGTACCAGCAGGTCCGCTCGCTAGAAGTAAACAACAGTTGACTGGCGAAGAACCACTGCAGCAGCTACAAACTAGCTGAAGTTTACAAAGATCCTCTGCTCCACCCTGGAATTAGACTAAGCATGAAAAAAACAGAAGACGATACCGCATAGAACGCAGGATGAAATAAAGATAATTATTTCCAAACAGAACTACGAATTCTATTACACTACTGCTTGAACTCTCGACCGTATTTGTCCACGATTTCATGAGAGCCACGTAGCCTAACTGCAACTTCTGCGTGTTCTCTTTTTTAATATAGATATTTTTACATCAATTACTGAAGGAAATCCGCATTTTGAGGCTGGTACTTGAATAAGACGTAATGTTCATAGTTTACTGCCTCAAAAATTGGCATGGATCCGCATGCTATTGCACGCACGCACACAGCATAGTGATTCATACGCCCCCTGTCTTTCCTTTCAAGGGCGTAAAGCAGAATAAAAAAAAGAAGGCAATTAAAATGAAGTAGCAGTAGTAGTAGTAGTAGTAGTAGTAGTAGTATACAATTAGCTACTACAAACAGCAGACGACCACTTAGAATGTGGAGGAATAAACGAATGATAAAGAGAAGGAACAAAATGGTAATGTAGGAACCGAAGAAGGAGAATACGACAACGAAGTACAACTAGAAGAAATAAAACATGGAGAAAATAATAATGAAGAGGAGCATGGCGAGATGAAGATGTAAAGCGGGGGCATACAGAAGAAGAGAGGAAGATATCAAAGACAAAACATTTATTTTTTCTGGCAGTGTCGTGCGTGTCTTGCTCAGGTATCAATTGCCCCAAAATTATCACGTAAAAGTACTTCTCATTACGGGATTCCACAAATATTTCGCCTCAGTGACTGCTTGCATTTCGTTACAGTTCTGATGCTGATGACGCTGGTGACCTGGACGAAAGGCGATCAGTCAATCCGAGTGATCTTGGCCACCTTCGACGTATTCCTTCACTTTCTGTTCCTGCAATATTTGGGGAACACACTGCCATCTAATGGCGACAGTTCCCCTCTGATAGGTGAGCACGCTCTGTGTATTGTCACGACGTCTGATGCTACTACGAGGGGGTGCTGATAAGTTCTTAGCCTGACCAGGAAGGAAACAAGCTACAGCGATCAAACTCGGAGTTTATTCAACATACTCCCGATGAAGCTCAATACACTTCTTAGTCCGTTGCTCTAACTTTTGCAAGCCACTCAAAAAAAATCAGAAGATTGTCCGTCCAACCAGGTCTCCGCAGTAGCAATGACCTCCGCGTCGGACGAAAAATGGCGACATTTAAATTTTTTTCGGTCCAGGGAACAGGTGATAGTCCGACGGGCCCAGATCCGGAGAATAGGGTGGGTGATCAAGACATTGGAAGCCCAAGTATGCCATTTTCTTCTGGGTTGCAAGTGCCCGGTGAGCCGGGGCATTGTCGTGCGAGAACAAACCCCCCTTGGTCTCCTTCCCGCAGCGTTTTTCCTTCAAAATGTCCTTCAATTGCACCAGCAGAGATGAGTAATACTCCGCGTTGATAGTTTGGCCCTTTGGAAGATAACCAATGGGCGGATGCCGTCTTGATCCCAGAAAATCGAGGCAAGAAATTTTCCAGCGGATTTTTGCACTCGGAATTTTTGGGGGCGGGGTGAGCCGCTATGACGCCACTCCACTGATCGTTGCTTTGTCTCCGGGTCATAGTGATATAACCAGGTTTCGTCCATGGTCACCAATCGCGACAGGAAATCACTTGGATCGCGCCGAAAAAATTCCAAAAGTTGCTCAGATGACTGTCACCGTTGACGTTTTTGATCCGCGATCAGGCATTTCGGGACCCACTTCGCGGAGAGCTCCCGCATGTCCAAATCTTCATGAATGACGGACCCGGACCCAACCCGCTCATCTGAGATGCCCAGTTTCTCAGCTATTGATTTAGGCGAAATCCAGCGATCTTCCAAGATTAGGTTGTGAATATGATAAATAATCTCCGCGGTGGTCACTGTTTTGGGTGGTCCAGGATGAGGTGCATCACAGGTGGAAAAATCACCACGTTTAAACTGGGCCACCCAGTTTTTGACCATGGCATGCGATGGTGCATGTTCCCCTAATGCTTCTGTCAGAATTGCGTAATTTCCTTCGGCGCCTTGCCTTGCAGGAAAAAAAAACCTGATGACAGCTCGCGTCGCCTGACATGTTTCCTTTCAACCTCTGTAACAAGAAAAGACTTGCAATTCGGCACATGAACGGTGCCCTCTTTCCAACGACACTGTCGATTCCGTCCTAAGACATCGGGAAGTAAGTCGGGCTAAGGACTTATCAGTGCCCCTCGTAGTTCAGGTCTGTACATGTATAAATATGTCCTTCGTGAAAAAGGTAACGTACGTTGTATGGGCCCCAAAGTCGGTCTGGAAGGGTGTGAGAAATTCGCCATACCCTTCACATAAATGAACGAATTATGGGGAGTTATTTTCACTCATTTGTCCACCACTTCCACGTATGCTATTAATCTACTCATTTTCTATACCAAAATCAACCTATACAATGTCAATTTCATTTTGGATTCAGTCCTGCAGGCGGCTCATGTCGGACTTCATAATGTTTTAAGCATATATGGTTCATCAATCAAGAAATTGGTACCTAATATCAGCTACAGATTTCCTTTTAACAGAAAGGTTATAGTTTCATGTAAAGGGTTTTTGATATTCTTACACAACATTATCACTTAAAATAAAGAAATCCTTTTCCAGAAGATTCGTAAAATTGAAATGCTACATGTCAAACTGTTTTTCTCGGCAATTCCTTCTCTTTTGTGTGTGTGTGTGTAAACTTGTTTAAACTCCGACTGCGTAATTTTATGCCCTCGCATCTTCCATTTACGCAGTAAAACCTGCACATTACGAACATTACGTGCATTCCAGTGTGTCTTACAATAAGACAGCAATTTGCAATGTACTCGTTACCAGCATGTATGAATCTCACAATCTTTACCGTGTTTCTGCTAGTCACTTTCTACCGTGACTCCATGCTCCTGGCTACAATGGCTCTCTTAACATCCATCATCGTACGAGGTCTGAAGAGAACATCAGTATCAGCTCCAGTCTGGATATCCGGCTTGTCCAATTGGGTTCTTATGAATCGCTTTGGACAAATACTAATCTTCCATAATTTATATCCAAAGGTAAGAGTGGATTTTACATTTACTTACATCTCGTACTCAGCTAACGTGCAATACCAACTACAGGGGTTTGTGTTGTGTGTGGATTCCGGAATATAGCAGTGACGCCTGGCTGCAAAATCAATGATCCGCAAGAGACTAACACACCACCGAGACCAAAAACTGCACAGGAGCCTAGCAAACACCGATACTCACTGTCCCTGCGTTATTTGGGAAGCCTGTGCATACTCAAACATCGCAGCAACTGAGTCCTCCAAACAGTACAGTCCCTCGCCACCAGATATCACGCTACCCCACTGCACCCGTAGGCAGTGGGGTAGCTAGATATTTGGGACCAAGGGGCGAGCAATCACAATGGCCACACCTGATCAGCAATTAAAATTTGTCGAGCGCGTAAAATTTTGGTCATTTAAAATATTCATGTTGCCGCCCCTTGGACTCTACCGCCCCGCTTCGTAGCTACGCCCCAGCCTTTAGGTTTCTTCCATTGCGACAGCTATGTACGGTACCCTGCCTTCGGCCTGTACCGCCTTGAAGAATGCGACCACAACACACATTGCAATATCACAACGTGGCTGAAGCACGAAACACAAACTACACATTCGTTCACTCGTGTTATTTCAGGTTTCAGTGAGATACCGAATAAATTAAAAAAAAATGAGAAGAAATAGTTTGCACTTAACACACATCCGGCCTCACCCACACGCTCGTACACTCTTGTCCAGTTTGAATCATAACGCTAGGCCAACAGCACTTCTGAGGCATATTAACAGCACATTCCATTCCAATATAACCAGTGTATCTAGAATTCAAACATGCAAACACGCTTGGACAACCTAGCAAGTATTGGAGACTGCTTTGCACGCACGTACACAGCAGCCACGTCTGAAGCCGGTGCTTCGTCACGTGGCTGCGGACAAATTAAAAGGAGTGGCCCCAGATGGGGGAAATCATCATTTCCAACATGTAATGTTACTTGCCAGGTCCCCATAACATACTTCCGTATAGCAGAGTGGCGTACCCAGGAATTTTGTCCACGGGGGGGGGAGGGGGTCAACAAATTCAGTTAAGGACAGAGGACATAGAGAAAGGGGATCTGGGGGCGGTAGCCCCCTAGTCAGAGGTTCTGGAGGGAGCTGTAATTTGGTACAAGAAATTTCATTTCATACAGTAAAATTTTCTTAATTTTTGGTACTTTAATACTATTTATGATGACAACCAGTTTGTCATTGCTACTGTAAAACAGTTGCGAACCGACGGTAGTTTTAGGATTTTATTGCCTTTCTTCCGAACATCTTGGGATGTTGGCGTCCTAAATTCAGCAATTTTTAACAGTTTTCACACTCGGGTTGAGTTTGGTACGATTTTGGAGGGCCTTCGGAATTTCGGGGGGGGGGGCTTTGAACCCCCAACCCCCCCCCTCGGTACGCCACTGATGTAGCAAGTTAAAGCAATGGACAACTGACTTAGTTGACCTATATAAGCCTTAATGAAACCATAGCACCCTTGTACTGCATACCGTCTCTGGTAAGTAATTATCTATAACAGGGCTGGCCAACTTCAACGCAAAAGAGGGCCACCTAACACATTAAGAACTCGCCTGAGGGCCGCACTTGTGAATGCATATATGGAAAGGGGGATGACTGAATTCACCAGAATGCTGTTATTTACGAAAAAAATAGGTTATGTTAGTACAGATGAATGACAAGGTAGTAGTACTGAACAGGATAGAACACAAAGAATGCTTGGTTTACTGCGTGCTGACTTAAAAGTGATTATTACATTATTATCATTATTATAATAATACTATGCTAAACTGTATGACAAACTACTTGTGTGTCCAATGGCCGCTCCCTCCCTACTCATTCAACCTACTTTCTCTTCATACTCCATGTCATCAACATCCAACCCCTGCATACGTTCAGCTGTACACCTTAAATCAATGCCCATCTGCTTATCATTCGGACATCCAGCAACTATAAACTGGTTTGCACATAAATCAGGGATGGATTCAGGCACAAAATAACCAAGTTAATTTGTCAGTTATATCTACTGTGTTTCAGGGTGGTGGTGCTGCATCTGAAATATCTGGAGATGAAGAAACCAATCTCGTAGGTAATGATGGTACCCAATCACACACATGGGACACTTTCTCGTCACTGCTCAACCTGGTCTGTTTCATGATCACTTTGGTTACGTATCTCATACTTCTAATTGGATTTATTCCCTAAGGCATGTCATCACATTTCTTCATCTGTAAAAATACACACTTCTGACTTTTGTATCCATGGCTTGACTTTTCTCTGAACTTTCTAGCAACTCAATGTCATACTCTTGGGTTGAATAAAAACTTAAAACTTAACATAAATTCCTTACTCTGTAGCCAAGTGCTATGTCAGAGATGAATCCCACAAATAAAAGATAAGATGAGACAATATACTGCCTGATCAGTGCTACTGCACGTCTCAGGTAACAGTGGATATGCTGGTGTAACAGAAATTAACATGGGAAAAATAAAGGAACTTGGACAAATCCCCTGCTCGACAGGAACTTCATTCACCAAGAATCTCATATAGTATACTTAAATAGTAAACAGTTTTGATATGAGTTTTGAGGATTCAGTTCTTCAGGAATGTGACACTGCATCCATTAGTGAGTTCCAAGTTTCATTTTATTGTAATTTCAGCCTGTAAAACACAATATACCATACCTGTACGCACAATGTGCCCTCGGGTTTGAACCATGTAGAAGACATCATAAATTAAAATATTAGTTTAGAAATTGTGCATTTTGTTGGTTTACATTGTATAATTATATTGTATTTTAAGTTCCTGATGTTTGAAATGAATGTCGTCACATTCACTCTCAAAGATTGATTGGACCAAGAAGAATACCAAACAGGTTATATAGTGACAGTATAGGAAGTGTTTGAGCAGATTGCGTCTGGACAAAGAAGTGGCCAAGTGAAAGGTGTGTGTGGGAAGAGGGGGTACAGATGGACTAGGACCTCAGTAGGGTAATAATTAGATGTACAGTGGAGGGCTGACAACAAACCAGCTCACTGGTTGGTAATGTACCCTCCACTATACATTTAATTAGGCCCTTTTGAGGGCCCCATCCACCTCCACACCCAGCCCCCCTGCCTCCCACACCTTTTAACTGGCCTATCAACTTTTCCATCCACTAAATAACTTGTCACACCTACACCATAATCCTCGTTGTGTAACTGACTAGCATTATTTTTGGTCAACTTGACCACTGAGAATGAAGCTGGCATGTTCCTCCGAAATGTCAGGAACCCTCACTGAATGATGCAGCATCACATCCCAGATGACCAGAATCCTAAATTTTACTACCTCAGAACAATAAGCTGGCTTGAAATTTAGTTCCATGTACTCAGAACTGAGTGGCTGTTCTAATGACAAACATTATCATAACACACTACGCTAAAACATGTAAACTCATGTCAAAGTTCAGTGAACTTACTAAAAAATGCAAACAAAGCTAAAATAATGAAGAACATGAGAAACCTCAGGGGTAATCATCAATCACAGTAACAGACACAGCAGATGTCTTGTTCCATCCTGTAAAACTGTTGTGGTACAACAGTGAGAAGTAAAACTCTTCACTTTTAAAACATAAGGGAACCAAAAACACCAAAAAAAAAGTGAAAAAAAAAAAAACCCTCACTGAACAAAAAACTTAGAAAACAAAAGCTACTCCATGGAACAGAGCCCTTCAAAACAACACAGTAAAGTCACCAAGCTATCAATACATTTGCCACCACCCTTTACACAATCCAACAGTTCACTGTCATGTGCAGAAGCCTGCAAATCCAGTTCCCTGCACATCATCTAGCAACATGCTGTTCCTTTACGATTAGGACCACCCACTGTAGGACCACCCACTGCAGGCTTTCCATGTCTGATTGATTATTCACATTTACAGTTACCGCCTGTACCAAGAGCACGTCTCCTCCTTACACAACCTGCGATTCAAAATATCATTATCCATTTCCTTTACATACATACATAGTAAAGTCAAGAGACCGAACTTAGGCACTGCCATAGATGTCCCAACCACTGTGAATAATGACTCACTTCCCCTTGGCACTGTCCACCCTGGCCAAGTGTTGTCAATAAGGCACGTAAATATCGTGGTGTTACAACAAATAAATTTGGACACTGACCAGCCAATGCTGACAACACTGTCAATCCTAGGGAATGGTAAAACAGCCACAGTACCCTCCCAAACCAAAGAAAATAAAAAGTTCACACTGCAGCATGCCTTATGATCAGTTGTCATGTTGTTCAGTAGTTACTTGGTACTGAAATTAATTTCACTCTGGATTTTTTGGCAACTGTACTAACAACCTGATTACTCTATCAAATAAATGACCGTTGAAAGATTGCATCTTTATTTATTTCTGAGCCCAGGACCTTGAAAATTACAGTTCAATAAAGGTTATATCACCATTTTATCAGTGACAATCTTCCCTTGGGCACTGTTGACAATGGCCCGCCAATGCTGCCAAACCATCATCACCAACACTGGCACAGCATATTGGGTGTTCCTGACAGGGACTGGCCATTCCCTGAACTGCCCAACACTTACAGTCATTGTTGACAATAGCTTGGCAGTGTCAACAACACCTGATTGCAGTATCTTCCCATAACTCCTGTACATGATTAACTTAGCACATGTGTAACTGAATATATGCTAGTGCTGCTAACAGTAACACCTTCACGAGAAGGAAGAAACATAAACATATGAATGCAACTACATGCACTGTCCGATTAAGTGATATGAAAAATACAATCAACTTTCCAAACAATGTGTACTGAATGAGAATAAACAAAGTAGTATAAGGAACCTAAAAACCACTCAAATACCAGATATGGCACAGTGACCAGGAACACCAACTCTGTGGTATTTCGCACAATCTAACTACATAGTTTGGCATGTTACATATGGTAATAAAAACCTTAACATGTGTTACATATGGTTCTTACAAAAACCCAGCAAACTCTTTAAAAAATATGCTACTCAAAATAACGTATTTTACTGAATTTATCTCAGTAATTAACCAACTTGATGCACAAAATTTTTGTTTTACAATAAGTTTATTTCATGCCTCTACATGTTTCGACCACATGTGGTCGAAACATTAGAGGCATGAAATAAACTTATTGTAAAACAAAAATTTTATGTATCAAGTTGGTTAATTACTGAGATAAATATACTGAAATGCACGGTCAGCAAAATGTCAAAAAATATTTTACTGAAATTAACTACAGTAAAGCACAATTGATTATTTAAACTCAAACTTCATGAAGAGGTAGCCTACAGTTAGATTCAGAGAAATGCGGTAAAACACTAGCAAAATGTTGTTGTAAGGGACCATCATTTTACATCACAGATGCACAGAAAAATGTGACAAACACACCAACTTTTTCCTCCCTATGAAAAGTAACTGCTGTGTGTACACTCTGCCCCCATTTGTCAGCAAATCTACAAGACTGTAGCGTAGGTCCAGTTTTGAAAACCTCTAAGAGTCGAAATGACATGACAGCATCCCATCACCATATAAACAACTTCAAAAAAATTAAGAACAATACTTCCTTGAATTTCAATAATGTTACTCACCTACCTTTTTTTTTTTCCAATTCCATATAAGTGTATACCAGTCACCAATGGTAAATTTCCTTATTTGGCAATTTCAATCATCAAAAGTTACATCTGCAAATACATAATCATCTCCAAACAACAGCCTCTCTTTTGCATAAATGACGGTATAATTTGTACAGTACTAGTAAAATATGGTACCTTACCAATCTAAATAGAACACCCCATTTCACAAAAAAGGATACTCATTGCTTATGACAGCTGTTAAACCAGCAACTCTCTGTTCTGGAACCTGCATGATAGCAGAATACCTGAATCACAGGGAGATTATGTACTGTTGATCAAATAAAAGAGAAAACTAAGGATGTACAAGTATCTTAAGGACAAAAATAAGAACTGCATGTCTTCAAAACTGTTACATTAGTCATTAATTTCTAATTTAAACACTATTCCTACTTTAAAGAAACCAGAACTGGGGGGGGTGAAGTTCCAGAGTGATATGAAAACATTCCTATGCAGCATATCACACAATAACCCAGAATCTGAAAATCAAGTCTAAAGAACCGAGATGTTTTTTGAGCTTACGCCTACAACACAGCTCAAAAATTCTTCTTCTAACAATTATAACAACATTCTTAAATGTTTCATTGCAATGCACCACAATAGCAGTGACGAGACACTTGGGCCTCCACAGTGGCCAGTTTGAGAGTCACAAGTGTGCTGGCAGATAAAGTACCATGCAGTGCTGTCCATGAAGGAACTAAAGAAGCCTGGAAATCACACATGCACTACAAAAATTTTAGAGTAGGAATTGCAATGGGGAAGGGCCTAGCAAGTAAAAACGTACCGGATATAGGGATAAGCTGTAATGTACATTCATCATTACGATTTCACCAATTTATCATCAATCTATTAATAAACAACATATGACAGAACGCAAATAAATCTAAATCCATGTCAATATTTCCTAAAAGGGAAGTTTGGATATGGGTTTATCATAGTTAAACTGTGGTGACAGTATCAGTAATTCTCATAAATACTGAATTTGGCTTGTCAGCCAGTTATAAGTGTTTCAACTGATAACAGAACACCTACCTGGTGTAACCCAACAAGAAAGAACTGCTACACACTGATATCACTGTTTTATCTCTTGTGTACCTATCTGACCATATCTGATAATGCTTACAGTTACTCTGTAGTACAATGACCACAAAACCCAACTCTGTTCAACACATGCACTCAGTTCAGTCAGTATGTCATGGTGATTTGCACAACGGAACAAAAAAATAAAACACACATGTGATGATGGGTACCTCAACCAACCACGACCAACATTTTAAAATACAGTGCAGCTGTGACTGATATGCAGGCTGCATTCCTTGTGCATGTGTGCCAACCAAGATTTATGTCAATTAAGACAGTCTCCTGATCTAATTACTTGAGTTAACAACCAATTTTGTATGCATTTTTTGACCCCGCATGTAGATAAAGTTTGTTATTTTAATTCTTATGCATACAGTAAGATTATTATTGTTGTTTTCTTCTTATTATTATTATTTGTAAGGGCACATTATTTCAAAACTGCACATAATAGGACCATGTCAAACACAACCGCAATGTAAAAAGGTACTGCTTTATATACATAAAATCTCAATAAGACAGATAAAAACCACATCAGTGATAATGAAATCTGTATCTTTAAAACAACCAGATCTCTTGTACAGAATATATAAAAATGTGGAGGGGGAGAAAAGCATTTGGCACAGTGTGTGTTAGTAACATTGCATACCCACACACATCCACAGCAGAAATACGCCACCTACTGAGCAGCCCGAACTTTCCTTCCTACACAATGAAGTCCTGAGAGTAAAATCCAGTTTTGGTTTGCAAAGAAATTACATAAAAATCTGACCAATATGAATCTCAGAGAAAACAACTCACCACATACAACTGTTTCACATTCCTAATTCTTAAGGCAAAATATGTGTGAGTACATTGAACAGTCACAACATGACACCATAATTATTTCAAACTTAACGAACTTTATGTATTCTTTTATTGTTGTTACTTTAATGCAGCACTTTCATACCTTTATGTTCTTCCATATCCTCAAAAACATTCAGTAATGTGAGAAGTTCAGTTCAAAAAATAAAATGCATCACATTAACATACCGATTAGCTGGAATAAACCTACACCAAGCATTACCAGCTGTTTCTTATATTCAATAACAAGTCACTTTTGCAAGTTAAGTCCATTCAAATTACTTCACAGTAATTATCTGTAAGCTTCACAGATTCCTGAAAAACTCATGACTGAGAGCTTGACGGGATTTGATCCCACAGTAAATCGCCGCTACTACATGAAATCATCATAATCATCATAGTCCCCATAAGAATATTCATTAACAAGGGCCTGAAACAAAAGAAAATACTAAGTTAGGTGTGCAATACACAATATGTAAACTTTACATGAAACGAAAACAGGAAATGATTATAGCAAATGACACTCTTCTGAATTAGCAGTGAAAAAACTTCATTTTCAGAATGCACAAAACAATTTTAGGTAAATTTAAATAATTTTCACAACTTTTAAACTGCATGTATCTGACATGCAGCCAGCACTAGATGCACTTAATGCAAGTCATAAGCTCCAACAATGTGTCACAAAAGTCAAACCGTCCTAACAGGGACAAAAGAAGAGAACACCTGCCACCTGCACGGTCATTAGAAAAGCCATCAGTGTTCTGCACTCGCTTAGATGAAACACAAACTAGGTGCAACATTATACTAAAACATTAATTAATATACGTCAGCACAACTTTTTAATATACGAGGCCTTGTATAACAAAATAGTTGTGCTGACGTATATTAATTAATGTTTTAGTACATTCCTAGTATATCGTGATGCCTTCCATCAAGCAACATTATACCTTGAAATATATTTGTTCATCTGATGCTCATCTACTATCACAGTTATTTAACGAATACTTTGTGACCTTCAAACTACATGCTAAGTTTCATACTTACCCCACAATTAGATAATTTCTCTTCACAATCTGCAACTTTTAGGAAAATGTATTCTTTAGAGAACACGTTTAATTTTGCTTAATTTTGCCAGCAACAACACATACTGCTTTCAACAAAGAATGTGGGAACTGTTCTTCAAGGATTTTTGCTCAGGCCGAAACTATTGTGTCTTAAAATTTCAACCCCCATTTTCAATTCTTTTTCTGAGCTATTCATTATTTACTATGTGACTTGCACTGCTACATCATAATATGCAAAATCAACCTTAAATTCCTTCAAACAGTTTACAATCTCCAATTTTCAGGAACACACCTATATGGAACATACTTAACTTTGTGTACAATTACAAGGTGACACCCCATTGTTAAGATGATGATGATGATGACGACGACATACAAAATCCCATCTTACAATCAGAGCTCCACTATACTGATTCCAAAAATATCCAGTCTTCTGCATGATTTTTTTTTCTTCCCTGCCTTACATGTGGCATATGATGTTATACTGAATATGCCCTAGGCACAGTATACAGTGTTTTATTGCATATGCAATAGACGTGGAATAAGGCACTTCCCACATAAAAGAAAATCTACACAAGGTTATCAACTCCACTGTTAATAGCTTTTAACAGTTTTACCATCATAAATTGAGACTTTCAAAATTTAACAAAGCCTCTTCAATGTAAACATACCAGTACCAGTAACTTAATTACTGCATGTTCAAAGGTTTTACTTACATGATCACCTTCAACTTTAAGTTTAACTTTTCCTTTTCCTTTGCTTTTCTTTGTCTTATCCCCCTTCTCAGCTTTAGACTTCTCTAGAAACATATTCTCTACTGTCGTTTTTAATTTCTTCAGGTCGTGTGATGTTACTGCAAAGCCAAGTGAGTGACAAAATCATGTAACATACGTATTAATTAACACATTACAGACTGGGCAGAATAGAGAAGAAAATGCAGACCAATAAGCGAAAGACTTATTATTCAGACATACAAACCTAAATGTAATCCAAAACACCAGCAATTAGTAACAGCAGACCCTGGAATGAGGTGTCAGTAACATAAAATTGAAAGTGGTGAGGAGGAAGCCTCTTGATTTACAACCCTTTGCATGCATCTTTTGACATCACACATTTAAAATGCTAATATTTACCTAAAAATTGTTTTCGTACAAATAAAGCAAACAGAACACATAATTTCATATCTTCACTTTCTGCATATGAAATGACTTGGCAACTACTGATGGACAAAGCTGATCAACACAAACATATTCCATATGATCCACTATGCAGGGCAAAATGCAATGTCTTGATCAGTGCAAAAAATTTGTTTAGTATAAGTATGAGCTGAATCATGTAGAATAAAATCATACATTTCAGCAACTACCTCTTCTTCCATCATACAGGACTTAAACAATAAAGAGGACAGTAATGCAGTATTTACAAAGTACGAGCAGTAAGTAGAGAACCTGGCATGATTCAACCAACAGCTGCCAGAACATAGAACTAGTGGTCATCTATAAAATCAAATTAAACTTAAAAAAAACACAAGACAAAATTATGCTGACCAACAGTTCTGTCACCATGACGCTCCCCGATAACCACCAAAAGTAATGTTACTGCACTTACAATTTACACATATATTCCGAATCAACTCTTCTGCGAACGCTGGAAAATGTGGAGACTTTGCGAAAGACTGGACTTTTTTGGATACTGCTGCTTGGAGTTCATCAAATTCTTCCCTAGTGCTTGGATTCATTGCCTCTATCCCCAAAGCAGTGCTGGTTTCAGCAACGCCTACAGAACATATAAAAACAAATCACTGATTAGTCAATAAATAAATTTAAAATATATACATATGCCATGGATTCCAAAAGATGGACATTTTCAAAGTTAATACCATTTAAATTAACAATAAATGTGTTTACATCACTATGGAAGCTGGACAGCATAGTTTGTAAAGTGACTAGGCTACAGGCTGAACCAGCAAGATATATCTCTCCACCAAAACATCCAGACTGGCTCTGGGATGCACCCAGCTTCCATTTCAATAGTTACTGGGAGGGTATTTCTGCAGGGATCCAGCATGTAGAATTCTCTGATGACACCTTCACAATCTGGCCACATGGATATCAGACGAAAAGATTCCTTGACCACCCGAACAATATCAACAAGAGTCAAACCGGTAGGTACCTCAGGCTCTCAAGCCACTGAAGTGGGTAAATCCCCACTAAGAAGCTCCAGACGCAGTGCTTTTCCACCCTTCAAGAGCACCACCTTAAACCACATCAGTAATATGCTGTCCAAGCATAATGTACAGCTGATGGCAAGATCTGAAGGAAGACTTCCAGCTTCTTCAGCCCATGAAGGCTGACAGAAACTTCAAGACACTGGGCATGCACAGGACTTGCTGTGTGGTCAGGTCTGCTGAACAGACTTGTTGTGCCAATGAGACAGAGGCTAAGCAGAATGACTGCCATATCCACCTCCATCACCCAAGCATATCACAGTAAAACTTGAGAAGACCAGTATCCTCTCAACCAAAAAAACCACAGTCATGGACTACATTAGGTGGCAGCTACTAAACTCCACCTTAAGAACAAGAACATAGAGGATGACCCCTGCCCAAAGAATTCAGAGAAGCATTTATTACTTCCTGAAGACATACATGACACTTCTTTCATAGGATATGCTGTGATTTGGTTCTGACCCATTAGGACACAGTGACAACTGCCCTCCTCAGAGCCTACTTTCCATTTCCCCTTGTACTTCCTCTTCCTATGGCTCCTCAACCTTACTTTCTTCTGGCTCTTATCCTATTCCATTTTCCTATACTTCCTGATTTCTCCCCCCTTTACTTCAACCATTAAAAAAAGGCTCTTTGCACAGCCAATGGTTCCTACTGATCTTTTGAATACTTCCCGCTCTCCATGTCTCTCCCTTTTATGTAATTCACCTCACTCCACGTTACTTTCTATTATTATTTTCTCTTTTACCCATTTTCCTTCCTCCTATGAACCTATTTTTCCATTTAATGCCTGTCCTTTGAAAACAGCTGTGTTCAGGATTCCTTATTCTTGTTAATTTGGTCATGGCCTTAGTCTTGGTCATCCCTTCTCAACATTTATACCATTTTTTAACTACACAACATACTATCTACCCAGAAGACAAAGCAAAAAATGACATTGTCATATCACATCACATCACAGAAGACTAAATTGTAAAGAAAGAAATGTTCTGTCCGGTGGAGAAAATTAATATTACACCATTATTAATGCCTTACAACTCATGTAGTGATTCAGAAAGAGTTAATGTAACACATAAACCTTTTTTAAAACAATGAATTACACACACCGAAAGTCTCCAGAGCTACCCGCAAATCAGATTCTTCCTGCAGCTTCTGTATTTCCTCTGTTGTCAGTTCTTGTTCTGTTTCTCTTTCTTCCTCTTTACTTTCTGCTTCTTCATGCAGTCTCTGCTGCAACATACCAAAACTGTCACACGTCTGCTATGCACTGGGTGTAACATAAGTATTACCAGGTCATACTTCTACTATAGTGTTCAAACCTCTTAACATGGTCATTTTGGTAATAAAATTATGTATATTGGTGATGAAAATCCTCATGCACATAATGTTTTTTTTTTTTTTTTTAAATCGCCACGGTTCAAACAATTTTTATGATTAT
>Ga0123357_10002502_pt1 | contig 20553 bp, 16 predicted proteins | sample TergutEmb28metaG_FD_89873 | JGI IMG/M metagenome (GOLD analysis project Ga0123357, IMG submission 89873) | Embiratermes neotenicus P4 segment gut microbial communities from Petit-Saut dam, French Guiana - Emb289 P4 | ecosystem: Host-associated > Arthropoda: Insects > Digestive system > Gut ... | reverse complement strand
GCCAGAGCCCTCGGCGACCGCTGCTTCCAGCGCCTTGGTAGCGATAGGCTCCTCGTCGATCTTGCCCTTGGGCGGGTTGACCTTCACGAAGTCAGCGCCCAAACACAGCGCCGTACCGGCCGCGCCCGCGATAAGGTGAGCGGATTTCTCGTTGGCGACCGCCTTGCCGCGCGGATACATCCAAAGCACGCAGATCAGGCCGGCGGCATGCGCCTGAGCAACTAGCTCGCCCGCCTCGGCCATCATCTGGGACTCATACTCGCTGCCCAGATAGATCGTGTAACCAATACCCACCACATTAACGCCATTGTCGATCATCTCGAGCACAGCGTCGAAGCTGTAGAGCTGCGGGCTGTAGGGATCTTCCTGAGAGCCCTTGACCAGATTAGTCTTAGAGTTCATCTTGACCAGATAGTTGATGTCGGGATAATCCGGCGCATACTGGGCGATCAAGCCACGCTGGCCCGCCAGAATGCCGCATACGCCCTGCGATCCGATCTCGAACAGGTGCTCAGGGCGCGCGTCCTCAATGCTGATGTCGGGGCCAAAAAAGTCACCGTTAAGGTGCTCGATCTTCTGGTCACAGGCAAACAACATCAGCCGCCCGGTCTCGCGCGTTGCTTTCAGGTAGTTGTCGATATAGGTCTCGCGCGCCTCTGCGCTGACATCACCAGGAACTTTCACGTCACTTCTTGTAATCTTTGGCATGAGATCCTCCTTTATTGATGCGGGGAATGGAACGTCCCCTTTATTATACCGAGTAGCAGAGCAGAGAGAGCCATTCCATGCGTTGACCACAGAAAAGAAATTTCTTCAGAGAGACTTCGCCATAATTCTATGAGGTATCCCGGTCAAGTGAGAGATAAAAAGTCCATTATCCTGCATGCATTCACCTGCGGTAAACTCTGATCCTTCGAAGTGATAGCCGCGTTTTTCATAAAAACCCCAAGCCTGCTGACGAGCTTTAAGCCAGACGCACGGAATCCCTTGGGTTGTAACGGCAGCCTCAAGCGCGTCCATTATAGCCGTCCCGACCCCCCGTCCCCGCATCTCTGGGGCGCTGACAAGCTGCCTGATCTGCAGACCATGGTTGTCTGCGCTCTCTGATCGCGGCATCAGGCGCCCTGCGCCGCAAAGACGGCTACTCTGGTCACGCGCTACGAAAAAGCATCCCCCATCAGCAGCATTGAGCCACTCCTGATCAGGGGCAACCCCATAGTCGCGATAGAGCTCGCCATAAAGCAGCGCACGCACATCAGCGGGCAACTCCTCAGGAGCGACCTGGCTGATCGAAAAATCCGAAGCCGCGTCCGTCGTCAAGGAAGGCCCTCCCCCTTCTTCATCGGAGAGCAAGGATTGTTGCGCCTGTGACGGCAGCTGGGCAGCCGGTGGCTCAAAGCGCAGTTTGAACGCCGCGCGCGCTGCCTGGACCAGGACCCGCTGCACCAATTCATGCGGGAAACCTTCCTCGACCAGTTGCTCCGCAGACTTCCCCTGCACAAAATGCCCGTAGAGCACCGGGTCGATCTCTTCATAGGGACCCAGGGCGTCACGGTCAAGCTGCCCCGGCGCAAGCTCGGCGCTGGGCTCTTTGGTAAGTATCGCCTCAGAGATCGGCGGTTCAACGCCGGCTCTCCACACCGTCGTGTTTATATAACGCGCAAGTTCATAGACCTGAGTCTTCAGAAGCTGACCCAGGGGGGCAAAACTTCCTACCATGTCACCATGCAAAGTCCCATAGCCCATCAAAGATTCGCTGTAATTGCCCGTGTTTAAAACAAACCAGCCAAACTTGTTCGAGAGCGCCATCAAGAGCATCCCCCGGACACGCGCCTGGAGATTTTCTTCTGTCACGTCTTCAGACTGCCCAGAAAACGTGGGCGCCAGCGCTTCTTTAAACGCCGTAAAGATCGGCTCTATCGGAATCATTGTTGTTTCAATACCCAGGCGATCAGCCAGCGCATACGCGTCAAGCACACTGCCTTCAGAAGATACTGCGGCAGGCATAAGCAGACCATGAACATGTTTGGGGCCAATTGCTGCAGCGGCAAGCAGGGCTACTAAAGCGCTGTCGATCCCCCCCGATAACCCGATAAGCACCTCGCTGAAACCGGCCTGGTCCAGCGCGTTGCGTATCTGCTCTACCAGGCTGTCATAGATCGACAGACAAGCATTGCCAAACGGAGGAATCGAATGATCAGGCAAAATGGGGTGTGACACGGGCAAGCTCCTTTGATGGGCTGGTTTTGAATAGTGTATCGCAGCGCGGGGCCCTATGCTACACTGCAAACATGAGCCGTAACCAAGGTATAACACAGGGGTCATCCGTCCTGATCGTTACCACGGTCGCCAGCACCCTCGAAGCATTCCTGCTTCCTTTTGCCCGGGCGTTGCGCGCAGAGGGTATGCGCGTTGACGCATTGGCTGCAGACGCAACAAACTGCGCGGGCATCGCAGACGAGTTCGACCAGCGCTTTGATATCGGCTGGTCACGGTCGGTCGGTTCCCTGCTGCGTTACCGCCGGCTGGCGCGGGAGCTACGCGTGCTCGTCCAACGCGAGCAGTATGAAACCATCTGGGTACACACGCCCATCGCCGCGCTCGTAACCCGCGCGGCTTTGCGCCGGAGGAGGCGCAAGCAGGCAAACGCACCGAAAATCATCTATACGGCGCATGGCTTTCACTTCTTCGGAGGTGGGCGCCCCCTGCTCGAGCAATGGTTCTATCGTTTCATAGAATACCTGGCGCTTCGATGGACCGACGTTCTGGTTGTCATGAACGATGAGGACGAAGCTGCCGCCCGGCGATGGTTTGCCCACCCGCGAAAGCGCTGCAATCTCGTACGCATTGATGGCATCGGCGTCGACAGCACCGCCTGGGCCTCCCTGGCGCTCGACGACGCCCACAGCAATAAGCTGCGCAGGCGCTGGCAGATCCCGATGGGAAGCTTCGTCATCACGATGGTCGCCGAGATGAATGCGAATAAACGTCACCGGTTATTGATCGAAGCAGTGGCGCTCCTGCAACATGAGCACTCCTTGCCTTGGATGCGCCTGCTCCTCATAGGCCAGGGACCTCTTGAAGACGAATTGCGCGCATTGGTCACAGACCGCGACCTCGACAAGACGGTTATTTTCACCGATCAACTCTCCCCCTCCGAGCTCCATGAACTGTTGGCGCTCACAAACCTCGGCATGCTCGTATCAGAGCGCGAGGGGCTCCCCCGTTCATTGATGGAGATGTGCGCTTCAGGCGTCCTTTTAGCGGGAACCCAGACACGCGGCATTATCGATGAAGTGGCTGATGAGCGCGCGCTGGCTGATGAGCCAACCGCAAAGGCATTGGCTTATTTAATCGAGAGGCTGGCTAAAAAGCCGTCGTTGCGCGCAGAGTTGATACAAAAACAATATGAACGCCTGCAGGAGCGTTATGAGTTACGTCGCGTACTTCCACAATACCTAAAGCTGTTGCGCTGAGAGAGCGGAGAGGGCACGCCTGCTCAAACAATCTTCGCGCAAACACATACCAAAGGTAAGTCGTTGCGCGCTGCAAAACCCGCGTTCGCACTCTCTCCGCTCTCTCAGCTTTCAGGACTCCCCGAGAAGGGTTGTGACGTGGGAGCGTCTGGCGCCTCCGCGCCGCGACCATGCAGCACCAGACCGATCGTCGCGCCCAGAATGCGTAGGTCCAACCCCAGCGACACTTCTCGCACATACTCAACGTCAGCCTCAAAACGCTCCTCCCAGGAAAGGAGGTTGCGCCCACGCACCTGCGCCAGGCCGGTCAGGCCGGGCCAGACGTCGTGGCGATGCGCCTGCTCCTTGTTGTAGAGCGGCAAGTACTCCGGAAGCAACGGACGCGGGCCCACAAACGACATGTCGCCCTTCAGGATGTTGAACAGCTCTGGCAGTTCGTCGAGTCCCGTTGCGCGCAGTATACGCCCAAAGCGCGTCAGGCGAGTAGCGTCAGTCGCGGCGTTTTCCACGGCGCTCTGACCTTCAGGCGCCAGACGCATCGTACGAAACTTGTACAGTTTGAAAAGCCGTCCGCCACGGCCCGGACGTTGCTGTGCGAACAGCACGGGACGGCCCTCCATGAGCAGCACCAACAATGCAAGCAGCAGCAATAACCATGAGAGAAGCACGAGCAGTATCAGCGCGCCCACAAGATCGAAAGCGCGTTTGATGTGCAGATAACCGGGACGCTTTGTTACTACTAGGTTCAGGTCTTTGCTCCTCCGGACAAGACGCGCCGAGAGCGTCGCCGTCCAACAAAGTCAATGCTTCAGGTGACAAAAGGTACCAGGTACCTCTTGTCACCTTTTGTCACACGATGCTAGTCAATGACGGCGCCGGTTGCGAAGTCATAGTCCTGCAGTTTGCCGCTGATATAGTTCTCGTAGGCAACCAAGTCCAGGAAGCCGTGGCCCGATAACCCGAAGAGTATCGTGCGCGGCTCGCCTGCCTCGGCGGCCGCTTTTGCCTCGGCGACTGCCGCTGCGATGGCGTGGCTTGACTCCGGCGCCGGCAACAAGGCCTCGGCACGCGCGAACTCCAAAGCTGCCGCAAAGACATCCTTCTGATAGACAGCGCTCGCCTCGATCTCGTTCTCGTGGACCAGCTGCGAGATCAGGGGCGAATCGCCATGATAGCGCAGGCCACCGGCATGGATTCCAGGCGGCACAAAATCGTGACCCAGCGTATACATCATCATCTGCGGGGTAAGCTTGGCCTCGTCTCCGAAGTCATACTCGAAGGCGCCGTGGGTCAGTGAGGGACAGGCCTTCGGCTCAACGGCTAACAGACGCGCGGCGGTCTTGCCTTCTTTGCGGCGCAGATAGTAAGGAAATGCCAGCCCCGCGAAGTTGCTGCCGCCACCCACGCAAGCGATAACCACATCAGGCTCCTCGCCCGCCAGTTCCATCTGCTTGATTGCCTCCTGGCCGATGATCGTCTGATGGAGGCAGACGTGATTGAGCACTGAGCCCAGCGAGTAGTTGGTGTCCGGATGCGTTGCCGCGACCTCAACCGCCTCGGAGATCGCCAGACCCAGCGAGCCAAGCGTATCGGGATCCTTGGCAAGCATCGCGCGCCCCGCCTCGGTGAGGTTCGTTGGCGAGCGGTGCACCGTCGCGCCGAAGCTCTCCATGAAGATACGCCGGTAGGGCTTCTGGTCATAGCTCACGCCCACCATGAACACCTCGACCTCGATGCCAAGCTGCGCGCCCGCCATCGACAGAGCGGAGCCCCATTGGCCGGCGCCTGTCTCGGTCGAGAGCTTATTGATGCCGGCGATCTTGTTGTAGTAAGCTTGCGGGATCGCCGTGTTCGCTTTATGTGAACCTGAGGCGTTGATGCCTTCGTACTTGTAGTAGATATGAATGTTTTCCGGCAACCCCAGCGCTTTCTCAAACTGCCGCGCACGGCTGAGCGGCCCAGGCCGGTAGGTGTGCAGCACATCGAGCACCGCGCCAGGAATATCGAACCAGCGCTCTTGCGAGATCTCTTGCTCGATGAGCGCCGGTGGAAAGATCGCGGCCAACGCCGCAGGATCAGCAGGCTCTCCGTCAGGCCCTAAGTACGGCGCAATCGGGTGCGCCAGGTCAGCCTGGACGTTGTACCATTGGGTTGGCATCTCGCTATCCTCAAGATTGAAACGAGACCGCTCGTGCACATAAGGAGCCATCAGATACCTCTTTCTCCGTCACACTATTCGCCTGACACCCACTGCATCAGGTGTTTCCTAGTGTAATACAAGCAAGTTGATCGCAGGAAGATTACTGGAATGCCGCATCGCTGCGACAAACATCTCAGGGGGTGTTTTTCATCCTCTTCAGCACGTCGTACCGGCAAAATCTCACCACTTTTTGAACTTTTTGTACCAAAATTTCGCTTATGTAGTGGATATTTGCTTACTTTTTGTCAAAATTGACCATTTTTGCCATAAACAAGTGAAAAAACCACTACACAACTGTAAATTTGGTACAAAACTCGCCAAGGCGGTATCATAGATACTTTCTGTAGCTTCAAACAAAGAAAGTCTGGTGGTAAATTCCCCAGGAACGCCGCCAGACGGCGTTTATGCACACCAAAAATAAAGAAAGGGCCCCCGCTAATTGAGGGGCGGCGAGGGCCCTTTCCGAGCTCTAGGATTAGGAGAGGCTAGAGCTCGGCAAAAGTGCAAGTGTGTTGGCAGACTTGCACAGTGGAACGATCCGAATGACGCTACAGCAAGAGTGATGAGAATGAGAACTGTAGATGTCCCGTATCGAGACAAAACCGTCATGTCGTCTTACGTCCCTATGGTAGTATAATATGCTATAAAGTTAGTTCATAGTAAAGACCTTTATTTAACTTTTTCAATTTCAAGAGTGTTTCTTCATGAATGGCAGGCGAAATATGGAGAAAAGTAGCGCGCGACCCCCCAAAAAACTTGGAAAGATTCCAGATGATCACGCAGGCTTTGCAAACTCCTCACAACCGAACGCTATTGAACTGGACCGTACAATGTCCATCTCACAGTTCGCCCATACCACGGGCATCTCACGCTCAGCCCTTATCTATTATGACGAGATGGGCATCTTCCATCCCGCCAAACGTGACCCAAAGAATAACTATCGCTATTACCGACCCGAGCAGATCATCACCGCCAACCTTATCAAGGTGCTCGCCGAACTCAACATCCCTCTTAAGCAGATCAAGAAACTCTCAACTCAACGCACCGCGGAAGGCATGATTGACCTCTTCGAAAAACACCGCGACACGCTTCAGGAGCATGTCGAGCAACTTCAGCTATCGATACAGCTGATCGAGGTTTTTCATAACCTGCTGACCATGAGCAAGCATGCCGACGAAACAGCAGTTGAGGTCATGACGCTGCCTGTCTGGGACATCGTAGTCGGTCCCAAGACTGGCCCGTTTACCGAGAAGGGCAACTTTTATCAGCCGTTTCTTGAGTTCTGTGCCTGGGCCCAGCAGCAGGGCCACTCTATCAACTTTCCCACAGGAGGGTACTTCTCGAGCTTCGAAACCTTTTATGACCATCCCGGAGAACCGGATAATTTCTTCTTGCTGCGTTCAACTAATCCGGATCCAACTGACACCGTCAAAGTCCTGACCGCTTATTCCCGCGGTTTCTACGGGCAGGTCGGCGACATCGCCGAACGAATGGCGCAAGCGTTAAAGAAAGAAGGGCTCGAGCCGGATGGACGCCTGCTCTGTATCTTTATTGAAGATGAGATCAGCACGGTCGACCCCAGCCGCTATCTCATGCAGGCAACCCTGCGCGTCCGTTAGCGCAGCATCAGGAGAGGAGAAGAACATGGCGGATCTTGCTCGTTTCAGCGTATCAATGGATGAAGAGATGTTGCAACGCTTCGACCAGTATGTCGCGCGACGGGGACTTTCCACCAATCGCAGTGAGGCAGTTCGCGATCTCGTGCGTGAAGTGTTGTCGCAGGAGGAGATTGGCGACCCGAGCACTGAGGCCGTGGCCAGCGTGACAATGGCGTTCAGCCATCATGCCCATGACCTGATGGAGAAGCTCGATAGCATTGAGCATGAATACTACGGGCTGATCATCTCGAAGGTGCATATCCATCTGGACGCACATAACTGCCTGGAGGTCATCCTGATGCGCGGGCCAGCCGGCCAGGTGCGCAACATCGCAGAGACTTTGCTTGGCGCCAAAGGCGTACGTAATGGAAAGCTCGTCCTGACCACCGTAGCTGAGTAAGGCTGGGAGACGGGCAGGGGGTACGAATGCGAGTTTTGCAGCGCGCAAGAACTTGCAAATGATGAATATGTTTGCGCGAAGACTGTTTGAGCAGGCGTACCCCCTGCCCGTCTCCCAGCCTTACTACTTTAGATAGGCAGAGCCAGCGCCAAAAAGACGATCCAGCTCGTCACAAATGCCGCTTCCGACTGCATTGACCTGTTCGGCCATAACCGCCACGGCAACCCCCCCTACCGAGTCACCCAGGCGCAGCTCAACGCGATTGGGTCCCGGGTAACGGCGCAGCAGCGACTTGAAAGCCTCCTGCGTGTCCGCACTTGCCAGGGCGTCAGCTCGCACTTCAATAGCCAGGGTCCGAGTTGCGGGATCAATGCGCTCAACTGCGAACAATGACAAGGTATCCCTAAGGACCACCAACTGGTCAGCCCTACCCTCGTTACGGTCCAAGCGCGCCCGGAACTTCACGATTACATCCTCGGAGAGAAACTCGCGTGCTGGCTCAAGGATATTGGGCCACAAGACCGCGTCCATGACGCCCGTCAGATCCTCAAAGGACATGGTGGCCATCATCTTATCACCCTTTTTTGTCGGCTTAACGTTCAGTGCCGTCACCACGCCAATGAACGTTCCCTCGTAACCGCTCTTCTGATCTTCCAGCCCGGCGATCGTGCAGGATGAGCTGGCTGCGATAACATCTTCATAGCCACGAAGCGGATGATCACTCAGATAAACGCCCGTAACCTCTTTTTCAAAACCAAGCTTGAGCCGCTTATCCCAATCGCTGTCCTCAGGAGGCGCAACCTGTTCTTCGAAACCAGCTTCGGCAGCGTCAAATAGATCGAACATACTTACCTGCCCGGCCGCGCGATCAGCCTGTTGCTTGCGTGCCGACTCGATGATCTTACCATCCTCAAGTTGGGCGAACAACTGGCGGCGCGGATAGCCCGTCGAGTCGAATGCGCCCGCCTTAATGAGCGCCTCCATCGTCTTTTTGTTCAGCGCCTTGTCGCTGACCCGCGCGCAAAAATCTTGCAGGGTTGTAAACGCCCCGCCCGCCTCACGTGCTTCGATGATGCTCTCGACAACTTTTTCGCCGACGCCCTTGATCCCGGCCAACCCGAAGTGAATCCCCTCGCCCGGCACTGCCGTGAACTTCAGTCCGCTATGGTTGATGTCAGGCGGCAGTACCGGAATATTCTCATTACGGCACTCGCCTACATACTTGATCAGATCGTCCGTGCGCCCCAGATAACTTGAGAGCACCGCCGCCATCGTTTCCTGCGGATAGTGCGCCTTAAGCCAGGCAGTCTGCATCGATACAAAGCTATAGGCCACCGCATGGCTCTTGTTAAAGGCGTAACCGGCAAAAGGCAAGACAATCTCCCAAAGGCGCGCGGCCAAGCCCGCATCGAAGCCGTTGGCAACGGCGCCTTCCTTCCAATGGAGCTCATGCTTCTCAAGCTCCTCAAGGTTCTTCTTGCCCATCGCCTTGCGGAGTTTGTCAGCCTCAGCCGCAGTGAAACCGCTCATCACCATCGCGACCCGCATGACTTGCTCCTGATAGACAAAGCAGCCGTAGGTTTCTTCCAGAAGCGGCTTCAGACGGTCGTCAAAGTAGCTGATCTTCTCCTTGCCGTTAGCGCGCGCGATAAAGCTTTCGGTCGTGCCGGACTCCAACGGCCCCGGACGATTGAGCGCCGTGCTGGCGAAGATGTCGCTAAACTGGGTCGGCTTCAGGCGCCGAAGCAACGAGCGCACCGACGCGCTCTCAAACTGAAAGATGCCCGTCGTGGCGCCCCGCTGGAACAGCTCAAAGGTTTCAGGATCATCGAAGGGTATCTCGCCGCGCTTGATGTCGACGCCATAGTTCGTCTTGATCGCATCAAGCGCGTCCTGAATGACGCTGAGGTTGCGCAGGCCCAGGAAGTCCATCTTGAGCAAGCCGATCTCGGCAACGGTAGCGCCGTCATACTGAGTGATAATGGCGCTTTCCTTTGTGTCTTTTTTGATAGGCACATAGTTGCTGAGCGTATCGCGACAGATCACGACGGCGCAGGCATGGACCCCCTCCCCCCGCGAAAGCCCTTCGATAGCACGAGCGGCGTCGATGATCTGATGCGCGTCGTCATTGTGCGCGTAATCATTGCGCAGATCGCTCGTCTGCTGCAGAGCGGTATCGATCGTGATCTTGGGATCCTCTGGAATCTCCTTACTGATCCGGTCCGGTGTGCCATACGGGAAACCCATGACACGTCCCGCGTCGCGCACGGCGCTCTTCGCTTTGAGCTTGCTGAACGTGATAGTCTGCGTCACCCGGTCCGCGCCATATTTCTCACGCACATAATCAACGACTTCAAGGCGGCGCACATCATCGAAGTCCGTATCGATATCAGGCATCTCAGTTCGCTCGGGGTTCAAGAAGCGCTCGAACAGCAAGTCATACTTGAGAGGATCAACCTCAGTGATATCGACCACATACGATACGATCGATCCTGCCGCAGATCCTCGGCCCGGCCCGACCCCTATGCCGCGCTCACGCGCCCAGGCAATAAAGTCAGCCACAATCAGGAAGTAAGCAGAAATGCCTTTCTCGTCAATAATGCCCAGCTCGTAGTCAAGGCGCTCCTGCGCCTCAGGCGGAACCGGGTCGCCATAGTGGGTCTTCAGCCCTTCCTGGCAAAGCCTGCGCAGGTAAGCCGGCTCCGTCTCGCCCGTCGGGACGTCGAAAACCGGCAGGATGATCTTGCCCAGTTCAATGTTCACGTTGCATTTCTCGGCAAGCTCTAACGTGGTGCTCATCGCTTCAGGGTACTCAGGGTAGAGCGCCGCCATCTCTTCCGGCGACTTGCAGTAAAGCTCAGGATGGCTTTTCATGCGGCTTTGTGCCTCGATCATCGAGTTTGTCCCGATGCAGATAAGCAGATCCTGCGCCCGCGTATCCTCTTTTTCGACGAAGTGGATATCGTTGGTCACAACCAACGGCAGGCCCATCTCACCCGCGAGCCCTGCAATAGCCGTACCAAGCTGGCGCTCGCTGACCCCGCTACGTTCCAGCCTGATCCCATGGTCCTGAATCTCCAAATAAAAACAACCCGGATCAAAGGTCTTCGCATAATATTCCGCCCACTTGCGCGCAGCGGCTGGATCGCCATCCTCAAAGCTGCGACTGATGATGCCCTGGACACACGCCGAGGTGGCGCAGAGTCCACTTGCGTAGCGTTCCAGCAGCTCCCGATCAACCCGCGGATGATAGTAGAAGCCGCCGACTGCCGCCTCGCTGCACAGCGCCATCAGGTTGCGATAGCCCTCGTTGTTGCGCGCGTGCAAAATGAGGTGATAGAGGCGTGGCTTTCCCTCTTTATCAAAGCGTGAATCCGGCGTGAAATAGACCTCACAGCCAATGATCGGCTTAATGCCGGCCTTAGTCGCCTTCTTGTAGAACTCGATGGCGCCATACATAAAGCCATGGTCGGTGATGGCCATGGCAGGCATCTCAAACTCCTGGGCCTTTTTCATGAGCCCGTCAATGCGGCTCGCGCCGTCGAGCAAGGAATATTCCGTATGTGTGTGCAGGTGAACGAATGACGACATGGGGGACGGCCCGGCTTTAGTGCTGGTTCTCTCGTGCCGCCGTGTCAGCAGCTTTCAGCCGCTCAAGAATCAACTGGTAGCCACCCTCGCCGTAGTTCAGGCACTTAGCCACGCGCGCAATTGTTGTTGCCGAAGCGCCCGTATCCTCCTGGATATCCGTATAGACTTCGCCCGCGTCAAGCCGCTCAGCCACATCAAGGCGTCCTGCAATGTCATGAATTTCGCGCACGGTACAGACATCAAGCAAAAACGTATAGCGCTCCTCGTCGGTTTTGAGGAGAGAAAGCGCACTAAGAAAGCGCTCTACTTCTGGTGTTCTTATACTGTCTGTGGCCATGGGACTCTCCAAAACGCAGCATGATGTAGTGGTCTGTGTTCCTATAATAGCACACAAACATCCGTTTGAATTAACGGAATTTTAGCCTACGTGAGCGAGCCAGTCCGTATGCTTCTCGTTATCGCCGTGCACGCAGGCGAAGTACGCCGCCTGGAGCCCCAGTGCGACCTGCCCCGCCATCCCGTTGCCTATCTTGATGCCATCGCAGCTGCGCACCGGCACAAGCTCGGCCGCAGTCCCACTCATGAAGCATTCATCGGCGGTGTAAAGCTGCGAGCGCACGAGCGACTCCTCACGCACCTCGTAGCCCGCCTCACGCGCCAAGGTCATGACCGAGTCGCGGGTAATGCCTGCCAGCACGCCATCGGAGACTGGCGGTGTGATAACTGCTCCGTCGCGCACGATAAAGAGGTTCTCCCCGCTGCCTTCGCAGACTTTGCCGTCCTCATTAAGCAGAATAGCTTCGTTATATCCATGACGCACTGCCTCCATGTGCGCCAGGCCGCTGTTCAGGTAGCTTGCCGTGGCTTTGACCTGCGGCGGGAAGGCGTTCACGCTCCGCTGACGCCAGCTTGAGATACCCACATCAACACCCTGGGCCAGAGCCTCTTCTCCCAGATAGCTATCCCAGGGCCACACAGCAATGATCACCTGCACCGGCGCCTCAAGAGGATCGACGCCCATACTGCCATAGCCACGGAACACCAAGGGGCGGATGTAGCACTGCTCCAGCTTATTGGCGGCCACCGTTTGTTTGACGGCCTCGCAGAGATCCTCCAGGCTATAGGGAAGCTCCATATAGAGGAGTTTGGCAGAGTTCAGAAGGCGCTGCATGTGCTCAACCAGACGGAAGACCGCCGGGCCCTGCGGCGTACGATAGCAACGTAGCCCCTCAAACACGCCTGACGCGTAATGCAACGCGTGAGTCAGTACATGGACCTGCGCCTGCTCCCAGGCGACCAACTCGCCATCCTGCCAGATATAATCGACGCTTGGGATAGGCATAGTCCCGCTCCTCTCATCCTTGTTCGTACTATGCAAAAGCGCCGTCACGGACGGCGGCGCTTTTAGATAACCGATGTTCTTACGTATTACCTGAGTATACCTGATTCCCGCTACCTGGGCTAGGGCGCCGAGGAATAACCTTCGCTGTAAGCGCCCTCAAGCGTACCAATGGTACCCGAAGTCTCCCACGACCCGGTCAACGGATTGATCGGATACTGGTGCGTGAACAAATAATGCCAGGACTTGTAATAGGTAATCGTCGTGTCAGTCTTCGAAGCTACGCGGTGACAACGTCCGCAGACTACCTCCTGGGTATTATCTTTTGTGACGCCCCCACTGACCGTATCAGAAGTCAGCTGAGAGGAATCAGTGAAATCAACGGACCAATCCCCGAGCATGTCGACATCATTGGTCGAGCTATGCGGCCAGTCACTCGTACCGTTTACATTCGCCGGGTCGCTCGCAAAGTCGAGCGTCCCGTAATGGCACAGAGAGCAGGATTCATCCGGAGCAAGCGTATAGCCCATCTCCTTCAGCTTATTCACCGTAGCCTCATCAGTTGGTACGGGGACCTCTGCCGACAGTCCGCCGCCACGATGGCAGGTGTAACACTGAGGCGCACCATTGCCAACACCCACCATGGTCGAATCATGGGGCCCGCTGATGTCACCCGACGCATTTTTGGCGAGCGTCGTTTTCTGGTGTGTCACGCCGCCGTCCACAGAAGCCGTGAACGTGGCCTCATCAGACATCGTCGGCTCGGCTGAAGTCATCTTCTGAGCCTGGGCCGCCTTGTCATGACAGCTCGCGCACCACGCAGAGAGCGCGAACTGATTGACGGCTGCCGGGTTAGCTCCAGGATCGGTCACCGGAGTAACTTCCTTGTCAGGCACAGCGCTCACGCCAGGGCTGGCGAGTAAGAGCTTGTAGCCGTACTGTGCGGTATCCATCGCAGCATGGCTGCCGTCCTTGTAGAAATCGGTCGGCATCCAATCGTTGGTCGTACCATGCACCGAGTGGCAGGACGTACACTGAAGCGTCATCGTCCCTATACTGGAGTCGGGAACCGTCACGGGTTCGCCGGTGATCGGGTGACCCGAGTTTGTCTTAGTCGGAATCGTCACATCGCCGTTATCGGCCGTATAAACCTGCACGCTGGAGAATAGGCCTGAACCCACATGGCAATACTCACAACCCGTCGTACCCGCACGTAGCAGGAACTGTGCGGTAGCCGCAGCAGCCGGTCCAGACGCAGCACCCCCCGTGCCCCCTGAATGCGCCGCATGGCATACGCCGCATTTATAGGTTGCCGTATCATACCCGCCATGAGGTCCGCGGCCTTCCAAGCCCGCCAAAGCGGTCGGAGCGGCCTCTCCTGATTTTACATAGGCCGCACCATTCGAGGGAAACGTATCGCTATCCCCAAAATACTTGGGAGTAAAAGGCATGCTCGGCGCTAAGGAAGAGTCAGAGGCAGAAGTCGCCATCGGGGAAAGAGGTTCTGATAATTGCTTGAGAGAAATCGTGCCAGAAGCTGGAGCACCATACGCACAAACAGCTACTGCGCAAAACAAACAAGCGGCGCCTGTGATAACCGCAATATGAACAAAACTATTCTTATGTAATGCGCGCATTGAATCCGCTCCCATTGGTCAGTGACTCAAAATACAAAGAGATAAATCTATGATACGCTACTATCTCATCCATTTCAATGCGCCACACTCGTTAGTTCTCTCGTTTTTCTTCCGATTTTTCGTGCGACTTTTCGATGTCGGGCGCATCAGTAGCGGTCTCATCATTCTTATTGCCTGACGGGATGTTCTCGTGGCGCGCAATCTTCAAAAACTCTGTAGGAGTGATCCGCTGGAGCTTCGCCACAAGCGGGCTGGTAGCCGCCGCATAATTGCCGGTCAGGAAGTAGTCGCGTCGTTTACTGCGCGACGCGGCCAGCACGGCGGCCGCTTCAAGTTCATCAAGCTGAGGTTGCTCGGCCTGCAACGCATCCAACGCGGCCTCATCGCTAATAACCACATTGACCTGCAGCTCAGAGGGCAGGTGACGGGCCGCCAGATCTTCGATCTGAAGAGGCACCCGTACTTTGTGCAAATGAGTAAGCAGGGCGATCCCGTCCGGATCCCCGGTCACGCGCTCAATGAAGTCCAGGTCAAGCGTATAACGAGGAACGCGTAAGAAGAACTGCCAGAGCAAGGTGAGCAGGATGAACAACGCGGGCGCGATCAATAACCACTTCAAGTTGAAGCGATGAGCCGGCGCCGCAGGATGCGAGGGCGCGGCCCACGCCGCGTCGCTGAATACCTCGATCCGATTGTTATACTTATCCGCCACAAAGATCTCGCCCTTGCCTGCGCTCACGCCAACCGGATAGTATAGCTGACCATCATTGCCCCCCACTGAGGATAGGGTGCGCAGATATTTTCCTGTCTGGGCATCCAGCAACACGAGCTCGCTCGACAAGCCGTCGACCACGACCAACTCACCATTGCTCGTCAGGGCGACGCCGGTCGGCAGGCCAAATTTCCGGCTCTCCCCCGTCTGCTGCAAGGCGCTGGAAACGGGCAGCGGGCTGCCGTAAACCCACTTGACTGTCGGCGAGGTGTCAAGCGAGGACAAAGCCTGAACACGATAGTTCATCGTATCGCATACATATAAAGTCGAGGTCGCCTCACCGGAGAACGTCAGGAGCGCCTGCGCCGGATTATCCATCTGGGCCGATTTGCTCCCCCAGTTCATATAGGCGAAGCTGAAGTTCCCGTCCGCGTCCGCAATCGACACGCCGGACTTGGTCGTTACAATGATCCGGCCACCCTTGCCCCCCGCCGCCGAATAACTCACCCCGATCGGCGCTTCTTCCTTAAAGCTCAGCTCTTTCTGGAGCGTTCCCACCAGGGAATAAATCAGGAGTTTTCGTACTCCCGAATCGATGACATACACATGATCGGGGCCCACGGCAATCGACGTCGGCGAGCGCAGGCCTTCCAGGCTTGTCCCTGGTGTCTGCGTAGCCTCGCCGCTCGCCGGCGAAGAGCCGATCCCGCCGAACTCCCGCAAGAACGTGCCTTCCCGAGTAAACACCGCGATGCGCGCGTTACCGGTATCGGCCACGTAAAGGTCCCCATCGGAACCAATCGCCACATCGTTTGGCTGCGCAAGATCAATGCCGTTACCGCTGTAAAGCGAACGCACAAACTGATTTGTCGCCGGCTTTTGGGAAGCGCTAAACACGGGAGGATTTACAGCGTTCTGAACGTAGCTGAGAAGCAGAATCGCTCCAAATATCAGTAGCCCCAAGACCGTCAAAAGCGCCCAGGTCAAGCGACGGTGCGCGACGTCGGATGGAAGCATCAACTTTTGGGGCGGTCTCAAGGCGTCGGAACGCGAGGAAGCCGCGCGCTTATCCGATTGCGTGCTGGCGCCGGATGTATCTGTTGTGTCCTGTTTGCCCGGCTTGTCAGCCTGCATATCCTGTTGTTTGCGAAAGGGCAGTACGCTCATGGACGCGCCTCTTTCTGCGCTTGCTGGACGGCCTTTACCACTTCCGGATGCGCACTTTCGAGGCGACGCAGACCGGCAGTGGCAGCCGAATTCTGAGGATCATAGGTCAGGGCTGACAGATAGTCTGTCGCCGCATCCTGGAAGTTACCTTGCTTGGTGGCAAGAACCGCCGCCTGGGTGTAGAGGTCAACCGACGCCGGAGGTAAAGCTGCCGCCTGCTTAATAAGACTATAAGCCTGCGCAGGACGATTCAGCGTAACGAGCACATCACCGTACGCGGAAAGAATACTGCGCTTCAGTTCCACGTCGGCATCCTTGACCAGGCGCAACGCCGTCTGGTACTGAGCCAGACTCGCGCGATTCTGGCCTGTCGCCACCAGCGCCACTCCGTACACATAGTGCGCCCGCGCACTCTGAGAGGCGCCTTTTGCCAGCCCACGCGCCCGAGAAAGCGCCGTACTCGTGTCACCGGCCTGAATCTCGAGCAACGTAAGATCCGCGCGCGCTTGAATGACCGCCGTATCGGTGTCGACTGAATGACCCGCCGCTTTCGCTTGGCGGACCGCCGTAGACTCATTATCGAGCGCCGTAAGATAATCGCTTTGCAGCCGATTAACCGGAGTCGGACGCAGCCTCCCCGTACTGACCAACACAACCACGACAATCGCGCCGATAAGCAAAACTATGATAGCGAGCGCTAACGCAAAGGCCGCTCGCCGCTGATTGCGCCCAGGCTTAAGAATCGCTTGTCGGAGCGGCGTGTTCTTCATCACTGTTCTCGTCCTTGGCGTCGTCCTTTTCATCTTCGACATCGTCATCGAACCAGTCATCGTCAGACTCGGGCTCGTCATCGTCAGACCCATTCTTCTTATCATCGTCATCATCGTCATCATCGTCATCATCGTCTTCATCGGAGTGACGGCGCCCACGCGCAATGACTACGGCAAGAACAGCGATAACGACCACTAAAAGCGCAATCAGCACCAACACAAGCGGCTGGGAGAAGAAATTATTACTCGCCGCTGCCTTATCTGCCGCCGCCTTTTGTGCCGCCGTTCCTTGCTGGGCCTGTTGATCCGTAGCGAACGCCATCTGGATCAACTTTTGATCGCCTTTCTTTACATTTGCGAACTGCTGACCATACAATTTGACGTTATTGCCCGCATCAAAAGTCTTCATGCTGCTGCCCCCGGCGCCGACCATTCCTGTCTGCGGCGGAGCGATTCCGATAATGAGATTTGTGACGTCTGTCGCAGGATAGATCGTAAATGTTGCCAGAGGAACCCCGCCGCTGCCCATCGCGCTGCTACTATAGATGCTGACCGGCATCGTAGCCGCCACAAAATAGTTATGCGATTTGGTGAGTGTCGCCGTGTAGAGCGTCATTGCGGTAGCGCTGTCGGTCGCGCCCTTGACTGCTTTCGTATCTGCGGTCGGTTGAGAGGGATTGCTGTCGAACTCGCCTTCCTGGACAATCGAATAGCCGCCTGGTAAGTTGAAATTCAGCGTTGCCGGAAGCGGCGTTGACGCAGGCAGGGAAACTGTCATGGTCATTACCGTTGTGGTTGTAGTCTCAAGGCTTACGGCTATCTGCATGCTGTCAACCGAAGTCACCCCCGCCGCCTGCGTGGCAAAGGGCATAGCCAGACCAAGAAAAAGCGTTGCTGTGAACAGCGCTACAATCGCGCGCGCACTTGCACGACGACAAGCTGAACCAAAGACGGACGAAGATGAGTTGACGGTCATTGTTACTCCTATCGCAAAAATTTGTCTGCTATCCAGTATAGCATGCGAGCTGCTTTAGCACGCCTTCATAGCCGCGGAAAAAGCGGGTCGCCTATGACTATCTCGTTACCCACAGGCAAGCCGCCCCAGGTCGTCAACTGCTCCAACGGAGGCAGGGCGCCGAGCGCCTCGGTGCTGCTGCAGTCAAGCGCAGACAAGCCCAGGCGTGCGAAGACCTCCGCCGAGGCCAGCGGCAGAACCGGCGCTGTGAAGAGCGCTATGATGCGCACGGCCTCCAGCGCGCTGTAGAGCACCGCCGCCAGGCGCGCTTGCTCAGTCGATCCCTCCTCAGCCTTGGCCAACGTCCAGGGGGCCGACTCTTCCAGGTAGCGGTTGGCCGCCTTGACCAGGTCCCAGATTGCCTCCAGCGCAGCCGCGTAGTCGAGCGCTGCAAAAGCGGCGTCCACGCGCGCGTAGAGTCCTGCGGCGACGTCGCGCAGCACGGCGCCTTCCTCTGCGTTTGCGCAGTTCGCCGGATCCGGCACGACTCCCCCACAGTACTTGTGCGCCATGTTGAAGAGGCGCGAGCAAAGATTGCCCCAGTCATTAGCAAGGTCTCCGTTGTAACGCTGTACCATGGCCTCATCCGAGATCGAGCCGTCCGTGCCAAAGCTCACGTCGCGCAGGAAGTAATAGCGATAGCCGTCGACGCCGAAGCGCTCGATGAGCTCGGCTGGGGCGGTCGCGTTGCCCTTCGACTTGCTCATCTTCTCACCCTTGGCCAAGAGGAAACCATGCGCGAAGATGCGCTCAGGCAGGGGCAGGCGCGCGGCGTGCAGCATCGCGGGCCAGATCACGCAGTGAAAGCGAATGATATCTTTGCCCACAAAGTGCAGGTTCGCCGGCCAGCGCCGCGTGAACTCCGCGAAGCGCGCCTTGTCGCCGTAACCGACCGCGCTAATGTAATTAATGAGCGCGTCGAACCAGACATACATCGTGTGATCGGCGTCCCAGGGTAAAGGTACGCCCCACTTGACATTGGCGCGCGAGATGGAAAGATCCTTCAGGCCGCCGCGGACAAACGAGACGACCTCGTTGCGCCGCGTCTCAGGGCCGATGAAGTCCGGGTGTTGCTCGTAGTAGCCGAGCAGCCAATCCTGATACTTTGACAAACGGAAGAAGTAGTTCTGCTCCTCCACATAGCGTAAGGGGCGTCCGCAGTCCGGACAGAGAGGGGCGTCTGTCTCGCCGGCGTCGTGCGCGTGCATGTCCAGGTCGCTTTGCGCCCAGTAGGCTTCGTCGGGCACACAGTACCAACCCTCATAGGTCCCGGGGTAGATATCGCCCGTGTCGTAGAGCTGCTGGGCGAGCGTCTGGACCGCGCGCTCATGCTCCGGGTCAGTCGTGCGCACCCAGCGGTCGTTACTAATGGCCAACTGGCGCCACAGCTCCGTGAACGCGGGCGCCAGGCGATCGACCCACTCCCGAGGCGTGCAGTCGTGAGCTGTCGCGGCTTCCTCAACCTTCTGGCCATGCTCGTCAAGACCCGTAAGGAACAGTACGTCGCGGCCATTGAGACGCTGATAGCGCGCAAGCGCATCGGCGGCAACCGTCGTATAAGCCGTGCCCAGATGCGGCGCAGCGTTCACGTAGTAGATGGGTGTGGTCAGGTAGTACGATCGTTTTTCAGGCATGCGAGTGATTCCTTTTGTCTCGGGACGTTATTTTCTATCGTAGCAGAGGCAGGGAGTCGTCATCTCAGGCTTGACCCTCCTTGTCACCCCGGGCAAGACCTGAGGGTCTTTGCTGAGGCCGAGATTGCGGCTCGGAGGCCGCAATGACAAAGTCGGAGGCCTCAATGACAAAGTCGGGGGCCACAATGACGTGGCTGGTCATGGCGCCGGGGAAACCAGCAACACACATTCGCCCTTGATAGAAGGACGAGCGGCGAGGTCTGCGGCCAGCTCGGGCAACGGGAGACGCAGAACTTCCTCATGCAGTTTAGTGAGTTCCCGTGCCAGAGCCCCGGTCCGATCCGGAAAACGCAGGGCCAGCTCAGCCGTAAACTTTGCAACACGCTGGGGTGATTCGTAAAACACAAGCGTGGCGTTGAGCGGCTCCAGCGCATCGAGTAACTTGGCGCGTTTGCCTGGCTTGCGAGGCGGGAAGCCTGCAAAGTAGTAGGCATGGGTTGGCAGGCCCGAGGCGGCCAGCGCGGTGACTGCGGCCGAAGGTCCCGGTATCACAACAACCTCGACACCCGCATCGCGGCAGGCTGTCACGAGCGGCGCACCTGGATCGGAGATAGCTGGCATACCGGCGTCGCTGACCAGCGCCAGGGTCTCCCCTGCAAGTAGCCGCGCGACAATCTGCGGGGTCTTTTCTGCCGTCATCACGTCATCAAAGCGCTCCAATGGCGTGTGCAAATCTGCAGAGCTGAGGAGCTTACGCGTATGGCGCGTGTCTTCCGCCAGGATCGCGCCAACTCTTGCCAGCACCGCGACCGCGCGTGGCGACAAGTCGCCCAGGTTGCCGATCGGCGTGGCGACCACATAAAGAGCGCCTTGTTGCAGTTCTTCAGGCATTATTCATGACTTTCCTGCCAAGCATCTGGATTGCCACGTCGCGCTACGCGCTCCTCGTGGCGG
>Ga0123357_10002501_pt1 | contig 20555 bp, 17 predicted proteins | sample TergutEmb28metaG_FD_89873 | JGI IMG/M metagenome (GOLD analysis project Ga0123357, IMG submission 89873) | Embiratermes neotenicus P4 segment gut microbial communities from Petit-Saut dam, French Guiana - Emb289 P4 | ecosystem: Host-associated > Arthropoda: Insects > Digestive system > Gut ... | reverse complement strand
GCTCGTCGTCTCCGGGGACCAACTCGCGGTCCTGCGCGCTGCGGGGAGAAAGTCGCTACCACCCCATCCCACCGCCAGAGATGTCATGCTCGCCGTGGCCGCTCTCGGCGGTCACCTGCCACGCAACGCAGACCCGGGCTGGCTCGTACTCGCTCGAGGTCTCGAAAAGCTCGAGATGCTCACTGCGGGTTGGCGTTTCCGAAAAGCAAGCGAAAGATCCGATCGATGATGAGGGCAGGCCCCTGTGCCTGCCCCCCTCGCCGTCGCGATTTTATCGCAGACGGAGGACGTACCAGTTGCCGCGCCAACTGACCATTTCGGCGATGTGCAAATGATGGGTCTTGCCGTCGATGGTGAAGGTGAGGTTCGAGTGCTTCACGCGCCAGAGCGGCAGCTTGAAGTCCTTCTTCTTCGGCCGGATCTGCGTGATGGTTTTGCCGAGTTCGAAGGAGACGAACTTTGCCATGGGCGCGCCCTTCGTGTGCGCATGCGTGCGTTCGATGGCCGTGCGAAATGCGCCGGCAACTCTCTTGTCCCACGCCTTCGATGGATCGGTCGAGTCCTTCGCCGTCAAGTACGCGTCGCGAGGGAAGAGCACGTCGTTTGCGAGATCGGCATTGTTCTGCGCGATGGCCTCGAGCAAGTGCCGCATGCGCAGGGACAGCTCCTCGTTCGATATCGACGGCATGGCGGTGTCGTCCGTGCCCGCGTCAACCAATGCAGTCTGCACCGACGCATCCCCATCGACCGACGCGTCTGCGAGATTCGCAGCGTCCTGCGCGTTCGCGTCTGCGTCGGCGTTTCGAGCGCCCGTCTTGTCGTTGCATGCCGAGATGCACCCAACGAGTGCAACGAGTGCCACGATCTGTAAGATAACCTTCGGCATGTCAGGCAAGATTTGGGAGCGTAACGATATCGACATGTAACACTTCTTCGAACGCGCGAATCTCATGCAGGCACGCGTCCGTGGGGCGAGACATGATACGGAGTTTTGCGCACGAAGCGCTGCCGCCGTCGAACACCGTGTTCGCCACTTCTTCGACGTTGATCCCATGGCGCTTGATGACTCCGAGCACGTTGGCAAGTGTGCCGACCTTGTCGAGCATGCGGATGACCATCTGAAAGCGAGCGGTGGAGACGTTCGTCACGTTGACGACGTTTGGAACCGTTCCCTCGAGCAAGAACGAACGGATCACGCGCACTGTCTCGGTGGCGATGGCGAGCTGCGCTTGGTCGGTGGAAGCTGCAATGTGCGGGGTGCCGTAGAGAAAGCCGCCGGATTCGCTCGGCGTGGTGAGCGAGAAGAGGTCGGTCGCGATCTCTTTTTTGCCGCGCGGTTCGTTCGGGATGACGTCGACGCCGACGCGCAGGCCACGTTGGACGACGGCGTCGCGCATGGCCTCGTAGTCGACCAGCTCTGGCCGCGCGCAGTTGATGAAGATGGCGCGCTTCGGCAAAAGTTCGAACGTGCGCCGTCCTACGATGGCGCGCGTGCGATCGGTGAGACTCACGTGCAGTGTGAGGACGTCGGACTTGCTCGCCAGCTCGTCGAGACTTGCAGCATGACCGATGCCGAGATCTGCGGCGCGTGCCGGGCTCAAGTTCCGGCTCCAGCCGATGGGGTGAAGCCCGAGTGCTTTTGCGCGGAGCGCGACTTCGCGACCGATCGCGCCGACGCCTGCGATGCCGATCGTTTTGCCGAGGATGCCCTCGGCTTTGGAGTATTCGGCGCGCTCCCAGCGCCCCGCGCGCAGAGAAGCGACCGCGTCGGGGATGCGCCGGTCGATCGAGAGAAGCAAACCGAAGACGAGTTCGGAGATCGCCGACGCGTTCTTGCCCGGACAATTGGCGACGTAGATGCCGCGCCCGCTCGCGGCCTTCACGTCGATCGTCGAGGTCTCCGTTCCGGCGCGCACGATGAGGTTCAGTTGGCGCGCGGCGTTGATGGCGTTGCCCGTTACTTCCGTTGAACGGACAACGAGGATGCCGACGTTTTGGAGCTTGGTCTCCAGCGTCTCCTTCGTGAGCTCCGGCTCGTAGACGACGTCGAGCGGGAGAGCGCGAAGCTCTTCGACGGCACGTGGGTGCAATTTGTCGGCGATGAGGAGACGCATGACGGCGCGTACATTAGCCGAAATATTGCTTGCAATCCGCATCTTGACCCAAAGCCGCGAGGCTTGACGCCAAGACCACGAAGCCTATAAAGATTTCAAAATTTTTTGAAAGTTCCGGGGGCAGGAGAGTCAAGCCAATGGCGTATGACGGCTTGCGTGCGTTCGTCAGCGTTCTCGAACGACAAGGAGAGCTCGTTCGGATTGCCCGCGAGGTTGATCCGTATCTCGAGCTCGCCGAGATCGCCGATCGGACCATGAAAGCTTCGGGCCCCGCGCTCCTCTTTGAAAACGTCAAAGGCTCGCGCTTCCCGCTGCTCATCAACGCGTACGGCTCACGGCGAAGAATGTCCCTGGCTCTCGGAGTCGAGGATCTCGAAGAACATGCTTGCAAGATTGCCGATCTCGTTCACGCACGCGCGCCGAAGAGCGCGCGCGAGCTCGTCGAGATGGCCGGCAAACTGCCCGCTCTCGCGTCGGCGATTCCGCGCAACGTAAAGGTTGCGCCCTGCCAGGACGTCGTACAAAAGGGCGAGGATGTCGACCTCTTTGCGCTCCCCGTGATGACGACATGGCCGAAAGATGGCGGGCCGTTTTTCACGTTGCCGAGCGTCATCACGAAGGATCCGGACACGGGCACACGCAACGTCGGCATGTACCGCATGCAGCGCATCGATCGGAACACCACGGCGATGCATTGGCAGATCCACAAGACCGGCGCGCGCCACTTCCGCCGCGCGAGGGAGCTTGGTTGCAAGTTGCAAGTTGCGGTGGCCTTCGGTGGGGATCCGGCGCTCGCGTACGCTGCAACCGCGCCGTTGCCCGACGGCATCGACGAATGGATGTTTGCGGGCTTCCTTCGCGGAGAGGCCGTCGAGTACGTTCGCGCAAAGACCGTGGATCTCGAGGTGCCCGCGTGCGCGGACTTCGTCCTCGAAGGCTATGTGGATCCGACCGAACCGATGTTCGAGGAAGGGCCGTTCGGCGATCACACCGGGTATTACACGCCCGTCGAATCCTTCCCTCGCTTTCACGTCACGGCTGTCACGCGCCGCCGCGACGCCATTTATCCATCCACGCTCGTGGGGCCTCCGCCCATGGAAGATGCGTGGCTCGGCAAGGCCACCGAGCGCCTGTTCTTGCCGCTGCTCCGGATGATGTTTCCGGAGATCGTGGACATGAATCTTCCGATTGAAGGCGCGTTCCACAACCTTGTCCTCGTCTCGATCAAAAAGCAGTACCCGTTTCATGCGGCGCGTGTGGCGCATGGCCTGTGGGGCTCGGGGCAGATGTCGATGTCGAAGATCATCTGCGTGGTCGACGATGATGTCGACGTGCAGAACCTCGGCGACGTTGCCTGGCGCCTGCTCGCGAACTTGGATCCGAAGCGTGACGTCTCGTTCGTGGACGGCCCCGTCGATCAACTGGATCATGCCGCGAGCCAGGCACTCTGGGGCGGCAAGATGGCCATCGATGGAACGCGCAAGTGGGCCGAGGAGGGCTACGCGAGGCAGTGGCCCGAGGTTGCGACGCAAAGCGATGCGGTCAAGCACCGTGTTGACGCAATCTGGTCGGAGCTCGGTATCCCGCTCGGCAAGCGCTCGAGGGAGCCCGCCGTTGCGTCCCAGATCGCGACACCGATCGCGAAGCTTCGCGCACGCAAGGCTTCGGAGCACGCGCACGCCGATGCGAACCGCGTCATGTTCGATCGCATCGCGCCTACCTACGATCTCTTGAATCGCGTGATGTCGTTCGGCATCGACAAGCGATGGCGAACGCGCACCGTCGAGATGATCGACGAGTTCATTCGCGCATACGGTGGAGACGTGCTCGATCTCTGCGCTGGCACGCTCGATTTCTCGGCGATGCTCGAGCACGTGCTGCCCGAGTCATCGCGCATCGTTGCGTGTGATGCCTCCGAACAGATGCTTGCGCTCGGCAAAGACAAGATCTCGCGCACCGAGATCGTCGTGGGCGATGCGCTCGCGCTGCCGTTCGACGACGCGTCGTTCGCGGTCGTCGTCTGCGGCTTCGGCATGCGAAATCTGGCGGATCTCGCGAGGGGCGTGCGTGAAGTGCGCCGCGTACTCGAACCGGGCGGGCTTTTCATCACCCTCGAACTCTTCGCGCCGAAGCTCCTTCGAACGCGCGCACTTCATCGCGCGGCGTTGGGCGCGGCGCTCCCGATGCTCGGCTCCGTCATCGCGCGAGATCGCGACGCGTACGCGTACCTCGCCGAGAGCATGCAAGGCTTCGTCACGCGCGGCGAGTACGAAGCAATTCTAGAGAGCGAGGGCTTTGGTGACGTCACGTCGTCCGATCTCACGCTCGGCGTCGCATCGCTTGTGCGTGCAGTATGCACGCGAGTCTCCGGCGAGCGCGAGGCTCTCGCATGAAGAAGATCGTGGTCGGCATCACGGGCGCGAGCGGCGCGCCGTACGCCAAGCGCCTTCTCGGCTGGCTTCACGAGCGTGCGCGCAAATACGAAGACATCGAGGTTGGCGTTTGTCTGTCGCGGGCAGCGTCCGAAGTTTGGCAGCTCGAATGCGAGGACGATCTGCGCGATGCGACGGGCGACTTTCGCGTCTGGGGCACGCACGATTTTTCGGCGCCGTTCGCGAGCGGCAGCGCGGGTTGGCATGCGATGGCCATCGTTCCGTGTTCCATGGGCACGTGCGCGCGCGTCGCGCACGGTATCTCCGACACGCTCCTGACGCGCGCGGCGGACGTCATGTTGAAGGAGCGTCGCTCGCTCGTGGTCGTGCCGCGCGAGACACCGCTGTCCGTGATTCACCTCGAGAACCTCGCGGCGCTGGCGCGCGCAGGCGCGGTGATTTTGCCGGCCAGCCCGTCGTTTTACGGAAAGATAAAGACCCTCGATCAGGCGATCGACACGGTCATTGGTCGCGTGCTCGATCATCTGGGCTTCGAGCACGATCTGTTCTTGCGCTGGGGTGATGAGAAGGAGAATCGAACGTGAGCCGATTCGTGGAAGATGCTGTCGCGCGTGCGGGTTTGATGCCGCTCTTGGACGCGCGCAGAGCCGGAGATCTCGATGCGGTGCGCGCGAGTATGTCTTCGTGGCGCAGCGCGGATCTTCTCGTGCTCGGCGCCATCGCCGATCTCGTGCGTGTCGCCGAGAACGGCGACGAGGTTCGCATTCATGAAGACGGCGGTGCGGACGTCGTATGGGTCGAACCGCGGGGAACCGATCTCGAGATGCTCCGCGAGGTCGCCGTTTCGCGCATTGCTGCAGCCAAGGGCGCGCGTGTCGGCGTGGACTGGACGAACCGCGGCCTCGAGATCGCACAAGTGGCACTTGGTTTTGGTGCGAGCGACTTGCGCGGCCCCCTCACGAAGAAGAGCGGGCTGCCCATCTACGACGACGAGACGAAGAAGGTGAAAGACGAGGGCATGACATCGGTACGGGAACTCATGCAACGCGAAATTCGTTTACTTGTAAAGTATGCGGGGCGCGCGGCGGTCTTCGTTGGCGAGAGCCGCAAACGAGCAGACGTCGTAAGGTCTGTGGATTCTTCAACGGAGGTGGCCGGTGCTTAGCGTCATTGCTGACAAGGTGCGTCGCGGCGAACGACTGACCTTCGACGACGGCATCGCGCTCTTCCTCGAGCCCGATCTTCTCGCGGTCGGCGCCCTTGCGAACGAGGTGCGCGTCCAGCGTCATGGCGACAAAACGTATTTCAACCGCAACCTGCGCGTCGAGATTACGAATGTCTGCGTTGCAGAGTGCCTGTTTTGCTCCTTCGCGAAGCTCGAAGCGCACATGCCCGGCGCGCACACGATGTCGCTCGAGGAGGCGTGGCACGAGCTCGAGGCACGCATGGATGATCCGCCAACGGAGATCCATGTCGTCAACGGCCTGCACCCAACTCTCCCATTTTCGTTTTACGAAGATCTTCTTCGCGGCTTCAAACACATCAAACCCGACGTGCACTTGAAGTGTTTCACGGCCGTCGAAATTCACTTCTTCGCACAGCACTTCGGCATGACGTACGAAGAGGTTCTCGTGCGCTTGCGCAAAGCGGGGCTCGACAGCCTTCCGGGCGGCGGCGGAGAGATCTTCGATGAAGACGTGCGCTCGCGCATCAGCGCGGGCAAGGCAACGGGAGCAGAGTACCTCGAGGTGCATCGCGTGGCGCATCGCCTCGGCATGTTCACGAACGCAACGATGCTCTACGGGCACATCGAGACGTTCGCACATCGCGTCGATCACCTGCTTCGGTTGCGCACACTGCAAGACGAGACGAAGGGACTTCAGGCGTTCATCCCGCTCGCGTTTCATCCGGACGGCAACGGCATGAAGAACCTGCCTGCGCCCACGGCCACAGACGACCTTCGCACGATCGCCGTGAGCCGCCTCCTTCTCGACAACGTCGATCACATCAAGGCGTATTGGGTGAGCCTCACTCCGGACGTCGCCCAGATCGCGCTCCGCTTCGGCGCCGACGATCTCGACGGCACGGTCGTTCATGAGACGATCTACAAGACGGCCGGATCGCGCTCCCCGGGTGCGCTCGGAGATGGCGAGCTCGTACGCCTCATTCGCGAGGCGGGTTGCACCCCCATCGAGCGCGACACGCTCTACAACGTCGTTCGCGAGTACCCGCGCGCTGAAGTTCCTGAAGCGGCGATGAAAGTGAAGGACCGCAAGCGCGCGGCGAAATTGGCAATCGTGCAGGATGCACGCGATGCGAAAGAGATGAACTCGTGAATCGGGGAGTCGGCGGCCTCGCGGAGGCCGCGAACGCCGATCGCTTGCGCGTGTTCGGCGTGGCGTATCTCAACGCGCGACCGCTCTGGGAGTCGCTCGCCGAAGCGCCCGCGGCCGATCGCGTTGCGCTGTCGCTCGCGCCGCCGAGCGAGCTCGCGCGTGCGCTGTCGGAGGGCGAGGCCGACGTGGGGCTTCTGCCCGTTGGGGGAGCGGCGGCCATCGGAGATCTGGAGCTCGTGGACGGCATCGCGATCGGTGCACGCGGCAAGGTCCGCAGCGTGGCCATCGTGGCTGCGCGACCCATTCACGAGCTCACGTCCGTCGCGCTCGATCTCTCCTCGCGCACGAGCGTCGTGCTCGGACGCCTCTTGCTCGCGCGCCGTAAGATCACGCCGTCGTTCTTCGGCGCGCCTCCCCGAGAGGCCATCGCACAGGTGAAAGATCGCACGGGCGCACTCATCATTGGAGACGCGGCGCTCGAGATCGAGCAGCGCTTCCCGTACCGGCTCGATCTTGCGGAGGACTGGCTCGAGTGGACGGGATTGCCGTTCGTTTTCGCGGCGTGGTTCGCGCGCCCTGGGACACTGACAGCCGAGTATGTCGAGATTTTACGCGAGGCCAAGCGCATCGGGCTTTGCCGTCGCGATGCGATTGCGAAGTCGCATGCAGAGTGCACGAATCTGCCGGAAGCATCACTCTGCGACTACCTCGCGCACTCCATTCGTTACGATCTCGGCGACGACGAGAGACGCGGTCTGCTCCGTTTCTGGTCGGAGGCCGCGAGTGCGCGGCTTCTGCCGAAGTGCTCGCCCACTGTGCGCGCGGTGACGGTTCCTGACGACATCGGCTCGCAGCCGAGGCCGTCGCTCGATGCGCTCCTTGTGCGTGCAGCAGATGGCGAACGACTCTCGCTCGCCGAGGGCACCCGCCTTCTGCGCGAAGGGAGCCTATTCGAGCTGGGTCTCGCCGCGGATGCCGTCCGCCGTCGCAAGCATCCGCATGGCGTCGTCACGTACATCATCGATCGCAACGTCAATTACACGAACGTTTGCACGACGAGCTGCCGATTCTGTGCATTCTACAGGCCTGTCGGTCACTCCGAAGGCTACGTGCTCTCGCGCGAGGTGCTCGGTCAGAAGCTTCAGGAAGTCGTTGATGCAGGTGGCGTCCAGATCCTTCTTCAAGGCGGTCTGAACCCGGAACTACCGATCGATTGGTACGAAGATCTCTTTCGCTGGATCAAGAAGGAATACGGACTCGGTTTGCACGCGCTCTCGCCGGAGGAAATCCTCCACATTGCGCGGCTCGAGAACTTGTCCGTGCCGACGGTGCTCGAGCGCCTGCGCGCTGCCGGGCTCGACTCGGTTCCGGGTGGCGGCGCGGAGATCCTCGTCGACCGCGTTCGCAAGAAGATCGCGAAGGCCAAGTGCACGAGCGCCGAATGGCTCTCGGTCATGCGCGCTGCGCATCGGCTTGGCCTGCGTTCAACGGCGACCATGATGTTCGGCACCGTCGACACCGCAGAGGATCGCGCGCTTCATCTGATGAAGATTCGCGATCTGCAAGACGAGACGGGTGGCTTCACCGCGTTTTTTTGTTGGGATTTCCAATTCGAAAATGGCGTGCACATCGCACCCGGCGAGCATGGAACGCACCTTTATCTGCGCACGCAGGCGTTCGCGCGTCTCATGCTCGACAACATCGATCACGTCGGCGCTTCGTGGGTCACGCAGGGGCCCGGCGTTGGTCAAGTCGCGTTGCGTTTTGGCGCCGATGACTACGGCAGCGTGATGTTCGAGGAGAGCGTCGTGTCGAGCGCAGGGACGGTCTTCGGTATCAACGCGGACAAGATCGAGTCACGCATTCACGAGGCGGGGTTTCGGTGTGCGCGGCGCAACGTGCACTACGACTGGCTCACGGAGGCTCTCTGACATGAGCGTTTTGTTCTTTCATGCAGACTACATTCTTCCTGGGGATGCCGCGCCCATCGCGGATGGCGCCGTCGTCGTTGCCGGGCGCGGCCACGAGCAACCAGAAGGTTGCATCCTCGATGTCGGTCGTGCCGCGGAGCTCGCTCCGCGCCACGCCGGCGCCGACGTGCGCCGCGTTCGCGGGATCCTTTTGCCGGGCCTCATCAACGCGCACACGCATCTCGAGCTCTCCGCACTCCGCGAAAAGGTTGGACCGCCTTCGACTTGGCGCGAGGTCGAGGCGGGACCGAGCAGCGGACCGGAACAGCCTTATGGCTTTGAGGACCGCAGCGCAGGTCCCAACGAAGAGATCGCGACAAAGCGAAGGCGGTCCGGATTAGGCTTCGTTCCGTGGGTCAAGAACATGCTCGCCACGCGCGACGTCGTCTTGCCGGAAGACGACGCGGACGCGATCGACGTCGCCGTGCGCGAGATCGTTGCGTTTGGCACGGTGGCTGTCGGCGACGTGAGCAACTCGCTCGCCGCTGTTCCCGCGCTCGCACGCCACGAGATCGGCGGTTCGGTCTTTCATGAAGTCTTGGGTTTCGATCGCGAGGACGTGCTCCGTCGTGTGGCAGGCCTTCCCGAGGCCCGCGAGAAGTGGCTGGCTTCATGGCCGTTGCGCGATCTCGCGTACGCCCCTGCCGCCCACGCGCTTTACTCCACGCATCCGGATGCCGTACGCGCGCTCTTGCAGAGCGCGCGATCGTTCCGTGTGCGCACGAGCATGCACCTCGCCGAATTCGCAGGCGAACGCCGCGCGATCGAGAACGATGAGGGCCCCGTGCCCGAGTGGCTTTATGCATGGACGAAGCACCGGCCCGCGTATCCGAACAAACCTTTGTTCGATTACGCCGATGAACTCACGGCTCTCGCACAGGATGTCTTGCTCGTGCACCTGACCGACGCACAGCCCGACGAGCTCGCGCGCATCGCGGCCGTCAAGGCGCCCGTCGTGCTCTGCCCGCGATCAAACCTCTACATCGAAGGGCGCTTTCCGCCTTTCGCATCCATCCGCGAGGCTGGCATCGAAGCCGCGCTCGGCACCGACTCGCTTGCGTCGTCACCGTCGCTCGATGTCCTCGCAGAGGCCAAGACTCTCGCCGATCGTTCTCCCCACGTGCCTTGCTGGGAGCTCGTCAAGATGGCCACGTGGAATGGTGCGCGCGCACTCGGTCGCACCGATCTTGGCCGTTTCGCGAAAGGTGCGCGCCCCGGAGTGATTCATGTCGAGGCCGACGTCGCTGGCGATCCCGCATCCTACTTGCTCGCGAATCTCCATCACGCACGACACCTCCTCGTGCCGCGCATGCCGAGCCCGCTGCCGTGATCGAGCGTCTTCGCCGTTGGGGCGAGCTCGTCACGTTTTCACACACGATCTTCATGATGCCTTTTGCGGCGGCGGCCATCGTGCTTGCGTTCGCCGAGCCGCACGAACCCATCACGCTCGTTCGTCTCGCGGTCCTCGTGATCTGCATGGTGAGCGCGCGCACGAGCGCGATGGCGTTCAATCGTTGGGCCGATCGCGATCTGGACGCGAAGAACCCGCGAACCAAGGGACGGCCGATCGCTTCAGGACGTATCGCTGCGCGCGAAGCCTTGATTCTCACTATCGTCTCCGGCCTCACATTTTGCGGCTTCGCGGCGTTGCTCGGGTTCTGGTCGGCGCTGCTCGCTCCTCCGGTGCTCCTCGTCTTGCTCGGTTATTCGTTCGCAAAACGTTTCACGTGGGCTGCACACGCATGGCTTGGTTTCGCGCTCGCACTTGCACCCGGCGGCGCGTGGATCGGCATGGGCGCGAGTCCCAACGCGGGAATCCTTGCGCTGATGGTTGCCGTGCTCACGTGGCTGCTCGGTTTCGACGTTCTTTACTCGCTACAGGATGAAGCCTTCGATCGCGCCGAGGGGCTCTCCTCGATTCCTGCGCGCTTCGGCACGCGCGGCGCCATGCGAATTGCGGCGATGGCACATGCCGTGACAGTCTTCATGCTCATCGCGACGGGGATCTTCTTGCATCGCGGTGTCGTGTTCTTTCTCGGTGTTGCCGCCGTCGCCATCGTTCTCGTCATCGAGCACCGTCTCGTTCGTCCGCGAGACTCGTCGTCCGCCGCAGATCTGTCGCGCATTGGCAGGGCATTCTTTGACTGCAACGCGTACGTGAGCCTCGGATTCTTCGCGACCACGCTCATCGACGGATTGGTTCGCTAGCCTTTGTCTCGGTGCGGCTGCATGTGACGGGTTCGGGGCCGAGTCCTTGGAATGACGAAGCCCTTCTCCGTCTCGAGCACATATGTTCCCGCGGTGCCTTCGGGGATGATCAGATCCACCCAAGCGATGCTCTTGAGCGGTGCAGGCAATGGCGACGGCACCTTCACGGGCTTGGCTACACAAGGATCTTGGTCCGGGGCAGGATTGCCTATTTCCTTGAATGCAGGAGCCAATTTGGATTTCACATGATTGCATAATGCATTCATATTCGAAAATGTCATGCCGATCGCCTTTTGGTACGACGGTGTGCTCGGATCCTCCGCGCCGTCTGCATCGCTTGCCGACGGCGCGGGTGCGACGGGTATACTCCTGCAAGGAGTACATAACGGAGAGTCCCGTCAAAGCGCCTTGCGGACGAAGATATCTTCGAGTGTCTCGCGCTTCGGTGTGACGGACTCGACGCGCGCCCGATCGGCGAGCGCGCGTTCGAGCACCGTGCGCACGGCATCGTCGCCTTCCACCTCGAGCACCAATGCCGTACCAACGCGTTCGATCTTCGTTGCGACGGCACCAAGACTCGCCCGAAGCGAGTCGCTCGCATCTTCCAGCGCAATCTCGCTGCGCCGCACACCTTGTCCAAGCAAGGAGCGTATCGTTCCGGCTGCGACGATCTCACCCCTACGGAGAATGCATACGTTGTTGCAGAGCATCTCGACGTCGCTGAGGATGTGGCTCGAGAAAAAGACCGTTCGCCCCGCATGCGCCTCCTCCACGATGAGATCGCGCACCTCTTTGCGACCTACCGGATCGAGCCCGCTCATGGGCTCGTCGAGGATCAGCAACTCCGGCGCATGCACGAGAGCGGCGGCGAGTCCGGTTCGCTGAAGCATGCCCTTGGAAAGGGCATGCACGGGTCGATCGATCGCGTACGTGATGCCCACGCGATCGATGACGTGTTCGACGGCGTCTTTCAGCGATCGGCCGCGCATGTCGTTGAGTCGTCCGCAGAGCGTCACGAACTCACGCGGCGTGAGATACGGATAGATATATGGGTTTTCAGGCAAGAAGCCGACTTTGCTCATGGCTTCGGGAGAAGGAATGGCCTTGCCAAGGATGGCGGCGGTGCCGCTCGTGGATGAAATGAGGCCCGTCAGCATCTTGATCGTGGTTGTTTTGCCCGCGCCGTTCGGTCCGAGGAAGCCGAAGATATCGCCGCGATCGACCTTGAAGGTGATGCCGCGCACCGACTCGACTTTGCGACCTGTAAAGGGCTTCACGAAGGTCTTCGTGAGATGATCGACAGAGAGGACGATATCGTCGGAAGCCATGGATTTTTCCATTACCAGAAGACAGCGCTGAGGCAGCATGAGCCTTGTTTTGATTGAACTGTGTTACAAGTGTGCACTTGATATGAAGACGGTTAGGGCGTGTCTGCTGCTTGTTCCTGCGCTGCTGCTTGTTCCTGCTGCCGCACACGCAGAGAACGCGGCTACATCCTTGGGTACCACGAGCGACACGACGGCGGCCGAATGGGCTGCGCGCGATCGCAGCTTGAACGAAGCATCAACCCTCACGGGGGGCGTTGGCCTTCTCCACGTCCAGCACGCACAAGGTGGTGCAAAAGGTCAATTTCGTCTCGGTTTCACCGCGGAATACATGTCTTCGGGCTTTCTCTGCTCAACTCATTTCCCCTGTCGAGATCCGCTCAACGCCGGCTCCACCATCACGAGCGACAAAAACGATCACGTTGGCGCTCACCTCACGTTGGCTGTTCAGGTGACGGACTGGCTCGAGCCGTACCTGTCGACGAGCGCATATGGGAACGAAAATGCTGCCGGGCGCCCGACACTTTTGCAGGTCCTTGGTGACAGCACGCTCGGCGCGAAGGTCCACGTGCCGCTAAATAAAATCTTCTTTGTGGGTGGCGCCGCCGAACTCTGGCTCGTCAACGGCACGGGCTCCGTGGGGTTCGACGGTAGCGGTACGAGCGCCCGGTTCCGCGCTCTCGGCACCGCTGATCTCCGCGGCATGGAAAAGCGTCTGCCGCTGCGCTTCAGCGTTAACGCGCAATACGTCCTCGACAATACGGCTGCCGTCATCCAGTCGACGGAGGCTGCTCGCGGCACGTCCATCACGCGCATCGAGCGATGGGGCCTCGGCATCAACCGCGTGGATCACGTTGACATTGGCGTTGGTGCCGAGCTCTTCGCAATCAAAGAAAAGGTTCGACCATTTGCTGAATACAATATTGCGCTGCCCGTCAACCGCCAGAATTACCACTGCTGGCTGAAACCGGGTACCGATGGATGCCTTGCGAACGCCATGCTCACTCCAAGCAGCCTTACGCTCGGCGTGCGCGCCTTCCCGTGGAAGGGGGGCTTCAACCTGATGGCGGCTATCGATGTCGGTATCACGGGCGTTCACAAGTTCACCGAGGAGTTGCGCCCCACCCCTCCATGGATGCTCTACCTCAGTGCGGGGTGGGCCTTCGACACGGTGGACCGCCCATCCGCGGCCACCGACCGATCCATTGCCAACTCCAGTTCTCTCCGCAAGATCCGCGGTTTTGTCCATGAGGAATGGCACGCCGCAGGGATCCCGAATGCCGTCGTTTCTTGGGAAAACCATCCGGAGCTCACGAACCTTGCCACCGGCGCGGACGGCTCCTTCGTCACGCACGGCCTTCCCGAGGGGCGATACACATTCGGTATCCGCGCGGACGGCTACAGGCCTGGTAAGTGCGCGGTCACGGTAGCGCCGGCTGAGTCCCCAACGAATGACGTGCCCGTGGACTGCACGCTCCAAGCGATTCCGCGAACGGGCTTCGTCGTTGGCCACGTGAAAGATGCGGACACGCGGGTGCCGGTTGCGAAGGTGGCGGTGAGGATCCTGGATGCTGCAAAGAGGGAGCTTGGCGGTACTACGGACGCATCCGGAAAGTTCCGTCTCGAAGTGGCATCCGGCGAGGCGCAAGTCACGATTGACGCCGACGGCTACCTTGCCCTTACCGAACGAGCCAACATCAAACCGCAAAAGGATAACTCCGTAGACTTCCTCCTCAACAAGCGCCCGAAGAATGCCAATGTCACGATTGGCAAAGACGAAATCTTCATCAAACAACAGATTCAGTTCTCGCTCGATTCGGCGACCATCTTGCCGGAGTCCAACAAACTGCTCGCGGAAATTGCCGACGTACTCGTGAGAAACCCGCACATTCGTAAAGTAGAAGTGCAAGGCCACACGGACAATACGGGTACGCCGGATCACAACAGAATCCTTAGCGAGGACCGAGCAAAGGCCGTCCTCGCATGGCTCACCGCGCACGGTGTTTCGGGGGATCGCCTCGTGGCGCACGGCTTCGGTGAAACCAAACCTATCGCGCCAAATGTCACCGCCTCGAATCGCGCGAAGAATCGTCGTGTGCAGTTCATCATTTTTGATCAAGGCATCCCAACATCGCCCCGTACACCACCGTTGCCCTCCCGTTGAGGGAAGGCGGATGGAGCTCAGAGCGTGTTCGCCACTCTCAAAACGTGATGCCCGAGAGGCCGAGCATGAGTCCGGATGCGCCGCCGCCTTCATGCGCGACGGGCGAGATTGTGGGAAGGAGGCGCGCCAGGGGTGGCAGCGGGCGCTTTTTGACCTCCGTCACCTCACTGATGTACGCGATGTTTGCTTGTAGAATCCCGGCAACGGCGAGAGCGACGAAGCTGCCGGTGAGACTCAAATTCACGATTCGGATATTGCGGGCGCGGTTATCGTAAATTTGCGCCTTCAAATCCACGTCACCGGAGGCACGCTCTTCGTTGCGTCGGTTGAGGGCATACGAGTACATCGGCACCGTGGCGACCGTTGCAGCCACGAGGGCTGCCTCCGTGCTCAGAAAGAGCCAGCCGAGTCCGGGCTGCCGATTCTGAAACTGTCCGGCACCGAATGGCACGAACGCCACGAGACGTTGGTTTCTCATGATCGTCTTGTCTTCCTGGGCCATCTCCTTCACGCGCTCGAGCCACGCCTCGTGCCGGGCGCGCGCCGCCTCGGCTTGCGCTTTTCTCTCGGCCTCGAGTCGCGCCGCGTTGCGTGCCGCTTCGCGCAGCCGCTCTTGCAGGTTCGCGCGAACGTCGATGAACGTGTTGATGACGTCGCCGGGGAAACTCAGTGGATCGGGCTCGAAGGACGGATCTTCGACGATGAGCGTCTCCAAGATCCCGTGCGCCGCGTCGTGTTTGCCCTCGGCGATGAACGTTGCCGCGAGGTACATGCGCGCCTGCGACAAGAGCCCGGGCTCGCGCAATCCGCTGTGTGGATCAACGAGCGCCGTAAGGCGCTCCTCCGCGTCCGAGTAGTTACGCGCGAGATAGGCAGCACGCGCTTTTTCGATTTCCACGCGATTTTGCGCGCGCGCATTCGGCACGGCGCACAAGGCGGTTGTTAGAGCCGCCATCGCGAGCATGCGACGGAAGGCGCGCGTCATGGACGCGGAAGCTTACACGGATTGAGTCACTTGAACGAGACGGTGACGGACCTGCCGGCTTCGAGTCTGACGTTGCGCTTGGTGTCGTCGGCGTTGTCGAAGACAGTGAGGATGTCAGAACCCGTGCGCATGGGGACGGAGACGGGCTGCCCTGCGATGACAGGGATGCTTGGCCATTGTTCGATGCGGTACGAGTGGGTCACGTCACCCTCGACGAGCAACGTGGCCGGAAGAATTTTGAGCCTCACGTCCATGCGCTGATCGATTTCGCTTGGCGCGATCTCATGTGTTTGTACTTCGCAGAGATCTTTGCTCGTGAATGGGTTTTTGCAGGAGAACGCGACGGTGTGGCGCTCATTCGAAACGTCGACCGAGAGTCCGGAGGTGATCTCGAATGCCCTCGCGCCGTCGATGCTCGCCAAAATCCCCGCCGGCGGTTGAAGGCTGCCAAAGGACAATTTGTGTTTGCTTTTGATCGTCCCGCTCGTCCCGCTTGCGCGCGCAGCATGGCCAATCGAATCTTGTGGCAATTTGCCGGCCGTTGTCGGCGACGCGGGCAACGCGTTGCTCGGAGACGGCTCGGCACTCGCCTTGGGGTGTTGGGTCAGGCTCGGCGCACCGTGCATGACGTCATCGTCGGTCTTCGCGGCGAGTGTTGACGTGGGTAGAGAACGCAGCGCGCGCACCGCGAAGAACGCGCACGCTCCGGCTGCCGCGAGGACGACGAGCGGTAGGGCGCGGCGTAGTAGAAAACGATTGCGTGTCTCGGTGCGATGCACCGTTGAAACGATGCGATAAAGTTCGGGATCCGTCGGTGCATAGGCAAGTGCTCGATTGTAGTCGGCTGCCGACGCAACGACGTCGCCGCACTTGCGTGCCTCCGCGCCGAGCTCGCACAGACGCGCGACGAGTCTTTCCTGATGTACCTTCGCGTATTTCTGCGGGTCGTCGAAATAGGCCGCGAGCTCCTCGTGCGAGTCGCCGAAACCAAGGCGCGTGAGCTCCGTAGAGATGGCGCCGTGCATGGCCGCCGCGCCTGCAAAGCGCGCGTCGACGTCGCGCGCGAGCGCGCGATCGAGGATCTGACTCCAACCTTTGCCAACGGTGGTTCGTTCGCATTCGGCCTTCGAGTACTGCCCGTCGAGCACGCGGCGGAGGACCTGCGCGGGGTTGTTCCCTTCGAACGGCAGGTGTCCGACCATGCATTCGTAAAGGAGCACGCCAAGACCAAAAACATCGGCACGTCCGTCGACCTCACCGCCTTCGATCTGCTCCGGCGCCATGTGCGCCGGGCTACCGAGCACTTGTCCCGTCGACGTGACGCCTTGCGCATCGAGAAGCTTCGCGATGCCGAAGTCGGTTAGTTTGATGGCAACGCTTTCACACGCTCCTTGCGAGATGGGCTTGCTCGTCGACTCCGCTGCATCCTCCTCCGGCATTTCACTTCGCTTCGCGCGAACCTCGATGAGCACGTTTTCGGGCTTCAAGTCGCGGTGCACCACGCCCTCGGCGTGGGCATGCGCAAGGGCCGAGAGAAGCTCAATGCCGATGGCAGCGGCAATCTCCGGCGGAAGCGCCCCTCCACGATGCAAGAGCGTGCGCAGCGTCTCGCCTCGAACCAGTTCGACGACGAGGCACTGCTCTGCATCCTCCTCTTCCGACACGTCGAAGACCTCGACGATGTTCGGGTGACGAAGCTTCGCCACCGCCCTGGCTTCAACCGCAAAGCGGTGAGCGATCTCGAGGTCCTCTTTGAGGTGCGGGTGCAGTACCTTGATGGCAACGTCGCGCGCGAGCCGCTTGTCGTGCGCACGATAGACGGTGGCCATGCCTCCGTGCCCGAGCTCCTCGAGCACCTCGTACTTCGCGAGCACGGGCGCGCGTGTTGGCCTTGTGCTGACACTCGCGACCATCTTCAGGAGAATAGCCGCGCCCCGCCGCTCCCGCGTTCAATTTGGGGGCCCGCGGTGCGGTTTTGTGGCGCTAAGAAGCTCCGAGTGGAACGCGTGAAACGCGCTGTCTTCAGGCCAGGCTGGAGCCGCGGCAATGACACCGAGCGCCTCGGTCTCTCGCCCTGCGTCGACGAGTATGACTGCGCGGGCGTAGTGCATCGCCCAGTAGACGAGCGGTGCGGAGCTTGCGGCACTGCGTAGGATCTTGTCGTCCGAGGCTCGGCTTGCGTGGGCGAAGGCGCGCGCGAGCGCGGACACTCCACTACGAAGCAAGGCGATTTTGCGCTTCATCCAGAAGCCGTCCCGAGGAAGCGGCATTTGTTCGAGCTCGGCAGCCTTCGAGAGAGCGCGTTCGCGTTCGCCCGCGTAGACGTCGAGAAGAGTCTCGATGAAGAGGCGCTGATCCATCGCTGCGTCCCACGCAGGTCCGCGCGCTGCCCGGTCGAGTGAATGCTCGGCAGCGGCGATGAAGCCGTATGCGGCATACGCGGTAGCAGTAAGAAGAGGCGCCATCGTCTCGGGATAGCTGAAGTTCCGGAGCGAGCCTTGCCACGAGCCGAGAATCTGCTGCACGTCACCCGAGCGGAGCAGAGCGCGCCTGCGCTGGCGTGAAAGCCATGCTGGCACCATGAAGGTGACGAGAATGAGGGCCACGAGGAGCCAGAAGCGCTTGTCGTGTTCGATGAGACGGACGGACGCGATCGCCAGGAAGACGACCGAAAGGAGAGAGAGTCCTCGGGTAACGAGACGATTCACGGCTATCCGGGGTCGGTCGACTTCTTCGATTCGCCGATGCCGTGCCGGCGCAAATACCCGCGGACGTGTGCGCGCTCCATCGCAGCGCGCCTGCCAATCTCACTCACGTTCCCCGAGCACTCGGCGTAGAGCGCGGTGAAGTAATCGCGTTCGAAGCGACCGAGCACGTCGCGCTTGGCATCCTGGAAGGTGCGGCCGCGTGTGGGTATCGACTCTGTTCCCGCGACGAGCGGCGTGAGGTGCTGCGCGAGATCGATCGGACCCTCCTTGCCAAAGGCAAGGGCAACGGCGACCACGTTGCGTAGTTCGCGAACGTTGCCCGGCCAGTCGTGACGCATGAGGCGCTCGAGCGAGTCCGTGGTGACGCGTTCGTTTGCGCTCGGATCTCCGAGATCGAGAATCATCTTTCGAGTGAGCGCCGGGATGTCCTCGAGGCGCTCGCGAAGCGGCGGAAGCTCGATTCGTAGTTGTGCGACGCGGAAGTATAAGTCGCTTCGGAACGTTCCTGCGTTGACTTCGCGGACGAGATCGCGCCGGGTTGCCGCGATGACGCGAACGTTGACCGGACGGTACGTGTTCGAGCCCACCGACTTGATGCGTCGCTCTGCGAGCGCACGAAGCAACTTTGGTTGCACGTCGATCGGCAATTCCCCGAGCTCGTCGAGGAAGATCGTGCCGCCGTCGGCCTCGACGAACGGCGAGACGCGCCTGTCCACGGCGCCGGTGAACGAACCGCGCTCGTGACCGAAGAGCGTGCTCTCGGCGAGACTTGGCGGGATGGCGCCGCAGTCGACGACGACGAACGGTTTGTTCTCACGCGCGCTCGCCTGATGAATGGCTTGGGCGACGAGCTCTTTGCCGCAACCCGTCTCACCGAGGATGAGGACCGTCAGCTCCGTGGGAGCCGCTTTGCGACAGCGCTCGAAGACGCCGCGCATGGCAGCACTGACACCAACGAGTGGACCGAACTGCGCGACCTCCGGAAGCTCGACGTGTTCCGGCGTCGTGGGACTGAACTCCAACGCCGACTCGCCGACCGTGAGCGTGGTCGGCTTGGTCAGGTACACTTCTCCGACGCGCGTGTCGCTGATGAACGTGCCATTTCGCGAGCCCAAGTCGCGCACGCGCACCCCGCACTCGGTGGCAACGAGCTCCATGTGCACGGCGCTCACCTTGCGATCATCGACCACCAGATCGCATGATTCGTTGCGACCAATGACCTGTGTTTCGAGTCCGACTTCGAGGGAAGTTTTGTTTGCCTGGCCGCGAACCACTTTCAGGGTGCCACCCCGAACTTCCAGCCTGCCCTTCGCTACGACGGTAGCATCCACAATCTCCTTTTGTACCACGCGCCTATCCGGATCATTCAAGCGGAATAGACCGGTCCGTTCTATGCGCTCGCTCGCAATGTCGTGCGCGTCGTCGTGCTCGGCAGCTTTTGCGAGCCCTTTCCGACGGGCGCGCTGCAGGTTACGATAGTGTGATTCGCGCCCCTCGAAGGGCGTTGCCATGCTGCGCTTTACTATTTTGACTGCCTCGCTTTCTCTTGTTTTCGTCGGCGTTGCTGCGGGCGTTGCGGCCTGCTCCGGCACCACGACTTTCGCGTCGAGTGGCTTCGATGACGACGCTGCCGTCCGTCATGACAGCGGGATTGTTGACCCTCCAGAAGGTGGTCCGATGGACGCTGGTGCGTCTGCTCCGGCGCCATCGTGCGATCGCTACTGCGATCTGGTGATGGCGAACTGCCGGGGCGACGACGCGCAATACGGCTCGAACGACGAATGCCTGGCGTTCTGCGCGCTCATGCCGCCCGGAAAAACAGGCGATTCGGACAACCCTTCGGTTGCATGCCGGCAGTCTTATGCTGGAAGCCCGGCCATGACGGACTCCGTCACGTACTGTCTTGCGGCAGGACCGTTTGGAGGAGGCGTCTGCGGTGATCGTTGCACGGCGTTCTGCCAGCTCGCGTTGGCGGCATGTCCCTCTGACGACGGGCACGCATCGAACGATGGGGCTCGGCCCTTTGGCTCGTTGCCGGAGTGCGCGACAGCGTGCGCCGCGTTCGACTTCGAAGCTGCAGGAGCGGACGGTGGCGGCGAAGGTCCGGACGGCCCCGACTACGGCAACACGTTGAACTGCCGCTTCTTCGAACTTCGTCAGGTCGTCGCAAACAGCGGCAACTGCGAGAGCCTCGGGCAAACAAGCCCGATCTGCAATTGACCGCGGTCTACTCGTCGGAATGGCGAGGAGGAGGGCGGCCACGGGGGGCCGCCCCTACGATGCGTTGTGGGCTGTAGGGGCAGGCCCCGTGCCTGCCCGTCAAATCGAAATCGGTCTACTCGTCGGAATGGC
>Ga0123357_10002500_pt1 | contig 20556 bp, 15 predicted proteins | sample TergutEmb28metaG_FD_89873 | JGI IMG/M metagenome (GOLD analysis project Ga0123357, IMG submission 89873) | Embiratermes neotenicus P4 segment gut microbial communities from Petit-Saut dam, French Guiana - Emb289 P4 | ecosystem: Host-associated > Arthropoda: Insects > Digestive system > Gut ... | reverse complement strand
TGAAAATCCAAGGCGATGCGCACACGTCGCGCTCCGTTGAGCCCGAAGGCCGTGGCTCTCGAATAGAAGCGGAGCGTGAGCCACGGATTTCGGGCTCAACGCAAGTGAGCGCCGCCATAGGCGATGTGTGGTCATTCAAATGCCAGCCAAGAGCTTATCAGAGCTTATCCAAGTCGCACGACGGCTCCAGGAGCTGTCGTACGCGGCTTCGCAGCAGGAGGACGGGCCGCGCGTTGCTCCGAACTTGAGCGCGATCCGGCCTCTGTTGTAGCGTCGGCGGCACATGGCTGGCAGGTTTTCGGTTTACGTTGTTTTCTTGCTATCGGGTTTTGCGGCGCTGCTTTATCAAGTTGTCTGGCAGCGGACGCTTTATGCAATCTACGGCATCAACGTAGAAAGTGTCACCATGGTGGTGACCGCATTCATGCTTGGCCTCGGCCTCGGAAGCCTCGCGGGCGGCGCCATTTCCAAGGATCGAAACCGCCCTGTTCTTGCCATATTCTCGATTATCGAGTTCGCAATTGGGCTTTTCGGTTCGGTATCGCTCTCTGTGTTCTACGCCGTTGGCAACGTCACCCTCGGCATGAGCGCGCTTGCAACGTTCGCGGTGACGTTCCTTCTCATTCTGATTCCCACGCTGCTCATGGGAGCCACGTTGCCGTTGCTCGTTGCACATCTGGTTCGGTCGAGCGGCAACGTCGGCAAGAGCGTGGGAACACTCTACTTCGTCAATACGCTTGGCTCTGCGCTTGCGTCCGCCGCGTCCGTGCTTTTCATCTTGGGTCATGCGGGCCTAAAAGGCGCGGTCCGCATTGCGGCGCTTCTCAACGTCACGGTGAGTTTGCTCGCCTACGTTGCGCATCGCCGTGCCGTGCGCTTGTCGGAGATCGAGAAAACGTTGGCGCGCGTAACCGCTATGGCTGCGAAAAACGTCGCGCACGAGGTGCAGTCGTGAGCTTCGGCCTCGCTCTACTCGTTGCCGCGGTGAGCGGCTTTGTCGCGTTGTCGTATGAAATCCTTTGGTACCGCGTGATCGCGTTTGCAAGCTGGGGGCTGCCAAGCGCCTTCGGACTTTTGCTTGCAGCCTATCTTTTCGGGCTCGCGATTGGCTCGCGTGCGAGTGGACGGTTTTGCAAAGACGAAGCAAAGTCTGGCGACACGCGTCAGCTCCGCGCGCTTGCTCTTTTCGCGTTCGTTGCGAATCTTGTGGCGTGGTTGGTCGTTCCAGCGTTCGGTTGGTCGGCTTCGCGGTGGGATTGGCCGCCAGCGCTGGTCGCGGTTGCTTTTGCCGCGGCGCTTCTCGGTGCCATCCTTCCGCTCGTTAGCCACTTTGGTATCAAGCCCGACGATCGTGCGGGGCAGAAGCTTAGCTATGTGTATCTTGCAAATATTATGGGATCGGGCGCCGGCAGTCTCGTAACCGGCTTTGTGATGTTCGATCGTTGGCCCATTGGAAGCATCAGCGCCATTCTTGTAACCATCGGTCTTTTGCTCGTTGCGCTTCTTGTGGCATTTTCGGATCTCAAAGCCAACCAGCGCCTTGGCGCGCTCGCCGCGGTCGGCATGGCGGCACTCGCGGTTGTAGGACTCACGCCAAGAGTGACCCATCGAATCTACGAGAAGCTGCTCTACAAACGCGATTTCAATAGCGATGTGGCTTTTGCCGAGATCATCGAAAACAAGAGCGGTGTGATCACTGTGACGGAGGATGGCACGGTTTACGGCGGCGGCGCCTACGACGGGCGCTTCAACACGTCGATCGTCCACGATCGCAATGGCATCATGCGAGCCTACGCCATTGGCGCGATGCATCCCGCACCGAAGCACATTCTCATGGTGGGTCTTGCCTCAGGCTCGTGGGCCACGGTCATCCAGCACTTGCCGGGGCTCGAACATCTTACGATTGTCGAGATTAATCCTGGGTATTTGAAATTGATTGCCAGTCACCCCGAAGTGTCGGGCATTTTGCATGATCCGAAAGTTGATATCGTCATCGACGATGGCCGCCGCTGGCTTCACCGCCACCCGGGCAACCAATTCGACGTGATTGTGATGAATACAACGTGGCATTGGCGCGCGAATGCCACGAATCTCTTGTCCACCGAGTTTCTCGAGCTTGCGCGAGCGCACCTGTTGCCAGGCGGCCTATTCTATTTCAATACCACTTCGTCTGCCGATGTGCAGAAAACAGCCGCAACGATATTCCCTTATGCCATGCGCGTTTACAATTTCATTGCCGTGAGCGATGCTCCATTTGTGTTCGACAAAGATCGATGGCGGCGCACACTCGCCGAGTATTCTATCGATGGCCAGCCGGCCATCGACCAGTCGACGGTAGAGGGACGCAAGTTCTTCGATGATCTCGTTGCCTATGCCGATAGCATCGAAAAGCCGCCCACCGACGACGGCCTCGAATCGGGCGACAGCATTCTCGCGCGCACGCAATCGGCCCTTCTGGTCACCGACGACAACATGGTACCCGAGTGGCGGCAGGTGTTGCGTTTCCAAGAGCCGCCGTAAAACAGTAGGGGCGCAGCATGCTGCGCCCCTACGGCAATATACGCTATTTGCGGTTCATGGGTCGTAGGGGCGCGATTCATCGCGCCCTAATACCGCGGTCGGGCGCCATGAATGGCGCCCCTACGCAATATGCGTGGGTCGTAGGGGCGTATGGCCATACGCCCCTACGTGGCGGTCTAATCAGCGCGGTACATGGTAATGACACACGCGCCGCCCAGGCCTAGATTGTGCTGCAAAGCCACCTTGGCGTTCGGCACTTGGCGCTTGCCAGCTGTGCCGCGAAGCTGCCACACGAGTTCTGTGCATTGCGCAAGCCCGGTGGCACCGAGCGGGTGGCCTTTCGACAAAAGGCCGCCCGAAGGATTGGTAACCCACTTGCCCCCGTAGGTGTTGTCGCCGTCCCAGATGAATTTCTCGGCCTGGCCTTCGTCGCAAAGCCCAAGTGCCTCGTAGGTGAGAATTTCATTGGACGTAAAGCAATCGTGAAGCTCGATGACTTGCACGTCTTTCGGACCAAGGCCGGCTTGGTCATACACCTTTTTGGCGCACGCCTTGGCCATGTCATAGCCAATCATTTTGATCATCGAGTCTTCGAAGGCCGATGGATAATCGGTTGTCATGGCTTGCGCGGCAATCCAAACGGGTTTCGTAATGCCGTGCTTTCTTGCGAAATCGTCAGAGCAAAGAATGGCCGCTCCCGCGCCGCACGTGGGTGGGCAGCACTGGTAGCGCGTCAAGGGATCGAATACTTCGTCGGCGGCAAGAATCTCTTCGACCGAGAGCACTTGGTTGAAGAGGGCATAAGGATTGTTCGATGCGTGTTTTCGAGCCTTCTCGCTCACCTTTGCGAAGGTTTCGCGCTTGGTGCCGTATTTGAAGCGGTATTCGCGACCGGCGCCGCCAAACATTTGTGCGGTGATCGGGGCTTGGTTGACGTCTTGCACTCTGCTCATAACCCCGACTTGCCACTCCATCGGATTCGTGCGATCGGAAAACTTCGAACCGAGAGCGCCTTTCTCCATTTTCTCGAAGCCGAGCGCGAGCACGCATTCGGCAATGCCACCTTCAATGGCCTGCTTGGCAAGCATGAGCGCCGTGGAGCCCGTTGCGCAGTTGTTGTTCACGTTGTACACGGGAATTCCGGTAAGCCCGAGCTCGTAGACCGAGCGCTGGCCACAGGTGGAATCGCCATAGACGTAACCGCAATACGCGGCCTCGACCTCGGCGTATGGGATTTTCGCGTCGGCGAGAGCAGCCTTGGATGCATTCACCGCCATGACGTTGTAATCGTCGCTCGCGCCGGGCTTTTGGAATTTCGTCATGCCGACGCCAATGACATTGACTCTGCGACTCATTGATATGCTCCTTGGGTTCGTGGCCGTCGGCTCACGAGCATGTTTCCCAGCCTGCTACGCGCCGCGATGCCTTCGTTGGTCCCTGCGGTGCCTGCGCACGTACGAAAAGTACGCTTACGCGGGCTCCTCGGTTCCGCCTTGGCCTCACGTCGCTCGCGACGGCTGGAAAGCATGCTCTCAAATGAGCCCTTTGAAGAAGTTGAGTTTTCGTGCGAATTTCGCGTCTCCGTCGATGCGAATGCGGCCGCGTTGGTACAAATCGCGCAGGCTTTCGCCTTTCGCAAGCGCTTCCAGATCGTCGTCGGAGAGCTTGAGGGTAATGTCGGCCGCACCCGTGCCTTCTTTCACGGAGCCGCTGCCATTTTTCAAGTCAACGAGGAACCGCGAGTCTGGCGAGGTCACGATGAGCGCGATGACCGCGCCGATTTCTTTGATCAAACTCGGCTCTTTTGCGATGCGTTCACCAAGCGCCTTGGCGATGGCCTTTGCCTTCGGCTCCTTCGGGGCACTGGTTTGCGCTGGTGCAGAGGCCGGCGTAGGCTTGCTCGCGCTCGCGCCGCTGGCACCTCGAAGTTTCAATACGACTTCGACGCCGCGCGCGCGATCGATTTTCTGTAGGAAGAGTAGCTTCTGCGAAGCCATGAGATCGCCTGCGATCTTCATTTTGCCGCTGAAATAGAGCTTCTGCGCGTCGGCTTTGCCAGCAGTCATGTCGCGGAAGTTGGCATCGGTCAGATCGAGCGTGCAATCCGCCTTCTCGCTGCCGGTTGCCTCGGTGACAGCGCCGCCGCCATTTTTGAGATCGATCATCCAAGCGCTACTTGGTTCGGAAAGCCGGAAAAGGTAAGTTTTACCAATCTGCTTTGCGAGATCAGGATTGCGCTCGATGTGATCGCGAATCACGGCGAAGGCCTCGGAGGTTGACGCTTCGTCTTCGGAGCCCGCGGCGCCCCCGGCTGAAGAGGCCGCTGCTGCTGCAGGCTTGCTCGCGCCGCTGGCACCTCGAAGTTTCAACACGACTTCAACGGCGCGCGCGCGATCGATTTTCTGCAAGAACAATAGCTTCTGCGAAGCCATGAGATCGCCGGCAATCTTCATTTTGCCGCCGAAATAGAGTTTCTGCGGGTCGGCTTTGCCGGAAGTCATGTCGCGGAAGTTGGCATCGGTGAGATCGAGCGTGCAATCCGCTTTCTCGCTGCCGGTTGCCTCGGTGACAGCGCCGCCGCCATTTTTGAGATCGATCAACCAAGCGCTACTTGGTTCGGAAAGCCGGAAAAGGTAAGTTTTACCAATCTGCTTTGCGAGATCAGGATTGCGCTCGACGTGATCGCGAATCACGGCGAAGGCCTCGGAGGTTGACGCTTCGTCTTCGGAGCCCGCGGCGGCTGCAGGTGTTGGCCCAGCAGCGGGTGCCGGTGCGGCCGCCGCTGCTGTTGGTGCTGGAGCGGCTTTCTTTGCTGCAGGTTTCGGAATCTCCGAATAGAGCTCAATGGCTGCGTTCGAGATGACAACCTTGTCGCGCTCTTTGACTTTGCAGCGGAAAATGATGCGTGTGTCGCTCTCTTTCCACATTTCGGTCACGAGCGTTTCGCCCGGGAATACGCTTTCCGAAAAGCGAACCTTGATGCTCTTGAAATAGCGCGGATCGTTTTTCGAATAATGCTTGATCACATGCCGTGCAGCATAACCAAACGTGCAGAGTCCATGCAAAATAGGCTTTTCAAAGCCGAAGGCATTGGCAAAGTTTGAGTCGACATGCAGCGGATTGATGTCGCCTGACAACCGATACAAAATAGCTTGGTTATTGCCAATTTTCTCGGTCACGGTGGCATCGGGCGCGCGATTCGGCGGAACATTGATATCGCTGGCTGGCCCGCGCTCGCCACCCCAGCCGCCCGCACCGCGCACGAAGGTCGAAATCTCGTTGGTGACGAGCAGGTTGTTGGCTTCATCGAACGACTGGATCTCCGTGATCACAATCGCATTTCGCCCCTTGTCGTAAATATTCTTAATCTTTGCTTTGTGTGTAAGTTTCGCGCTAAGCGGCAAAGGCCGCGTGAGTTCGGTGTATTGCTCGCCGTGCAGAACGCGCTCGATGCCGTAATTCATACCCGGCGCCGTTTCCCCACGCTTGGCCATCTCGAAAATGAGTTTTAGCGCGGGCGCGACACCGAACGTGGGCAATGCATGGAAGCCATCGGCGGCGTTCTCGTAAACGTATTGCAGCTCGCCTGCGTCGGACGGGTCGGCGCCGGCGCCAACTCCGAGCGCGTAAATCGCGAGATCTTTTTCGTCGTAGCTCGAATATTGCGGGGGAAACTCGTGACCGAGCGCCACGTCGAGGTCGATGAGCTCATTTCCGCCAAGGCTTTTCGATTGCAAATTACCAAGAATTGGCTGCATCGACGCGGCCACGTCGGTGGGGTGTGTCGCCGCGGAAAAGTCCGTGATTGTATTCCACGCTTTTTCGATTTGCTCGGGTGGTATGGGGCGACCAAGCTTGAAGATTTTGCCTTCCGTCCGCTCCCAACGAAGCTTGGTGAATAGGCCGCCGCCGACCTCGAACAACCCGCCGGTTTCTTCGCAGCGCTCGTGGCAAAGCCACGCGACGAGCGGCGAGACGTATTCGGGTTTGAGGGCGTCGACGATTTCTTTCGGCATCACCGTTTCGGTCATGCGCGAGCCCGCGATGGGCGCAATCGTGTTCGAGTGAACGTTTTTCTTTTTGCCCTCGATGGCGAGGGTATTCGAGAAGCCAAGCAAGCCAAGCTTGGCGAACGAGTAGTTGGCTTGACCGAAGTTGCCGTAAATGCCGGCGGCGCTGGCGGTGAAGAGGATGCGGCCGTAGCCGGCATCGCGCATGTGGTCCCACGCGGCCTTGGTGACACGGAAGCTGCCGAGCACGTGCACGCGGTAGATGAGATCCCAATCTTCTTGGGTCATCTTTTGAAATGAAGTATCGCGTAAGATTCCGGCATTGTTGATGACGATATCGATGCGCTTCCATGTGTCGAGCGCTTGCTGAACGATTTTTGCGCCGTCTTCGACCGAATCGTAATTCGCGATGGCCTCGCCGCCGGCCGCCTTGATGTCGGCCACGACTTGATCGGCGGCAGCGCTCGATTTGCCACCACCGGTGGTGCTGCTGCCTAGATCGTTGACGACGACCTTGCAGCCATGGGATGCGAGTAGCAGGGCGTGCGAACGACCGAGGCCATTGCCAGCGCCGGTGACGATAGCGACGCGCCCATCGAAGCGGAGATCGGACATGAGAACCCTCGTGGAGAAAAATTTAGCGTACGAACTATTATGGCCAAAGTTGGTTCCGTCAAGAGGCAGATTGCACTTCACTCCTTTGCCACGTTGTCGTCGTGACGATTCGAAAGCGATCAGAAGGAGATTTTGCGCATTACAAAGCGTGGCAAATGCCGAATTCCCATCATCACGAGCGCCCAGACATGAGGCGTGTAGAGAATGGGTTTGCGCGCATCCATCGCGCGCAAAACGTCGTCTGCCACCTGGTCGGGATCACCGGCAAAGGGCGGTGGTTTCAGGCCCGCGGTCATCCCTGTTTTGACGAATCCCGGCTTCACGCAGAGCACTGACAGGCCGCCCGTGTGATACTTGTGATCGAGCGCTTCGAGATACCTGGCAATGCCTGCTTTGCTCGAGCCGTAAATGCCCACAGGCTTGCGACCGCGATCACCGGCAACCGATGAGAAGACCGTGAGCCAGCCGCCCCCACGCGAAAGTAGACGCTTTCGCACATGCTCGCAAAACACCACCGTGTTCGCGTAATTCACGGTGACCAAGCGCTGAGTAAGCTCGATGTCCGCCTCGAGCGCTTCTTGCGTTGCGTACATGGCAGCCGTGACGATAACGGTATCGAAGTTGTTGAGCGCAGCATCGGCCGCGTCGAGGGCCGCGACGAACCCTTCTGGCTTTTCAAGGTTGCACACGGCATAGCCCACGTTACCGCCGCCTTGTCTTGTTTGGCCCGTTTGCCTCGTTTGCCCCGCGCTTCGAGATTTCAGATCGGAGGCGCTGCGCGCGAGATCGGCCTCGTCGAGACCCATGAGAAAAACCGCGTCGCCACGTGCCGCAAGGCGCTGCGCAAGGGCACGCCCGATTCCTGTTGTTCCGCCTAAAACCACGGCTTTCATGTTTTGTCTCCGAAAAGTCGGGCGGATTGCGCGCTGCGAAGCCGCCTTTGAGGATCCCATTTTTCGCGTGCAGCAAAAAAAGCATCGAGGCGCGGTTCCATCGCGCGAAAGTGCTCAGGCCGTGTGAAGCGATCTTTCGTGAGGTAGATGCGCCCACCCGTGGCGATCACGAATTCGTTCAGGCGGTCGACGATTCGCTGGATATCAAGCGAGATCGCCATGTCGACGGCGATGGATGTGCCCTCCATCGGAAACGAGAGACAGCCCTTGCCTTGTGGCCCGCAGTCTTTGATCACACAAAGCGGTGAGGCACTACCAAGCTTCGTGAGATGGTCCATGAACTCGCGCACCGCGGCGGCTCCGGCTTCGCGCGGCAGTACGCACTGGTATTGCGTGAAGCCGCGAGAACCGTAGGCGCGGTTCCACTGCAAAATGGCGTCGAGCGGGTAGAAAAAAGGGTCGGGTGGAACGAGGCGCTCTTGTTTTCGGGCAACATGATGCCAGTAGTAGGCCGTGTTGAAGGCTTGCGCCGTCAGCGGGTTGAGCGCCCAGTTTGGTAATTCAACGGGGAATGTGATCTCGAGTGGAAGCGGCGGGTCGGGTTTTTTGGTTTCTTCTCGTTCGGCCCAGCGCCCAGCCATGAGAATGCCGCGGCCCATCGAGTTGCCGCGCGCGAGGCAGTCGATCCACCCCATGGTCATGGGCCACCTGGGCGCGGCCAGCGCAAGCGCGTCGAGAAACTCGCCAATGTTATGAACGCGCTGGCTTTCCATCAGCACCCACCCAGACGGGATGCGGCGCATTTCGAACTCGACCTCGAGAATGTGCCCCACAAGGCCCATTCCACCGATGGTTGCGTAGAACAGATCGGGATGACGTTCGGGGCTCGTTTCGACGATGCTATCGTCGGCAAGGCGCATACGCATCGAGCGCACATGCTCGCCGAAGCACCCTTCGCGGTGGTGGTTTTTGCCGTGAACGTCGCTCGCGACCGCGCCGCCAAGGGTGACAAACTTCGTTCCTGGCGTAACCGGCGGAAACCACCCGCGTGGCAAAAACACCTGGATGATCTCGCCGAGGCTTAGTCCAGCTTCGGCGCGCATGACGCCCGTTTCGGTGTTGAACGACAAGATGCGATTGGCGAGCGTCGTGTTGACGACCTTGTCGCTCGGCGTGGCAGGCAACGACGAGTCGCCGTACGAGCGCCCGAGCCCGCGGCATAACGCAGCGCCGCGCGTTGCTGACTCGAGATCTTCGCTTGCAAGCTCGCGCCCAGGTACGGCAACGCGTCCCCAACCAGACAGTGTTGGCGTATCGAGTTTCTCTTTACCTTGTGTCACGTGGGCCTTCTCGTTCTCGTTTCGGGTTTCCCCAGCAGATAGCGCGGCTAAGGCAGCACTGCCATGCCTTCGATTTCGACGAGTGCTCCAGGCCCAAGCAGCCCCGCAACCTTCACGAGGGTTATGGCAGGGTAGTAGCGGCCCATGCGAGCTCGCCAACCTTCACCAATGGCAGGTGTGGCGGCGCGGTACGCATCGAGATCCGTGACGAAAACGACGAGTTTTGCAATGTGCGTGGTGCCGCCGCCTGCCGCGCGCACGACATCGATGACGTTGTCGAGTGCCTGGAGAAACTGCGTTGCAAAGTCGGGGCTGACAATGTTCGCGTCGTTGTCCCAACCGATTTGGCCTGAAATGAAGAGGACGTTGCCCTTCCCCATGACTCCGTTCGAGTAACCGCGCGGCTTTGGGAAATGCGGCGGGTGAATGACCTTATGTGCCATGAGCAGCACCTCCGACTATCTTTCGTAAGCGCAATTTCTCGATGGGTAAAGGATCGAAAGCGACCTCACGCGCTCGCCGCGGCACGGCGCAGGCGATCGGCCACAGCCCACCACGCAGGCCGATCGGGCACGCGCTCGACAATAACTTCGTCGTATCCGCTTGCGTCGACCTCGTAAAGTGCTCCAAAAAGCGCACGGGCATAGGCTTCGGCATCGGCCGGCAGCACGATGAGCTTCGTGTCCATGGCTGCGATGGACTCACGAGCTTCGTCGCTCCAGACAATGGCGCAAACGGAGCGCGACGCCGCGCAACCCCGACGCGCATCGTGCGCGACGCCGCGTGGACCATCTGCAAGCGTTACCCGTGCGCGAGGCGAGTAATGCTTGTGCGCAAGCCCTGGTGAAGCACGCGCTGCGTTGGGCGCTACCGTGAGCGACTCGAACACAACCTCAGGAATGACCGCGGCAAGGCTTTCCAGCGCAAGCGCACCGGGCCGTAGCACGCGCGGTGGATGGTCGGCGAGGCTGAGCACCGTGGACTCGATGCCAAATTCACAAGGCCCGCCGTCGAGCACCAGATCGACCGCATCGCCCAGCGAACGAACGACGTGCTCGGCGACGGTTGGCGACACATGCATGTGCGCGTTGGCGCTTGGCGCTGCCAGGGGCTCGTCGGCAGCGTGAATCAAGGCGAGTGCAACGGGATGGTTGGGCACGCGAACGGCAACGGTATCGAGGCCGCCGGTCACGGCCAATGGCACGTCGGCGCCGCGCGGTACCACCAAGGTAAGCGGCCCTGGCCAGAAGCTTTGCGCGAGCCGAGATGCAAGCTCGGTCCAGTGTGAAGCAACGCGAGATGCCATGGCTTCGCTGGCCGCGTGCAGAATGAGTGGATGAGTGGCAGGTCGTCCTTTGGCTTGGAAGATTTTCCGCACGTCGCCCTCGTGCAGTCCACGCGCGCCGAGGCCGTACACGGTTTCGGTGGGGAAGGCGACCAAGCCTCCACGTAAAAGAACGTTTCGAGCTTGGGCAATGGCAGCTTCGTCCGGGTTGCGACGATCGAGAGCAACAACGCGCGGCACGACTTTCATCGTACCGCACGATGTCGCATGACGGTTCAGCGTTTCGCGGAGCGCAGCCGGTTCCACAAGCTGTAGTCGATCGAGCCGCGACCACCGCCAACCACGATGACCACGAGCGCCAGACCGATCGCCAAAATGTGATACTCGAAACCTTCGCCTGTTTTCTGGCCGAACCAGTTCATGAAGAAGCCGTTCGGCAAGTGAACCAGGGCGATGGCGCCAACCATCAGTGCGAGAATTCCAAGAGCCGCGAGGCGACTGAACGCTCCTACGATGAGCGCCAGAGAGCCAATGAGCTCCCAAAGAATTGCGATGGCGGCTAGCGGCCCAGGGATGTGGAGCTTGTTCGTGAAGGTGTCCATCGTAGCGCTCCACCCGGCACCGCCGAACCAACCTAGCGCATGCGCGGCTCCGTGCGGGAGCATGACGAGGCCCAGCGTAAGGCGCGCGACGGTACCGCCGTACGACGCGCTGGTCGCGACCATGCGATTGATTGGAGATTCTGACTGCGTCGTCGTTTCCCTTGCAAGTGCGCCTCCGGAACTAGGAAAGGTGTGAGCTGTTGCGGACATGGTTTTGGCTCCTCGGTTTGCCCGGTGTTTGCGGGCTCACTCGATTGACGATCGCATACATGCTTTGTGCCGCGCCGCGGCGTAATGAAAACCTTCTTTGCATGGCGAGCCATGCCGATATCTTATGGATTCGTGACCGCCCCCATTTTCGATTTCAATGCCCACCGGTCCGACATCGTCGACGAGGTCGTTGGTCGGGTTTCGATGCAGACGACGAATCCACTTCTCGCGCTCAACGAGGCTGCGTACTTCGAAACGCGACGGCTATCGCAAGCAGGTGGTGCCGAGCTCGGCGAATGGCAAAAGCTCGCCTCGCAGCTCGGTCGTATGGTGGACGCCGAGCTCAGAGCCACGCTTCGTACATATGCCGAGCGTTACGCGTGGGACATTGCCGGCAATTTCGACCGACGTGTTTACGCGTTCGCGTCGAGGGCGATCGTGCCTTTGCTTGGCGCGCTGCTCTCGCCGAAACATACGCTGCGCCATTTGCGCGAGTCGCTCGACTTGACCGCGCTCGATGGACGCATCCTCGTTCAAGGTCCGCGCGAGCACGTCCGCAAGCTTACGGAGGTTGGCACCGTCATCTATGTGCCGACGCACTCGTCGAACGTCGACTCCATGTCATTCGGTTTTGCGCTCGAGCGCGCGGGTTTACCACCAGCGGTTTACGGTGCAGGCAAGAACCTTTTCACCAACCAGGTGCTCAGCTACTTCATGCACAACCTTGGTGCGTATCGCATCGACCGGCGCCTTCGGCATGCCTTGTACAAAGATGTGCTCAAGGCCTACTCGTCGGTACTTGTTGAACGTGGCTACCACTCACTCTTCTTTCCTGGTGGAACGCGTTCGCGCTCCGGCGGTGTAGAGGCCAAAGTCAAGCTTGGTCTTGCCGGCACAGGCATCGAGGCGTTTGTGCGCACGACTGTGCGTGGGCGCACGCAAAAGGTCTTTTTCGTTCCGGCAACGATCAACTCCCTCTTGACCCTCGAAGCTGAAACGCTCATCACCGATTTTCTGCAAGAGGAAGGCAAAGCGCGCTTCATCATCGAAGACGACGAGTCGAGCCGTATTGGCCGTGTTGCCGCCTTCCTGCAAAAGCTTCTCGGGCTCGACGGCGCGTGCATCATTCGTTTTTCACGGCCGCTCGACTGCTTCGGCAACTTCGTCGACGACGAAGGCCGAAGTCTCGACGAGCGCGGGCGCTTCGTTGACCCCACAACCTACATACTCGGGCGCGGCGGGGAGCCCGCGCTCGATCCACAGCGTGATGCCGAGTACGCACGCGAGCTTGGCGAGCAAATCGTTCACGCTTACAAGCGGGATACCGTTGTGATGGCCACGCACGTGGTGGCTGCATGCGCTTTTTCGCGCCTTTGCCAGGTAGCCCAAGAGACCGATCTTTTCGCGCTGCTTCGCTACCGTGACGATGTTGCGATAAGTCGAACTGAGCTTGCCTTGGACATCGAGTCGATGCTTGCGAAGATTGAATCGCTCGAAGCACGCGGTCAAATCGTCATGGCCCCAACCCTTCGAGGCAAGCGCGGCGCAGACGTGCTTGCAGCGGCGTTGCGAGCCTTTGGCGGCTACCACACGCAGCCAATGCTCACGCCCCGCGGCAGCAACCTGGTCGTTGGCGACACGCGTTTGCTCTTTTATTATCAGAATCGATTAACTGCGCATGGGCTCGCCTTTAGCCCGATCGCCTCTAAGGCGTCACGTCACGGCCTGTTGCGAGCGCCAAACTAACGGGGGTGGCGCGCCAAGCTTTTCGCGCTATTGTGCGCGGCTCTCCTCCCACTGCATGCGTCATGAGCCAAACGGACCAATTTGACCCGACCGCTCCACAGTCCGCTGACTCCACCCCGAAGCCTTCGGGTGCGAGCGAAGGGGCCTCTTCGAGCGACCATCCCGAAACATCCACGCCTAACGCGCCTGACGAGTTGGTGGCGGAGGGCGCGGGTGGCGTCGCAGCTGCCAGTAATGCCGAGGCGGTCGAACCCAGCGAAACCAGCAGCGGCGCGGAAGCCAACGCGGCAGAAACACCAGACGCTAATGCGGCTGACGCGACTAACGCGACGGGTGAGGCTGCGGAAGGAGTGGAAGGCGCACCGCACAAACGCAAACGCCGCCGCCGCCACAAGAAAAAGGCGGCCGACGGAACGGCAAACGCGGCAAACGCGGCCAGCGCGATAAACGCGACAAGCGAAGGTGCGCCGCTGCCAGCCGATGGCAGCGCGGAAGCCGCCACAAACGCTGTTGCCCCGGGCGAGGGCACTGAGGGCACCGCACGCGGCCGCAAGTCGAAGCACGACAAGCACGAAAAGCAAGACAAGAAAGATAGGCCCGAGCGTGAGCGTCCCGCGTTCAATGTCGGTGACGTTGTTTTCGGCAAAGTGATCGAGTTTACCGAAGACGCGCTCTTCGTAGATCTGGCCGGTAAGGCAAAGGCAATCTTCGACCTTCGCGAATTGCTTATCACCGAAGACGAAGCCGAAGAGTACAACCGTGCGCACACGGCCGAACGCAAGGAAGCGGAAGAGGCTCGGAAAGCGGCGGCTGAGCACACAAGCGCGCCGGCGCTGGCCACGTCGGGCCTTCCTGAAGCTGTCGAAGCTACAGAAGCTACAACAAAAGAAGAGAGCGGCGGCGCGGCTGAAGCCGCTGCGCAAGCAACGCAAGTCGAAGCTGTGCCCGAAGATGTGCAAGGCGCACCGGTTGCTCCACCCGCAGCCGAAACCACGCCCGTGGTGGTTGAAGGCGAAGCTGCAGAAGCTTCAACAGAGGCTCCGACAGAGCAGGCAGAACAGAAGGAGCCAACGGAGCCAACGGAAAAGGTGGAGCAAGCGGAACACGAAAAGGCTCCGCAACTACCGCACGTCATTCTCGAGCCTGGTGCACCCTTCGTTGGTCTGGTGCACAACGATGGCGGTCGCGGCGGTCTCGTCGTGCTTACCCATCACCCAAAGCGCATCTCAAAATCTAAGCGCCTCGTTGCCGAGGCGTCGAAAAGCGGCGCGCTCATGTTCGGTCTTGTCACCGGCACAATCAAAGGCGGCGTCGAGGTTGACGTCGACGGCTTGCGCGCATTTGCTCCGGCCTCGCATGTCGAGCTCCGGCCAGGTAGCGATCTCTCGCACCTCGTTGGCAAGCGCTTGCCTTTCGCGGTTACGCAATACGCCAAGCGTGGTCGCGATGTCGTTCTTTCACGTCGCGCGATGCTTGAGAGTGAGGCGAAGGAAAGGCGCGAAGAGGCGCTGAAGAAGCTCGAAGTCGGTTCGGTGGTGGATGGCATTGTCCGCACAGTCGTGCCGTTTGGTGCGTTCGTCGATGTGGGCGGCGTCGAGGGCCTCGTTTCGCTTAGCGAGATGAGCCACAACCGCGCCGATCAGCCAAAAGATGTTTTCAAGGTTGGCGAAGTAGAGAAGGTTCGAATTCTCCGCATTGACGACAAAGGCAAGCTTTGGCTCTCGCGCCGTGCGGCGATGGAAGACCCATGGAACCAGGTTGCACAGAAGTACACGCCGGGCTCGCGGCACACCGGCAAAGTCGCCCGCCTTCAGCCGTTCGGTGCGTTCATCGAGCTCGAAGTGGGCGTTGACGGCCTTATCCACACCGCGGATCTTTCGGTCAAGCGCATCGAGCACCCTGAAGAAGTGGTGAAGATTGGCGACGACATCGACGTTGTCGTTGCAAGCGTCGATTCCCACCAACACCGCATCGCGCTTCACCCAGCACCAACGGGCGACGCCGCGAACGAAGTGCCCCAGCGCGTTCAACTTCATAAGACCGTCAAAGTGGTCGTTGTTGGTATTGAAACAGGCGGGCTCGCGGTCCGCGTGCTTGGAGCCACGGGGCGCCATGCACGCGGCTTTGTGAGCGCATCGGCCACGGGCACGCCGCGCGGCACCGAGCTACGCAAGCTATTTCCCATCGGCAAAGAGCTCGAAGTAAAAGTCGTGGAGATGGATCCTCGCCGCGGCGAGTTGAAACTCTCCATCAAAGCGCTCAACGAGGAAACCGAACGCAATGCCTACCAACAGTACCGCGCGCAAGTGAAGCGCGAGGCAAAATTTGGCACATTTGCCGACCTTCTCGCGAAGCGCAATCTCCCACCAACCAAATAATCAATGTAGGGGCGCCATTCATGGCGCCCGAAATTCATGGCGCCCGACCGCGGTCCCGAGGGCGCGATGAATCGCGCCCCTACGAATGCGTTTGGATGGTTGTAGGGGCAGGACTCCGTGCCTGCCCCGCCTTGAAATCGCTTACAAAAGGCGGCGTGCTTTGATTTCGAGGTATCGATTGACGAGCGCCGGCGTTACCTCTCGCGGGCGCGCATCGAGTACGAGTGCACCGGCCGACCGCAGGCTTCGTACGATGCTGTCCCGCCACGTGAGCGACTCGGCTGCGGCGGCGCGAACGAGCGCGTCGCCCCTGCTTCGAATGGGGGCGATGGCAAGATCTTCGATCTCCTCGTCGCGCATCATCACGCAAAGCGGCAAGTGTCTGGGCATGAGGCTTTTGACTGCCGAAGCAAGATCACGTGCGCTTCTTGGCTCGAGGAGGTTTGTAAAAATAACGAAGAGAGAGCGTGCCTTCACGTGCGTTTTCAAAAACACCATGGCTGCGCGGTAGTCGGTGGCTGCGAGTCCGGCATCGAGTGCGAAGGTTGCGCGTGTGAGTTTGCGTCCGCCAAGGGCGCCGCCACTTGGTGGAAGGAAGCTTCGCGGCTTGTCGTCGAACGTCAGAAGCCCGGAGCGGTCGCCACCGCGAAGGGCGACGTCGGCGGTGAGCAGAGCGGCGCCGAGCGCGTGATCGATGCTCGTGATCCCGTGGCTTTCGCCGCGCATGCTGCGACCCACGTCGATGGCGAAAACGACGTTTTGGTTCGATTCGGCCTGAAACTGCCGCACCACGAACTCGTCGCGACGGGCCGTGGCATGCCAGTCGATGCGTCGGATCTCGTCGCCGACTTGGTAAGGTCGAAGTCGCTCGAATTCGGTGTCGCCGCCGTGCACGCGAAGGCTGCCCATTCGTGCATCTTGGCGACCTTGGCGACGTAGCAATTCGAGGGTGCGTGCAGCATGCACATCCGGGTAGACATCGATGGTTTCGGGGCGCTCGTGGACCTCTTGTCGAGTGACGAGGCCGAGCGGTGAGCCGTAGCGCACCGTGATGGCGCGGAGCTCGCGCCTTCCTCGCCGCGTGGGTGTGATTTCGTACTTGATCGTCGTGCTCGTGCGAGGCGGCAGATCGAAGACACCTGGAAGGCCTGAGACATTCGCGTCGCCCGCCGGATCGTCCATTACCGTGCCAGCAAGCCTGCGCCGGGTCGTGTTGTGCAGCGTGAGGGCAACGGCATTGCTGCGCCCCACGGAGAAAATTTGAGCAGCATGCCTTTCGACTTCGAAGACTGCTGCCCCGCGTGGGCGACTCGCGGCAACGTCGATTCCTGCCAATGCGAGTATCGCGGCGTCGAGAACGAGCCACGGCGCGTCGGAGCTGCGCGCAATGCCGGTTGCTATGGCAATCGCCGTGGAGGCGAACAGCAGCGCGACGAGTCTTCGCGTAGGGACAATTTTCATCGTTTACGTCGTGGGATGGCCGTACGAAGCCGCCTGCGTCGTGTTCACCGCGCGCGGCACAGGCACCGAGCGCAAGATGTCGTCGATGCGCTCGTCGGCAGTAATGCCTTGGAGTTCGGCGTCTGGGTGCAAAATCACGCGGTGGCGGAGCACGGCTTTCGCCATTGGCTTGACGTCGTCGGGGGTGATGAAGGTTCGCCCGGAGCTTGCCGCGACGACTTGTGCAGCCTTCATCATGGCGATAGACGCACGCGGAGAAGCGCCGAGCTCGATTGTGCGATCTTGACGTGTGCGGCGCGTAAGTTCGACAGCGTAGGCAATGATCGCATCGTCGACCGCTACGCCCGATGCGAACGCCTGCATTTCGATGAGCTCGCCCGGTGTTGTCACAGCCTCGAGCCACGACAGATCGGCGGGATTGAATCCGAGGGTGTGGTTTTTGACGATCTGCTGTTCGACCTCGCGCGGCGGATCAGCAGCCGTGAGCTTGACAAAGAAGCGATCGAGTTGCGCCTCGGGTAGCGGATAAGTGCCTGTCGACTCGACGGGGTTCTGGGTTGCGACGACGACGAAGGGCGCAGGCAGCAGGCGCGATGTACCGTCAACGGTAACTTGCCGATCTTGCATTGCCTCGAGGAGCGCCGACTGCGTTTTCGCTGGCGCGCGGTTGATTTCGTCGGCGAGCAGGAGTTGGCAGAAGATTGGGCCAGGCACGAACGTGAAGGTGTGCGTGGCATCGGCGCTTCTGCGATCGAGGATGCTCGAGCCCGTGATGTCGCTTGGCATGAGATCGGGGGTGAACTGAACGCGTTTGAAGCTTGCCCCCGAAACGCGCGCAAACGCCCTTGCCAAAAGGGTTTTGCCGAGCCCCGGTGCGCCCTCGACCAGCACGTGCCCTCCTGCAAGTGTAGCGACGAGCATGCTGGCCACGAGATCATTTTGACCGACGACGACTCTTGCCATCTGCCGGACCATGCGATCGAAAACGTTCTGAAACTGCTCCGCGTTCATTCTAGCCCGCGAGCTTACCAAAGGACTTCCGGCAGGAGTGCTACGCTGCTTCTCCAGAATGGAGAAGGTTAGAACCCTGATCGTGGGAGCAGGCATCACCGGACTTGCCACCGCAGCAGCCCTCAGCGAGCACGGAGATCTAGATTACCTAATCATCGAGGCGGATCGCGAGATTGGTGGGTACTGCAAAACCATCAAGAAGAATGGGTTCGTATGGGACTATTCAGGGCATTTCTTTCACTTCAAGCACCCGGAAATCGAGGTTTGGCTGCGAGCTCGTATGGTGGGGCAGCGCATTCGCAACATCGAGAAGAAATCGTTCATTGCGTACCAAGCGCAGCTCATCGATTTCCCGTTCCAAAAGAACATTCATCAACTCCCCAAAAAAGATTTCATCGATTGCCTTTATGACTTGTATTTCGCGCGTGCGCCTCGGCCGTGGCTTGGTACATCGGATCCGGCGCCGCAAGCCGAGGACAATTTCAAGGCGATGCTTTACGCGCATTTCGGCCAATCCATCGCCGACAAATTTCTTATCCCATACAACGAGAAGCTTTATGCCACCGATTTGTCGACGCTCGACACGAACGCCATGGGGCGATTTTTCCCGAAAGCGGATCTTACCGACATCATTCGCAATATGAAACATGCCGACAACTCGAGCTACAATGCGTTTTTCACGTATCCAGAAGGTGGCGCCATCGAATACGTGAAAGCCATGGCGAGTGCCGTGCGCGAAGGCGGTGTTGCGCTTGGGGAGCGTCTCGTGTCGGTTGACCCAGCCGCGAAAGTCGCAACCACGAACATGCGCGAAATCGCATTCGAGCGTCTCGTGTCTTCGGTGCCGTTCGAACGGCTCGCCGTGCTCTCAGGCGTGAAACACGATAGCCACGTGTTTTCATGGAACCAGGTGCTCGTTTTCAATTTTGGTTTCGACAAGAAAGGCCAAAAGAACGTCCACTGGATATATTTTCCTGATCGGTCGCTCGCATTTTACCGAGTTGGTTTTTACGACAACATTTTCGATGCCGATCGATTGAGCCTTTACGTCGAGCTCGGTTACGCGAAAGACGCGACCATTGACGTTGCCACGGCCCGCGCCAAGGTGCTTGCGGATCTCGAGCGCGCAGGCATCGTCGATGGCCATCGCCTCGTGGCCGAGCACTCGGTCATCATGAACCCCGCTTACGTGCACATCACGCAGCGCTCAATCGCCGAGTGCGCGCGGCTCGCAGCCGTGCTGCGCGATCGCGGCATCTACTCGATTGGACGCTACGGCGGCTGGACGTACTGCAGCATTGAAGACAACATCATCGAAGCACGTAAGCTTGCTGCCTCGTTTGGGTGAGGTTCACCTCATCACATACCCCATACCGTAATCGCACGACCATCGGCGCTGCGCTCTTGCACGAAGACTTTCTCGTCCCAACTTCGCTCGCTCGGGTCGACAACGATCAAGTGACTTTCATCGGGATGGCACTTGTCGGCGTAGCCGGCAGTCTGCTTCAACCCTTGCTCGATCGTCGCCTCGAGCGATCGTCGCTCGCGCACTACCTTCATTTCCACCACGAATCGCTGCTCCGCCCGCTTCCCATCTATCTGTCGAAAGAACCGCACGAAGAGATCTGCGCGCCCCGTTCCAAGTGCGTACTCGCGCTCGATTCGCCCGCCGCCGTTGACCACGCGCTGCAACCAGGCTTGCAGCAAGAGCTGCGGTGCTGCCTCCTCGTAGACCGCTCGATTTCGCCAAACTTCGGAATTCTCCCGGTAAAACTGTTGGAACCCCTTGAGCATCGCTCGGAAGTCGAGCCGGCCGTCGGGAAGACGGAAGGCCGTGTCAGAGAGGCGGCCGTGCAGGTCGAGCTGGGTCACGAAAGTAAGCGCCCTGGGGATGATTTCACGGTAGATCTCATTGGCGATCTCCCCCTTCCCGGGGCCACTCAGCTTGATGAGACCGAGATCGGCGACATAAGCGAGATCCTCCTGAGTGGCGCGCCCTGCTGCTTCCTCTCCTTGGAGCATGGGCGCGATAACGTTTCGGACTCGGTCTTCTCTGAGCTTGTCCACGAGCTGATCGAGGTGCGTGTCGCGCCGGAGAATGAGCCGCTCCTTGGCTTCATCCACGTCATCGAGAGTGATTGCGCGTGCGCGATCTTGGAGCACCGGCATCTCCTGCGTCAACTCGTTGGCCAACGCATTGACGAGCCAGGGCTGCCCACCTGTCAGTGCCATCACTTTCGGATGGATCGACTCCTCGAAAATCTGCCCCGTCTCGGCCGTGTGTTGCTCGTAGAGCTCGCGAACTTCGGCCTCTGAAAAGTTTCCGAGCAGCAGCGACTTAGCCTTCACGTTGAAAGCGCTTCCCCCCGTGATGATCTCGCCCTTGGAAGTGTGGATGCGGTAGTCGCGCACGTCTCGCACGCCGCAGAGGACGACGGAATGCGGGAACGGTCTAGGGCGCCCAATGTAGCCGGTTCGCAACTGT
>Ga0123357_10002499_pt1 | contig 20560 bp, 8 predicted proteins | sample TergutEmb28metaG_FD_89873 | JGI IMG/M metagenome (GOLD analysis project Ga0123357, IMG submission 89873) | Embiratermes neotenicus P4 segment gut microbial communities from Petit-Saut dam, French Guiana - Emb289 P4 | ecosystem: Host-associated > Arthropoda: Insects > Digestive system > Gut ... | reverse complement strand
TTTTTTATCCAAGAGGCTATCGTATCCAGGTCCAGTTCGAACATTTACTTGATGTATTCCTGTCCCTTTTCTACATCAACGTAGCAGGGGGACGGGAATTTCATAGACGCTTTCCAGAGTGCGGTCTTTGCAACGTTCACTTTATCCGCGGATACGCATACCGTAATGACCGCCTGATCGCGCTCCAGTCTCGCTGCCGTACCGACAGTTTTGCCGAAACCGTTGCGCATTCCGCTTGACACACGGTCCGCACCTGCGCCGGTAGCGAGTTTGTTCTCTCTGAGAACACAGTGAGGGTAAGCCCTTACCTTAAGGTGGTAGTTCGCCAATCCGGCCTGGCTTGACAGCATTCTGTTGGCGGCGATACGTCCCGCCTCCAACGCGGTGTGCCTGATCTGTACGCGGTTCTTAACCTTAAGCGTGAGAACGACCGGGAAATCTTCGCTCGGGCTCCCCATGTCGAACTGTGTCAACCTGCTTGCGGGAACTCCTCCCATGTATTCGCGGCGTGTATACGCTTGTCCTGTGATCCTTCTGTACATCGATGCGGGCTTTCTTACCATTTGCGCCACCTGTGTGGAATATAATAGAGCGACAATCCCGAATTTCTATTTAAAGACTGTTGCTGTTAATTTTTTGGAATATCTGTATTTGAAAGAATATTGGCGGGAAGGGGTTGATCCTTCCCCCGGGTTTGATGTTTTCGGTCCTTCTCTGAATCGTGTGGATTTCATATAGATAGACCATGTTTTCATATTGTTATTCTATTCTTACGCCTCATATACTGTTCGTTTCCGTCCATGCCACCATGTTCACGCCACTGGTGCCTGGCTTGCCGTCGTACGCGGTTATGAGATAGGAGACTACGTGCATGCTTCCGGAGTAACCTGTGGAGAAATCACCTAACGGACCAATCGTGAATGTGCTGTTTATCACGGAGCCGTCGCTGAACGTGATATACACTTTGACATGGGTCGCGCCAGCGGACGGATCGATCGTTCCATTGATCGTGACGCTGCTTCCGTTCATAACACTCGATGATCCTATTATAGAGTCGAAGACAACGGTGACCGTCTGGTCTTCGGTAATGTTGGTTATCGTATAGATGTCGCTGATTGGTGTCAATGGCTCGCCGTTGACTAACACTTCTGGGACACAATTCACAGTATATTCGGGATCAACCGTCATCATGAACGAGAACAACCCTCCGCTCTCGACCGGCGATGATGAACCGTTAACCGGCGTCAGAGCGTATCCCGTTCCCGGCGTCAAGGTCACTTCATATGATGTGGATATGTCGGGGCCGACATGCCCGAGCGAACTGAGTATCGGATATCCATTGTTGGCTCCTTCAATGATGGTCCATGTGTTGGTGAAATCCCATCCTCCACTCCCAATATAGTAGATGGAGTTGCCGTTCTGAGCGTCAGCAAGCGTAGGCATCATCTGTTCCGTTGTCTTCGCGCCGGATGCTTGGTCTCCGATACCATCATCGGCGTTAGTATATATGCCAAACCCTAAGACATCGGCACTGCTAATGCCTTTTGTTGTCATCTGTCCAGCAAGGAAATAGCAGTTCGATATTATTGTCGGACCATATGCATAACCGGCTATGCCGCCTGCGTATGCGCTGTAGAATGATGATGTGGCGGATGCGATAACATCGCCAGTGTTGTAGCAGTTCGATATTATTGTCGAACCATATACATAACCGACTATGCCGCCTGCGGATGCGGTGTTTGATGATGTGACGGAAACACTGCCGGTGTTGTAGCAGTTCGATATTGTTGCCGCAGAATATTGATCTTCGTAACCGACTATCCCACCTGCGCATGCGTGTGAGTTTGATGATGCTATGACAGAGGCGGAAACACTGCCGGTGTTGTAGCAGTTCGCCATTGTTATTGCCGAAAAATGTGAGTAACCTACTATGCCGCCTGCGAATGCATAGGATGATAATGTGACGGAAGCAGAAACATTGCCGGTGTTGTAGCAGTTCGATATTATTGCCGAGCCTACATCACCGACTATGCCGCCTGCGAATGCATAGGATGATAATGTGACGGAAGCGGAAACATTGCCGGTGTTGTAGCAGTTCGATATTATTGCCGAACCACTTACATAACCGGCTATGCCGCCTGCGTATGCGGAGTAGTGGGATGATGATGATGTATTGGAAGCGGAGACATTGCCGGTGTTGTAGCAGTTCGATATTATTGCCGAACTTGCATCACCGATAATGCCGCCTGCGTATGCATAGGATGATGATGTGGCGGAAACATCGCCGGTGTTGTAGCAGTTCGATATTATTGCCGAACTTGCATCACCGATAATGCCGCCTGCGTATGCGGAGTATGATGATGTTCCTGTGTATAAAGCGGAGACATTGCCGGTGTTGTAGCAGTTCGATATTATTGCCGAACCTGCACAACCAACTATGCCGCCTGAGTATGCAGAGTATATTGATGATGTGGCGGTGATGGTGCTGTCGACCACGCCGAGGTTCATTATCTGAGCACCGTACACACATCCGAATAGTCCCGCATATACTGCGGATGATGATGAGATGTTAACATTCATTCCCGATATCTCATGACCGTTGCCGTCGAATATTCCTTTGAAAGAAGAACTTGAACTGCTTCCGATGGGAACGAAGGCTGTGTTGTTCGCGTCTGTGAACGTTATGTCATTCATCAGGATGTAATTCCCGCTGAGAGTGGTTGAGTTGTTGTTGATAGCTATAAGGTCTTGGAAAGTGTATATCGGGGTGTATCCATCAGGTACGACTGAAACGGGTGTGTACGGTAATATGGGTACGAATCCTCCGGATACTGATTGATCAGAATGGAATTGAAGTATGGGATATCCGTTGTTCACTCCTTCAACTATTGTCCATACTCCGTTGTCGCTGAAATCCCATCCTCCGCTTCCGACGTAATATATCGAATCGCCGCTTTGAGCGTCTTGGAGGGTTGGAGTCATCTGTTCCGTTGTCTTTGCGCCAGATGCTTGGTCTCCTGTGCCACCGTCGTTCAGAGTAAATGACCAGTCTGTTCCGCATATCTTGTCTTCAGATACCGAATTTTGCGATACTGAGCCTCCAAAGAAGTAGCAGTTCGTTATTGTTGCCAAACCGTTTACAACACCACCGGCTATGCCGCCTGCGGATGCGGCGGAGTTTGATGATGTGGCGGATCCGGAAACATCGCCGGTGTTGTAGCAGTTCGTTATTATTGTTGCCGAACCGTCACCGACTATGCCGCCTGCGTATGCGACGGAGTTTGATGATGTGTTGGAAGCGGTAACGTCGCCAGTATTGTAGCAGTTCGATATTATTCCCCCACCAGAACCGGCTATGCCGCCTGCGTATGCATAGTAGGATGATAATGTCGAAGTGCTAGATGCGGAAACATCGCCGGTGTTGTAGCAGTTCGATATTATTGCCGAACCATAGCCGACGCAACCGACTATGCCGCCTGCGTATGCGTAGTATGATGATGATGTGTTGGAAGCGGTAACGTCGCCAGTATTGTAGCAGTTCGATATTATTCCCCCACCAGAACCGGCTATGCCGCCTGCGTATGCGTAGATGAATGATGGTGATAGTGATGTGTTAGAAGCGGAAACACTGCCGGTGTTGTAGCAGTTCGATATTGTTGCCGAACCGTCACCGACTATGCCGCCTGCGTATGCATTGTAGGATGATGATGTGGCGGAAACATCGCCGGTGTTGTAGCAGTTCGTTATTATTGCCATGTTTGCGCAACCGACTATGCCGCCTGCGTATGCATCGGAGGATGATGGTGTGGCGGAAACATCGCCGGTGTTGTAGCAGTTCGATATTGTTGCCGAGCCACTTACAATGCCGACTATGCCTCCTGCGGATGCATAATTGTAGGATGATGTGGCGGAAGCGGAAACATCGCCGGTGTTGTAGCAGTTCGTTATTATTGCCGAACCTAAATAAACGGAACCAACTATGCCGCCAGCGTATAAGGATGAGGAAACACTGCTGGTGTTGTAGCAGTTCGATATTGTTATTACCTCACCACAACCAGCTATGCCTCCTGCGTATGCGTAGGTGGATGATGTTCCTGTGCAGGAAGCGGAAACATTGCCGGTGTTGTAGCAGTTCGATATTATTGCCGAGTCTGCCTCACCGACTATGCCGCCTGCGTATGCACTGGAGGAGGATGATGATGATGTGGCGGTGATCGTGCTGTCGACCACGCCGAGGTTCATTATCTGCGCACCGCTCACGCATCCGAAAAGTCCCGCGTATACTGCGGATGACGATGATGAGATGTTCACATTCATTCCCGATATCACGTGGCCGTTGCCGTCGAATATTCCGCTGAAATAATAAGGGTTTGAACTGCCGATGGGAACAAAGGCTATGTTGTTCGCACTGGTGAACGTTATGTCGTTCATCAGAATGTAGTTGCCGCTGAGAGTTGTTGTATCGGCGTTTATAGCCATCAGATCGTCGAAAGTGTATATAGGGGTGTATCCATCCGGGACGGTATTATCCGCGGATGCATGAGGTGCCATTGATGTTGCTGCTACTGCAAGCAACGCTATCACTCCGAGGATCGCTGACGCTGCCAATATCTTATTCTTTGTCTTTTTGCTTGTTCTGATGTTCATTTCTTAACACACCTCATATATTGTTCGTTTCCGTCCACGCGACCATATCCGTACCGCTGGTGCCTGGTTTTCCGTCATAAGCAGTTATGAGATAGGAGACTACGTGCATGCTTCCGGAGTAACCTGTGGAGAAATCACCTAACGGACCGATCGTGAATGTGCTGTTTATCACGGAGCCGTCGCTGAACGTGATATACACTTTAACATAGGTCGCGCCTGCGGACGGATCGATCGTTCCATTGATCGTGACGCTGCCTCCGTTCATAACACTTGATGATCCTATTATCGGGTCGAACGCAACGGTGACCGTCTGGTCTTCTGTTATGTTTGTTATTGTGTATATACCGCTGACTGGCGTCAATACGTCGCCGTTCACCAACACCTTCACGACATGGTTCACTGCGTATTCCGGATCGATGATCATTGTGAACGAGAACGATCCTCCGCTCTCGACCGGCGATGATGAATCATCTGCGGGCGTCAGAGTGTATCCCGTTCCGGGCGTCAGGGTGACATCATATGATGTTGGTCCTTCGGGACCGGTTTCAATGAATGCGATCAGTACCGGGTATCCACCGTTCGTTTCTTCGACGATCGTCCAAGTGTTAGTGAAATCCCATACTTCGCTTCCGTCGTAATAGATGGAATTACCGTTCTGAGCGTTAGAAAGCGTCGGCGTCATCTGATACGCGGTCTTTGCACCCGATACCTGATTCGCGGCGGCGTCTCCGTCTTCCAAGGTCGACGACAGGCTGTCCGCCGAGCCGACCGTAGCATTTCCGAATACTGTATTCTCAAGGAAATAACAGCAGGTTATCGTTGATGACGAAGACAGCCCTATTATGCCGGCGGCATACGCACGCAGGTGCGACACGCCGCCGTCATCCACTGCCGTGGGTGAGGCCGATGCCGTGATCGGCCCGCCGATGCTGTAACAGCTTACTACTGTCACGGAACCGTTCGCCAGACCGAGAATGCCGGCGGCGCATGCCGTGTTGTGTGCCTCGGCTGCGGCCGAGGCCGTGTTGTAACAATTCTCTATCGCTGAATAGTATGCGTTCCCGGCAATGCCCCCCGCGTATGCGTCGTTCGGTTCCGAATCCGCTAAGACCGTTCCGGTGTTATAGCTGCCCTCTATAGAGAAAATGTATGCCCAGCCGGCAATGCCGCCCGCCATCACCAGGCTGTTGAGCGATTTCGCCTGAACTGATCCCGTGTTGTAACAGTTCTCCGCTGAACCGCTTCCCTGTCCGACGATACCGCCCGCTAACGCTTGGTCGCTCGGCGATATCGCCGTGACCGACCCCGTGTTGCAGCAGTCCTGTATCTTTGTCGGAGTGTTTATGCATCCAACGATGCCGCCCGCGTATGCGGTGGGGGTTGCGAAAGGATCGCTCTCTGTTCCGGCGGTGACCGGCCCGGCGTTACTGCAGTTGCTTATCGTTGAGGAATCCGCATAGCCGACTATGCCGCCTGCGAACGCGGACCAACTCCCCGCTGTGAGAGTTGCCGTGATTGTGTCATCCGTAAGGTTCAGGTTGGATATCGCCGCGCCGGAGGCGTAACCGAAAAGACCCGCATACGAATTGCCGGATGAAGCGGATACTTCCACCGCCAATCCTGAAATGGTGTGGCCGCCGCCGTCGAATGTTCCGGTGAACTTGTTCGCGGAGTCGGGCCCGATCGGCACAAAGGCTTGATTGTCCTCTGCGGTGAACGTTAAGTCGTTCATCAGAAGATAGTTGCCGCCAAGGGTCACCGAGTTTATGTTTATCAGCATCAGTTCGTCCACTGAGTAGATCTCTTTGATCTCGTCGGAGACCGCATAGTTAATAAGCACAGGATATCCGTCATTCTCTCCCGAGACAAATGTCCAAGTGTTAGTGAAATCCCAGCCGGCATCGGTGAAACCGGACCCGTCTTTCATCCAAGCGCTTGTTTCCGGAAGCGTGTTCGTGTCCGATATGTTGCCGGTACCGTTGAGTGTGGTGTTGATGCCCGCATCCCTGAGGAAGAAACAGGCCTTGGCCACTACGTTTGGACTGCTGGCGCCGGTACCTATCACGCCGCCGACAGAGCCGCTGCCGGTGACCGCGCCGATGCTGTAGCAGTTTGTAATAAGACTGTTGTTGCTTCCGGCCACGCCGCCGGCATAGCTGGTGCCGGTGCCGCTGATCGTGCCCGCATTATAACAGTTTATGACCAAACCGCTGTTCGTCCCGGCAATGCCGCCGATACTGCTGCTGCCGGTGATTGTGCCTGTGTTGTAACATCCCTCTACTTTGCCGAAGCTGCCGTTGGTCCCGACGATACCGCCTATATGCAGCGGAGGCGAGCCGGAAGCGGTGACGCCGGAGGCACTGTGGCAATTCGTTACGATCCCGTCGTTATATCCGGCCAGACCGCCGGCGTTGATACTGCTGCTGCTTACCGTGCAGTTACTGTAGCAGTTTGCTACCATGCCGTTGCGATCGTTATATCCGACCAGACCGCCCGCATAGTTACCGCCGCTTACCATGCCGGCAGTGAAGCTGTTTGAGATCTTGCCTAAATTGTACCCTGCCAGACCGCCGGTATAGTAGCTGCCTCTGATGTTCGCGTCAGAAATACCGATATTCTTTACCTCGCCGCCGCTGCCGATGTATCCGAATAATCCGATATACGAGGCGGTTGTGTTGATGTACATACCTGTGACTGTGTATCCGTTACCGTCAAAATTACCGCTGAAGATATTGCTGCTGTTCCCGATCGGTACCCAGCCGGCATCGTAGGGTGCTGCGCTCAGATCTATATCGCAGGTAAGCTGGAAGTATGCGTTCGCATAAGCGTTACCGCCGTTCACTTCGGTCGCCAGCTCCGCCAGATCGGCAGCGTCTTCTATCAGATATGGATCGATCTGTATCCCACTGCCCGACCATGAACCGTCCGTCGCGGCCACTTGCGGCGCGGCGGACAATACCGTCACCGCGACAAGCGCGATGACCCCCAGCAAAACGGCTGCTGCCAATATTCCGTTTTTTCCATTTGTTCTGATATTCATTTCTTAACACCTCACATACTGTTAGTTTCCGTCCACGCTACCATGTTCACGCCGCTGGTGCCGGGTTTGCCGTCATAAGCGGTTATGAGATAGGAGACGGGGGTCATGCTTCCGGAGTAGCCTGTGGAGAAATCACCTAAGGAACCGATCGTGAATGTGCTGTTTATCACGGAGCCGTCGCTGAACGTTGTGTACACCTTAACGTACGTCGCGCCTGCGGACGGATCGATCATTCCGTTGATCTCGACGCTGTTCCCTCCGGTCTTGATACTTGAAGAATCTATTATCGGGTCGAAGACAACGGTGACCGTTTGGTCTTCGGTAATGTTGGTTATTGTATAGATGTCGCTGACAGGTGTCAATGGCTCGCCGTTCACCAACACTTTTCCAATAGAGTTCACTGTGTATGCTGGGTCAACAGCCATTGTGAACGAGAATGATCCGCCGCTCTCGACCGGCGATGATGAACCGCTCGAGGGTGTAAAGGTGTATCCCGTTCCTGGTGTTAGGGTAACGGTGTACGGCAAAACAGTCATTATGAAGTTCTGTGTTTTGTCCGATGTCATTGCGAACAATAAAGGTAAGAATCCGTTGATTGTATAACCAGTCTTAGAAACATTCGTTATTGCAACGGTTGAACCATAGATGGCGGATATGATGTATGTTCCATCCGGTCTTGTCGTTGCTGATGTTCCTAATCCGCCAGAGTATGTTATCTCAACGCCCGCAATCGGGTTCGTGCCGTCAGTGACTTCTCCTGTAATTGTGTTGATAATAGGAAGTGAGAGCAATATGGGATATCCGTTGTTGACTTCTTCAACGATCGCCCATGTACTTGTGAAATCCCATCCGCCAATTCCAGCATAATATGTTGAATTGTCGCTCTGAGCATCAGTAAGCGTTGGGGTCATCTGTTCCATTGTCTTAGCGCCAGACGCCTGGCCCCCGGTGCCGCCATCTTTCAGAATAGATGTTGGGTCTGTGAGACCGCCGCACATTGCATCTTCAAATGTCCCGTTGTGGGATACAGCGCCTACGAGGAAGTAACAGTTCGATGTTATTGTTGCCGAAATCCATGCATAACCGACTATGCCGCCTGCGTATGCGTAGGATGATGATGTATTGGAGGCGGAAACATCACCGGTGTTGTAGCAGTCAGTCATTGTTGTCGCTGAATATATTCCTACATAACCGACTATGCCGCCTGCGTATGCGTAGGATGATGATGTTGACGTGGCGGAAACATCACCGGCGTTATAGCAGTTCAATATTGTTGTCACTGAACTTTGTTCTGCACAACCGAGTATGCCACCTGCGTATGCGTAGGATGATGATGTTGACATGGCGGAAACACCGCCGGTGTTGTAGCAGTTCGATATTATTGCCTGGCCTGTATCACCGATTATGCCGCCTGCGTATGCGTTATAGGATAGTGACGATGACATAGCAGATGTGGAAACACTGCCGATGTTGTAGCAATTTGATATTATTGCCTGACCTGCATCACCGACTATACCGCCTGCGTATGCAGAGTAGGAGGATATGTTGGATGCGGTAACACTGCCGATGTTGTAGCAATTTGTTATTTTTATTGCCGCCACATATGCATCACCGATTATGCCGCCTGCGTATGCGGAGAATGATGATGTGGCGGAAACATCGCCGGTGTTGTAGCAGTTCGATATTATTGCCGAAGCTGTAGAGCCGACTATACCGCCTGCGTGTGCAGAAGCGGAAACACTGCCTGTGTTGTAGCAGTTCGATATTATTGCCGAACTCTGTGCATAACCGACTATACCGCCTGCGTATGAGTTATATGGTGATGATATGATAGCAACATTACCTGTGTTGTAGCAGTTCGATATTGTTATTGCCGAACCTGCATAACCAGCTATGCCGCCTGCGTATGCGGAGAATGATGATGTGGCGGAAACATCGCCGGTGTTGTAGCAGTTCGATATTATTGAGCCAGAACCGGCTATGCCGCCTGCGTATGCATAGGGGTACTGCGAGGAAGATGTATTGGAAGTGGAAACACTGCCAGTGTTGTAGCAGTTCGATATTATTGCCGAACCGTAACCGACCATGCCTCCTGCATATGCGTAGGATGATGATGTTGATGTTGATGTGGCGGAAGCGGAAACATTGCCGGTGTTGTAGCAGTTCGATATTATTGCCGAACTATACACATAACCGACTATGCCGCCTGCGCATGCAGAGGATGATGATGATGATGATGTGGCGGTGACCGTGCTGTCGATCACGCCGAGGTTCTTTATCTGCGCTCCGCTCACGTATCCGAAGAGTCCCGCGTATGGCGAAGACGAGATGTTCACATTCATTCCTGATATTTCATGACCGTTGCCGTCGAATATTCCAGTGAAAGAAGAACCTGAACTTCCGATGGGAATGAAGGCTGTGTTGTTCGCACTGGTGAACGTTATGTCGTTCATCAGGATGTAGTTGCCGCTGAGGGTAGTTGAGTCGGTATTGATGTGCATCAGATCATCGAAAGTGTATATCGGGGTGTATCCATTAGGTATGACCGAGACCGGCGTATACGGTAATATGGGTACGAATCCTCCGGAGACTGACTGATCAGAATGGAATTGAAGTATAGGATATCCGTTGTTCTCTCCTTCGACTATTGTCCATACTCCGTTGTCGCTGAAGTCCCATCCTCCGCTTCCTACGTAATAGATGGAGTTGCCGTTCTGAGCATCTTGAAGCGTGGGCGTCATTTGTTCCATCGTCTTCGCGCCTGATGCTTGGTCTCCGGTGCCGTTGTCTCTCGCTACATCTGTGAGATCATCACCGTATATCCTGTCCTCCAGTATTTCGTTATTGGACACTACGCCTTTGAGTAAATAGCAATTAGATATTATTGGTGAGCCATAGCCTACTATGCCGCCTGCACACGTATAATAGGATGACGATGTCATGCCAGAAGCGGAAACATCGCCAGTGTTGTAGCAGTTCTGTATTATTGCTGAGGAACCTACACCACCGACTATTCCGCCCGCATGTGCACCCTGAGAAGATGATGTTGACGTGACAGAAGCAGAAATATCCCCCGTGTTGTAGCAGTTCTGTATTATTGCTCCTGAACTAGAGCCAACATAACCAACTATGCCACCTGCGTATGCGGATTGTGAAATTGATGTGACGGTGACATTACCTGTGTTGCAGCAGTTCTGAATTATTGCCGGACTCTGTGTATAACCAACCATGCCACCTGCGTATGCAAATAATGATGATGATGTGGCTGAAACATCGCCGGTGTTGTAGCAGTTCGATATTATTATTGGCGAGCCAGAACCTACTATGCCGCCTGCGTCTGCTGAGTAGGTTGATGATGTCAAAGTGTTAGAAGCGGAAACATCGCCGGTGTTGTAGCAGTTCGATATTGTTGCCGAGCCTGCAGAACCGACAATGCCGCCTGCGTATGCATAGTATGATGATGTGGCTGAAACATCGCCGGTGTTGTAGCAGTTCGATATTGTTGCCGAGCCTGCAAAACCGACAATGCCGCCTGCGTATGCGGAGGATGATGTTGAAGTGGCGGTGACAGTGCTGTCGACCACGCCAAGATTCATTATCTGAGCACCGCCCACGTATCCGAAGAGTCCCGCACATACAGCGGATGAAGATGATGATATGTTAACATTCATTCCCGAGATCTCATGACCGTTGCCGTCGAATATTCCGGTGAATGGATAAGTATTCGAGTTACCAATGGGAGTGAAGGCTGCGTTGTTCGAATCGGTGAACGTTATATCATTCATCAGGATATATTTCCCGCTGAGGGTGATTGAGTTAGTGTTTATTGCCATAAGATCTTCAAAAGTGTATATTGGTGTGTATCCGTCCGGGACAGCGGAATCCGCGGATGTGTGAGGGGCCGCAGATATTGATGTTACTGCAAGTAACGCCATCACTCCGAGGATCGCCGACGCTGCCAGTATCCTGTTCTTTGTTTTTCTGTTCTTGATGTTCATTTCTTAACACCTCATATATTGTTTGTTTCCGTCCATGCGATCATATTCACGCCGCTTGTGCCGGGTTTTCCATCGTAAGCGGTGACGAGATAGGATACCGGGTGCATGCTTCCCGAATAGCTTATGAAGAAATCGCCGGCCATTCCTATCGAGAGCGTGCTGCTTATCACGGAGCCGTCGCTGAATGTTATGTATATCTTTACATAGGTCGCTCCAGACGATGGATCGATCGTTCCGCTTATCTCAACGCCGGATCCTCCGGCGGGGACGCCCGATGAATCTATTATCGGGTCGAACGCAACGGTGACCGTCTTGTCTTCAGTAATGTTGGTTATTGTGTAAACATCACCAACAGGTGTAAGGAGAATACCGTTCACCATTACTTTTACGACATGGTTCACTGCGTATTCCGGATCGACCGTCATCGTGAACGAGAATGATCCCCCGCTCTCGACCGGCGATGATGAATCGTTAACCGGCGTCAGGGTGTATCCGGTCCCTGACGTCAGGGTCACGTTGTATGACGGCGTTGTATCAGGGCCGATATAATCAAGTGAACTGAGTATCGGATACCCGTTGTTCACTCCCGATATTATCGTCCATACTCCGCCGTCGCTGAAGTCCCATCCTCCGCTGCCCGCGTAGTATATCGATACGTTGCCTTTTGCGTCCTGAATGGTGGGGGTCATCTGTTCCATTGTCTTTGCGCCGGACGCTTGGTCCCCTGTGCCGCCGTCATGCAGGAACGATGACGGATTCGTAAGATATCCGTATATCTTGTCCCCTGATACCGCATTGCAGGACACTGTGCCGGTGAGGAAGTAGCAGTTCGATGTTGATGCTGCCGAGGCCGAATACCCGAATATGCCGCCCGCATATGCGGTGCCTTGGCTGGAGTTGGAAGAAACGTTGCCTGTGTTGTAACAGTTGTTTGCCGTAGTTGCGCTGCCGGCTATGCCGCCGGCATATGCGGTGCCTCCGACGGAGGTATCTGAAACGTTGCCTGTGTTGCAGCAGTTGTTTACAGTGCCTGTAACGCCGGCTATGCCGCCTGCGTTTGCGCTGCTTGCACTAAGAGAAACGGTTCCCGTGTTGCAGCAGTTCTGTATCGTTCCGTTACCTGATGCGGAACCGACAATACCTCCCGCACATCCGTAGCTTGATACCGGGTTCACCGCGACGGAAACATCGCCTGCGTTGGAACAGTCCTGTACCGTTGATGCGTCCTGCATACCGACTATTCCGCCCACGTACGCATTGCGCATTAATGACGAGGGATATATTGTAACGGAAACATCGCCGGTGTTGTAGCAGTTCTGTATCGTTGACTGGGTCGCACAGCCGACTATTCCTCCCACGAACGCCGCGCCCGATGATAACGATGAAGCACGGACCGTGCTGCCGACCACGCCGAGGTCGTATATCTCCGCGCCGCTCACGTCTCCGAAGAGTCCCGCGTATAGGCTGCCGGATGATGACGATATGTTCACATTCATTCCCGAGATCTCATGACCGTTGCCGTCGAATGTCCCGGTGAATGGGGAAGCTGAACTGCCGATGGGGATGAAAGATGCGTTGTTTGCAGCGGTGAACGCTATATCGTTCATCAGAGTGTATTTTTCGCCGAGGGTCGTTGAATTCGTATTGATGGCCATCAGATCTTCGAAAGTGCGTATCTCCGTGTATCCGCCGCTTCCGGCCGCCCGCACACTGCCGTCTTTTATTGAGAAAATAACGTCGCCTACCGTTGTCGTCGTGTAGGGGTTGGATACAGGCACGCCGTTCATCTGTATGATCGGCGTCCCCTCATATCCGAGATCGACGAACGCCTGAACGGTTATGGATGATCCCAATGCGACAGACTGGGGGTTGTTTCCGCCGTCGACCTTAATACCGTTAACGGTCCATGTTACACCAGGGGAGAATGCAAGCGTAACGCTGCACATCTTGGGTGTGAACTTGGCATACAGGTTGGTCCAGTCCGACGGAACGCTTGCTGAGATGTGATTAGCAATGCTCTCCCCAACGCTGGGTCCGGTCGGATTGGTCAGGAAGTATGACAGCCAGATACCGTTGAGCATCTGATCGTTGTTCCAATCTGATATCTGGCCGTCCTTCAGAATCGGATAGAGTGCAGGCAGCAGAGATACAGCGTTGCCGTTGACGTACACGGTCTGGAAGATATTGCTGCCGATCCAGAATGTCGAACTGGTCGTTCCGGCGGTAAAGTTGCCGATATTTATTGCAGAATTCCCGTACACTGTTGCCACTGCGTTTACATTCAGGGTCACTTTGCCGGTGACCTCGGCGGTGTTGCCGTTGTCGTTAGATGCAGAAGGCGCCGTGCCAGCCATCATGTCGGTGTTCACTTCAAAAACAGACGTATTATCAATGGAGAGCGACGCCGCCACTCCGGTTCCCGTGATCATAAAGAGAGAGTCAACTCCCAAATAGCTGTCGACCAGAGTTACGCTTCCGCCGTCAAATATGGCAAGACTGGTAGTATAGAAACTTCCACTTGTTAAGGCAAGAACTCCGCCCGACTGGACCTCGACCGCTCCGTATAGACCTACATCAGAGGTGATGCTGACCTTACCGCCGTTGGCTATGTAGAGGACACCGTTGACCGCACCGTCGTTGTCGATGTTGACCGTTCCCTGAACGGTCAATGCTTTGTCAACAGGTATGATGATAGTTGCACCGGGCGCATCCTGCAGGGTAACGCCGGCCTTGACCGTTGCATCGCTATTTAACAAAGAATCACGAAGGAACAAAACCGTGTCCCCTGACTGAGACAAGGTGTTAAGGGCGGTCCCTAAGTCTGTATATATGACATTACTGCCCCTTATTATCTTCACATCCGAGGCTGGTTCGTTATATGAGCCCAGAGCGGGTGCGTTGTCGGCGGTGTACACGATCTGTCCGTTATAGACATTGATGCCCTGTGATCCGATGTTCTCGTTGACCAGTGCGCCTCCCTCGGCTACTGCGAGTATGGCATTGTTGTCATCGTCTCCGACCTGGAGGAATGAGCCTGCCGATACGTGTACGGTCGTTCCGAAGATCATTGTGTCCTTTATCACAACGAACGGGTTTCCTACAAGGAATATGTAGCTGCTGTTGCCTATTGCGTTAACGAGCGATGTGAAGTAGTATGTTGATGATGTCGCTGTTCCCGTTGCGGGGTCGTTGACATAGTAGTATGCTGATACGAAGTTAGCCGATGCGAATATAGTATCAACGGGCTGTTCTCCTCTGCTGCCGACTGCAGGCGGCTGGACGCCCTGTATGATCATTCCGCCGTCGGCGTCCAGATTGATATAAGCATTGTTGCTGATGTTGAAGGATCCATATTGATCATAGCTCGCGTATAGGAAGTTCAGCTCTCCGTATATGTGGATGACCGAATCATCCCTTACAGTGAATGTTGCGATGGCTGGAGATATAGTGACAGAGTCGCCTTTTATCTTGGTCGCGTCAATGAGTGCGCCGGTTGTTGCGCTCAGAGTACCGGTGGCATAGTTTGTGCTGACATGTCCCCAGAAGACCTGGTACTGGTTGTCGGCGATGCTCCACATAACCGCGAGGATCTGATCTGTGCTTTCACAGAAACCACTGTAGAATCCTATTGATCCTGTGTGTGAAGTTACATCAACAGTTACTGTTCCGGCCTCCATTGTTGAGAGGTCCACAGCAGATTTGAATATGTACGCTGATGCGTCGTATGTCAGGTCCGGCCCTCCGCTGGTGAACGCACCGTTATCCATCAGGTTAGCAGGCAGAGTATTCACGCCAAGCGATATCCCCGTTGCGGAGACTACCGCGGTGGCCCAATATACATTGCCTGAGTTAGCGGCCATGAACAGCGAATAGGTGCCGAGGGGCACAAAATCGAATTTAATGAAACTGCCGGTGCCGTCAGGTGTACCCGGGTACGGAGTTCCATCTGCACTGACGAGTATACCGTCTGTTATGTCGATTCCGTCAACGACCACGCTTTCCGCAAGCGATGGCGCTCTGTCGCCGGCTGTTATGACAGCTCCGTCCTCGATGGTCACTTCGATACCGGAGGTTGAGAACACATCGTTGGTGTTGATCCCATATTTATCAAGAGCCGTCTGCTCCGCCTCAGAGAACTGCAGCGATGCGGTCCCGGAGAAGCTCAGCGTCGGGGTTGGGTAATAAAATACCCCAGCAGGAGCGGCCGGAGCATCCATTGCGCTGTTGTAAGCATAGCCTGATAGCAGAGCTGTTCCGTCAGCCGCGAGGGATAATGTCACGCCGCTGGTGTATTCGGACGTCACAGAGAAACTGCCGGCCGTCACCGTGCCGTTGAAATCCTGACCAGACCAGTTGCCAAGTCCTAGTTGGACGCTGCCTTGTATCAGCTGATATGTTCCGCTAGGAACTCCGTCCGTCAGTTCATATGTTCCATCGGACAGCACCTGAGCGTCCGTGCCGGTGTTGCCGATGAAGAAGACAGCGGTCTTTGTACCAGTGTCTAATGCTGCTTCAAGCTTCACATTGCTGGCGTTCGTCAATTTAATTGCCGCGTACGGAGTGTACGTATACGGGGTCGTTGACTTGTCCAAAGTGCCGATGGTCAGCGTTCCGGTGTAGTTCCCAAGAGAAGTGATCACAATGGGGCACTCCCCATAGGTATTACTTACGTCGGGAGTCACATCTACAGTGAAATTGTAATCTACCGTCGATGTCCCGTCGATAATAAGGGTGTTGCCGGATCCCATATTCCAGTATGTGCTTTCAGCGTCGCTGCTGCCACTATGGACTGCGATCGCCGCAACAGATACCATCGCAAGAATTGCGATCATTGCAAGAGCAAGAATATATTTGACCGCCGGGCCCTTTTCTCGTTTCTTATTCTTAATCTTGTAGTTGTTCAGGATCTTCATTGCGTACACCTCATATGTTGTTTGTCATGGTCCATGCTACCGTGTCCACACCGATTGTCCCAGGACTGTCCAGACTGATCGAGTAACTGGCAGCCGATGACTCGTTGGAACCTTCAGAGATCTGCACTACCATGACTGCTGCGATCATTATTACTAAAGCAAGCACCGCGTACTTAGCAAAGGGGTGCTTTTCGAATACTCCGTTTCTTATTTTTTCTATTTTCATTAAAACGCACTCCCCCTTGTCGTACTGATCTCTTGATGATTATCACTGAAAAATATGAATGCCGTCTGCCGAATCTCTTTGTTATCCATTCCCGATCCTGCAAAAATAACTGCATCTGGACCTGCCGCAGCAACGCTGCTGAATTGATGATATTCGGCATTGGGTTCTTTCATTATCTCGCTTTCTTTTTGTTTCTATCCTTAAAAATGTTTGAAATGAGGGAGGCGTCAGCCTCCCCCGTTTTGGTTAGGGTTTATATCTTCTTCCTCGCAACGAAGAAGTAATAAGCGCAGCCTATCAAGATTACCAGAACAACGATCACTATCACCGCGATGATGACCGTGTTGTTACTGGACCCGGAACTCTGTCCGCCGCTACTTACGCCTTCAACGGTCACGTCGACCGTCCCATGGATGTTGGTTATGGTGTAGACGCCGTTGACCGGCTCCAGCACATTACCGTTCCATTTGACGACAGGCGTCGAACCGCTGTCTCCTTTCGCGAGGTCCAGCGTGAACGAGAACGATCCTCCGCTTTCCACCGGCGACGACGATCCGTTCGTCGGCGCTATATTGTAACCAGAATCGGTTGGTAGGTTCACGCCGAAACCGACGGTCACAACGCATGCCGCGGTGCGCCCGCCGTCATTGGTGGTGACGGTTATAGTCGCCGTTCCCACGCCGACTGCTGTAACAACTCCGTTGTTAACGGTCGCCACCGATGCGTCGGATGAAGACCACGTAACGCTCTTGTTCGCCGCGTTGGACGGCGACACCGTCGCCGTCAGTGTGAAGTTGTCTCCGACCGCCAGCGTAAGCGTTGTCTTATCCAGCGAGACCCCGGCCACAGCCGTGGGCGGAGGAACATTCGTCACTGTTGCCGTACTGCTGCCGACATAACCGCCATCGGTTGTGGTGGCAGTTATGGTCGCAGTACCCGTTGCTACTCCCTTAACAACACCGTTGGAATCCACGGTCGCTATCGACGGATCGGATGACTCCCATGTAACACTCAGGTCCGTTGCGTTGGTCGGAGATATCTTTGCCGTTACTCTGTACGTGCTTCCGATGACCACGGAGAAGGTCGCGGGGCTTAGGGATATACCGGTGACGGGTACCGTTGATACAGTTACCACACAGGTGTCTGTCCAGCCGCCGTCGTTGGTCTTGACCGTTATCGTCGCCGTTCCGGGACCTACTGCGGTCACAACGCCGCTTGTGCTGACCTTAGCAACAGACTCATCGTCTGAAGACCATGTCACGGTCTTATCCGTAGCGTTGGCCGGAGATACCGTTGCCTTGAGGGTGCTTGTATCTCTTACGTTCAGATTGAGAGTGGAATAGTCAAGCGCTACGCCGGTCACATGCTGGATCACGGTCACTGTGCAAGAAGGACTGCTTGCTTTTGCACCGTCGTTGGTCTTGCAAGAGATGGTCGCCGTTCCCGGACCCACTGCTGTCACAACGCCGCTTGCGCTGACTGTCGCGACCGATGCATTGGATGATGACCATGTCACTGTCTGATCTGTTGCGTTAGACGGCGATACCGTCGCCGTGAGTGTTGTGTTGCCGCCTACTTCCAAAGAAGCGGTGGTCGGGGACACTGCTACGCCTGTCGGGTGTAGTATCACGGTCACGTCGCATGTCGCGGTGAGTGCGCTGTTGGCATTGGACGTGGCGGTGATCGTCGCCGATCCGGGACCTGCTGCGGTCACAACGCCTGTGCTGCTGACAGTCGCGACCAATGCATTGGATGTCGACCATGTCACAGTCTTATTCGATGCGTTGGACGGCGTCACGGTAGCCGTAAGGCTGCCGGTGGTGCCTCCCACGCTCAGTGAGAGAGTGGTCGGGGACACGGTTAAGCCGGTCGGAGGCTGGGTCACAGTCACCGTACAAGAAGGATTACTTAGGATCGCGCCGTCGGTTGTCTTGCAAGAGATGGTCGCCGATCCAGGACCTACCGCGGTTACTACGCCGCTTGCGCTGACTGTCGCGACCGATGTGTTGGATGATGACCATGTCACTGTCTGATCCGTTGCGTTAGATGGCAATACCGTCGCCGTAAGGTTGCCGGCAGCGCCTCCAACGCTCAGCGAAAGGGTGGTCGGGGCCACGGATACGCTGGTCGGATGTACGATCTCGTTCGTTACTGTTACGACGCATTGGGCTGTGAATCCGCCGTCGTTGGTCTTGCAGGAGATGGTCGCCAATCCAGGACCTACCGCGGTTACTACGCCGCTGCCGTCCACTGTTGCAATCGATGGGTTGGATGATGGCATCCACGTCACGCTCGGATCCGCCGCGTCAGCGGGGGTGATCGTCGGCGTGAGGGTGCTGGTTCCGCCCGTTGTCAGCGAAAGCGTCGACGGCAGCGATACTCCCGTCACCGAAGGAACGTTGAAGTATAGTGTCTTGATCTCGTTGCCTCCGCCTGATGCTATTGTGTAGGACGCGGTCACGGTGACGCTGTACCCTACGCCATTCGACAGAGACGTTACCCAAGAGTAGTAGAATGCGCCGGATGCATCGGCGGGGTCAATCCAGGGCTCGCTGACAGTGCCTCCTATAGGGTTGCTGATAAGGAGGTCAAGTGGTCCGTTAGTATTCTGTATGCTCCCGGATACCACGAGAGTAGTTCCGTCGTAATGCACTTCAAGCGAGTCAAAGCCTGCGGCGGATGCCTGCGGGGCGGCGGAGACCGCCGCCACCGCAAGCAGCGCCAAGACCCCGAGAAGGGCCGCTGCTGCTAATATTTTCTTATTTTTGTTCATTTTTTTGCACCTCATATATTGTTGGACGACGACCACGCAACTAAGGTCGAACCGGCCACGGTCGGTATCCCGTTATATGCGTTCACGAGATACGAGGTCGGCTGGAGGCTTCCTGAGAACGATGCGTAGAAGTAGCCTGACGCCCCCAGGTTCATTATCATCGCGATCGCGGAACCGTTGTTGAATGTTATGTATACTCTAACGTAAGACCCGCCCACTGACGGGTCCACCGTACCGCTGATCACAACGTTCGTTCCTCCGGTCAAGTTGCTTGATGATGTTATTGCCGCTCCGAACTCTACCGTCACCGTCTGATCGTCCATGACATCGGCTATGGTGTATACGCCGCTGACCGGCACCAGAATAACGCCGTTCACGTACACGTATGCGGCACTGTTAATCGCATACGACGGATCGACCGTCATCGTGAACGTGAACGTTCCTCCGTACTCAACAATGGTGGAGCCTCCCGGAACGATGACGTATCCCGCTCCGGTTGGAAGGTTCACGATGTATGTGTTGATCATCACGTTATCTACGGTGATGTTCTTGGCCTCTATTATGTTGGTTATGGTGTAAACGTTGCTGCCGTCCGGTGTGATGACAACGCCGTTCACTTCAACGAGCGGTACGGACTTGCTATACTCGACGTCAAGCGAAACGGTGAAGCTGAACGAAGAGTTGTATCCCGCGGGGGATGACGACCCTCCGTATTCCATAACTGTGTAGCCTGTTCCCGAGGGAATGGTCACAATGTACGTGTTGATCACAACATCCTCAACGGTCACCGTGACCGAGTCGGTGATGTTCGTTATGGTGTACACTCCGGAAACAGGTGTCAGGACCGTTCCGTCTACATACACTGTCGGAACTGATAGGTTGTACTCATCCTGCAGAACGAGAGTGAACGAATATGAACCTCCCGAGCTGACAGGAAGCGATGAACCGCTCTCCTCCACCAGC
>Ga0123357_10002498_pt1 | contig 20563 bp, 12 predicted proteins | sample TergutEmb28metaG_FD_89873 | JGI IMG/M metagenome (GOLD analysis project Ga0123357, IMG submission 89873) | Embiratermes neotenicus P4 segment gut microbial communities from Petit-Saut dam, French Guiana - Emb289 P4 | ecosystem: Host-associated > Arthropoda: Insects > Digestive system > Gut ... | reverse complement strand
AGTTAGTCGCAGACTCCTGAAGATGGTCGTATTAACGGCCGAAACATGTTGAGCAATGAATGAGTACTGAATAAATAATAAAATAAGTGGCATCAAGTTGGTTTTTTCTCTTTACGCAACTATAAAGATGATGCACGGTTCCATAAACATAAGATAATTTGGTAATATTTTTAATATTCCTATTAACCCTGTAAAGCCACCACGATGATGTTCGCACAGAGAAATCAAATCACCGTAGTGATTAATTTTGTTGGTTATATTACATGAGTTTAAAAAGGATCCAAAAACTCTACCACACTACTTGAACATGCCGTACAATGCAGCGACCAGCGACCACGGCAAGTATCGGAATGATACCAGAAAGGATTTGCATAATACAGTGATATTCTCTGTTAAGTTGGCATAGGGAAACAGGAAACAGAATTTACGCTTAGGGCCTTAGAAAATCTGTATATTAGATAATGGAGAAATTCACAGGGAATTTTTTTCTTCACGTCCTCAACTTTGCAAATTTAGTTAAGTCGCGTGCCAAGACTTCAGTGATGTGGTCAGGGTCATTATTTCACACACACACAAACCTGCTTTATTAAAGCACAGCACAGATTTCAATTACAGAGCCTTCCCGCTATACATAAACAAGGTGAGAGAGCGTAAAGGCAGGCAAATGCACACCGTAAACATAGCGGCGGGTTAATAACAACGATTTATTATACAAGCAAATAAATAATAAAAAGCTGTATTTACATGAGTGGTAACTAACACACAAAACACTGTTCCTCTTTTATATACTCGGTTCAGAAAGGTCCATACTTATTAACATAAAACACAAATACTTACCCGGTATTAAGACCAAGGCGATAAGAAAAATTGAACCGACCTTCTTGGCCACAACACCGGACAAGAAGCGTGGTAATCGACCATCTCTTATCTGAAAAAATAATTTTGAAGAAGAGCGACATCAAATTTTGTGAACGCTCGTTCTCGGTTCCGAAACGCAAAGTCATGCCAAAGGCTAGTGCACTTACGAAGCAGGACAACTGGGAAAATGATTGAGGATTACAGACCCAGTGACCGGGCAACAGGTTGATATCTGCACCAACATAGATTGTCACGACACAAAACAACCCAGACCTATCGGCTTTTATTGATGCTGTGTTTGTATGCCCTGACAGTCTAAAGACGTTTGGTTAATCGCCGCCAGGTGTGACTCCCTGAGTATGTACAATTATTTTATGACGGATAAAAAAGCCAGAAGGAAATGTAAAAGGGACAGAAAGAAAAGGAAGAAGACATATGCAGTTACTAGGTGACCTTAAAGAAACGAGAGGATAGTGGAAGTTGGAATAAAAAACATTAGATCGAACTCTGTGGAGAACTAACTTCGGAAGAGGCTATGGTCTTGTCGTAAGATAGACTACAGTATTAATAATTGAGTGACAGGTGAGAACTATGTACTAGGTAATTTTTTTTTCAATTCAGCGTTGATTTTAAAGTGATGTGTTGCGTAAATTATAGACAAAAACTAACCATGAGTTAATGTTTTTTCGTACTGAGTCTTTTAAATCTAGATAGGTACATAGATTGCACACATATGTTCAACTAAGCGATGGTCGTCGGCACATGGCAGCGCATTACGACGTTCGCGATGGTCAATGGAGAACAAACAGAGGTTCTTTGAAGTGTCGTTTCGATTGCGTAATATTTAGCAATTATACACGTATTTCGTACCAAATGAAACACTTAATTTTTAATCACTATTTTAACTTGATTTTTTCTTTGCAACAATGTAATGAATTCAGGAGAGTAAACATGAAGTACCTCTTCAACGTTCTGCTACTGCCGCCACTGCTCTGCATTAGTTTCGAAACGGTTGCTATGGGAACCGTCGAATCAGATATGACGTCAGACAGTATGGAGGTCGATTGACGGGAGAGTGAGTAGGTCTCCGGCTGTTTTACAGAGTTCGCTCAGATCTGTGCCAATGGGAGCGGACCCCACGTGTCACTCCGTGAAGTGCAATGTACCTGTACAGTCAGTTCCTTACTTGCATGCTGGCTTGTTTCCTGCATCTAGTCAAGTACGTAATTAATGTTCTTTCTTTCACGACATTATTGTTTAAACTGATGGAAGCACCCATTCTTCGAACCTCCCACCTCCCTTTATTGAAATAAACTGTTCTGCAATAATGAAGAACATCATGATGTGAACTTCTCACCAGATATTATTTTGATTATCTAGTCGAGGAGGATGAGATGGGCAGGGCATGTGGCACGTTAGGGAAAGAAAAATATAGATTTTTTTTTTTTTTTTTGGTGAGGATGACAGAAGGAAAGAGACAACTTTGGATACGTAGACGTAGATGGGAGGATAATGTTAAAATTGATTTTAAAGCAATCTGACGGGAGGGCGTTGACTGGATTCATTTGGCTGAGAATGCAAAGAAGTTGCACATTGTTGTGAGCACAGCAATTAACCTTCAGATTCCAAAAGACGTGGGGAATTCCTTGACCGTTAGTTTCTCAATAAGGATTCTGCTCCATATACTTGGTTAGTTCTATAGTTACGTCGGTACAAAGAACAACAATGGCATAAAATGTGATGTCACACTTACCGTCATCGCCGTCCTGGAACGTTAACCTTCAAGGGCGAAGTCAAGTCGAAGTTACCGTCTTAGTTTCTATCTGGGCCTTTGGAGCTCATTAACAGTTCTTAATATGCAGTGACCCTTGCAGCCACAGCCGCCATGAAGTCTCCTCTCTGCCTACTCTTTCTTGTGTCCCTTCTTAATTATACGTACTGCCATGTAAAATTGCTTGAGATCCTTGTCAGGCCAGACTTCCTAAAACTGATTATGCTTCTTGTAATTAGCTTCCATGGATTGTAGAACTTAACGTAGATAAGCTTACCACTCATAAAATCTACAGTAACAAGAATCATCGTTAACTGCAAATAGGTATAACGTACTCTATATTAATGCGGGCGTTAACAATGGCCTTGTTAAAGTCGCAGATATGTTTGATGCTTGGTACAAATAATTTCTGCTTCGTGTCCGCCATTTGCCCATACTGTGCACCTGATAATTTCTCTGAGACTTCCGTGTGTGTGTTTGATGTTGTTCTTTAAACGCTGACTTGAAATATCCAAACAGATAATATTCACATGACTCTCTATAGGTGAAACAGCTCACCATAAGGACAAGAATCTCATTCTGACCTCAAAAGCTTAGAAACTGGGATTTTAACTTTATGTGTTCCAGAGGCTTGAGGATGACCGTCTAATTGGTCGAAATGTGCAGTCACTTATTATGCAATATAACATGATACAATTAGTTATAACGTTTGTATAAAAAACTATTTTGAAAAATGTACTAGACTTGAGGTTTTTTCACCGGTTTGCTGGGGATTCCAACCTTCTGGGATACTAAACTTTGTCGCTGGGTATGTGGCTCCGACTTTTCAAAGGGACGTTGGGAACCACTCAACCAACGACACAGCGTCACATCGCATAATACTTGAAGGGACGTCTAATCATTCCGTCCCCAGTAATTTTAGGTAAGCCGGCCATTAAATTGTATGTACACTTTATGGACTATTGCACCGCCTTGTTGCAGAACACTTGTACATGCTCCATATAATTTAAATTTCCAAAAAAAATGTGCGAGAATTGATCCCATTTACCTTTCTGAATTTATTATATCCGAAAACATGTTTGGTTCGATTATTCTTTTTGCACTTACAGCCCTCTTAACTTCATGTAACGCCACCCACGTGTTAGACTTTGACAATCTGCCGACCAGGATTTCTTAATTTGCTTATTTAAACTGTCCTTTAATTGAAAGAGTGCCTCGTCTGCAAAATAAATTAGCACGCTGCTGTACAGAATCCGCTAAAAACCCGTAGTCTCGCTAAATTTTCTGCCTCTTGGTGATTGGCAGAAATGTAAATTTCAGTGGCTTCACTAGCAACAATTATGTAGCTCTGTACAGAACACTTTAATGCACGTGGTTCCTCAGATGACTGTCTTAAAAATTTTAATGGAGATTCTTTTAAGCACGCTCCAATATACCTACTTTTTTTTCTGGAAGATCACGTCATGTTCTGTCTCACTTCTTCTCTAAAAAGGAATCTCTTAAGAATTTGTTCACCAATTGATATATTCTTCATTTAAAACGAATTTTAACACCGGGGAACCGACTTCTAAATTTATTACAACCCTTTTGTATAATTTTTTCCTTATATAAGTTTGTACTATAACACCTCCTGTGTTACTCTGCAGTTCATAATTTACTATCGTTGAGCGCAACTGACGTAATCGTCTGTTCTGAAGTTTTGTCGATATTTATGACTAGACTTTTAATTGATGCTGTGACTCGAACTCGCGGCAATCAAACGACCGGAAATGAGACAAAAAACTTTAAGACATTCACTGGCACGGGACTCATATTGCGAGCCTGTCGTATTGCAAGATATCTAATTAGGTCTTTGAAATCTCATTCATAATGGCGTAGTTTTATCATGTTGTATTTTTCTTTTATTTTTCTTTCTTCTCTTTTCTTTTCCAAACCATTGGGGGTCTGGAACCTAACAATTGTCCTATTTAACGAAAATCGATGTTCTTTACTGGCAGTAAAGCAGCCGGAGCGTCAAACTATCCACTCACATCCTGTCAGCGCCGAGGTTGTAGTTAACTATCCCTGTATACCCTGATGGTGTAGACATTTTCAGAATAGAGGCTAAACTCTGAACAAAATGGCCAACGCCACAGAAAAATCATCCGAAACGGAATCTCATGAAAATGAAAATGAATACGTAAACTTCAGTGCCAGGGAGAGCGAACTGGACTTCCCTACTGAACAAAGAAGCCTCAGGCCGATGACTTTCTTGCTTCATATTCACCTATGCTGCTCTGAAGACATTAAAGTAAAACTTCGGTTCCAAGCAATGATATGTGTTATGAGAGAGCGTAATGACTATGCCGTGCTGGGAAGTAGGAAGTACTGAATTATTGTGAATAAAATGTTGAGTGACCCGATTATTTGGTAGAAATGGTGCAGTTACCAGTGTTATGTGCTGCATCTTGTATTACTTGTACTATTCTGTACGGCAAATATTGCTCTCACTTCCAGAAGTTCATTTGGTTTTTCAAATTTCTCCCTAGACTTTATACAAATTCTGAAGGTAGTCCACATTTGGATTCGAAATTTTCGGCAGGGTTACTCTCCCTATTTTGTACAAATTATAATTTTCAAAATTTATTTGCCAGTATTGTTATGTCAACAATAAAATGTTGCAGCTAAAGAAAATACTGTTCATAAATGCATTTTCTGTTTTATGTTATAGCCTTCAACTAATAACACAAAAGCGAAGTCTTAGCCCGTATTTGGAATTTCCCCTTCAGCCGCAACTTATGAACGGCCGTTTGCTTAACCATCGCCAAGTTAAACCTCTTATTCGATAATTGTCGCTAGTCACTTCCCATCGGCTCGTTTAACATTTAAACCTTGCACAATCACTGGACCTTTCCCAAGCTGCATGATGGAGAGTTTGTCAATTTTTTATGCGTCTCCTACAAACGCCATGCGAAATCTACTGGGGAAAATCGTGTTTATATATGATCCATCACCTAATAGAGTTTCTGTTAAGAAGATGGAGGTAAGGGTATGCTTCTACAGGTCTGGACAGGCCCTTGGGGCTTCAGAAGGATGAGGATCCCACAATTTCTAGACAGTCAGCACGTGAAGGTGGTAAGATTGTGAGCCCCATGCATCGGCGACCTTTACTCTCCAGGAAGTGCGGAAAAAATATGAAGAATTAAGTCAATGAATAATCTTAATGACCCCATCGGGATTCGAACCCGCGACGTTCCGGCTTTTACCGCGTACCCCTCCTAATAAGAAAGGTCGTCGTAAATTTAAATGAAAATTTTTTGATGCCCACATTCCGTGCAAAATGAAGAACAATTTATAAATACGTGATGAGGTTTTAAACAACAAGTTCCATTCTAGGCAGTACGAGAACACGCAGAAAACAGGTGATAACAGGGAAAAACTAGATGAAATTTGTTCTATATTGGAGGTATCTCGAAAAAGATCTTGATCATCTTACACAGTAAAGACACAATCGCATAATTAGCAGAAAATGCAACAAAACTGCTGCGTTTGCACCCACGGTGGTTAAACAGCTGTAGTTGGCAAACCCTACGTTCCAGTTCGTGAAGCAGGACAAAATTTTGTGATTGGTACCGTCATGGGGGACACTCTGGGAAAATAATGAAACCTGTTACTGTCGCAGTGGTTACACGAAAGCCGCGAAACGTCAACGTGATTGTGGGATTGGTGAGTGGTGCGATACATGTCCGATTGCAAGAGTCTATGCCTGTTTTTCTTAGCAAGACTTTTCAACGGACCACATATCAAACAATTCTATGTATTTGCTTTTTTAAATACTAAATACTTACAGATGAAAAAGCATATTTCTACACATGATATACCCTCATACCCTCATACACATTTCGGTCAGTTACAAGACTAACCCCGCACAGTGCAGAATGAACCAAACACACAAGGTAATAATATCTACGGATTGCTACAGACATAGAATGTTCGTATGTCAACAGTATACTATAGCAAAGTAATACAAGTCGAAGTCCACATACGTACATATATACGTACATACATACACACATACATACATACATACATACATACATACATACATACATACATACATACATGACGCTGTGACACATTCTGTAATGTCAAGAAGAGTAGAGTACCTGCTAGGGTACAAAGAGCTATTCCACATAAATACATCGTAAATGAAGATTAACCTATAGCAGTATTTACATAGTAGGCCTATATATTTATGTGGTCTGAAAACCGTATAAAGAATTTTAAATCAAACACATCATTCTAATACGTTTTATTTACAAATAAGCGGTAAAAATATTATATCATCTTAAATTATATACTTACATGTACAATGGTGTCGTTAGTCAAATATATTGACCGACAGATGTACTTAATAAAATACAATAAAATACAAATCGTAAAACACAATTCATTACAAGTGTCAACTCCTACATATTTCGGCACCGGACTGTCATCCTGGGGGAGTCTACGAACACAAAGACTAACAAGTCCAAAACTCCACTTCCCGTATTAATCGCCCTCACTGTCATCTCATCATCATCATCATCATCATCATAAACATCAAGGATTGGACCCTTTGATCCGTTCCATCTCCAGAGTTACAGCTGCTCGCGCCAGCGCTTCTTCGGTCTTCCAATTGTTCTCCTTCCTTGTGGTCTGTAGTGGTATGAATTCAAAGGATTCGGTTTTGTGGCATTCTTTTCAAGTGTAAAAGCCAGTTCCTTCTCTATTCATCTATCTTGTCTAGTATGCCTTTACACTGTAATCTCTAAGGTATTAAAATGTTAAAATTCTAGAGTACATGAAGCTGACAGTTATAAGCCCACATTGCTATTACATCAACACCATATGATAGTGAGCCTCTTCCTGTACAAACTTGAAGCCGTCTATATTACAAGTACTATCTGGAACACGTACACAGACATCTGTATACACACAGCTGTATACATATTCCAAAGAATAATATAAACGGCTGTCAGCTTGTACGGGAAGAGGACCACTATCTTACCGTGTTTGTCTCACAGCAATGTGGGCTTATAATTATCATCTTCACGTATTCTATAATTTTAACATTTTAATACCTTAGAGATAACATTGAGGGTGATTAGTACCTGCAGTGGAGTGTTGGAATTGTGTATCTTTTTATTCCTAGAATCCCTCAGGTTGGAACTCTGGTGCCGAAACATGTAGGAGTTGACACTTATGGTGTTTTATGATTTGTATTTTATTAAGTGCATTTGTTGGTTAATACGCTGAATATAAGAAAATGCAAGGCATAAGTAACATAAAAATTGGCTTCATTAGGTTTTAAATGATGCTGTTTTTAGGTGTTACCGATGAGGGCGGTCGACTGCCAAAACATGTAGGAGGGCATATCATATGTATATATGTGCTGTATGTGCAAGTAGTTGGTTGTTTAATAAAACTGGTATACTATGTTGCACGGAATAAATAGTATAAAAGTAATTCCATGCATTGTTTAAAGAGTCTTCACGTAGCAGAGTGACGATCACAACTCTGTGGCCTCGTCTTTCACGACAACTGAAGGTACGCTTTCGATTTTCACTTGTGGGGCACGTTAAATAATAAAATGTACAATAATAAGCCGCCCGCTAGAGAAAATCTGTAAAAAGGAAAGCATTCTGGCTATAATATCTTCAATTTCACCGGCAGGATTTCTGCATGCAATCAATAACACGTCGACTAGAAGTGATAGGTGTCTGCGAGCCGAAAGAGACCATTTTTATCACAATCCTTATATGTGATGTGCAATAATCTATTATAATTAAGAGGTGTGTGGAAACTTTTATTGTGGAACGGCTTAAACGCTCAGCGCACATAAAACTTTCGTTTTCCTCCCGTCCTTCCCAGCCATCTTCTAACTAGTCAAGCCCATTGCTGATACGAACGAACTTTGTCTTGTCTTATTCTAGTCGATGCATCGTGGGAAATTACTTCACCATCCAGACTTTAAATTTTCGTTTCCGGACCGTCGTGTAAGACAATGCCGGCCCGCAAAGCGTTGTGGTTGAATTAGTATTGTGTGTCTCATTTCAGTTAAAATAAATTCTTGTCGCTTTCCTTCTGTTTATTATTTCGTTTGGAAGTAAATGAAGGGGGCAGTGAGCAGAAGGATACAACGATTTTGGATAATATGATTTATGAAATTAAGTGTTGTATATTTTTAATTCTTGTTGTAAGATTTTTAATTACTACTTAAGTATTTTCTCACTTGTTTCCATTTCAAACCTTGGCTTCCATACAATGAAGAAGAATAAGCGGGAGGTTGGAGGAGCTCTGAAATTTAACAACTAAAACGCTGTGCTGCATGCCGTCATTCGAAAGAGTCTGAAAGAAAAGTTATGCGATTTGTCAGATAACATAATATCTCCGTAATTTACGTTGCTCTTGAGTTTTTTTAGAGTTGCAAATTAATCATTCGCATAATTGTATGACCTCTGTCTGTTGCTTGCTATATTATGTGATAAAACCATAAGTCGTGTCTTAGCTCAGACGGGTAGTCGCCGACTTCTCACCCCGAAGATTCGGGTTAGATCGTAAGCTGGGAGTTTTGGGTGTCTGAGGTGGACTAAGTGGTAATGGGGCAGGATTTAATCTAAGTACTTCGGCTGTACCCTTTCAGTATCATTCCACCGAAGTTACAGTTGAATTTATTTATTCTTTTATTCTTTTATAAAAACGTCACTGACAATATGTCAATTCTGTAATTGAAAACCTTGTGAAATAACATATTTTATAAGGAAATGCGAGAATGCTATATAAATTCAAATTTCGGATCGGTATGCTTCTTGAAATTTCGCCACTCGTGCGGAAAACATGGTTTTGCAAGTGCTGCAATTTTGGAATACAAGTATCTATCGTAAATATCTAGAAAGGGCAGGCGTACGACATTATAGATTTAACGATTGTTTTGTGAAGTGTTAATTTCATCCTAACACATAGTCGCTCGTTTCGGAGTACAGAATGGACTACATTAGATATTCTGAAGGCCTTGGTTTCTATTCTTCCTTCATGAACTTTCGTTTAATACATAGGTATAGCACGTTCGAAACGTGATGGCACACGCGCAGAAACCAGATTTGGTCTTTCAGCAAAACGGACGAGTCCATTTAAATCGGCGGGGTTGTCAGTTCAGTCGACTGCTGGCAGCCGAGGAGTGCAGATCAGCGGACAACAATTGTATAGACCGTGTTCCGAAGTACAGTGCAAGACTAATGGCTACCCACTCCATTCGCAGCTTGCCCCTTCACTTCCCCTCCCGTGCGTCACCGTGTGCCATCAGGTTCTGAACGCGCTATACTTCAAAACGTTTCGGCACTTTTTTGTCTGTAGCGTATTGGTAAGTGTTAGACTGCTGAGAGTTGGCAGAATTGTACACCACATCCTGATTGTCTGATCTTGACTATGGCTGGACCCCATCCTCAGTGAGAGTAGCTATTGAGCGGTAAACATGTCAGCGCGTCTTTCAGTTTGCACCAAAGAAGAGTAGAGAAGTGTCATAAGATTTCTGTGGGCAGAAGGTGTTAAAGGTGCCAAAATTCACGCACGTTTATGCACTCAGTATGGGGATAACGCATTGCCACGCCGAAGCGTATAAGACTGGATAGAAATGTTTAAAAATGGTCGAAGAAGTGTAATGGATGTCGAACGCTCGGGATGGCCGTCAACATCAACAACTGATGAGAAGCTGGAAGAAGCCAGAGCCATTGTTCTCACTGACATAAGAGTGACAATAGAAGAAGTCGCGTTACAACTGGGCATCAGTCAAGGTACAGCCTATTCTTTAGTGCATGACATTCTTGGGTTCCACAAAGTTGCCGCAAGGTGGGTGCCCAGACATCTGACAGAAGAGCATAAGCGCAACCGCCAGCACATCTGCTCCAGTCTTTTGGAGCGGTACAATCGTGAAGGCGATAACTTCTTGAATCGCATCATCACTGGAGATGAAACCTGGGTTCATCATTATGAACCAGAAACCAAACGGCAGAGCATGCAATGGAAGAACACGTCATCTCCTTCTTCCAAAAAATTCAAGTCTCAGCCCTCTGCTGGAAAGTTTTTGTTGACGGTGTTCGGGGACTCCCAAGGGCCTATCCTTGAACATTATATGGAGAAAGGTGTTACAGTAACATGTGTCAACTACTGCAGCATGTTAAGAAATGAACTGAGGGAAATGTATGTTTTAGTGTATTGTGAGATAAAATCTTTCGTGTTGTTTGAGATAAAGGAGTAAGCATACTTGTGCCAAAAGGCACAATTTGAACAGTTATTACGAAACTTCACATAAATATAGAAAAAAAAGCCTAGGAAGATATATTAAAGAGTCTGTATGATCATCCACTTGCCAAAAAGCCCAACCTTCAGTGCATGTGTCATCTGTGATGTAGTTACTGTTGATACAGATGCAGAAATGTCATGATGTTTGAATTTATCCCGGTTAAGAGGATATATTTCTGTCGCTTTCAAAACCCCTTTACAGATTTTTTTTCCATTCTGTGGCTTCAGGGGAACTTATCCAATTTTTTTTCTGCCGCGTCGCAATGGCTAACAGGGCGCACTCGACTCCGGAAGAAAGTTCTCACCTCTTTGTTCTAAAGTCGCTGACTTTCAAGCATTCGTCCGACTCTGGCCCCAAGCCTTTTGTCACAACATAGAATAAATCTGTGTCAAGAGTCTTTAACCAGGAGATGTTATCGTACTTCAAAAAGCTTTCGCAAGTCTGTCACCTGGGTGCTATTTAAGGAGTCAAAAAAAGATGGAAATTACTGGGGACGAGGTCGGGACTCTAGTGTGGATTTTACGACACAAGCTCCAAGCGCCCTAAAACTTCAGAGGCCCGGTTGGCCTTGGTGCGACAATTCAGGCTTTTTGCGACTAATGGCCTGCCGTTAACATGTCAAAACATAGGAGAATGAAGCAGAGCAGTTACAGTGTTACCACCGTCAAGGAAATTCACAAGCAGCACACCTTAATGGTTCCAAAAGACAGCTGCCATGACCTACCTTACTGGTAGCATTGTTTCAATTTTGTTTCTAAAGGAGATAATGGTTATTCTCACGTTATGGGCGTTTTTGCATTCAGGTATCGCGTGTTTAGCTCGTGTTTTGTTTTCTGTAACTATGTAGCCTACAGCAGACACTGATGTCTTTGATCGGGCTTACGTGTAAGTGAATGAGAGAGAGAGAGAGAGAGACCAATTGAACGACTTTCGTAATTTTCCGTGAAGTTCTTTGAAACCCAGCCTACACACACACACACACACACACATCTCTATTCCGGATGGCTGTGGACAGTGCTGTGCACACTTCCCAGCGACATGTCTCGCTGTCTCGCGCTTTCAGCAAAATGTGCCTTCCTTCCCGCTGTGATGAGTGCATTTTCAGGAGACACTCTACCATCCAGATGATCTGTGCTTCCATCCTTGGTGGTTGTGCTTTGGAGTCCGGGTCGCTGCCTGTTAACACCTGTCTTGCCTTTATCGAAAGCCTTGACCCTATCCACAGCTATTTCCAGTAGAGTAAACGTGTTTCGTAACCTTCGACCAAATGCCGATAAATCTCCACCATTACGACCCCTTCACCCTCCACAGAAACATCGAATAACACTGGCTACTTCGAAATTTGAGCACTTTTCCAGGAGGCCTGCCGTCTTTAAACTGTTATTAGGGCAATATGACACATGACGTCCTCTTGTATCCCTGTGACGACACAGATATGTCACGCGTGCCCGTTACGTGGTGAACTCGCGGCAGGCTTGCACTATTTCACGAGACATCTTATATCTTGAAACCTTCTTGATGAATTTCGGAATTGAAGTGATTAAATTGGTGAATGTCTTTCCTTTATCTAAGGAAATTAATGTCTTTTGAAACCACATTCGTCATTTTTAGAGGCTTCATACATATTTTCTTGGCGAGTTAATTAATAGCGGATTGTCCAAACTCGATCTGTTGCATTATTCACGTCGTTTGTGACAAGCCAAGACACACCAATCGTCTTTCTTGGCGCTCCATCCGTCACTAATCCAGCCAATATGGGTACGGAGATATCCAATCCTTACGGCTACTGCCCCACTTCTTGCAATAAATCTGCGTCTAGAGTGGTGCCTTTCATTGGCACTGAGGAAATTGTTGAGCTCTTATGAACTCCATGTCCATTCGATATGTTTTCCTATGTCGCTTACGCCAGTTCTTTCATTCAATCCTGCTGAACATCTTTGAATTAGGACACTGATTTTTAAGTCGTTGGAGAGCTCCTCGATTCTTCTTTTAGCGGGGATTCTTAAGCTAAATTTAGAACTGGCTTGTTATGTCAGGAAATGCTGTAGCATCTGCAACTGCCGCTGTAAAAGAGTTGACCTTTTTCGCTGAAATTTAGAAACCTCGTAACTAGCATGCAGTCAAGTGTCCGAATGCAAGTTTTAAATTCTGAATAAACTTTCTAATAGAATAAGATAATTTTGAATCCAAGTTATTTTCCGTTGTTAACTGCTCCTGCGAGCCGATGAGTTGGCCAGTGAGTTGTGAAACAGTTTATTTTAATGTTGCATTTGATAAAAGCGCCTTTTAATACTTCAAAAAGAAGCACTCTTCACTCCGTGAGCCGGGATACGCAGTCAGTACAATTTATGGTCCACGGACTGGACGTCGAGGAATCGTGGTTGGATTCCTTTGCGGGCCAAGAGATTTTTCTCTTCTGCATACTGTCCAGAGTGGCCCCACGGCCCACCCAGACTTTTTTCCAAGGGGTAAAGTTAGCAGGACATAAAAAAGCTGATCGCTGATTCTACTTAGTACCAAGAATAAGTTGAGACGTCACCCAGCTCACTCATACAGCTTCATGGCATGCACAGGGACAACTTTACTATACCTTTACTCTTCACTCCACCTACTCTAAGTGTAAGATTTTCAAAAGCAATTTTTCTCTGCTTCAATTACATTAGTTTCAACATTTTATCTAAAAGTGGTCAATGAGTGCCAGACAATTCAGTTTGGTTTTATTCGTCACTATAGCTGTTGAAAAGTACGTATAACAATGTAACAACAAACTGAACACGAGAAACTCATCAAGTCACCCCATGGCGTCGGTATTTTAAAATGTGACAAGGAATAAGTATTCTTATCTGTAACCACAGAAACTCTTCAAATAGAGTGTTCACGGTAATACTCGCCACTGTGTACCCGCGCTACCGAAGTGTGCAAAATGCTAGCCAGAAATTTGAAATATACTTTCAAACCTACAACACGACCATTCAAAACTGATGGTCTCTCGACAGCCAGAATAATACTATTCCATTTCAAGGAAACAAAAGAAACAGAGTTATAATGCCAGAAAATATCATGATCATACATAAAGTAGTAGGTAGTAGGGCTACGGGCTGGAGGATACGGTGTTCGAATTCCGTTGTAGCCAAGCGTTTTTCTATGCTCCTAAACATCCAGATCGGCTTTAGGCCCCATCGACCCTCCCATGCAAAGGTCTCTGCGGTTATTCTCCAGGAGTATAGCAGCCGGGAGCGTAGGGCTGACCACTCACCTCCATCTAGTGCCAAAGTTTAGAATGATTGGATCTAAACTTCCCTTCCACCTATATGACTCTAACACATACACAGGGACAACTTCGTCTTTTTAAAGTTTTGTGCAAATAATTATTGACGCGGGTGTTAAAATAAGCGTGCCCGGCCAGTCAGGTATTATTTCAGTAATAGAATATTCATTGTCTTGGCTACATGAAAGTTATTTTGTTTTAAGTTTTTTTTTTTTAATTTGAACATTTTGTGTATTAAATGTGAATAAAAATCCAAAAGATGCAACAGTATGCACACATTTATTCACTGCAAAACTACTCAACATGTTTCAGGTGTCACAGCACCCATCATCAGGAGTATTAAATACTGTAACCGCAGCCTCCGGTACAAGTAGTATGACCTGTACCGGAGGCTGCGTTTGCAGTATTTAATACTCCTGATGATGGGTGCTGTGACACCTGAAACATGTAGAGTAGTTTTGCAGTGAATAAATGTCTGCATACTGTTGCATCTGTTGGATTTTTTTCACATTGAATTAAGATGTAAGGAACCACGAGCTTAAAATTTTGTGTATTACTTTAAAATATTTAGAGAATGTAGTTTTAAATTAAGCCACGGGTCGTTTTAATTCCTCCTTAGCCAGCGAGTCGCTGGTTTTCTACCAGCAAAATATAGCAACATTATGCCACTTCTAGATGCAGTGAGCGCCGCAGATGTTACTCTGTGTAGCTGCACCACAGTCCCTCAGCGGCTACAGTAGGCAGTAAACCGTTCGTTTTCGGCGGAAACCATTCGGGGTTTAACAAATTTACACACCGTTTGTAAATGAAGTAGCAACAGTACATGTGGAAACGGAATAAACAAACCGTATATTAATAACATTCCTTGGAGCAAGTGTCCCATAAGAATCTAAGAGTAACTCAGGTAGTCAAGAATTTATCTGCCTTGTGTGGTACTTGAAAATTCATTTTATGTTCACAAAAGCCTGTTGAGGGTCAGATTAAAGCAGTGCACACACACGAACACACACACAATTTCTATAAACTCAATTCTGATAACCGCACATTTTGTGAGTGATCTCTTCCTTGCAGGTCTGTGAATTTCTTAAGCTTACATAACTTTTACATTCCCTTCACTCATTTTTGTTAATTTTATCTTATAATAATAATAATAATAATAATAAGATTTATTTACCACCTTCTGCCTTAACATTAAAAATTCCTGTGTTTGATTCACAGTATGCTTATTTATTTCGCGTTTCTCAGAATAAACGGTGATTATTTTCCTAAACATCAACCGACCGGTCTTTGCAATGGAGACTGAATGTGTCTGTGTAAGTAGAAAGTGACTTTGTGTATGTTATATCCATAAATTTTGTGCCTTAAAGGTTTAACGCGCTTGGAGGCGGTGACGTTCATACAGTGTCATTAACATTAGCTCCAAGGATTTTGCAAAGGTATTGGCGCATATTTTCTAAACGGACTAATTTCAAGGGTCATGCAAATTGTATAAGAGCTGCAATGGAATTGTTTAGCTGAAGGGACTTTTCTCACACCCTTACTTGAATCACACGTCACTGTTCAACTCTAGTCTACGTGTTAAATCAAAATCCAAACAGTTTAAGTGTGTTTATTACACTGAGTGAGAAAGAGCCAAGAAACAATATTAGACTGCACTAATTTTTGCAATTAGCAGGAAAAAGAAGGAAGTTCATCCGTACATTGCTGTTTCTATTCTTGTGGATTTATTTACATGATACAGACTATAAAATTTTAAACGTATTCGTTCATTCACTGACAAAATAACTTTGTTTAGAATAGGAACATTTATGCATGTTACGAAACATTATTTCTCTGCAGAAGCGTTCGTTCTTAGAAAGGAGCAGGGATTGCCTGCTACCATAGACACAATTTTAATGGATGTGCAAGATTACAGGCTTCTGCCGCGGTGTTGTTGAGATCTTCACTCTTCTGGAACGTTAAGCAGCGTTTGTAGGAAATTGTTCGTCGACGTTTCGGGACAGTTGATATGTCCTGTTTCAAGGGTCATTCATCCTGCTTGGACTACTTGACCCTTGAATATGGGACTGTTAGGCTGTCCCGAAACGTTGACAAACAACTACCAACATAAACTGTGTAACATCCCAGAAGAACAAATGTTTTAATAGATGTTTATTGTTATGTTGAATAATATTTTAAGCATACAAAAACAAAGCGCTCTCTTCAAAGTTGTTTTAAATCTTGTAATATTAGGATAAGAAACTGCAAGGTTTTAAATATTACGTTATCGTCTCCTGGGTTGTGATATGTGTTTTCTGGCAGCAACGTTTCAGAGGACATACTGTCTCCAACTTCAGGAACGTTCCCTCCGAACACACGTAACAAAATACAACATTCAGTCGCAGAAGGATACAATATGAATTCGCAAAACCTCCCCCCACCTCCCACGAACTTAAGAATACTTGTTGGTAGGTTATTGACGGACAAAGGAAATTAATGTGTTTTATTTGATTTGAAGCACTTTATATGTCAGTCTAACTTATGGGGATAGATATAAAGAGTTTACAATAATGCGTTGGAATTAAAACTAATTCCTATCATTGTGTTTTATTGCAAGCACCTCGAAATGATGTATATTGCATGTCTCATTACGCCTAGGCAAACCATAGTGTCTGTGCCTACGCCTGTCCACCTAAAGACTAAAGAAGTACATCAGTCACTTTAAGTACAGTGGTCGTTCACAATGTGCAGTGTTTGACGACATAGAGCTTTTCACTCGACTGAACACGAAGATAATGCGATATGTTTCAATGAACAAGACTCTAATAACAATATTTCTTTTTGTGGTGCGACAGCCCCTAATGGGCCAGGGTCTCCGCATTGTAGAGGCTTCACAATCACACTCAGACACACCGCAATCGGTAGGACTCCCCTGGACGAGAGCCTTACCTGACTACGTACAACACACAAAAAAAGACAAGACATCCACGCCCCCGCCGGGATTCGAACCCACATTGCCAGCAGACAAGCGGCCGCAAAACCACACCCTAGACCGCGCGGCCACTGGGATCGGCTTTCATTACGATCCTGTATTATAAGAATTTTAACAAAACTTTACATAACTTCAACATTTCCAACATTTATGTGCTGCCTTTTCTGGTACACTGGTATTGTGTATTTTACCATTTACAGACCAAAAATGTATTTGTTAATGTTGCATATGCCTTTTAGTATATAATGATGCTCACTGAAGATGACTATAGATAATAGTCGAAACATGCAAGAATGGTTCTCTATGTATAGATAAGTGCAATTTTTTTATATTTACTTATTTGTGTTTTCGTTGTTCGTTTTACATACATTTATTCCACTCAGCCCCTCGATGAAGATAGATTAACCTCAGGCTTTCTCTAGCCATCGGGCAGATGGGCATTCAAAACTTTTTGAACAATCTTGTAACGATATTTCAGGACGTATAATTAAATCTTGTGAAGTACGAAGTTTGTACATCAGGCGCCGTAAAACGGGAATAAACGCTGATCTTCAGCGTGGCAGGTTATAAATAATGTGTTTAAAATACACGAACACGAATCCAAACAAATGGTTTGTAATGTTTATAACTTCAATACGTGAATAATTTACGACCATTTGTAGTTACTACCAGGGTCAGAAGTGGTCGGATCGTGCTCTGAGCGCTCGAATTCCCGGGTTAAAAACGTTTACTCCATTTTGTGTTTGCGTTCACCTTCACCACGGCCACAGTTTAAAGTCTTTTCTTATTTGTATAATTTCAAACGATGCGAAGGCGACTGAAGGAAACTGTGCAGCATTTGGAGCTGTGTATAAATAGCTATAGTATCGGCTGGAGCAAGAGCATTCACTGTGTTCTGTTATTTGCTTAACCCTTGCAGCATATCACCTGCTAACAAACAGTCTCTGCTTTTCCCCCGCACATTGTATTTATGTTATTTTCATGTTTCTGGCACTAAGCAGCAATAATTTTCCGAAACATTAACTGGTTGGTATTAATAATTCAGTCTGAAAATTCAGATCTTCTGTTATATTGTTGTGTAACGCGACTGGGCGAGGACTGGTTGGTTACCAGTGGGTCAAGGCGTGGGTCAAATTGCTCGGACTTTGTTTCGAGATGACTGCTGAAGCTGATTTATTGGAAGCTGCTGCTGCATTAGTATTTAGATTTGAGTCTAGTTGAAGTACAGTTGAAATGATAGCCCAGGCAAGCGATGATATTTTGACAGTGATGTCAAAAATGAGGATTCGCTCCAGTGACCTCTTCCCCTGAGATGACTGAAGTTAGTCTTGGTTTTACATTGATACAATAGTATTTATAAGACTCTCTCGGGCGTTGGTCGGGGTGGAGTCTCAACCTTGTGACTTCTGACCTTAATATTTGATTGGCTGTTAATGACGTTATTCCTGCCTCCTTATATGGTCACAAAGTTTCCAATTGGATATTAATTGTATCTTCCTGACCATCAGGACCAAACCTTGTATGGTCATGGAGTTGTCACTTTTGAGAACGAGACTTCTAAGAAACGTGTCACAAGATTACAGTATTCCCTTCACAGCGCCTGTCAACTATTACTCTAATTTAGTACGACACCACTTCCTTCACACGACTTATTACAATCTTTCAACTTTCATTCCATTAGAGTAACACTGTTCTTTGCTCCTTAAATATTGTGTTGATAAATCGTATTAAAGCTTAAGACTAACGACTGGAGTATGGGTGACAATTATTGGTACTGAAAGAAGGCATCAATACGCTCTCTTTGTCACACTCAACTTTTCACTCACAACTTATTACAATATGATACCGTGCAGAACGGAAACCACTGACGTTTCAGAGGGGATCGCTGCCTCCATTTTTAATGCGTGCAGTCAAAGAAGCCTCTTCAAGGACTGGCTGTATTACCTGTGAGTTCTGAACAGTATGGTCAGTTTACTGTCCATCCTGAAATCGTATGCTTTTGAAATCACCATGCAGTTACTTTCCCATTTAAAATTCTGAACTTCTCGGCCGATTTTCATGAAACTTATACGAATATATGCTAACGGAAAACAACTAACAGCCATATATTTAATTTACTACAAACAAATTTAATTACATGGCAGAAGTAAGCACATTCATTGAGACGTCAGCAACAATATTATTGTAGGTTTTGAAATAATGGAGCTAGGTGTGTGAAGCCTAATGCGGAAATAGATCATAAGCATACGTACATATTTAATATTGAGCACTAACTTATTTCACAGTGTTTTATTTGTTAATTACACTGGTCAACAAAGATTTTGTCCCATGAGGAAAAATGTCTGTTTCTGACGTATTTTTGGACACTGAATTCAAATATGTTTCCAGAATTTCTCTATCACCCACATCTTTCGCGTCGCATCAGACTATGTGAAAGCACAAGCCTACATATGTGAGTCACTGGGGGTCTGCAGGACGTTGTCTGGGCATGTTGTAACAAGCAAACAGTCACGTGTCATACACTTGTGACTAACAGTCCTCTGCCGGTTGCTGGCCAGGGCTCAGTGTGTTATCGTCTCAGAAGTACATAGTGTTTGTTCAACCATCAATATGGCAAGAATGTGCGTAAATTCATCGGATGCATTCTGCTACATCTGCGGGGAGGTGACATTTAAATCCCGAAGACGGTCTTTCACACCCCTGATTAAGAAATGTTATGAGCATTATTTCTGCTGCAAGGTGGGTGATCAGGACAAGAGTTGGGCTCCCTATTTTTGTTGTGTGACATGTGCCAGGCTTCTCGCGGCATGGATAAAAGGTTCACGCGGTATGCCTTTCGCCATTCCTATGGTTTGGAGAGAGCCTACGTATCATGTTTCAGATTTATGCTTCTGCCTGGCCATTATCACTGGTGTAAAAGCAAAGTCCAAACACACTGTTCAATATCCTAATTTGCCTTCTGAGATGAGGCCAGTACCTCACAGTGCGGAGCCATCTGTACCAATGCTTCCAACAAACATGACGTTAAGTGCCAGTGAATCAAGTGATGAAGATGTAGGCCAAGCTAACAACAATATGGATTGTGTTCCAAAATTTGCAACAGCCTGTTCTTCCAATGAACCTGCTGACTCAATGGGACCTGAATGATATCGTCCGCGATTTGAGCCTGTCAAAGAAGCAAGTTGAACTTTTAGGCTCCAGGTTAAAGGGCTGGAATCTTCTGCGCCAAGACACTAAGGTGTGTTTTTACCGTGGACGCTATTACGAATTCAAGAATTTCTTCTCCCTGGAAGATGGTGTCGTGTTTTCCAATGATGTTTGTTCCATTATGGAAGTTCTTGGCCATGAATATAACCCAGATCAGTGGCGCTTGTT
>Ga0123357_10002497_pt1 | contig 20566 bp, 16 predicted proteins | sample TergutEmb28metaG_FD_89873 | JGI IMG/M metagenome (GOLD analysis project Ga0123357, IMG submission 89873) | Embiratermes neotenicus P4 segment gut microbial communities from Petit-Saut dam, French Guiana - Emb289 P4 | ecosystem: Host-associated > Arthropoda: Insects > Digestive system > Gut ... | reverse complement strand
ATGTACAATATTTGACAAATTTTACCTTCGACCAGTTTTTATTTTGAAAAACGCGTCTCCTGTTACAGTTATCGAACCGCGAACTTCAGCCAACATGTTTGTAGTACACCAGGAACTATTTTTCTTTCAAAGATATTTGTTTTATTCCCAAAATTTCTCCATTAGAATATTCAGAGGAAATGTCATCTGTGACTGAATCTTACCAACCGTAAACCTTACGTTGCTCTCAAGGCTATTTGCATGTATGTGTATTTACATACGTGAACCACTCTCCTATCTTCTCCTCTGAAATTTTGGTCGCCATATTGTAGGCACTCTATTTACAGGATAAATCGAAAAGTAGACGACGTTTGTATATACGTGTAGTAAAGTGGCCAGAGAGACGACGATGAGACCAACGTCTTTAAAGGTACAGAAATCATTGAGCACCAGTAATTGGTGGGTGATGCGCAACCAATAAGGTGACCCCAATACAGAACCCCTTACGCGCCGAGGGATGAAACGGAGGCGCGAGAAGAGAAAATGCTGGACAAGGATGTCATTATAAAGAGTAATTCCCCTTGGCCTGCCCCAGCCATTTTAGTAGCAAAAACAGCAAGGATGGAAAACAAAAAATTTGGTTTTTTTTATTGGATTTCCGAGCCCTTAAATCTATGACTAAATTTGACCCTTATCCTTTACCGATATTTGAAATGGCCAGTTCTACCCTCTTTGGTTCTAAATATTTTTCAATTCTTGGCTGGTACAGTGGATTTTGGCAAGTCAGTATTAAAGAGGAAGACAAGGAACGATCTGGATTTCCAGTTCCATTTCGTCATTACGAGTTTAACAGACTGCCCTTCGGTTTATCCTACAGTCCACCGAACTTTCATAGGCTCATGGACGTAGTCTTGAAAAGCGTAGTAGGCACAGAATGTTGGGTCTTCATAGACGATGTAATAATATTTTCTAATTCGTCACATTAAGGCTGCAAAATGTGTTACGGAGAAATGACGAGACCAAGCTGCAATTCACACTGGAAAATTTGTGTTAGCTCAATTCCAGGTGCAATACATAGGCTTTGTACTATGAGAAAACGGGGTCTCCGCTTCCGGTGATAAGGCGAAAGTAGTGGAGGAATATCGAACCCCAAAGAGCGCTAAAGACGTTAGGGCATTCTAGGGCCTAGCTTCGTTCTACGGGAGACTAATGCCTAACTTTGCCGAGGTGGCGAAACCCCTAACGAAGTTGACTAGAAAGAATGAAGAAGTCCGAGTCAACAGGGGACATTCAAGGATATGAAGAATAGGCTCTGTACAACACCCGTGCTAGCATATCCAAATTTCGAATTACCTTTCATCCTTACGACTGACGCCTCCAAGGTAGCGGTCGCCGCCATCTTGTCTCAGGTGCAGGATGGTGTACAGCGAACCATCGCTTACGGCAGTAGGCAGATAAATAAAGCGGAACAAGCATATTTGGCCTCAGAAACCGAGATGCTAGCGTTAGTGTGGACAACCAAATATTTTTGTTGCCACCTTTATGGTAAACGGTTCCTAATTAGAACTGATCACTTCGCTCTATCCTACTTACGAAATTTCGCTGACAATAATAGTCGACTTACGAGATGGTCTCAAATTGTCCCAGTTGGACTTTGTCTAGCACAGAACAGGATCTAAAAGACGTCACGTCGATGCTCTGAGCCGACACGTTGGCGCTGTTTTGCAGGAAGGCAATTTGAACATGCTAAACCCCCTTCGTGAGCAAGCGAAAGAAGAGTTTTCGTGAAGCAAAAACCTGCAATCTATTCCAGCAGAAGCGAGGTTTTGGATGATAGTCTTATGTGCAAGCAGCAGTCCAGTGACAAACACCAGTTGGTAGTACTGAGAACTTTCATACACGATGTTATTAAAGAGAATCATGATCCAGTGTACATAACGCACCCAGGAGAAAAAAGAATTTACAATCTAATTTCACTAAGCTATTTGTGGTCCGGCATGCGAAGGTACATAGAATACTACATTAAACATGTGATTCGTGCCAAAGACGTAAGGAGGACCGAGAATTTATAGCCCCACTCGGAGAAGTGAATGAATCAACAGCCCCTTTGCTGTCACATCAGTGGACATAACAGGCCCATATTTATAGACGCCGCGTAGGAACAACTACCTACTCACATTTACATATCATTTTACTAAGCATTGGAAGCCTTTCCCATACCAGATTAGAAGGTGGAAATGTGTGCCACAGTGTACGCAACACAAATCGTCACTTGGCATGGCACAGGCTATAAATTAATCACCGACAATGGCCGAGCGTTCTTGTCCTCACTTTTCAAGGAGACATGTAAGATATTAGGAATTCGCAAGGTCCACATCTCTAGCTATCATCCAGCATCTAACGGAATGACTGAACCTTGGCACCGTTCACTACACACGGCTCGCTCGCATTACATCAACCCGCCACACAAATTGGGACGTACTGGTACCATTTTATCTTATGGCCTACGTGCCACTCCAAAACGACCGCTGGCTACAGCCCCTTTTATCTCCTGTATGGGGAAGAGATGGCACTACCCAGTAGGGATAATCTGAAGGCCAAGGTTTTAAAGGAAACCCCGATCATAATCGACGGTTAGCAAGCCTAAGAGCTAGCCTAAAATTGGCCTATAATTCTGTAAATAAGGCAAACAGGAAGTTTCACCAAAATAATAAGAAGCAAAACTGCGCAATTTTGAAGTAGAAGACTTTGTATAACAATGCTAAAAAGCCTGGCTTGTCTCAGAAATTCCATAAACCGTACACAGGACCACATAAAATAACAACTAAATTTTCCGTGATAAATTACGAAATAATGAGCCGGAACAATAAGAAACAAATCGATCATGCAAATAGGCTATAAATAGCTCAAAACTCTGAAGCATGGAAGCCTAAGCCGGAACAGAAAGCCGCAAGGAAACTACCCAAGAAACCAACGACATGTACTGTACAAACGAGGAAGAAGAAAACGAAATTAGGTTTGGATAATTCCCACTATAGAAAGAGATTCGAATCGCAAACAGAACTGAATCTGGAACTCCGCCCGATCAAATTTTGAACACCCCTGAAACCGTCGAGCAAATGTGAATACCCCAATTTCCGAGCCCACGAACCACAGTTATGAGCCACCCGAAACACCTAGGTTGAGGCGTGAACTGCAAACTACAAGATCAAAACCACCAATTACGAGGTCATGAGCCAGAGTTACGTCTTAAGAACGCGCAGCCTAATAAACTAACAACGGGTAAATGACTATTGGCTTCGTAGTGCAACAAAGTTAGCTAACATAGCGCGATTTTTCTTTTTCTTTTATTTATTTATTTTTTTTTGTTCCAGAATACATACTGATTTTCATAGCAGCAGAACTATTTGTTCAACCACTAACCCACAGCGTGGTATTTTTAAAGGAAAAACATAGCATTTTGACGAAGGATGCATGGCGTGACGCGATAGATCGCGATATGAGAACGAATAAGTGATTTCCGTTATTAAAAGAGACCTGCTCTTGGTCGAAGGACAAAGGAGTGGGTTTAAATCAATTTACAAACTGAAGCACTGTTGAACAACCTTGGATTCAAGGCTTCACATCTTCCCACGAATTTTACTGAGGTTAGACCGTCGACGAGGCCTTATTCGGTACGTCTACAGTCACTGACATACCTCAATTACATGAGACACTCAATGGATTGCAAAATAGTAACTCCGATAATATTAATTCCTTGTCTAATCAGGTGACATATAAAAAGGCTAGATACGACAAAGGGAATAAATGTTAATGCCATTGCAAATTTATCTAACATTGTCAAGGACGTTGTAATGGACTCTCATAATAGATTCCAGCAAGTCACTAGAAATATACTGTGGCATAGTGTTATTGTCCACAACCAGAATGAATTTTATATGGTAATTAGACAATCAGAATTCGCTATGTTACAATTAATTCATAAAATTGACGAACTACTAGGTGCTATACAGTGTATGATTTAAGGCAAGTTACCAAAGAACCTAATAAACCCCACGACTTTGCATAATATTTTGGGGAATGTGTACCTACATTTGCTCGAGAGCTACGAACTGACTGTCGTTACTAGAACCGAGAATATCCATTAGTACTATGAATTAGTCAAGGTAACAGTAGTAGGTAACGTCCACTGTATGAAACTGATTATAAATGCACCACTGAAAACTGCTAGTCGCCAGTTTACACTGTATAAAATAAATGCCTTACCAGCGCGAATATCTAGGGATAAATTTGTTAAATACTTAGGCGATTTTCCCAATTTTGGCCTCGACGACAGTCACTGCGACTAAATTTTGCTCACGAAAACATACTTAATTCGCTGCAATGCAGCAGCATTACCGTCTGCCCGGCCAAAATAGCAATATATAACATACAGACAATAATCTGTGATCTAGCTTGTTTTTCCAGACCACTGAAAATTACAACCTGTGCCGAAGAAATTTACTCCACTACCAAAATCTGACCCTCATGCGACAAGGAACATTATGGCTATATCATTTCCCCGAGCGACGCGAAACCACCCTGCGCTGCCCAAAGAATAAGGATTGGATATCTTACACGAAGATACTCTTCGGAGCCGACCTAATATTCAACTCTTCAATGTGCTCCATCGAAACCAACGAAGTTCAGACATTACCGGATCTACACGGAACAACAAAGACAACTTGTACATATCTGATTAATTTCCCGTCGTTAACTATGAAGTACAACTGCTAGAAGAAATGACGCCAGCAGAAATTATGCGACTGGACGCTGTTAATTGACAAGTTATGGTACCTCCGCAAACTTTTGACGTAGTTTCGCTTCTCCACATACATCGAACTTCATTACTTCCAGACCGACGAACATGTTGGTGTCTAATAATTACTACAGCCTTTTGTGCAGCTACAATCCTTGGAATTCTTTGCTGCCCCCTACGTTCCTCTTTACACAACATGATTTGTTCCAAAAACACTCGCCGAAAACCGAACACCATAAATCAGACTTCTTCTCCTTTAACTCCTGAATCCTAACAAGAAGCACACCAACCATAAACGACGACCTCCGAAGAAATATCACCTTCACCGCATATCCATTGCAACAAGCCGACTAACGAAGTTCAAACCCAGCAAAATCAATATCCACAAGTGAAGAGCTATTAAACGCCAATCCAACTACCAGTGTGGAAAATAGTGCAGCAGAACGTACAGATAAATGCAACCCTTGCAGTTCTGCAAACAACGCAGCAGCAGTTGCAACGTTACACCTCCATCCGGAGAGACGCACCTCATGCAGTCTCGGATGAAATTGAGGAACTTCGATCTACAGTATAAACAACAAGAACACTCTAGCATAGTTATTAAAATTTTCATAATGTCTCCTATGTTCCGAACTTTAAACTTTTATTTTCCTTGTTTATATGCTGATGATTGCCTTTTGTTGGCGCCCTGCTGTGGTTCAGGGAACATATAAGCGTGAACAGAATACTCTATTTCATAAATAAATGCCGGTCGAAGCAAATGTAATTTAATTTTACTGTTAAGCACTAATGATGTAATTTTGTACACTATCTAGAGCTGGTTAATGTTTCTTGTAATTACTTTACACTGTTAACTGTATGGTAATGAAGTAGTAGGAGCAGGTGTTTTGCCTCGTGCAGAACACAAACTTGTATGTGCCATAGTGGCATGGATTTACGGATGATCTCGCTACACTGTTCACTTGGCATATTAACACTAACTTGTGGATTGTACTGTTATCACGCTTATGGTAACACAATTGTAATTGTAGTGAATCTTATGTTTAATGGACCGTGCATCATTGTGATAGTTGAAGAATAAAAGACCAACTTGATGTCACTTCCTTACCAACTACAACAAAGCGACTAAGCACGTCATATCAAACACACACCACTACATACCATAATTTACGCTAATGCTAAATCCTCCGTCTTTACAGAATACGACGAATGAGGTAATTCAACAGAATAGTTGCAAGCTCCTGATGATGGATATATTAATGTCCGAAACATGTTGAGCGCATAAGAAGAGAAATAAAATAGCAAGTGACATCAAGTTGGTCTTTTGATCTTCAACTATAATTGTAGTGATTTATGTTGTAAGCACACAAGGTACACTGTTAACTATATGTGCCGTTGAGGCTCGAAGTTACAGATGAACTCACTAATATTGACACTGATAATATGCGCACAACACTTCCTATAACTGTTGGACATATTTCAGATGACAACCTTGTATTAGTATAAGTTGCAACCGCCTCATGCATTATTAAATCTACACGTCTGGTTAGACGCTGAGGCAATTGGTGATTAATTACTGACAATATTGACACCACAGTTCTTGATAATTTTTGCACTGCAATTACCCTATGTACGTGTTTCACTAGTACGGTTTCCCCCTTGAAAACTGCACTAATTGTGGGATGGCTTCCCCCCTTTTGAAGAAGACATACCCTACCGCTTCTGCTTGGGAGCGGAGTTGGTGATCAACTGACTACTAAGCGACTCTACGCGCCCACATATCCTGGCTTAAGACAATGAAAGTGAACCAGTTTGAACTGGAAAAAAAACTGCCACGTAAGCAAGAGTGTTCTGGACCGGTCTTGTGACGATTACATAATCTGCCTACGCCCTGGGAATGTTACGTAGGCATTAGAAAATGCACTGTCATGATGAAAATTTAGCAAAAAATATGAAATGAGAAATAATGGATAAAACACAAAAATGTAATCCTTGCATGAACACCTTTACTATAAAAACCTACTTGTTTGTAAAATTCCTTATAGTGTTACTAATAATTGTAATAATCTTGTAAAATATGTTTTCCTACCTGTTTAATACTGCTATATTCATCACGTCTAGTTTATTACGTCTGACGAGATTTGGTCTGAAACCTTTTAACTTTTTCGATGTTTCACCCCGAATTTTCGTTTAAACACGCGTAGATGTAATGAATTTCCAATTTGTATATTTTAGTATGTAACGATACCCAATTTGTGTACTGTAGTATGTAACGGATACCCAATTTGTGTAACATGCTAATATGCAGGAAGTAAGCAGTCACTCGACTACCGCCAGCTCAGCAGTAGCATGACAGTTCGTTATACTTTAAAAATGCCTGAGCTACACAGTGACGTAAGAGTTTATTAAACTTTAGAGAATACCTGATCTAAACGATATATAATCCAGTGCCGGAGGGTAATAGCACTCACTCGTTTACCGGCGGGTACGTGTCCGTATTGTTGAAGAGATTTTATACGCGGAAGCAGCATAAATGTGGCACAGAACGGACAAAAAGATGTTTTCGAAGTTCAACTGCTTTCTACTTGAAAAAGGTAAGTCCTGCTGACTGTATTTGAATTTACAACTAACTTTCCCCCTTGTATCCCTAGTAGAGTATTTTTTAGCAAACTTAATATCTTATATATTTAGTGATTAAATTCTACATTTTCGATACGTACTCGTTTATGACAGAAGAAACGAGACAATGATTTTATTCAGTCCATTAAGCGGTGATCACAAATTGCTAGACGCAACTCACCAAAGAACCGTGCAACATCCTCGTTGAGCGGAGGTGAGGGGTGTAGAGATATATGAAGCTTGAAACTGATATCAGGTTGTCACGTAAATTATACCTATAAATTAAATAAGAAGAACTTAGGTCTGTTAGGTGTCGTATATATCCGTCGTTAATTAATTTTAGAAGTAGTCGGTACGTGCCCCGGGATAGTTCAGTCGGTATACCAACTCCCTTCGGGCTAGACGGTCCGGGGAGCGAATCCCGGTGGAGACGAGATTTTCCGAACCCGTCCACACTGGCCCTCGGGCCTGCCCAGCTTTCTGTACAATGGGTACCGGGTCTCTTTCCCTGAGGTAAAGAAGCCGGGGCTTGGCCTTGAATTCCCACTTCAATCTAGCGCCGAAGTCAAAGAAATAGTTGAGCTATACCTTTACTCCGTCTGTGTGCCTTTATGGACTGTTACAGGTGAACTTTACCTTGAACTTTATGTTAATAGCTCAGCTGTAGTTTAAGTAACTTTGTATACTGCATTTGAAGTATTTGGAACTGTTGCAGTGAATGTTTTGGTGACTGACGACGCGCTCCTCGGTGATATCCTCGATCCTTCGTGTTGGTTCGACTCTTTGATCCACGAAGTCATATTTGATCGATGTGCTCCGTTCCGATCAACACGAACATATTTGTGCTGATCACACGAAAATGAAGTTTAAGTGTGCTGGTTTCGGGACAGAAGGACGTTAGTTTTCGAATCTGTTCCTTTTCTCATTCCTTTTTGGTCTAACCCATATCCGTGTCGTCACAGCGAAGTTACGTTATTTGTAGTTACCCACGTGGCCAACAGATACGTTAGCAGGTAATTTAACTGAAGTTTGCCGTGAGATCGATTAATCAGATTTGATATGAATACATTCATTGGTGGAGCGACACTAAAATATACTTATAGTGGGAAACTTTGTAAGGTCCAAAATACGACCAAAATAGGACCAGGTGCTGGGTATAATCCCAGTACCTCCAAACCCGAAGTCCTAAAGTCCTGTACCTTGGAAATGAATGTGGTGAGTTTGAAGATGAAGAAGAAAACGACGGCCTACTTCCACCGTGCCCTTTACCTGTCACTCCAAATGCAAGTGCATTGTTTCTGTATATGTTAATGAATGTGTGTTTTCTTTACTGTCAGCTGTACAAGTTAACTCTTTAAGGACGCAACTGGATCTGTCGCATTTAAAGACCCAGTCCGTACCGCGCAGTAAACACTCTCTGCCTTGGTTGTAAAGGCCGATAAAATAATACAGTATAGAGAAATAATCGCTGTTTGTTCTTAAATCCACTCAAAAAACGAAAATATATTGGTGGCAAAATACAGAATTTCTGAGTATTAAGCCTGGTCGTACATATATTGAGGCTTAGGCCTGAAAAGGTTAACCGCATAATCGTGCGACAGATATGAACCGGGAGCGACAGGAAGAGGTCGGATTAGGACAAGGAGGTTAGTGTGTTGAGGGAGCATTTCCTTCAAGGTAACTCACTGTGGAAGGATCTATAGTTTGGAGTCCTCGAACACTGAAGTTTAACAATGTTGTGTGACTAAACTTTGGCCCGCAGTTCGCTACCGGGCCGCATAACAGCCTCCTGAAAGTCAGTGTATTTTAGTAGTAAAAGCCCTTGGTATAAGATTCAAGGCTCCACTCCGCCTAGAAACGTAGAGACGGTTGTTATACTTCGCTGTACCTGATAGGCTCGTTCCTTCGGCCAATCCGTAGCTGTGTTACATTTCCCTATCACGTTGCAGACGTTTATATTGGGGACCAAACTGTACGTGGGTGACATAAAGACTTGGGAAAAGTGTTGTTTTGACTAAGCTTTAACCCGCGTTCCCTACCGGGCCGCATAACAGCCTCCTGAAATTCAGTGTATTTTAGTAGTAGTAAAGGCCCCTGGTATAAGCTTTATGGCTCCACTGCGCCTAAAATGGGAAAGAGGATTGCTACACATCGCTGTATCTGATTGGCTCGTTCCTTCGCCAATCCGTAGTTCCGTTAAATTTCTGTATCAAGTTTCACACATTTATATTGGGGACCAAACCTGTGCATGGGTGATAGAAGGGCTTTCGAACGTAAGTGGTTTGGAATTTGGTGGTGTGTGCTGGTGTCTTCTCTCGAAAGGATTATTACAACCTCTTACTCCCTCACTACCTCAGTGGCTGGATAGTTATAGCGACTTCTCTGAAGCCATCGGGTTTGCAATTTACTTTCTTGTGTTGATTGATGCAGCTGTAACCATGTTCCTTTTTGTGCTTGGCCTACCATTTTAGAGCGATACTGTGCAGTTCGCACTGCGTTGGTGGAAATTTCTCCGGGATGCTTCTGGATCACTTGGGGAATAACGGGAGGCTGGCATTTCCTATAGCAGAATTGGACAATAGGTTAAGAATTTGTTTTCCTGTAAGATAAACGTAAAGTAAATTTACACAATTTGCTATCTGTTGCGGTTGGCTGAACAATTGTTATTATTCGTATGCTGTTACTATTAACGATTGATATACATTGGTCGTTTACCAACGCTGAATATTTAGTATGCAATTTCAACGTAAATTGTATTGTGACTTCAAAAAGAACGGAGCGGTTCTTAAAAGAAGTAAACATGTGTAGCTGTCGGAACTTTCGGAAATGTGTTTTTTTAAACCCTGTTCGCTTTTTTCATTGAATTTAATTACACAAACCAGTATCGACCGTTGAGCATATGCGACTATAAATGCCAGCCTCCTTAATTCTTCTCTGTAAGGAGTAAAAAATTTAAACTCATCACTATAAAAAGATATTTTGTTCCTTGGTGGACGTTTAGAGGTTAGGTTTGCACACATTGTCGGCACGCGGCAACAGGTCTGCATTTTGGACTGTTTATTTCTCACAATCGAGCATCGGTACGGTACAGATCTGTGGATTTCGATCGCTTTTTTATATCTAGTTCTGCGTGTTTGAGCAAAGAGTACAGCGCCTAGAATTCGTAAGACTTCGGATAACAGATGACTTGAAAACAGAAATTTCCTGCCGTGTTAGAAGTTACAGATATAATTTGGTAACGGAATTATATTAATGAAATTAATCGGAACTGCAGCAGCACTGGCCTCTTCATAATATTGTCCATGTAATTTTCAAATTTTGTATTAACCATTACATGGTTTTGTGGGGTCGTATTATTTTCGTGCAAGTTAATAATAATAATAATAATAATAATAATAATAATAAGGTAATAATACAGTTCATCATTTTTGAACGTGCTGGTTTAACAGCTGATATGAAAAGGTATCTTTTAGCAAAATTTTATAATATATATTCGTTACTTCTCCGTTCACTGGGGTGAAGAAGAGAATAATTTACGCTAGCAAAAAATTGGTAACTTACCTCCAATTGGGGTATAATGATACAAAACCTAATTACATTCGTATCTTTAGTGATGTTAAATGTAATGTAATATATGCTGCTGTAGATGTAAGACACTGAACACTGAAAACTTCAATCCATGATTTTGTCACATCAGTGATAACAATCAAAAAACTAAGGGAAGTTTGTATGAACATTTAAGCTGTTAAAACTTAATGATTTTGTAAATAACAACCAAATTAATTAAACAACTTTGTTTACGTAACAGACTGTAACGAATTTCAAACTTGCGTATTTTTGTACGTAACAGATGCCTAATTTGTGTAACATTTTAATATTCAGGAAATAAGCAGTCACTCGACTACCGCCGGCTGATTAGTAGCATGACAGTTCGTCATACTTTAAGAAATGCATGAACCACACAGTGACGTGAGAGATTACTAAACTTTGGAAAATGCCTGATGTAAACATTCCACCTCTATAAAATCCAGTACTTAATGTTAATCGCCCTCACTTGTTTACTGGCGATCACGTGTCTATTTTGTTGGAGAAATTTTATACATGGAGTAGCAGAGATTTGGCGCAGAATAATTTACTACGATGTTCGCAAAATTCAACTGCTTTCTACTTGAGAAAGTTAAGTCGTTCTGACTGTATTTAAAACATAAAATTTAACTTTTCTTTTGCGCCGAGTTGAGCAATTTTAGTAAACTTAGTCACTTATTTTATGATCACATTCTAAATTTTCCTTTCGTACTGGTTTATAAGAGAAGAGGCGAGACAATTATTTTAAACGACTAGTAAAATCTGAAGTATAACTTAATTTGTAATGTATACAACTGAGTAAGAAACAACATTACTGCTTTTCTTTGATTTAGTAGTGTAATAATTAAATTTAGTAAAGTTAGATTATATGTGTATTTATTAGTAAATTGGACGATTATTTATATTGCACCACATTGTCCTTCAGATCCTGGTAGTGAATTTATATTGAGTAAAACGGGAGTAGTTATCGGATATCTGCGAGTAATTCAAATCCGATTGGTGGCAGCGACAATCGGAGAACACGTACGCCAAGACGACGATAGTAGGGTCATCGTGAAGTCAAAATACATACTACCTCTCTGGTTAAGGAGTGGTGAAATGTACCGTATCCGAGAGTACTAAAATTAGTTTGTAGCGGCGGGATCCATATTCACCAAGCGCGAATTAAAATTACTGGTGCACAAAATTGCAGGTTACAGTAGGTTAATAGAAGGGCATCTTAGGAGGAATTGAAAGTTGGCAAATGTCTAAATTTACTCACCACGCAATTAAAGACTTATTATGGCCGACGCGGGTTTACAAACCGAATTAGAGGAATCTAAGGCCGAAATACAGCGGCTAAGAGAACGCATGTCTACAGGAACGCCTACCGTCCACAATGATTTTTACTTAATTTCCTTGGTCCCTAAATTGTTAGGTACAGAAACAACGGTTCAATTGGAGGAATTTTTCTCCAGTATAGAAGGATCGGCCCGAGTAGGAAGATGAGAAGTTTCGGACAAAATTTATGTCTCAGTTTTGAAATTGGCTGACTCAGCCAAATTATTTTTAAATGGATGTTCAAAAACATAATACGTGCGTAGGTTGTCGTATGTCAAAAATTTGTAAGTGTGTTCAGCCAGACATTCCGAGACATTCATACCGCTCAATAACACTTTACGAAATTAGAGTCAGGCAAGGGAGGAATGAAAACCCCTGGAGTTCGCAGATAGGCGTAGCGGATTTTCGCAGAAAATTTTGAGTAAAGTGGATTATCCTTTCGCCCAGCGTATCCATCGCGAAAATGCCGAGCGCTTGCTCCTGGCTAGTTTTGTGGGAGGATTAACTGGAGTACCTGGCAGACAGATTAGATACGCCAACTCGCAGACGAAGGAACAAGCGTTAACAATTGCCCTTTCGGAGCAAGAAGCCGAAAAACAGAAGAGTTTTAACGAGAGCTTTTACACAAGTTTTGTTAACTCCGGCTACTATGACGTTCACCCAGTCGGGAGCGCCACGAAGATGGTAAACAGAGGCGCCCAGCTGACGCCACGTACACTTACAATCACATCGGCGGTAAGCATTATAAGTCTTCGCGTAGCACCAGCAAGCCATTGAACTCAAGGACAAGGAATTCGCAGACCTAACCCCACCCAGCTCTTATGAGTACAAGGGTTAGGATATTTCGCTGGAGTGTGCCTTACCAGGCTTAACAGGGAGGTTAACCCCAATGACTCGCCGAGAAGTAGGAATGCTAGCGAACGTTCGCGACGTTCACATTTCGCCGGTGATAAAACCACACGCGACAAAAAGGGAGTTAGAAAGGAAACGTAGAATCAGGGAAACGAGAGAGAGATGTGAATAAAACAGCTCCTTCCACCTCAACGCCCCTGAAAACGCTGTCCTAAAATCCTCGGTTTCCATTTTGTTGAAGCATGGCGCACCCCCTATACCGTTGGAGATAGAGGGAATGTCGAGAAGTCTGATTTTAGATACCGGTTCCAAAGTATCGATACTGCAGCCCGGCGTATTGAGAGGTGACGTAAAGGTCACCACAATGAAACCATACGGAGTGACTGGTAAGGTTCTCTACATTAAGTATTCGCTGAGGATAAAGCAGGACGCAGCCCTCAACCCTATCGACGGTAGGCGCGGCGCATAGGCAAGCAGCTCTCAGCCAGTCCCCGCCCTGAGAGCCATTCAGCAAGTAAATCTTGGCTTGTGAGGGCTGCGGAGAATATCACCGTAGCACCCCTGTGACGAGAGACTGTAATACTAAGGTTGGACTCTGAGAAGGAGCAGAATCTACTTCCACTAGTGTGTGTGTGGAGCCAGCCCAGATACCCACAGAGGGAATTCTTCTTGCCCTACGCTTTCACGAGTCATGTCGAGTGCACACGAAACTTCTCGTGTGACGTCGCAGGACGATTACACTGTAACCGGCCCGACTAAAAGCGGTGTGTACGTGATGCTAGCCAACTTCAGTAATGAAACGCTGACCATTCCTAAAGCCACTGTCATTGGTGTACCCGAAGAAATTTCGGAATTTTTAGTAGATAGGATTGGATCCTTCCCGCTAATAAAAGCGAATCTACCGGAAGATAGGGCAGAACATAGAATTCCCATGATCAAAATTTTACCACCCCTGAACCCATCCCAAAAGAAACCAGTAGATACTCCTACTTCCGATCTACTGATTCCAGTTTCGAACCTCCCGAAACACCTAGGCCAAGGCGTGAACTGCACACCACAAGAGCAGAACTACCAGTTACGAGGTCACGAACGAGAGTTATGTCTCAGGAACCTGTAACATAGTATACTAACACCGGGTAATAACTATACCTTTCATTACGCAAATAGTACAACGTGAGTTTGCTAACCTAGTATGAATTTCTTTTGTGTTCCAGGATACATGCTGAGTTTTATAGCTGCAGAATTATTTGTTCAGCCATTAACCTTTATCGTACGGACCTCTATTTCAGTCTTCGTTCTCCGGGTACGGAATTTTCTCCGCGACGGCCATAGAAATCGTTGCGCGTGTTTGCCAATTAGCGTTTATATATTGTGAAGTGAAATAATGTGCATTGTGTTCGTATAAATCAGATATATTTCAGTTCAAAAACGGTTAGGTAGAATTGTTTAGTGCATACATGCAGGAAGTTAATTGAAAAGTTTTATAATTTTCAGTTTATTTTCTTTACGTTTTATGTTTCGGGCCCGGTGCATACACAAGAAATTTAAGCTTCAAGTTTTGTGGAGTTATGCCTTGGCGTGGTAGTGTAAGGAAAGTTATCTTAAGTCACACGCATCATACTTTCTCGAAACTTCACTACTAACTTTTTCTTCACACCACACGCAGTTCAAATGCGACATTTTAGCTGCATCGCTGTCACAAATCATGACTGACCAAATTTTTTTTAGTGCTGTTCCAGTCTACCGACTTTCGCCATCATTTCCAGTGTATCATTCACGCGGAGGAATCGAGAGTCTCTACATGGTATTTCCTTAGTCCTTCAAGGGAAAAGTAACTAAAACAGGGATATTTCAGCGGCTCTAAAAATGCATAAAATTCTATTGCCTAAATGAAAATGTATTTTTAAAATTCTAAATTTCTTTTCCTTACATTTCCAGCTGAGGCCCCAATTTTACGTACGGAGATCCGGTTGAACAGCCTGAAATGTTTCACGGATCTGCGTTGTTGTGGTAGTCCACAAAGCATCTTCTGTCACTATACAGAGCTACATCACACCTTTCGTATATCATTGAAACATTTCTGGTGACCCACTTCTCCGCGCGCGCGCACACACACACACACACACGCACATACACACATATTCTTAGCGTGGCAGACGGAATAGGCCAATGTTTCCTGCCACGTACTTCAATTCTAACGACTTAAGTTGCTGCAGAAAGTATTCTTCCTATTGGCCTTTGCACCTTCTCTTTATGTACAGCCTGTGCCAGTAAATTCCCTACTAAGGTGTTCAGAAAATCGCTATGCAAAATATTTCTTACTCCATTCATCTATTCAGAATGGTCAGGTCAAACAGATGGATGAAGAGTTTCTTTGCCATTTCCATGTGCGACGGTTGATAGAACAAGAAATTGCCATTCTATCTCTCTTATCTACATAGCCAATGTGGCGGTTATAATCCTCCAAAATTTGCGGTTTTATGGCCTTCCCATTATTATCGCTGAAATTACCTCTCCTGGTGGGTCATGGATGTTTGTAAAATAGGGGTTTCGCTTTTGTCCCTCCACACTATGGCTGTCAAGTCACTCCTAGACCGTACCTGAAGGTAGCCCCTTGTCATTTTTTGAGGCCTAACTCCTGTGGCATGCCCTTCCTGTTGGGTCAAACAGTGTCACAACAGTCAATTTGTTTCGTGGCCAAGTCATCGAATAAGTCCTGGGAGGAGAAGTAATTGTCCATTTAGAGTTTGTGGCCACGTCATTGTACTTTCTTTTTCAGTTCTGTCACTGTCACGTGAGTTTCAGTCAGATGTTGCGCAGTGCGCTGACTGTCTCTGCCCAAATACACTGTCACAAGTGTATCCATTCTCGTCACAAAATTTGTAAATTTTGATGCCAAAACTTTTGTGTGTCTTGAGTATATACTGTCGGAAAATGGCCCTTCCTTTGTACTTAACAATAAGTTCGTCTACGGCCACATGTTAGGAAGGGCTGAAAAACTTTAAAATTTCTCGTTCGGAATTTCAAACGGATTTCCCATTTTCTATAACCGGTCAGAATTTTCGTCCATCGTGTCAGACTCATTCTTGTTGTCTGTGAAATGTAGAAAGCGAATGACGTGAAAGAAGCCGACCCGTTTCATAGCGTTACCGTAGAAAGCTGCGTGGTTATTGCAAGACCTTGACGAGTAGTCTGTCAGTTTGTCCCGTATGCAATGTCCAATTTCAATTGTTATTGCAAGAACCGCAATCATTTCGGCCTGAGTCACGTCAGGTTGGGGCGAAGGTCCCTCGTCAATTCTCTCCAGGTTTTCATGGTAATATCTGTTCGACTCCACCACCAGCAGTGTTATATATTCCGCAAAATAAAACACGAAAACGCTAAGTTGACAGGAGCTTTCGTTTAAATGTGGCGCTTCACTCTTTTTCCCTGGGGCCCTCCATAAAGTTGTGTACTACACCTCTCTGAGGGCCAGAGGGCCGTCTCCACTGTTGACCTGATCTACTCTGAAAACCATCAAAGGTATTTTTCGAAATCGAACTGCTGGACGCTTGACCGCTGGATGTTGGGCGGTACGGTTGCAGCTCTGACACCCTTGGCTCGTCTTGGAACCATCCCTCATCCTCAAACGTGTAATCACTTGAGGCCGCTGTGTCTTCACTTTCACTCTCCCAAACCAGTTCGGAAATCCGGTTTGGGGACAGGATCATACGTTTCTGCGAAAATCCTCATGGCTGTTTATAAAGGAATATTCAGTCTGGCCAAAAGGTAACGCAGTGAAATACCATATTATGGCTCGACTATTTACAGACCAGTCTGTTTATTCCTATATATGAAACTGAAGTTCGAATAATAAGCACAGCGGAGTTTGCCAAAGGGGCTTCTCACGTTCAGTGTACGAGTAAGATATGGGAAAATCATGACCTCAGATGTATCCAGTAATTACCTACATTTATTTGTGTGGGCGAATTTATGCATCCCGTTTATCTTATTTTTCAAACCGTCCTTCTGTAATGGACGAGAAACCGAACTGAAATGGAAGATTGGCGTTCAGAAACTATTAAATATTTGCATTATTTCATACACAGACAGTTGGTGCTTAGTCCCTTTTAGCAGTAATATATGCTGCGACCGTACAAATAGTGTGTCTGTTGTGATTATAGAAGGAACAGTGTCGTGTATCAGTCACCAAATGACGCAACTCTTTAGTTAAGGGCGGAGTACACGGGAAGATAATAGTTTTACGAAGCACGTCACTACAAACAGAATTCCTGTAACAGCAGTGCTTTTCAGAGTGTATGATGCTTCAGATTGGAATTCGTCGACGAAGTACTTCGAATGGAGTGGCATGGCAAAATGTTCCTTCAGAAGGAAATGAAAAGGGTCAGTTGCTTAGCATAAAAACATACAGCGGTTTCGAAGATTAGAGACTGGCTAGAAATTTGATATTCATAAGGTGCACATGTACATAATTGAGTAAAGTGGTCGGAACGTAAATCTAACCACAAACCACTATATAATGTGGCGATAGCGAGTGGGGCCATAATTCTAATTCTCTGCATTAGTGAACGGGAATTTAAATGGCCGGCGATTTGGTGCATTCGTAAGATGCCGATTTAAAGGATTCGGTGCGTTCGTCGAATAATGGTTAAACCACAGCGTGGTATTTTTGAAAGAAAAGTATATCATTTTGACGAACGATGCATGGCGTATCGTGATAGATCTCGATATCAGCGCATACGGAGAACTGATTTCCACTATTAAAGGAGACTTACCCTTGGTCGAAGGGCAAAGGAGTTCGCATCAATTTCCGAGCTGATACAAACTGAGGCACTGTTGAACACTTTGGAATCAAGGCTTAACCATTTTCAACAAATTTTACCCAGGTTAGACCGTCGTCAAGGCCTGATGGATTTCGGTGGTACAGTTTTACAGACTTTATTCGGTACGTCTACAGTCGCTAACTTACATCAGTTTCATGAGAGCCTTGTTCAATTGCAATTTAGTAACTCCGATATTGTTCATTCTCTGAATAATTAGGTGACGTATATAAAGAAGTTAGAGCCTACAACGGTAATTAATGCTAATGCTATTGTAAAATTATCTACCATCGTCAAAGACGTTGTAGTTCAGTCTCATAATATATTGCAACAAATCACCAGAGATATACTGTGGCTTAATGTTACAATTCACAACCACAGCGAATTGTATACGGTAATTAGACAACTAGAACTTGCTCTGTTAAAATTAATTCAACAAATTGATGAGCTACTAATTGTTATACAGTGCATGATTCAAGGCAAGTTATCAATGAACCTAATTAACCCCACTACTTTGTATAGCATTTTGAGGAATATGTCCTTACATTTGCCCCAGGGCTACAAAATGATTGTCGTTACTAGAACAGAGAATGTTCATTTGGACTATGAATTAGTCAAGGTAACAATGGTAGGCAAAGTCTACTATACTAAACTGATTACAAATGTACCACTGAAAACTGCTAGTCGCCACTTTGCACTGTATAAAACAAATGCCTTGCTCGCGCGAATATCTAAGGATAAATTTGTTAAACACTCAGCCGATTTTCCCTATTATGGCCAGACGACTGTCAGCGCGATTATATCTTACTCACAGAAGCAGACATGAACCGCTGTACTGCGAGCAGCAATATTGTGTGCCTCGCGAAAATAGCAATATATAATATACAGACAATAATCTGTGAGTCTAGCCTATTTTTCCAGACCACCGATAACTGTAACCCGTGCCGAAGAAGTTTACTCCTCCGCTACTAAACTCCTACCCTACAGCGACATGGAACATTATGGCTATATCATTTCCTGGAGAGGCGCCAAGTTACCCTGCGCTGCCCAAAGGATAACGACTGGATATCTCACACCAAGATACTCTTCGGAGCTGGACTGATATTCAACGCTCAGGGTGCTACATCGCAACCAGCGAAATTCGCTCATTACAGGAGTTGCATGGAACAACACAAACAACTCTTGACACCCCTCACTTGTACATACCTGCTAAAATTCCCATTGTCGCTAACCACGAAGTACAACTGCTAGAAGAAATGGCTCCACCAGAGGGTGTGGTACTCGATGGGGTTAAATCGCAAGTTATGATGCCTCCAAAAACTTTTGACATAGATTCACTTCTTAACATACATCAAACAGCATTACGTCGAGAACGACAAACATATTGGCATCTAATAATTACTACAGCCTTTTGTGCAACTACAGTCCTTGGAATTATTTGCTTTTCCCTGCGTTCCTGTCTACACAATGATTTTACATTGTTGTTCTAAGAACACTTTTCCAAAACCGGACACTATAAACAGGACTTCTTCCTCTGTAACTCCTGAATCCGGACAAGAAACACACGAACCAAGGAACGACGACTCACGAAGAAAAATATCACCTTCACGGCATATCCAGTGAAACAAACTGAATAACAGCAAAAACAGTTACCACAAGAGAAACGCTACTAAAACCAATTCAGCTACTAATCTGGAAGATAGTGCCCCGGAACATAGATACATGCCACCTTTGTAGTTCTCACGCAACGCAGCTGCACTTACAACGTTACACTACTATCCGGAGAGACGCACCGCATACAATCTCTAACTATGTTGAGGCACCTCAATATACAATCCGAACTACAAGACTCCTATAGTATAATTATGAAAAGTTTTGTTTTACATGTTCCGAACTCTCAACTCTTACTTTCTTTATTTATGTGCTGATGTGATTGCTTTTACTATGCAAACCCACTTATTGTAAAAATTATTGTAGTGTTATTAATGATCGAAAAAAATTTGTTTTATAATAGGCCTACTTGCCTGTATAATACTGCTACATTCATTACAATGCCTAATTATGCTACGTCTGACGAGATTCGGCCTGCAAACTTTAGCTTTGTCAATGTTTCATCCCGAAATTTCGTTTAAAACTGGCAGATGTAATGAATGTCAAATCTGTGTATTTTATATGTAACGGATACACAATTTGTGTAACATTTTAGTATGCAGGAAATAAGCAGTCACTCGACTACCGCCGGCTCAGCAGTAGCATGACAGTTCGTCATACTTTAAGAAATACACGAACCACACAGTGACGTGAGAGTTTACTAAACTTTGGAAAATGCCTGATATAAACATTCCACCTCTATATAATCCAGTACTTAATGTTAATCGCCCTCACTTGTTTACCGGCGATCACATGTCTATTTTGTTGGAGAAATTTTATACATGGAGTAGCACAGATTTGGCGCAGAATAATTTACTACGATTAAAATTGATAAAAACAAACCAACAAATTGCACTTGTTTATTAAAACACATTAAAGCACCATTATAGTGCGTGTCTTATATTAGATTCCTAGTATCTCCGACATGTTTCGGTCCCCCTTT
>Ga0123357_10002496_pt1 | contig 20568 bp, 21 predicted proteins | sample TergutEmb28metaG_FD_89873 | JGI IMG/M metagenome (GOLD analysis project Ga0123357, IMG submission 89873) | Embiratermes neotenicus P4 segment gut microbial communities from Petit-Saut dam, French Guiana - Emb289 P4 | ecosystem: Host-associated > Arthropoda: Insects > Digestive system > Gut ... | reverse complement strand
TTTTTAAAATACTTTCGAGTTCTAAACGCTCTTCTTGCGTTAATGTTACCTTATATCTTACCATGACTTTTTGGGGCAAAGGTAACAATAATATCAGATATAATCAAATTGACATGACACTAGTATGTACGTGTAAAATTTTGACTATTATTGAGACAATAGATAACGACAGGGCTGCATTCTTGCAGCCCTGTCGTTATCTAAATTTTTATTCACAAAAAAAAGAAGACAAAAAATGTCTTCTTCACCCTACGGTTTGTTTCAACCGTTTTGCCATTAGTGCTGATTAAATTATTGAGCAGGTGCTTCAGCTGGAACAGCAGTCGTTGTATCTGCTGGAACCGTATCCTGAGGAACTGTTTGTTGAACAGTTGTGGTGTCGTTTTCAGTTCCTTGTCCATCTGTTTGTTTCGGTCCGCAAGATGCGAAAATTGCTACACTTGCAACTACGGCAAAAAATAAAATTACTTTCTTCATTTCTATTAACATTTAAAAATTTTAAAAAATATTCATTATCTAAAAAAACGCTGCAAAGGTACAATAATTTTTTTTTAGTTACAAACAATAATTTGTATTTTTTTTAAAAATTTTTTTAATAAAACACAAAATTTAAATTAAAGTGTTGATTTTAAGTTATTTATTGCGGTTGATAAATTTCGATAAATTATAAATTTATAACAAATGCTCCATTTTTTTCCACAGAATAAGCAGGAATATTATTTTGATTACAAATTTTTTCAATTTCGGAAGTATAAAAAGCCGAAACTCCATTACAAATTATTACATTTTTGGGTGTAAAGCAAGTTAAAAGTTGCTCCATTTTTGGTTTTTGCAATGCCCCAACAACAAGGTAATCAATATATAAAGGTGCAGAGTTTGTTGTTTTTCGGCGAAAAAAATCATTTGTTAGAATATAAAATTTTTTATTTCTAAACTCAATAAAACCATCCGAAAAATAACCGTTTTCGCCTATAAAATTTGGTTCGTGCAATTTATTATTGTCCCAAAAACTTTTAGCAAGTGTTTGAATATCAACAGAATCTGTTGTAAAAACAGTATTTTCATTTCCTTGAATAAAACTGATGTGAGTATTTTTTTGTGCGGAATAAACCACTACTTTTTGAGAATTTAAAGTTTGATATTTTATTTTTAAATTTATAAAAAAAACCGATAAAATACAACAGAGTGTAAGTAAAGCCGGCAGAAATTTTTTAGAATAATAAAAAATATAAGCAAAAGTAATAGATAAAACCAAAAGCCACATTTGCTCAAAGTTCCACGAAAGCGATAGAACCGACATCGGTAATTCAAAAATAAATCGGATTGAGCCGTTGAGTGCAAGCAGCAATACTTGTAATAAACTTGCCAAAATAGTAGAAAGCACAGGTACTGCCGAAAATGCTAAGGTAGTGATAGCCACATAGATAATAAGAGTAGAAAGAGGAATGGCAATTAAATTTGTGAGCAAAAACCATGTTGGAAATGCGTGAAAATAATAAATGGTAAAAGGAACAGTACCAAGTTGAGCAGCAACGGAGACAATGAAAGTATCAATCACAAAAATAATAACTTTGTTTTTTGTTTTGAGCAAATTATTGGCTGGGACTGCAAAAATCACAATACTGATTACGGCGGCATAACTGAGTTGAAAACCGATGTTAAACAGGTTGTTAGGATTGACGAGTAGCAGAACAAAAGCCGATAGAAAAATTGAATTAAGGATTTTCGATTTTCTGTCGAAACATAACGCAGCAGCCACCACCGAACACATAAATGCAGCACGCATAACAGACGGCGACAATCCGGTCAAAGTGGCATAAGCCCAAAGGCAAATAATTATAAGTAAGGATTTTACAATTTTTTTCCATCGTTTATCTTTTAAAAAAAGTCCTAAAATAAACATCAAAAACCCATATACAATTGCGACGTGCAGTCCGCTGACAGAAAGGATATGCACCGCTCCACTTGCGCTGTATTGTTTACTAAGTTCCGGGGCAATTTCATCAGTATAACCAAGTGTGAGGGCAGCCACAATGGCAAATTCATCACCGCTCAAGCCCAAATTTCTGTAAATTCCAAGTAAAAATTTTTGACAGCGGTCGGCAATGCGGAAAATTGAAAAATTTGTATTTTTACCAATATATTTCCAATAATTAGCAGGAATATAAGCGGTTGCAGATATTCCTTGACGGCGCAAATACATGCCAAAATCGAACGCATCGGGATTTAATGCCTTCTGCGGCGGCTGCAATTCTGCCTCAAGTAATAGAATATCTCCATAAAGCAACATAGCAGCAGAATCGTTTTTTTGAATATAAAACAATACATTTCCTTTTGTTTTTTCAAATGCCGTATCATTTTGAAAGCCAATGATTTTTGCATGCACCATATAAGAATTTCTCTTTTCAACAGGTGCACTTGTCAATTCCACTGCATAAAAATTTTTCCCACTATGAAAATTAAAATCGCTCTCTATATTTTTTTTAAATGAAAGGAAATAACCGGAAACAAGCAGCAGAAGTGAAATCACGACACCAAAAATCCACCGAAAAGCAAATTGATTTTTAGATTTTTTTATAAAAAAAGATAGAAAAATACAAACAATTGCGATACTAAAAATGGTAACTAATATTGCAACAGGCACTTTCGGTATTGCTGTAAAAGCCACAATACCCGCAACCAAAGGCAACAACAGACGTAGAAACGGAGTTTTGTTTAATAATTTTTGCATTGAAAAAAACTACAAAAAACTTATTTACAAAATTACGAAAAAAATTTTGCAGGATAAAAATAAATATTTATTTTTGCACAAAATTATAACATACTTTTGTGCCTGATAATGTACTTAAAAAGCACATTATCAGATGTATAAAGTTAGACGTTTTAGTTTAAAATCTTTCTCATCTAAAATCTTGGCAGATTTATATCGTGAAAGTTTAAGTTAAAATGTTTGCGCTAAGGCGTGAACTTTTGCCTATTCTGTACGATAGAGGTTACGCCAAGATACCAAGATGAGCGGGATATGACAAAAAAGTATCGCGCTTTTTTATTGTGTAAAATTGTTGAAAGTTCTATAACAAAGTCAAAAATATTATTAATTTATAAATTTTAAAAGTAGGAGATTTAAAAATGAGAAAAAGTTATTTATTTTTTATTCAGACATTCTTTGTCTTAGGTGCGTTACTTTCTCAAAGTACGTCATTGAAAGCACAATTTTATGTGTCGGTAGGGCGTAGTGGTGAAAGAGAAATGTATATGCAGGGATATGATGCATTCAAAAGCAAAAATACGATTTGTGTGGATGTTGGTGCCAGTTATATTGAATTGGCGGGTGACCCTTACAGTTTTGTGGGATATGGATTTACCGGTGGTTTGGGAATAAAAAGTTTTGAATTGAGTACTTTGTCTGAAGCAATGCAAGGAGCAACGCGAAAAATGAATTGGGAACTAAGCGTAGGACCTGCTGCGTGGGTTGGTAGCCCAGTGGCTGATATTGGTTTATTATTGTCTGCTCAACCATGTTATACTATTGCAAAATTATTAAGTGCAGAAGACGATGTAATTGTTGGAAGTTTGGGTATAAAATTAACAGCCGAAATAAAAATTAAATTTTTTTCTTTTGGTGTATGTTATAATCCTGCTGATGTAAAATTATATAAAAATAATACAAATACAAACTACTTTGGTGCATATAATGGAAAAATAATTTACGCAAGACCCGCATTAGAATTTAGAGTAGGAGTTATTATTTGGTCAGGAGAATAAATAATTTGGCAATGTGCCCAAGTTGGGTAAAAATGCCCGTCTTTAAATATTTGTTTATTGGATTTTTGTTGTTTATAAAAAACATTTTTATCTATTTTTGTTGTTTGTAAAAAACATTTTTCTTGTATTTTGTTGTTTGTAAAGAAAATTTTTATACCTTTGCAGTCGAAAAAATACATATAAAAATGGAAGAACTTTTTGACTTTTTTTACAGAGAATTGCGTAAAACAGACCTCTCTTTTCAGCGGTATTTAATTGATGATATTGATTGGGAAGGGCGGCTTTCGGCAATCACAGGTGCAAGAGGAACAGGTAAAAGCACTATGATTTTACAACATATCAAAAAAACTTTTGGCAATTCGCCGAAAGAAGCATTATATGTAAGTGCTGATAATATATGGTTTTCGGGCAATCGGCTGTTTGATTTAGCAAATGATTTTGACAAACAGGACGGTAAATACCTGTTTATAGACGAAGTTCATAAATACGAAAACTGGTCGCAGGAAATTAAAAATATTTACGACAGTTTTAGTAACTTAAAAGTAGTTATTACCGGCTCGTCAATGCTGCAAATCTACAAAGGTAATGCCGATTTGAGCAGACGGGCAGTGCATTATGTCCTGCGAGGGTTGTCATTTAGGGAGTTTCTAAAATATGAACAAAATCTTGATTTTGACAGATTTACACTCGAAGATATTTTGCAAAATCATATTGAAATAGCAAGCGGTTTTAATGAAAAAATAAGACCTTTACCGCTGTTTAACATATATTTAAAACAGGGTTATTATCCTTATTATAAATCGGACAAAAGATTTTATTTATCAAAATTGGCAAACACAGTAGATTTGATTTTAGAAATGGACTTACCTTCTGTGGAAAAAATAGAAATGTATTCGATTAGGAAAATTAAAAAATTGCTTTGGATTATTTCACAATCAGTACCTTTTACGCCAAAAATTACCAACCTCGCAAAAGATTTAGAAGTAAGCAGAAACAGTTTGCTCAATTATCTTACTATTTTGGAACGCGGCGGACTTGTAAATTTGTTGCAAAGCAGCACAAAAGGATTAAATTCGTTAGCGAAACCTGAAAAAATATATTTGAACAACACCAATCAAATTTATGCTTTTGATGCAAATATGCCGGATGTTGGCAACTTGCGGGAAACATTCTTTTTCAATCAGTTGCAGGCAGTTAGCAAGGTAACTTCTGCAAATAAAGCAGATTTTACCGTTGATGACAAATATATTTTTGAAGTCGGGGGGAAAAATAAAGGATACGAGCAAATTGCAGGGTCGAAAAATGCTTATTTGGCATTGGACAAGTTGGAATATGGTTTTGGTAATAAAATTCCGCTTTGGCTGTTTGGAATGTTATATTGATTGTAGTTGTAAATAATAAAAATGATACTGAAAATGTATTTGGGGATTTCAATCAACAAATGCAAATTAAAGTAGAAAAACTATTTATTATTGGCATATGCCAATGATAAATAGTTGGGAAAAATTCTTACTTTTACGTTGTATTATGAAAAAGGAACATATTACGACATAATAACTATGACATGATAATAATTAATAATTAGCAAGTTTTTAATGCTGATATTTTTACTATTTTTGTAAAAATATTTTTTATAAAATAATAATATTATGGAAATTACTCAATTTTCCGATTATAAGCAATTTATACCAATTTGGTTTGCCGAAGATATAGGCGATGGCGACCACACAACTTTGTCGTCGATTCCTGACGATGCAGTTGGAAAGTCGCAACTTATTATCAAGGATAATGGAATTTTAGCAGGCGTTGAAGTGGCGCACGATATTTTTAATTATTTTGATTCGTTGCTGCAAATGACTGTGTACAAAAAAGATGGTGATGAAGTTAAATATGGTGATGTGGCTTTTGTTGTTGAAGGAAAAATCCGCTCGTTGCTGCAAACAGAGCGGCTAATGCTCAATATTATGCAACGAATGAGCGGTATTGCTACCTGTACTCATGAGTATGTAAAACGGCTTGACGGTACCAAAACCAAAGTACTTGATACACGCAAAACCACGCCCGGACTGCGTTTACTCGAAAAGGAAGCGGTACGTATCGGCGGCGGAACAAATCACAGAATCGGACTTTTTGATATGATTTTGCTCAAAGACAATCATGTTGATTTTGCAGGCGGAATTGCAAATGCAATTGAAAGTGCGCATAAATATTTAAAAGAAAACGGCAAAAATCTAAAAATAGAAATTGAAGTCCGCAATATTGATGAACTGCGAGAGGTGCTTGATTGCGGTGGGGTTGATAGAATTATGTTCGATAATTTTTCGCCCGAACTTACTCAGCAGGCGGTAAAAATAGTTGGAGGGCGTTATCAAACCGAATCTTCGGGTGGAATTACCCTTGATACTATCAGAGAGTATGCCAAATGTGGTGTTGATTTTGTTTCAGTGGGTGCATTAACCCATTCGGTAAAAAGTTTGGATATGAGTTTTAAAGCGGTATAAAAACCTCTTTAATAATTTTTATATGCGAACTCTTTTTGTTGCTTCTTTCAAAAAATAATCCAAAGCCGCTGTCATAGACGGGAATTCCTTTGATGGTGCCTCCAAGTCCAACCTCAAGCCGGCATTCCTTACCGCTTGTGCAGTTGTTGCGCCGAAACAGCCGATTTGTATGTCGCCCTGCTCAAATTTCGGAAAATTTTTCTTCAAAGAAGCAATTCCTGCCGGGCTGAAAAACAGCAACATGTCATAATCTAATTTTTCCCTCTTGTTAAAATCATTGCTAACAGTACGGTACATCGTCGCTTTGCCATAATCTACTTTTGCCATTTCTAATGTACTTGTAAGTTCTTCATTTTGAACATCGGAAGTAATTGCAAGGAATTTTTCTTCTGGATGTTTTTTCAAAACAGTAATCAAATCAGGAAGTTTCCCTGTTGGTGAAAAGAAAACTTTACGTTTTCTATACGTTGTATAATGCTGTAAATATCTGGCAACTGCTTCCGAAACGCAGAAAAATTTTACCGTTTCGGACAGTTTTATTCTGTTCTCCTCTACAATTCGGAAAAAATGATCTACTCCGTGCCGTGCATTAAAGATTATTGCAGTGTAGTTTGCAACGTCAATTTTTTGCAGACGAAAATCTTTGCCGGAAATTGGTTCAACTTTAATAAATGGGTGGAAATCAATTCTTACGCCATATTTTTCGCTTATATCAAAATAAGGTGATTTTTCTGTTGTTGGTTTTGGTTGCGAGACCAGTATTTTTTTTATTTTTACAGACATATATTTTTACTCTAATTCGCTGTTATACAATGATTTGATATGCTCGAAACAATACAAATAAGGGCAAAATTTCAAGTGTGCAAAGATACAACAAAATATAGAAAATATCTATCAATTTGGAAAAAAATAATCTGAAAATTTTAAAAACTATAATCAAAATACTGATTATCAAGATTGTGGCAGTTGTAATATCTATATAAAAATTTAATTGAGTAATGGCATAAATTCTCAATATCAACAATGGGAAAATGAATAATCCGCTCACAGACAAAATGTTAAGATAATTTAAGATTGTTACACGTACTCCAGCTTTATCGAAAAAGACATACGCTAAAAAGCTGTTTAATAATATTTTAATTAAAAAAAACGAGGCAGTTATCCCAAAAATCCAGCCAAGTTTTATGCACGAAAAATCATTTTTGGCAAAAGGATATAGATGATAAATGTAGAAACCTAATGATATTACAAAAAAAATGTTCATTAGCACAAGAACTACAGGGTCTAATGTATAAAAACTGCGTGATGTGAGATAAGGTTGTTGTTTTTTGAAAATCAGTGAAAATGAATCTTTTAAGAATGATTTTGATCTATAAAAAACAACAATCGGGAAAAACATCATCAACAAAAAACCAATAAAAATCCAGGGTGAAGTGTATATGGAATTATTTGGCAGTATGCCCTCAAATCCTGTTTCCATCTTCGATTGAACAATTGAAACCTGCAATGTATCCCACTGATATTGAGATATTTGCTGCAAATTGTTGGTGCCATGTTCTGCCTGCAATTTTACATTCGACTTTATTTGTGTACTATCTATCTTATAATCAGGAGTTTGTACTGTAGCATTAATTATCGCCGTGAAAGAATCGTTGATTGAGTCGGCTGGTACTTGATTTATTGTTTGATTTTCAAACATTTATATTGTTTTTTTAGAAAAAATTCAGAGTGCAAAGTTATATTTTTTATTTTAAATTTTATTATAAAAACAAAAATGACTGCCGTTTGTCGGCAGCCATTTTTGTTTCCAATTCTTAAATTATACTAAATATTTGTAAACGGAATTAATATTCCATTTCTTCATCTTTTAACTCCGCAATGTCGGTTTGTTTCTTTTCCAAAACACGCCAAGCCCAAACTATGTAGGCAAGTACAAACGGAACAAGGAAAGAAACGTAAAACATTGTTTTTAAAGTCGTTTCACTCGACGAGGCATTTTGCAGTGTAAGTGAACTTTTCAAGTCAGTTGCAGGGTAGAATGCCGTATTGTTCCATCCGGCGATAAGCAGCAAACTACACACCGTAACAACCGTTCCCACACCGGCATACCAAATTCCTTTGCGATTTCCTTTACAAAAAAGCGTAATTCCAATACCATAAAGCACTGCCACAACGCCCAAAAGGAAGAAAATCAATACTATCGGCATTTCCCAAAGGTTAAGGAAATATTTGAATGGCTTCATAAATATTTCTTTGGTATCGGGATTTACCGCAAAGCCGCTGCTCAAAAATGTCCATATAACAAATGCGAGGAAAAATACCACAAAAATAATGGCGTTAATCCACAATTGTTTGCGCGCACGTTCCAAAATCGTGTCGTGGTTGATACGATTAATGAAATAGAGCAGCGCCAGGGTACGAGCAAGGAAAAATACTGCCAGCCCCAGACAAAGATTATGCACACTAAAAGCCGCTTCAATGCCGTGCCAAGCCGAATTCCAAGTGCTAACGGTTGGCGCACTTAAATCGAACAGGTTAGATTTTTGTACCGTAAAATCAGACCCGGTGTAAAAAGTAGCAACCGCAGTGCCGATTAAAACCGTTGCCAAAAGCCCGTTAACAAACAGGAAAATTTGATATGTTTTTGCGCCGAAAACGTTACCCGGCTTGTCCATATACTCGTATGAAACGGCTTGCAGTACAAAACATAGCAACAGCAGTATCCACACATATATTGCACCGCTAAAACTCGTTGAGTAGAATAGCGGGAACGAGGCAAAAAAACCGCCTCCAAAAGTTGCGAGCGTCGTGTAGGTAAAACCCCATTTGCGCCCTAATACATTAACAAGCAATTTGCGCTCATCAGAGTTTTTCGACAGTTGAAAAATCAACGACTGCCCACCCTGCACAAAAAGCAAGAACACTAATATTCCACCCAAAAGCGAAACAATAAACCACCAGTAATTCTGTAAAAAAGTATGTGACATAATATTCTTCTATTTTTAAAATTAAAATACTAAATAAAATATTATTAAAAACTAATAAGTTTTCAATTTTCTTGTGGTCCTTTCCTGATTTGCTTTAACATAATTGTCAGTTCGGCAATCAAAAGTGCGGTGAAAAGCACAAGGAAAACAAAAAATGTCGTTACTACCGAGCCGGTAGCAAGTTTTGAAACTGCGGCATTGAGCGGCAAAACTTCATGTATTGCCCACGGGAAACGCCCTACTTCGGTAACTACCCAGCCCATTTGACTGCAAACAAAAGCAAGCGGAAGACATATCAATGCGATAATTTGCATCCATTTTGCCTTTTTTAACCTGTCTTTCATTATAAGCGCAACAATGAAAAGCGCCGCAAAAAGCATTCCCAAAATTACCATAATATGAAATGCATAGAATACCAGCGGCACATTTGGAATCATATCTTTCTCCTGCTCGATATGAGAATAACCGAAGTATTGAGTATTTCCAGCCTGCACCTGTTCATTCCACAACGCTTGAGCAGCGATTGTGTCTTTTTGATTATACAAAATGTTAATCTTTTGCAAAGCCTCGTTTGCAGCCAATCCTCGCTCCCTTTTTTCTGCAAAAGAAAGAGCATCAGTACCGTCCAGCAACTGTTTGTGTCCACCTTTGATAACATCGTTGATACCCGGAATAAAAGTATTGCTGTCGTAAGTAGCAATCCACGAAAGGAAACCCGGTATAGGAACGTCAATTTTGAAAATAAACGGATCCTCGGTATTGTCATACTTTTTCGATGGATTAAGAATACCGAAACCCACAAGTTTTGCATTAGTTTTACCATCGTACAGTCCTTCCATTGCAGCAAGTTTCATCGGTTGCTTTGCAGCAACTTCACGCGCCGATGTGTGTCCTGTCAGGATAGTGAGAACAATTGCCACTAATCCTACTATTGAGCCGATTTTAATGCTTTTGAGAGCAAATTCTACATTGCGCTTTTTGAGCAAAAACCAACTGCTGATTCCCAGAACAAACACCGCACCAAGTACCCACGAAGATACTACCGTGTGGAAAAATTTGTTTACTGCCACAGGCGACAATACGTCCCAGAAATTTGTCATTTCCATACGTTGTGTTTCGGCAACTAAATGTGCTCCGGCTGGAAACTGCATCCACGCATTTGCAGTGAGAATCCAGAAAGCCGAAATGGTAGCGCCAATTACCGTAAGCCACGTAGCAGCAAGGTGACCCCCTCTACTAAGTTTTTTCCAGCCAAAAAACATCAACGACAAGAAAGTAGCCTCCATGAAGAAAGCCAGAATACCTTCGATTGCCAGCGGCGCACCGAAAATATCGCCTACCAACCAACTGTAATTCGACCAATTGGTTCCAAATTCAAATTCGAGTATCAGCCCTGTAGCCACACCAATGGCAAAGTTGATACCGAAGATGGTCATCCAAAATTTTGTGGCTCGTTTCCATTCTTCTTTGCCTGTCTTAACGTAAATTGTTTCAAAGATACACATAATTAAGCCAAGCCCAAGTGTGAGCGGAACAAAAAGCCAATGATAAGCCGCTGTAAGCGCAAATTGCGCCCGCGACCACTCAACTAATGAAGTATTTAATAATTCCATAAAAATATATTAATTTATATTGTTAATAAATTCATTTCAAAGAGTTAAATAGTTTTCAAATTGCGTTATGCCGTCTTTTCGGTTTCCCTTTTTACACTCAATAACAGTGTATAACTCATCATCATTTTTTTGTTTGTTAAGGAATACAGCAATGTCCACAAGATATTCTTTTTTTGTATCCGAAGGACGACTTTAGTCCTATATTGCGGACGAGTTTGAACAGGTTCTTTTGGGTAGCCGTAATCCTCCACTAATTGCCGAGAAAACACCTGTACTGCCTCCATTTCTTCCGGTGTTGTATTGCCCTGAACTTCTGAAATAAGGTCGGATATTGATATGCTTTCATTTTTTGCCATAATTTTTTTTCAAATTTTCATCGGTTATCATTTTTTACTTCATTCTCAATCATTTGTTCTCGCACATAAGCAGCTTTTTCTTGTTCGGTTTTACCCTTTGAATTCAAAAAATTTGGGAAAAAAAATACTTTGAGAATTGCGAACATAATAAATAGTTTTATTAGCACAATAGCCCAAAGCGTCCATCCTATTGTCATTTGCCTGAATCCATCTTTATAAAAAATAATTATTCTATTGAAGATATTTTGTGCTTTCATACGATTTAATACATTTAAGATATTATTTGTTTTTATTGTTTTTATAAAATTCAGAACTCACTTTGACACAATGATTTTCATTAAATCATGTGCAAAGATACAAATCTTTTTTGAATAAAAAAATATTTGCAATAAAAAAGTAACCATCAATAATAATAAGTATCATTTTACAAGTTTTGTGATATTGCGCAAAGAAATAAAAAAAGAACCCCGTTAGTAACAAATTATTAACGAGGTTTCCTTTTTATAAATTATTATTTAATTTTCAAAAAACTTATTGAAATCTGCCAAAGAGATTTTTTTATTTTCAATATTTATGTGTGTACGTACCGCAGCAACTACTTTATCTTCAATAATACGGTTAGCAATTTGCTGCACATAATCAACTTTTTTTAACATATCATTTACATATTTGTCAATAACTTCATTTCCAATATTATAAATACCATATTGAATAAATTGGGCACGCCCAATTTTACGCGCTTCCTCCTCAATTTCTTCATCGGTAATTTCTATCTTATTATCCTCAACAATTTGATTTTGAATCAATTGCCACGTTATACTCTTGAGTAATTTCGGATATTCAATGCCAATTTCCTCGTCGGTTAGCATTTCTTTTTGTGTTTTTAACCAGCGTTTTAGAAATTCTTCGGGGAAAGTAAGATTTTCATTTTTTTTCATCAAAAAATCTTTAATATCTATATTAAGTTTATAATCAGTATCTTGCATATAGCCGATTTTAATGTTTTCGCGAATTTTATCACGAAATTCTTCTTCTGATTTAATAGCACTATCGCCAAATGCCTTATCAAAAAGTTCCTGATTAATTTCTGCGTCTGTAAAAGCGATTATTTCTTTTATAAGAAATTGAAAATCAGCAGTAATATTTTTAGCCTCATCTTTTGAAATATTTAAAAGATATGAGATTTCCTGCTCGTTGCCGATTGTCTTCTGAGGATTGAAAACTACCGATTCACCAATCTTTTTCCCATCAAAAAGTTTCTGCGCCATAGCATCATTTTTCAGTGTATATTTTGAAGAGATTGTAGCATTTTCAACAACTATTCCATTGTTTTCCACCATTTTACCATCAGCATCAAGTTCATGCAAATCACCTTTTAGTATAGCGCCGTCAATGTAAGAGTCAACTGTCTCACTTTTCCCAAAACGTGATGTATAGGATTTAACTCCGTTGTCGATAGTTTTTTCGTCAATTTCAATTTCATAATACAGCACTTCGTCTTTTTTTGAAAACTCTATTTTTATATCAGGGGCAATACCCATATCAAATGAAAATTCAAAATTATCTTGCGTTTCAAAATTATTTTCTTCCTGCTTTTCAGATGGGAGCAAATCGCCTAGCATTTTGATTTTATTTTCTTTAATATAATTAGTTATTGCCTTGTTGAGCAACTCGTTAATCTGTTCTGCCATAATTGATTTGCCGTACATCTTCTTCAGCAGCCCCACAGGTACCATGCCAGGACGAAACCCTGGAATTTGTGCTTTTTTCCGATAATCGCGCAGTTGCTTTTCAACCATCTCGTCATAATCATTTTTTTCAATATTTATCTTTAAAACTGCGTTATTTGCATCAACATCTTTTCTTGTAATATTCATTTTTTGGAAAATATTTAATTCTAAAAATTTAAGATGCAAAAGTACAAAAATTTTTCTACATAAAAAAAGCGAATAGAAAAAATCCTGTTCGCTTTTATCTGAACATCTGCCAATTAACTGTCAGCGTAGTACTTGCGATTTGTTTTCAGCAGCAGGCAGCGTAGGTCTTGGAATTTGATTACCCTTAATAGTCAAAACCACATTTTTACCAGTGTTACTTACAACCGTAAGCGTTTTGTTGAACACCATTGCCTTGCCTGTTGGCGTTGAAGGGTCATATTTTGCAATAATTACGCCTTTTTCACCTGGAGCAATCGGAGTTTGCGTCCAATCTGGTTTAGTGCAACCACACGAGGGATTAACTTTGCTGATGACAACAGGTTCGGTTCCTGTGTTCGTAAATTCAAATACATACGATACCCGTCCGTCCGTTACATACACATCGCCAAAATCGTGTGTAGTGTTCGTAAAAGTGATTGCAGGTTGCGCCGCAGCCACAAGTGCAATTACCATAAATGTAAATAAAATACTAATTTTTTTCATTTTATGTAAAATTTTATGTTTATTTTAAAAAAAATTTAATTATCATTTTCGTCAACATTTTCAACATTTTCTATGTTATCAACTATTTCAACTTTGTTTTTTTTCTTTTGGCCTAAAATCATGTTCACCGCAATTCCGATAATTATTAAACCAATACCTCCGAGAATAAAATCCCACATTCCGAAATGACGTTTGAGTTGATTCGAGAAATGTCCGATTTTACTTGTAACGGATGGTTCTACCGTGCCTGTGATGTATAAAAGGCGAACCTGTCCAACCGCATTGCTTTTTACAGTAACAGATTTTGTAAAAACTCCGCCTCTTTTTGCCGGGTTATAAGTAACTTCTAAAACTCCGCTTTGACCGGATTCGATAGGAGTTTTTGTCCATTCAGGTACAGTACAACCACACGATGCCTTTGCATCCAACACAACGAGCGGCGACTTGCCATCGTTTTTAAATTCAAAGACATGAGTAACTTTGCCGTCTGCTTCCTTTATTGTGCCGAAATCAAAAATAGTATCGGCAAATACAATCACTGCCGAGTCATTAGTGTTTTTTGTATTTGTCTGACTGTGAGCATTTAATGTTATTATAACAAAGCCAATTGCATAAAATATTTTTTTCATATTGCAATATTTTTTTAATACAAAATTACGAATTATTTTGACTGATTGTTCTTTTTAAAGTTTAATTTTAAATATATTAAAAAAATAATAGATGTAAAATTTTAGCATGAAAAAACAGACCCCGTAAAAATAAACGAAATCTGTAAAAAAATCTTTTAAAATAATATTTTATAGTAGGTAAACAAAATTAATTATTTACAATTTAGGACATCATAATGGAAACGTATGATTTGTTGTTGCGGCGTTTACGAAACTCCACAAGCCCATCAGCAAGTGCATAAAGGGTATGGTCCTTACCGATGCCCATATTTACTCCCGGGCGATGCACTGTCCCGCGCTGACGCACAATAATATTTCCTGCTTTTGCAAACTGACCGCCAAAAATTTTTACACCGAGTCGTTTGCTTTCCGATTCACGTCCGTTTTTCGAACTTCCTACCCCTTTTTTATGTGCCATAATCTATTAATTTTTAACGGTTTAAAATATAATTTCCTTTATTTGCAGCTCGGTAAAATCTTGCCGATGACCATTGCGTTTCCGATAGCCTTTGCGGCGTTTTTTATGAAAAACAATTACCTTTTTACCCCTTGGATGCGATAGAACTTCTGCTACAACTTTTGCACCTTCTAAGACAGGCGCACCCACAATAACTACTTCGTTGTTATCAACAAGTAGTACTTTGTCAAATTCTACTTCAGAGCCACACTCTGCTTCATTCATTCTATGGACACACAACTTTTTGCCTGCTTCTACCTTAAATTGCTGTCCCAAAATTTCTACAATTGCGTACATTTTTTTATTACAAATCGTTTTAATATTACATCAGGAGGGCGAGTTACTCCATTAGTATTACTGCTTAAAGCCCTTTCTGAAAACGGACTGCAAAAATACTGCTTTTTTTTAATTTCACAAAATTTTTATTAAATTTATTTTTAAATATGATAAAAATCAAATCAAAACACTTTTATTCGCCTCCTTCTTTTTGTGCCTCTTTCTTTTTATCTTTTGAATTGTCGACTTTTACTCCGCTTTTTATTGCTGCAAAAATTTTGCTTTCAAGTTCTGATGCAAGTTCTACATTGTCTTTAAGTATATTTTTCACGCTGTCGCGTCCCTGTCCAAGTTTTGTATCGCCATAACTGAACCATGAACCACTCTTTTTGATGATGCCATAATCAACTCCCAAATCAACAATCTCACCTTCCCGAGAAATACCTTCACCGAACATAATATCGAATTCTGCACGGCGAAACGGAGGTGCTACCTTATTCTTCACTACCTTCACACGCGTTTGATTTCCAAGTACTTCTTCACCGTCTTTGATTGCCGTGATTTTGCGAATATCGAGACGGACAGTAGCATAAAATTTCAGTGCGTTGCCGCCTGTGGTGGTTTCAGGGCTGCCGTAGGTTACGCCGATTTTGTCACGCAACTGGTTAATAAAAATGCAGGTAGTTTTACTTTTGCTGATGTTACCGGTCAGTTTGCGCAATGCCTGAGACATCAAACGCGCCTGCAAACCCATTTTTGATTCGCCCATATCACCCTGAATTTCGGCTTTGGGCGTTAATGCTGCAACAGAATCTATTACAATAATATCTACTGCAGATGAGCGTATCAACTGATCAGCTATCTCAAGCGCCTGCTCGCCGTTGTCGGGCTGTGAAATTAGTAGTTCATCGGTATTTACACCAAGTTTCTCTGCATAAAATCGATCGAAAGCATGTTCGGCATCAATCATGGCAGCAATTCCGCCTGCTTTTTGCGCCTGTGTAATAGCGTGAATGGCAAGCGTCGTTTTACCCGACGACTCTGGTCCATATATCTCAATCACACGTCCGCGAGGATATCCTCCAACGCCCAAGGCGGCATTCAATCCAATGGAACCAGTTGATATTACCTCAATATCTTCAATTTTGCTCGCTCCCATTTTCATTATCGCCCCTTTGCCGTGGTCCTTTTCTATTTTGTCCATCGCTATTTGCAGCGATTTTAGTTTTTCAGCTGTAGGACTTTTTATTCCTTCAATATTTTTTTCTGCCATAATTTTTCTATAAAACGTTAATCAATATATAATTTTTATAAATATTTTTTTTCTAAAAAAAATATTTAAAGTTCGTTGATAATTAATGTTTGCTTTGAAACTAACATAAGAGGAAAAACTTTTACGGCACAAAATTAATGAATTTTTCTTATAAAAACAATTTTTTATAAAAAAAATTCTTATCTTTGCAGCCCGAAAATTCGGGGAAAGATGCCAATGCCCAGATGGCGGAATCGGTAGACGCGCTGGTCTCAAACACCAGTGGATTCACTTCCATCCCGGTTCGACCCCGGGTCTGGGTACAAAGCTGCTAAAAATCTCAAAAACAGGTTGTTAGCGGCTTTTGGTTTTCAATAAATTAATTAATTGTAAATCAGAAAACAAAAAAGTTGCATTTGATACTTGAATATACTGATTCGTTTTTTTATCGATATTTGTTAGGATGGTTTATAAATAAATACGCTAAAAATTTAGGTACAATTTTTGCTGAAATATTATTTTTTAACAGATAAAATTTATTAGAAATATGAAAAAGATAAATATTTTTGTTGAAATGATTGCTTTTCTATTGTTGTCGGCGATTAATTTGTCAGCCCAAACCGACAGTATTTTTCACTCTTTTGAAAATACTCATAATCGAACGAAACTAAAAATTGTTTTATTTAATGAAATTCTTAACGACAGCGTTTATTCGCATGCCGATATTTTGCCTGAATTTAGCGGCGGAAAAATGAAACTTTACGAATTCATTACCGAAAATCTCCATTATCCGACTGAGGCGTTGAAGTCGAACATTCAGGGTACGGTTATTGTTCGATTTATTGTTACCAAAGATGGCAAAATATTTATGCCTACAATTATACGAGGAGTAGCACCACTACTTGATGCGGAAGCATTGCACGTTGTAAACAAGTTGCCGGATTTCATAAAACCCGGTTATAAGGATGGCGAGCCGATAAATGTTTTTTATACTATTCCTGTCAGATTTAAAATTCACGGAAGTTACGAAGTATATTGAAAAATTCAATTAAGATTTTTGCCGTAATTTGTAAAAATCATAATATTTCATCATTGAATCAAAAAGGATTTCGCCTATTTTATCAGCGCCGCGTGAGGTAAAATGAATATAATCTGGTGCAGCAAGTGCAGGTTTATCCCTAACCCAGTCAATCATTGAACCGCTGCCACCCATAACTTTGAAAATATTCCAAAATGCTGCATTATTCTGATTTGCAGTGCGTTCCATACTTTCAACGAGTTCAGGTAATAACGGATACGTTTGTAGTTTGCCTTTGACTTTTTTTGACATATCGGCTGGCCCAATCAAAACAATTTTTGCCTGCGGTGCAAGTTGGTGCAAAAATTGAATTTGCCCTGCCATATTTTCCATATATGTGTCAATGGTTTTTTGTGAATTTATTTGAGGCATCATATTTCCACCAAATTGCAGAAATATTAATTTGACATTCAGCGCGTTGTACATAAAAGCAATCGATGTTCTATCTATTTGTGAAAAAAAAGTTCCGGAACTTCCGCGTAGAGGAATATTATCAACAAACACTCCACAATGGCTTTCCAGTGCAATGCCAAGCACTTCTGTACTACCTGAAAAATTTAATGAAGTACGTTTTGTACTATCGATTGTCCACGTAAGAATTGAGAATTTATTATCCATGTTTTCAACTTTTTGCTTTTGCTGCAAAGTACCTGCCAAAAGTGTTGTTTGAAATGATTTTGAATGCTGTCCGAGAAAGACCCTCACTTGTGACCAATGTTTTGTTCTGCTAAAAGTGCGCCCATAATTACATGCTCCAAAAGAAATTGTGCCAGACCCATTTACTTGTGCCACCTGTCCAAGTGCGCCATAGCGATTATGTGAAGCGCGATTACGATGCTGACCTGAAATTACATAACGATTAATATTGTCGGTTGATGACTGATTGACAGCCGATGACGGAATTATTTGAACGGCTGGCATTAATCCTGCGCCAAAGCCACCGAAACGCTCCTGAAGCCGTTGCCGTAAAATTCCGGAAATACGATCCATTTCAATTTGTGAATCTCCATAGTGCATAATATGCACAGCAGTATTTTCCGAACAACATTTTTCTATTTGCTCAAAAAAATCGTCGAAAAAATCAGTTTTATTATCAGGCAACACAAAAGCGGCAGGATGCGTATTGAAAAAATTTTTAAAAAAAATCACAGAATCACTTCTTGCTTTATTTTGTTTTTCAGACATCAACAATTCTCTTTCCAAAATTTGCATTTTTTCCGCAGCAGAACTGTTTTTATCACGTACCATTACATCTTCAAATGTTGGGAAAAAAAAACTATGTCCAAAAAATTTTATCCCTTCTTTCGGGAAAAAAACGCACAACATAGCTAAACAAGTGAATGCTGCTAAAATGAAGATAAATATTTTTGATGATTTCAAAAGTTCTAAATTTTACTGAATAGTTATCAAATGTTTTAAATTTTTTTTGCAAAGTTAATTATTTTCAGAACAAATATATGTTATCATTAAAATTTTCCAAGAAATAAACTTAAAGAAGAATTATTTATAGATATTTATAGATATTGAAACAAATGACAATCGTCAAGTTCCAGTGTCCGACGACAATCCGATTTGTCCCACAGAACAATGTACTGCAGAATAAACACTTTTTTTCAAAACCAAATTTTTTCAGTACTTTTGCATAAAACTCATAATGCACAAGTTAAATTTTTTTATCATTAAACATTAATCAATAATTGATTTCCGATACAAAATATGATATAATTATAGCGGGCAGCGGTCTCGGTGGACTTATTTGCGGTTATATTCTGGCGAAAAACGGCTACAAAGTTGCGATTTTTGAAAAGAATGCACAAATTGGCGGCTGTTTACAAACTTTTACCCGCAAAGGCGTGAAGTTCGACACGGGAATGCACTACATCGGCTCAATGGATGAGGGGCAAATCCTGCATAAATTTTTTAAACATTTTAATATCCTTGATGATATTAAGTTATCGCCTTTAAATAAAAATGGCTTTGAAGTTATCTCAATCGGTGGCAAAATTTACAAATACGCTATTGGAACAGAAAATTTTATTGACGTTTTAGCGCAAAAATTTCCGCAAAATCGCACCGATATTCGCCATTATGTTGAAAAAATGAAATCGGTTGCCGATGCTTCACCTCTGTATAATTTACAAAAAATAAATTCCGACATTTATGTTGATACAGAATATTTTACAACATCGGTAAATGATTTTATTGCCTGTTGCACCACAAACGAGGAACTACGCAATGCTTTGGCTGGAAATTTGCCTTTATATGCTGGTGTAAAAGACAAAACGCCAATTTATGTGCAGTCGTTAATGAATAATTTTTATTTGCAGTCGGCATACAGAATTGTAGGCGGAAGCGATACTATTGCTTTTTCGTTAGCAAAATCAATTAAAAAATTCGGAGGCACAATTTTCAAAAATTCCGAAATAGAAGAATTTGTATGCGACAACAAGCGTATGACAAAAATTCGTTTGAAAAATGGACGTGAGTTTGAAAGTAAATATTTTATATCAAATATTCATCCACAAATTACTATTTCAAAAGTTCATTCGCCACTTTTGCGAAAGGTTTATCGCGATAGGATTGCAAGTATTGAAAACACTATTTCCAATTTTACTGTTTTTCTGATTTTTAAGAAAAATACGGTTAAATATCTTGATTATAATTTTTATTTTTATGAAAATGAAAACGTTTGGGAATGTGAAAATTACAAAATAGAAGATTTTTCAAAAAGTTATTTATATATGCATCAAGCCACTGAAAATCAGAATTTTGCCGAAAGTGCGCAAATTATTGCTTATATGCGATACGATGAGGTAAAACGCTGGGAAAATACAACTGTCGGCAAACGCGGACAGGATTATGAGGATTTTAAACGCCGCCGAGCCGAACTATTGATTAACAAACTAAACGAACAATTTCCAAACATAAAAGATTGTATTGCAGATTATTACACATCTTCGCCACTTACTTACCGCGATTATACCGCAACGGTAAACGGCTCAATGTACGGAATTTTGAAAGATAAAAATAATCCTATGCAAACGCGTATTTCGCAGCGCACAAAAATTCCGAATTTCTTTTTTACAGGACAAAATATCAATTCACACGGGATTCTCGGAGTCACAATCGGCGCAATAATCACCGCTGCCGAAATCGTTGGAAAAGAAAATATTATTAACGAGATTATTGATTAAA
>Ga0123357_10002495_pt1 | contig 20569 bp, 8 predicted proteins | sample TergutEmb28metaG_FD_89873 | JGI IMG/M metagenome (GOLD analysis project Ga0123357, IMG submission 89873) | Embiratermes neotenicus P4 segment gut microbial communities from Petit-Saut dam, French Guiana - Emb289 P4 | ecosystem: Host-associated > Arthropoda: Insects > Digestive system > Gut ... | reverse complement strand
GTAAAGTCAAAAATAAATAGGGCAAATAAAAAACCCAATTGCAATTGCCATACAACGGTGGCAGGCGGGGGGAAAAACCGGCCCCGGAACATGCTTTTGGATTATTTTTTTCTCTTGGGGCAAAAGCCCCCCCCCCCCCCCCCCAGTGGGCCAGGACCTCCTCATTTACGAGGTTCGTAGATCACACACAACGACGCACCACAGTCGGTAGGACTACTCTGGAAGAGTGATCAGCTCGTCGCAGAGAACTCTACCTGACAACACACAACACTCACAACAGACAGACATCCATTCTCCCGGTGGGATTCGAACCCACGATCTCAGCAGGCGAGCGACCGCAGACCTACGCCTTGGACCGCGCGGCCACTGGGACCGGCATGTAATTATTTACACAAAGTTATGAATCAGAAATACTAATACAGTCACCTTTTTTCAGATCCCAGGTTTACGTTTTCTTCAGTGTTACAGACTTTTCAATAGATAATACCATGTACCACTTTTAGCAATTCGTACTTTGCACCTGTGAAGCATTATTGCCAACTTACGAAAGTCCCAATTAAAATTATGCATTTTATCGAACTGTCGCTTGTGTGTAGCTTTCTGACTATTACACTGCTTAAAGCAGGCGTACGAATTTCCAGCTTTAATACCCCGTTAAACATGTCCCTTTATCGACAACGCACACAATCACATAGCTGTATGTTTCAGCACTAAGTTACATAGCCATCAAGTTAATTATCTTTAATGTATCCTGGCAAAGTGTAAATATGAGGAATTTATGTAATTAATCTCATTGTAATGTAACTTGACATCTAAATATATATATATATATATAATTGAGTATCGTGAATGAATATAACGCATGTGCGATAAATAGGACAGGTATAACACTTTATATCTGCTATCAATAACTGAAATTAGGTTAAACACTTTATTATCCAACTAATGCACAATATATAATATGTAGATACAATTAAAATGATAAAATATTTAAAAGTGCTCCAACATGTTTCTGATCACAGAGGATCCACCATCAGGGAGCCTTGTACAGTGCTTGGCTAAAATTACAAGAATGATTCTATTGTGTCTGTTGACATGGACAGGGTCGGTGTTATGGCAGCATGTTGTGACTGTAATTGGATAAAACAAAGGCTGTCTGTTTTAGGGACAAATTGACAACCAAAACAACGTGAAATGGAAAAACAAATGTAATAAAGTATAATTACAGAACTTACCCCGTTGTACATGTGTGCATTTCACTGTATATGAAGGCACTGCCTTACGGAATGCTAGGTAGGTCATTCCGTAAGGCAGTGCCTTCATATACAGTGAACTACACACACGCAATACGGTTCAGAATGTGCTGCCATAACACCGACCTTGTCCATGTCAACGGACGCGATAGAATCATTCTTGTAATTTTTAGCCAAGCACTGTACAAGGCTCCCTGATGATGGATCCTCTGTGATCCGAAACATGTTGGAGCACTTTTAAATATTTTATCATTTTAATTGTATCTACATATTATATATTGTGCATTAGTTGGATAATAAAGTGTTTAATTATCACTGATGCACGGTGTAAACACGAAAATTGAAATTAGGTATAAATCCTCAGAGTGTTTATCGTGTTTTCAAGGATATTCTCTTGGAAATTATTCCAGCGTAAATTTTCTCTATTAAATATTTTTAAAAACCTATTACGGCTTTTCCATACGTGTGAAAACGCAGAAGATTAAAATGGTCGTATCGGATCGTGTAGAGTTTCATTAAAATCAATCCAGCTATTTTGAACAGTATACATACATATATTATTAACATATTTCTTTCAAGAGAATGAAATTGACCTGCCCAGGGTGGCTGAGTCCTTAACACTTGCAATGACGGTCCGGGGAAAACATACTGATAATATCAAATCATAAGTCTCTATCACTGCATAACGTAGTTTTTGCACACACTGGTCGCCATTTTTAGGTATTTTGTTTATAACAAGCCTAAAATAAAATTTATATTCTGCTCGAACCACGCAGACCATTACATAAAACAAATGTATTATCTTACGCACAATACACGACGCAATCTCGCCCCACTGTACAATACACTGATGACTGGTCACGTACATAAGACAGTCGACTTAGATGAACTACAACTCCAAGGTCAGTAACAGTATTATCGCTTGCTTTTTTCCGGACGGGCAACTGGTTAACCAGAACCATGTAACACAGAGATCGACCACTTAAATGGTTAATAAAATTACACCTGTCCAAAATCGAAAACGTATTACTATACGCATTTCCATGCAGGTTGGTGAACTGGTGACGTTCTCGATTTATGTGCGGGAGTACTTCGGTTCGAATGTTGGCAGGAACACTGACTGTACTGACTCTGGTTGTCGTCGGAATTCCCCAGTCACACCAAGTAAATGTAGGGTTGTGCCTGTCTGCGGCCATGGCCGCTTTCTTCCGAATCGTTTCCAGTTAGTCATTTATCAGTCACTACCTTGGGACGGGATACAGCCTGAGGTACTGACAGGGTCCTAGAGCAAACCACGAGAATCCATTAAATGTAAAACTATGAACACAGAGTGTGGTATCTTCTTAATTAGGTGAAACAGACACTGATCAGACACTAAATCATAAGCAAATATAGGCGGAGCTCTATTGCCAGGTAACAGCAGTTATAAATTTGCAGAAAAATTTTATGATAGTCGCGACAGATTACCCAAACGTTAACAACTGAACTGTTAAATCCATCCAGCGTGACAGCCGAATCATTTTAGTCAGTGCAAAAGACAGTACCCAAGAAAAGTTTTTACATTTCGCAAACGTAATATTGATTGACGCAGAAAAGTAGTAAGTGACCGGCTGCTGGATATCCGAAATTGCCCTTTTCGTACAAGACTGGCATTTTGTGATTTTTCGCATCGCAGAATCCACAGTCGGTGGATTCCACGTAGCACAAAACTTCATTAATTAAATGGATTACTGTTAGCAGGGTAGTACAAGTCAAACTGGGATCGGATCCCCAGTACAATGTAATTTCCCCTGCAGGCTGTGAGGCGTCTCTCCCCTCAGTTAGTATAAAAATTGTAATTTTTCTGTTCCAATATAAGTTAGAGCACTTGGCCAAGTTGCTGAAAAATATGTACTGCTTGCAACCGCACAGCGTCTGCAGAGGGACAGTGTCACCGCTCATCTGTTCTACCGTCAGTTTTTGCAGTGCAACTGCACCGTTTATAAACAATTTAGAACCATGTAATTTGTTCCTTTTTGGGTAATTTCCCGGCGTCTGAGTTCTAATTGCCGACGTTTCGGAACTCACTATCGGTTCCATCTTCATAGGCAGGTCAATACTTCATTGACCTGCCTATGAAGATGGAACCGATAATGAGTTCCGAAACGTCGGCAATTAGAATTCAGACGCCGGAGAATTACCCAAAAAGGAACAAATTACATTTAGAACACGGTGAAAGCTCAAAAACAAGAATTTGGAACCAAATTAGAAGGACGTACGGAAGATTAATGCCTATAAATCGCGTTTAAATGAGACGATCTTCAGAGAAGAGTATGGTTAGGCATAGACTGGACTGATCTGGCTCGGGATAGAACGAGAGGCAGGCTGCTGTGAATACGGTAATGAATCTTCGGCGGTAAGCTTCTCGATTAAGTGAGGAACCATCAGCTTCTGAAGAAGGAGATATTTACGGGGTTTGTTGATTAGTTAATTTGTTTTTTGTTATTTTGTGAAGCTAGTCATCATTATAAATAATGAACACCACGAAATGGATTCCTTTTAGAAGAGAAAATATTTTTCGTTCCAGTCAAGAAATTCCCGTCATACACGAAACACAAAAGTCCATTATCACATCCGCAGAAGACCGTCACTGTACCTACCATGAGACAGATAAATCCAGTCCACTTCCTAAGAAAATACTTCTTTGAGATACATTTTAATAGTACCCTTCCATACACGCCCAGTCAACATACATATTACACAATTAACAAATAGCGGTTTCTAAAATGGCATTAATACAGATCTGCGTATTATGGCTTTTACCTCATACGTTCTGGCAAGCGAGAGACATTCGCACACAGAAGGAAAACTTAAAATGTTAAAATATACAACAGCAACATTCTGAATATTCTGGAACTTATTTAGCGTCTAAAAACCTCTTTTTCCGTTTTCAAGATAACCGTAACTGTTTCCTCTTTTCTCAGTAATATGGCACATGTCCTAAAATTACCTGTATATAATAAATTCTGTCTCTTTGTGTTTTCTAACATGCTTTAATACATTATCATGGAAAAGAGTAATAAGAACTGTTACAAAACTGGCAGAAAGTATGGTTTAGAACAAATCTGTCAATTCGGAGTTTTGGTGTCTTAGCACTTTAAAACCCAAACAAACTGGAAGATGAAAATTCTTATATTAGATATTAAGAATTTTTTATTGTCATTAGTTAATCATTTATTTATTATTTGTCTTATTTATTAAGGACTTTGTAATGTAATAAAGGATTCCAAATATTTACTATTTTCTGATGACGTTAAAATTTTTCGTGCCATAAATTCCGTTGACGGTTTATTGTGCTGCTCACTTCATGAAATTAAACAGCAGCAAAACTAGGGCCAATGCTTTCGTTAGGAAATCAAATGTTCTTTATTATACTTGTAAATTATCTGAGTCTTCTACAACCCGTAAGGATACTATTAAATACCTTGATGTTCAACTCGATTCTAAGCTGCATTTGCTTGCGCATATAGACTATACGTGCATTTCTCCCAATTAGTAAAGATGCTGGGCTTTAAGAACTATTATCTTTTCCTTTCCTACTATTCACAGTTTATTAATATTGTCCTAAACTCTAATTAAACTTAACTTGATTGTGCCTCAACTGTATGCAATTCTTAACATCTATTGGCGCCACAAAGCTGTAACGCATTCAGCGGAAGTTCGTATCCCTATGTCAGTATCGCTTCTTCACATATGCTAATGATACGTAAATTTTTTTATTTTCTAAAGGTTCGTATCCTGCACTGCAGAAGACTTTACCTTGGTGCACTATTTTTTATTTCTATTTAGTCAGGTTTAAAATGCTGCCCATCTCCTTTGGACATTACTGGTAATCGTGTTCTTCCTCGTAATTTTAGAAACCCTTCTCTGTTTCTGATACTTGGAGAAATTCTCTGTCTGCTAGATGTGGTTCGGCTGCTAGTGATGTCTGTGAAGATGTTGATAACTTTAGGAAAATTATGTTACTTCTTAAAACAATTTCTGCGATAGATTATAACATTTTTATATCAAATTATCTATGTTATTGTCGGGGCTAGGGCTTTTGTCCTATTACTTTTTATACTGCTTTTCTTGCTTTAGTATTTTGTTTTGTTTAGTGCTTTTGTGTTGTTACGTTTTGTGTCTTTGTGCTGGCTTTATAAAAGGAACTTGCACTGTTATGCCTGCATATTAATAAATTGAATTTAATTATTATCATGAAGGTCAAAGTAGACCTTAGAGCCAGGTCTGGTCCTATAGGAATCCCAACTTACCCTTGCACCTCGTGCGCCCTAATTCTTGGCGTCCCAAGGGAGTCTAAGTATAGCATGTCGAGTTGCACAGTGAGTTCATTCGGGTGCGCTGTTCGTGGGTCAAATTTATGTGCTGTCCACGAAATTTTAGTTGCTGACTTTCCAGGGTGGGGTTTTCTGCGGTGGGTTAAACCGCTCACCCCCTCCATGTAAAAAAAATCTTACTAGTTATTTACATAAGAAATGTCGGAAAGTATACAAAATTTTGTGAATGTAACATGTTCCTTATCTGTGCATTAAAGGAACAGTTCAATCTATGCAACAGACCAACAAATGCACACAGGTAAAATGTGCTTTGTTATATATTAATTACTTACGTATTTCGGTCACCATTTCGACCATCATCAGAACATCTTCACAAGAATAGTGATAGAATAAAACAAACCGCCATACTGTGTAATTAACAACACTAAATGTTATAATGAATATATCGGTTTCTCTCTGTGGTCGTAAAAATGTAAGATTATATAAAGTTAAAAACAGATAAAATTTAGGTTGTTAAAAAAAAATTTAGTTGAGTGGGTTTATGTTTTATGTAGTTGGTATACACCCTGTTGAAGGAGAAAAGATCCGTATCGCATGGTAGGTGGCTTGTGTATGGCATAATAAAGCATAGTTTACTAGCGTGCAATTGTTGGTGTAGTACATCAATTAAAACAATATTTTATGTTGGGAATCTTATGTTTATTGGACCGTGCATCATTGTGATTGTTGAAGAATAGAAGACCAGCTTGATGTCACTTGCTATTTTATTTCACTTCTTATGTGCTCAACATGTTTCGGACATTTATATATCCATCATCAGGAGCTTGCGACTATTCTGTTGAATACACACACACATCGAACCAAGAACAATACGACCAATGTGGTGATTCAACAGAATAGTCGCAAGCTCCTGATGATGGATATATAAATGTCCGAAACATGTTGAGCACATAAGAAGTGAAATAAAATAGCACGTGACATCAAGTTGGTCTTTTATTCTTCAACTATTTTATGTGCTAATGCATTTCATCAGACATTTGTTTTAAATAATGATCGACAAATAGTAACCAGTTTAATGCAGCACAGTCCTTAGATAAGAAATTGCTCGCCCTTTGTTGAACCCGACCTACAGTGTGCTATTCACAAGATCCCACCCATCACCCCTCTTTTGCCTTACATCAATCCAGTCCACGCCATCTCATCCTCTTTCTTTAAAATCCACTTCAACATTATCCCCTTATCTAACGTCTAAGCCCTTCCTATGGACGTCTTTCTTCAAGTATCCCCACCAAAGCTTTGTATCTCTTCTCTGTCTTTTACGTTATTACCCAACTGGTATCAAATCTTGAAACTTCAACCAAGTATCTTCCATCAAGTAGATTTAACGACTACACTTAACCAACCAGTTTCAACCGGAAATAAGCTTACTTCAAAATGTATAAGTAAAATTTACTGTGCTTTATAATTGTATATTTGACATAAGAGTGTACATAGGGTGAAAGAACCTGCATCTGTGTTGTACAAATAGCCCTAAGTGCCGATGATGATAATGGTGATGATAATGATATGGATAAGAATAAGAATAAGAAAAAGGATAAGAACAAGAATAAGAAAATTCTAATACTGCATACGTAAGTGTTTCTTACATCCGAGTGTTAAAATACATCAACCAGATGAAGACGGCGAGGGCAGTAAACAATCTTTGTAATTAATCAATTACCGCAGTCTTGTCTATATGGGTTTATCGTGCACTTTCCTGTCCGCTTGCATTAAACCGAATGTCATACGAATTTGCCATCAGGAAGAGTACTTAACCAAATACGGCTGCTTCTTAAAACATGTATCAATAGTTTCTTACATACAAACTTCTCCGATTTCGTAATAATGGTTGTTTATACAAGGAATCCTCATTCACACGGAATATCAGAGAAATATAGTCTGCTGAAAGAAATGGTGGAATTTCGTGATTTCAGGCTTCCACTGCGAAACATATGAGAACTGCGCTCTGCTGGGTTATTACCACTACTTGCTGTAGAACAGTCCAGAAGAGCGCAGTTCACATGGCAGAATTTGTCTGTGTAGGAAGGACGCACAGTTATTTTAATCAGGCTAAAATCCCAATTATGTTTGTAACTGTGACTAAATTGAAGACCGGAGACACAAAGATGTAAAAAAGCATTATTTCCCAAGTACCAATTCTATGGAATAATACTTGTCACCTACTTGTTTTGGTCGTAGTCTGGGTCTACGTGTTGTCTCAGCGTCTTCGTCCAGACGCCATCACTTCGTCAAAGATGGCTTCATGTTCGGAACGTGTTAACATGTACTCCGGCAGAGTTACTTTCAGAATTGGGTCAAATTTCGTCTTGGTCTCCGCGCTGTAATATCCATCGGGACCCAAGTCAGAGGCTGAGAGTTCCGGCTCTGGAGGAACAACGGTGGATATAGGAACCTTCTTCTCATGGTTATCACTAGCTGCTTGTTCTGCATCAGACTTGACAGCCTTCTTTGATATTTTTCGCTTCTTTGGAGGAGGTTCAGGAGTCGTTAAAGTAGTAGTAGTTGTGTGAATCGAAGTCTTAGAAGACCTGCGGGTCAGTCTGACGGCTACAGCAGGGGATTTAGCAGACGATGATGGTGAAGAGGAAAGGGGTTTTGAAGGTTTCTGCATCACCTTCAGGATCTCAACTTTAGAAGTTTCGCCATACTTGCTGTCAGCAACTGGAGATGCAGCAGTTGAAGTTGAACTAGTCACTTTTTTGAAAAAAGTCTTCCTTTTCGGTTTTGCCGTAGTAGTTGTCACTTCAGTTTGCGTGATTTTGTCTGTAGGCGTTGACGTGTTGTCACTAGTCTTAGTAATGTCAGAAGAAGAAGAAGAGACGGAGTCAGATGCTAATGGAAGAGATGAAGAACCAGATCCCTTCCCGTCAGACACACCTGGTGGGGGAACTAACCTGTATTCTTTCACTTCGTGGTAGGCCAGATGAGAACTCTTCGGCTCGGATGCCGCCACAAACATACATTCTTCGTGCTGCATTCCCTTGCTGTCCACACACTTGTAGCATGTCATCTTATCCTTAATCACCTTCTTGCAATCAGAACGGTCCTTTTGCGTGAACTCTCCTAGAACTTTCTCAAGATCCTTCTTCTGTTCGTTGTTGGTAAAATAGTCAGGGAGAGTAGATTTGTATACGAATCCAGGTGATGTAGTCTTCTCGTTTTTCGTGTTGGCGGAAGAAGGATAGTAATAGGTTTCAGAGTCGCTGCTAGCGCTTTCTTTACCACCCTCGTGTAACTCGGGAAAGAGGTGTCGGAAATATTCGTCGTAGGATTTGCCACCCGGAAAATATGATGCATGCTGATCTGTTGCTTCGGCTACCTTCTCGGCGGCTTTAGGACTGTACGGTTCCGGTGTGCCATACAAGAAGGGGTCTAGTCCAACACCGGCTGTTCTTTCTTCCTTTGCCTCACGCCCGGCTATTGTGCTAGCAGAAAACTCGTATGGGGTATCATACTTTTCACTGATTTTGTTTTTGGTTGCAACTTTTGACCGCTCTTTCTTGATTACCAAAGACGGTTCTTGTCGGATATGCCGAGAATGGGGCTCGTCTGAACTTGTGACTTTATGGGGGAATTCATAGCTACTGTGTCGCTCGATATATGGTTTCTTATTTCCTGTATTGAATGAAGATGCATGTGCTACATAATAGTTATTTTCCTTCGGTTCTGCAGTATAAGAACACTGCTCATATGAACTGCCAGTTTTGGGATCTTTGCATACCATACAATTCATGGAATCTTTCTTTGTTTTCTGGCAATTCTTTTCGTCTATGGAGGTTCCTGACGGTTTGTATTCGGTGTAATCGTCACTGCCACTAATGAAGTACTCTGGCCCAAAGCGATAATCACCTTTATTATTGTTGTTTCCAGTGGCAGCAAATTCATAATCATAATCCCGAAGGGCAGCTCTAGACTGTGTCTCTGCAGCAACTAATCCTTCTTTTTCCCCATTTTGTCCAAAGGGATCATTACTGAGGTATCTGCGATATCGGTAGGTGGTTGGCTTTGTGCCTGAGTTTGTGCTGTATTTCTGGGCATGCCCAATAAAATAAGACTTTGACTTTGGATCTGATGAATACGAACACTGCTCAAAGGTTCCCCCTGTTTTTGGATCTTCACATTCATAGCAAGTCATAGCATCACGACGGAACCGCCCTGTAGCGACGTCGTCGGCCGTGAGCCTTTTATCTATTTTCTTGCACTTCTTCTTGTCAGTGGCTGTTCCTGAAGGTGTGTATTCCGGAGGTCCGTGATCAGCAGGTTCTTCCTCGTATGATTCTTCTTTGTTACTAGGACTTCCCGCTGTCGAAGTAACCGATTTAGTAACTGGCACAGAAGACTTTCCACTGTTGAATGGTATCGTTGTACTAGTATAGAAATTCGGTTGCGCTGATGGAGATGGCTTTGCTATATACTTTTCGTTATACACATCGGTGGGATACGGTGCAGGATAACTGGATTTCCCTTGATGTGGTTCTGAAGAAGGCGGTTGAAATGAAGGGGGTAGACTCTTGCCATATGTAATATCGGAATCTATTTGGGACAAGAAACGTGGCTTTTCCTCACGCTGTTCTGTAGATGCCGGCACGTAGGAAGATTTTCCGTAGATATCGAGGGGAGCAGGCGAAGAATAAATTGGTTTTCTTCTCTGCTGGTGTTCGGATGGGGAGGGGCGATAAGTGCTCTTACTTGAGTAATAGTCTAAAGGTGGAGGATACGAAGATTTTAGAGTCTCGCTTGAAGAAGCGCGGTCTGGGGATGGAGAACTGTACACAGGTCTGTACACATGCTTGTCTGCAGCTGTAGCGTAACTAGATTTACCTTCAACGTAATCAGGTTTTTTTATTTTGTAATTGGGCTGAAGTGAGTAACCTTCCGTGGGAGCCACTTTGTAACTTGATTTCTCATTGTAACTATCCTTCGAAGATGCAGGAGAGAACGTGGGCGCATCTTCTTCTGATTCAGCAGGGACTCGGTATGTTGATTTATTAGGGCGCTGTTCTGCAGCTGCAGGAACTGCATGGTGTGTGTAGTGAGGTCCTGGCCGAGAATTGTATTCGGCTTCAAAATTTGCAAAAGATGGTGTGTAGGAGCCCGCATTTGCTACAGGAGAGTTCTCCTCTTCTACTTTATCGCCTTGGGGCTTGAGGAAGTCTTGTGGTCGAAACCCAACTTCTGTTGCGGAACCCGAAGTGTCAAAGAAAGACTGAAAATTCGCATTTGGATTAGTGAATCCATGTTCACTGTTCTTTGTCGTGGCACTACCTTCGAGTTCTGCAGGGAAAGCGCTTGCTGAATTCGAAAGTGGTAGAGCAAAATTATTTAAATCTGGGTTCGTAGGACGAAAAATTTGAGTTGATCCCGCAGCATCGCCACCAAAACCAATATTAGTGGCCCCGAAGAGGGCCGAGAAATCTATTGGTTGCACAAAGCCAGAATCCTCAGCAGCTGACTCTCCAGATGTCTGGCCGTTGGGAGATGTCTCCGAAGCATAGTACTCGCTGTAAGCGGGGCGTCTTGGTGAAGAATCGTCTGCTGATGACGACTCCCCATCGTCATGCACTTGGTACGGTTGTGGATACTGTTGAGCTGTGGCCAGCGAAACTAGCACGAAAACCAATAGGAGCTGTGGGCAAGAGAACATTAATCCTATAGAAAGCTTATGGGAGTAGCAATGATTCTGCTCTAATGGAATTAAGTTTACGTAGGATTAATTTATATAAACAGGTTCTATATCAGAGCTAGTGAACGGAACCGGAAACAATTTCCCTTAAACGAACTGGAAGCAGCGGGAGTATGTCATGAAGTATTATTGGTTTCCCGGTTTGTTATGAAATTCCGTGCCTGGAATATACCACGAAATTCATTAATGCGCTCCAAAGAATCTGACAATGGACCTTAAACCTGAGACAGATGAAGTCAGTCTATAGCCTTCTGTCTTGTTTCCTAAATATACGTAATATGCTTCGGCCTCCACATAAGACTTCCCAGTCGTTCCTTTCTGTAACTTTCAAATGCGTGCCACATATCATGCCGACCTAATTTCCTTGATTCGATCAACTTGATAATATCTGGAGAGAAGTGTATATTACGAAACTCTGAACTGTGTGGTATTCCCTTGCACCCATCCCCAGTCCTCTATTCGTTGTGACATCTGTCAATAGTGTTCTAGGGGTCTGTAACAAATCAACTTCAACGCAGTATGTACTGGGATACAAAATCGTAAAAAACTCATTAATATTCTTGGTGTTTTAAGAAGTGGAGTCGCGTCGCACATAATGACAAATTGTTTATAGAATGAGTACCATACAGCTATGAAGATAAACGTCAAAATGTTTAATTTGTTGTTACTTATTTTATGAATCTGCCAGTAATTCACGCATTGTATAGTGTGTGGAAGGTAGGATGATTGGCGAATGATAAAAAATTTAAAGGTATGTGGAGGAAGCAGAAGTGGCCTAATCGATGTACTTTAAATAAAATGTTCAATATGCTGTTCAGCACAGCTACATTCCGTTCAGAAACAGCTACATGTTTCGGTCTATGAGACCGTCACCAGACCATCAGCACAATATTTTATTTTAAAATAAGGTAAAAATGTCATACAGAGTGAAAATCAATATGTAATATACTTGCCTTGCTTTCTTTTATGTTAACGGAATGTAAAATATTGTGTTGATGGCCTGATAACGGTCGTATATGACCAAACAGTCTTTTATTAATTGACGGTATTTGTGCTCGGCGGCATATTAAACGACTTGTTTTTGAACATTTCACAAACAAAACGGGATGTACTGTGTGTCTTATCCGACGTTAACCTTGACAAACAAATACCTCAGGACAGCAGGTGCTGCAGCCGAGACTCGAAAATGGCACCTTACAAATACAAATATACACTTACCGCTACACCATCCTGCTCGTTAAAAAAACACCAAACAGGGCTCAGTGCTCTGAATTACGCATATCTTGCCACAGAATATGCACAATCATTAAATTATGCATTGGATTGCATTGTAATATTAATATAGAAAAGAAAGCGTAAGATTGCATTACGATATTCAGGAATGCAAAAATATTCAGTCTTTATTTTTTATTCCTCGTTTTATCTTTTCACGTGCCAAATTTTAGGAGTCGCATATTAAGAAATGTCATTTCTAACGTTATACTTAATATTTCTAAGCTTTGTTACAATACGTTTCCAATTCTCAGATTTGTAACGTAATGGGACAATGGGATGGAATATTCGAAAGAGAAAATACATGTGTACCAATAATCCATATGGACACGTATGAAGTTGCATTTATTCTGTGACATGTTGTGGCTTAATAAAGGAGAGGATACTAGAAACTGAAAGAGGAAACACTAGATCGCACTCTGGTAAGAACTCACATTGGAGGGGGGCTACGGACCTGTCGTAAGACAGATTACGGAGTGATTGAATGAATGAAAGGATGAATTAATGAAAGAGTGAATGAATATATTGTGAGAGGATCTGAATATACTCTGGGAAATCTTGAGGGGATTAGGTACGATCTACTGACAGAACTCGCGGCAGAATTAGATTACCTTCAATAAATTGACATGTCCCACTGAAAATACAAATCTTATTACTAAGTTTACGCCGATATGAACGGCAATACTCTGCTTGAAACCAATGGGTAATGGAAGATATCGAAATTCTTATACTTTCTTAAGAACACTTTCATTATAAAACATAAGAAAGCCAAGACCACTCCATTTGAACTTTCGACCACATAATCCGTTTTAACGAAACTTTTGACATCTTCGAATCATAGGATATCGGCAGTCTTAACTTATGATTTTCTAAACTCAGGAATAGCAGCGTGGTGGACAGGCAAATTTATGAGGTGGGAGAGACTTTGGCGTTACTTAATTCTGAGTTGTAACATTGTCCATGGCTATAGGGCTTAGAAGATACATGCTTTAAAGGTAAACCATTAATGTAACGCATATAGTGTGGCAGACATGCCAAAAGTATCTTTTGCTTTCGTTTTTGTAGAGACAACGAACTTGTGGAGAGAGGCTGTGACCTTTGATACGACGTTGGGCCTACATGAGAAACGTACCAACACACTAAGCCTATGCATCACATATTGTTTGTAAATTGAGTTAGAAACAATGGCATGGTAAGAAACATTACTTTTATATCAGAGCAATAAAACATGACAGGAATTTGTACTTAAATAATAATTTCTTCACAAAATAAAATAGAATAACAATAATAACGGTTGCCGATTTATAGGACGAGAAACTTATGCATCCAACATGTGGGGGGGGGGGACTATGTCATATTTTTTTCTTGCACATAACGCGAAAATAAAGGGTTCGTTCAATGTAGGAAACACTCAACAATAAAACTGGTGACTGTGATCTATTTGGTCATACGACTAGTATTTGAAGTAATTTGTTAGGACTTGAAACACATTAAAAAACCAGACAGAGAGTAATGGTTGAGACTGGAATCCCTATAATCCCTATAACGCATAGTCTGGTCCGCTGTGAACAACATTTCGAAGGAATCTTAGGAGCAACTCGGTGCCTCCTGTCTTTATTATAGAAGACAACACACAAAGAAAGGCAATATAAATATTCATTGCTTCGAAGAACTCAGATCTCACATTCAGCATTGCGTTTATATTAAACGCTTTGCTTATTTTATAAAACATATTCTTTAGCCAAAATGCTACCTATGATCAGTTAATGACCTTCAATTCAGAATTGTGAAGGTACCTAGAGATTAATGCAGCATCTGCAGGAATTTGAGGGAGTGAAATCATTAACAGAAGTTTCTTCGGATTTTGTGCTATCACCTGCAACATCTAACGGTGGGGGAGTAAAAGGTAAATCTAAAGACCCTGTGCACGGTACGAAAGCGTATGGGCGATTGTAGGTGTAGCTTCAAAAATTCCTACTCTCGACATTAGATTGAGGGCAGTGGCCAACATCGCTCCCTGGCCGTTTTACCCGTGCGGGAAAATCCCCCACTTTCGATTGAATTGGAGACTGGGTAGGACCCTGACCCTGTCTAAATGTGCTATAAAGGAGGAAAATGTGTTCGTCTACTGGCAGTTGATCGTCCAACCTGTAGCCTATTTATCATATCGACCACGCAATGCTTTATGGTTCAGAGATTAATTTCTTGTCAGCCCTTTATTCCCTTTTGGTTTAAAGACACCAACAATCGTCTACTTTTGGCCTCAAGTGCGGAATTATCGTAGCAATAAAATCAGGAAATCCGAAAAGACGTGCGCTCATATTAGTAAGTTCACTTACAGTTTCTCCAGCACTGTTCACGGATTCTAACAACACTGCTCACTTCACTGTTCTGGTTACAGATAATAGCAACAGAAACGTACCGTTTCGTATTAACTTTATACACAATACACTCATCATTTGCTTCTAATTTAACAACGAATCGCTACTTACAAACATATTCCGATATTACCCAACCTCTGGAGACGATACAGTATTCTTAGTAAACCAAGTTGGAATGCTGTTTCGGTAATCGATTTATGAATTCAATTACGAAATACTTTATCGAATTTACTGCATTCGTTTGAACATTAATAGGAAGCAGGAAGGCCTCCGTACTTTTCCAGCTAGAAAAAATTACATTTTTTTCTCCTCGAGAATTGTCTTTTAATTGGCTAGCTTTCAGTCTCTAATCAGTTCTTGCAAGCGTCGCCAATGTGGACAAACAAACAGTATGGTATGTTTTTCTAATTCCTGTTTGGGTGAAACATTGTTAAAGAATTATGTACTGATACACATGGACAGTAAATTACTATGGAAATATTCATTAAATTTCTCTTCCTAGCCTACAGCACAAGCGGCAGCTAGAACAGAACAGGATTTCTGCTTGACCACTATCACATAGTTCAGTCTAATAACAGCCGCTGCACACAAACAACGAAATGTTACTTTCCGAAATTGAACAATAATAATTACAAGTAGAACTTCCCACTAGCGATAAAACCGAAAAGAGGCTATATTCAGAATAATCTAGTTGTGCATTTCGGACAATTCTGTCTCATACGCTCGTCAACACGGCAAAAGATCAAGAAATTGTACTCCTGTGCGCCATCTTAAGTCTAAATAAGGAAGTTCAAAATGTGAAAAAGTAAAATCCTAAGAGGGTACTCCGGATCTAATGAGATACAGGTACTAGACAAAGAAGGAAATTATGCAATTACGAAATTAATCATTTACTTTCTCCTTCTACTTCCTACTAAAATAAATGAATGAATAAGAAACGATAAATTAACATCTGGATATTAAGTTGTGTTTTATGACTTAGTTCTCGAGATGGAAAAGTTGCAACACGCACTAAACTAATACACCTCAAGGTTATAATACGCAAATGATTCACTGTAACTACGAATAGAAGCCGACGTTGTCAGCAATAAACAGTAATACGAAACATGTTGAACTGGAATTGCACATCCACCTGTGCTAATAATAGCGTACTTCCAGACAGCAGCAAAAGTCGATGTATGCAGCTATTCTACCAACTGTAATTTAAAATTTTCAAGTTAAAAGTGTGCATTTTCAGTAAAATATATCTTACAGGACATAAAGTTCAAGAGAAGATCTCAGTAAAATTATTACACAGCGACCGATTATTTTATGTTGAAATTACAGTGGACTGTATAGTAGCGTCAGCCTGTGGTTGAAAACAAATTCAGTTATCCGGTATTTACTTTGTCGTAAAAATAAAATAAATACCAAACGAAGATATTACAAGAAGTTGACAATAACGTGTAAGTTTTGTAACGCACAGTAGCATACTGTTTTGTAACGCACAGTAGCATACTGTTTTGTAACGCACAGTAGCGTACTATTTTATAACGCACAGTAGCATACTGCTTTAAATGGGTTACTTAATGAGGCTATTAACTTCCACGACTGTATAGTGTCGGTGATATATCAATTAATGCTTATAAATCATGGGTTGATTGACACTCACAGGAGAGAAACGAAGTATTCTGTTCATCACAAATCCCACATGGACTGGTGATATAAAACCCGGCCCTCCGCGCTGAGAAACCACGACTAACCGGCTTATTTTTATAAACTGTTCTTTGTTCGCCATGTACACAAAACAAATTCACTGACCTCAGTGCTACGTCTCACTCATGGGTTTACATTGGGATTATCTAATAATATCAAGGACGACAGTGTCTAGCATATCGTGGTTGTTTGCCTACGCGTATTCTGCCCCTCGGTCCTTACAAGCTCCGAGTGCTGTTGGTGGAATGATTGCGTCAGCTGCGTTGGTCACAGAGAGTGAAGTCGTTCCCGTAACGTTTTAAGCGTCCCATACATTCATGTATGTTTCCAGTGCGCTCTTCGCAGGAAGTCCATATAGACAATGAATGTGAGGGTCCTGCTGCCGACATAATGTAATGTACCATACGCCCTAATATCCATAGAATGGCATAGTTTCTTGCTATTGGCCTATGTTGATGATAAGGAAGGTCAGCCTTGTCTGAAGGATGTGTGCTGAGTCCTTAAACAGCATCATCACTAGTCGACCGTGTGTCCATTCCCAAATGTCCTTTGTTGCTCTACAGCTTCTGAGACAGTGCCTGAGCCATGGCACGATGCCAGCACTCTATTTTCATGTTGCATACTTACAAGACATTTAAACACATCTGAGCACAGTAAACTCCACGTTATATTTACACTTCCACGATATCAGTCACTGTTCTGGATAGAATGTAAAAATAATGCTAACTGTTTTAAGCATTTGTTTATATTATTATAGCACAAACCTACTCAAACAGAGAAATAAATGTACAGCTACCTAACATTAATGTACAGCTACCTAACATTAATGTACAGCTACCTAACATTAATGTACAGCTACCTAACATTAATGTACTGCTACCTAACATTAATGTACAGCTAACTAACATTAATGTACTGCTACATAACATTAATGTACAACTACCTAACATTAATGTACAGCTACCTAACATTAATGTACAGCTACTTAATATTAATGTACAGCTACCTAACATTAATGTACAGCTACCTAATATTAATGTACAGCTAACAAACATTAATGTACTGCTACCTAACATTAATGTACTGCTACCTAACATTAATGTACTGTTAACTAACATTAATGTACAGCTACGTAACATTAATGTACTGCTACCTAACATTAATGTACAGCTAACTAACATTAACGTACAGCTACCTAACTTTAATATACTGCTACCTAACATTAATGTACAACTACCTAACATTAATGTACTGCTACCTAACATTCATGTACAGCTAACTAACATTAACGTACAGCTACCTAACATGAATGTACTGCTACCTAACATTAATGTACTGCTACCTAACATTAATGTGCAGCTACCTAACATTAATGAATTACACACCTGCCCTACCATCGCCTTCCCGCCCACAAGCACGTCAACACATCCGTAAAATTATAAGAGACTATACGGTGTCACACACCTGAAGACTACACGGCGTCACACACCTGAAGACTACACGGCGTCACACACGTGAAGACTACACGGCTTCACACATCTGAAGACGGCAATCTTTATGTATGAGACGCCATGAGAACTTCGCATCGAATAGGTCACGAGTAACTTTCAAACTCTCACTTTAAAATAGTGTTCTTAAGACAAAACAAATTGAAGGGTTTATAAATTAGCAACAAAAAACATTTGCCCCCAAATATGCAGTTTATATGCTGTTTACAAATAAGTACATCTAAATTTAGTTGGGTAATGTGGAAGACCTCACACGATTTATCCTACGTAGGGTTACAATGGTGTTAACGTGTTATCCACTGGAAAAGGGTTAATACAGGTACAGATTACGAAGACAGGAGCGACTTTAGCTCCTGACCAATAACTGCCCCCCTTCTATACGTGAATTAACAGTAAAATTAGTTTCGAGTAACTGATATTGCTACTGTCTATGCACTGATGAAAATATTGGATGGGGCAGAATTCCACTACCTTCAAGGTGGCCTCTCTGAACGTATGCTAGCCCTTGTGCTAGCCCTTGAACTAATCGAAATAATAACGTGAATGGACGCCAGAGAACTACTTCATTAACTGGCCCGCCACAAAATATCTCTGTTAGTGTTCTGTTTAAAATGACGTAGTATGCAGCGTTTGATTGCTGTGGTTATCACACTCGTGTATTGTCAGCAACACGTTTCAGCTCCATTCTGCGCTTTCGGTAAAACATAATCGATATTGAAAATGTATAGCGGACAGTTGGCAGCATGCCTACAGTAAGACAAAATGGAGATACAGGCATTACAGCTATGGAATTTCGTCAATCTTGTGTTATTTAACGACACTCTCAATTGCCTGCTCTGTATAGGGTCGGTAATAGATTAATGAAAAAGGTATGGGACCTTGAGGGAATGACATGCACAGGGTAAAACCGAAGAATTCGGAAGAAAACTTATCCCACTGTAAATTTATCCACCTTAAAGTCCACACTAACTGGCCAGGAACAAAACCTGGACATCAGTGGTGACCGGCCGTCCAGTAGCTGTCTGCCACTGTAGCAGCGACATGTTCAATATTGTGAAATTTTAAAATCCTTCAAGCCACTATTCTAACACCATATAAGTACAATTAAGTAATAATAACGTACACAGCTTGTGAGCTATCAAGTTTCCATTATATAATAGTGTACACCCCTCGCTCTCTGACTCATAAGAGATACAGAGTTCTCTGGGCTTTTTTCTCCCAAGACCCGTAACATAAATACTTCATTCGGAAACAGACGTCATGTTTCAAAATAATACCAGTAATTCAAATTTTACTGTATTAACACTTTTTGATTTTAGAATTTTGTAAAGTAAACGGGACAAGAAAAAATTTTAAGTATCAGTAATATGCTTTTGTTTAGTTTTTTCCTAATTCTATTAAGCAAATATCTCAAAAATATCTACCCTTTAAATGCATTATGCCTTCAACTGCAGTTACAGTAGAATATTTGAAATAACTACTGTATCGGCTGTCTCTTATTGTCGTCGTCAGCGGACCAGAAACCGCAGTTCACCGGCTGACTACAGTCAATAATTACTGCCGAGCACACTCCAAACTCACCGGCTGACTTACTTAATTACTTACTCCATGGTGCAGAGTCCTTCTTGAGAAGCTAACTGGTTTGCAGCTAGTCAAGAAACTCCCCCCATTTCACGGAACATGAAGGTTCATTACCGCACTCACAAGCGTCCAACACCTGTCTCTATCCTGGGCCAGCCCAATCCAGTCCATATACGCACATCCCACTTTCTGGAGATCCGTTCTAATAGTATCCGCCCATCTACACCTAGATGTCCCCAGTGGTCTCCTTCCCTCCGGTTTCCCCACCAAGACCCTACACATCCCCCTCACCACACCCATACGCGCAACATGCCCAGTACATCTCATTCATCTCGATTTTATCACCAGCACAATATTGGGTGAGGAGTACAAGTCATTTAGCTCCTCGTTATGCAATCTCCTCCACTCCCCCATTACCTCGTCCCTCTTAGGTCCAAATATTCACCTCAACGCCATGTTCTCATACACCCTCAGCTTCCTTTCCTCCCGCAGTGTCAACGACCAAGTTTCACACCCATACAAAATAACAGGCAAAACTATAGTTCTAAAATATCTTGATCTTTAAATTTTTGGCTAACAACCTGGAAGACAAAAGATTCTGCACCGAATGATAGCAAGCATTTCCTGACTTCAATCTGCTCTTAATTTCTTCCGCAATAGAATTTTGATTTTTTAAAGTTGTTCCCAGATATTTAAACTCCTCCACCTTCTCGAAGCTACTATTATCAATCCTCACACTGTGAATTCGTCCTGCATTCTGATCTCGAGACATGACCATGTACTTAGTTTTATCAGCACTTAATTCCAGTCCAATCTCCCT
>Ga0123357_10002494_pt1 | contig 20569 bp, 18 predicted proteins | sample TergutEmb28metaG_FD_89873 | JGI IMG/M metagenome (GOLD analysis project Ga0123357, IMG submission 89873) | Embiratermes neotenicus P4 segment gut microbial communities from Petit-Saut dam, French Guiana - Emb289 P4 | ecosystem: Host-associated > Arthropoda: Insects > Digestive system > Gut ... | reverse complement strand
TTTTGATATTACTCCACTTTTTAGGAGATTTTTTATGATAGAATTTCTTGGTGATTGGAAGAGGAGCCACTATTGCGGAGACCTCACATCTGCGGATATTGGCAAAGAAGTTGTTCTAATGGGTTGGGCACACAGAAGGCGTGACCATGGAGGCCTTATTTTTATAGATCTGAGAGACCGCCAGGGTCTTGCACAGATTGTTTTCGATCCGGAAGTTAATAAAGATATCCATGCAAAGGCTGAGAGTGTCAGAAATGAATTTGTTCTTGCCGTTAAAGGTAAGGTAAATCCAAGACCTGCAGGTACAGTAAACAGTAATCTTAAAACCGGTGAAGTCGAGATTCTTGTTACTGAATGTAAGATTTTGAATCCTTCAAAAACCCTTCCGTTTACCCTTGATGAGTATGTTGATGTTGCTGAGAATTTACGGCTTAAGCACCGTTACTTGGATTTAAGAAGGCCTGCTCTTCAGGAAAATATGATTCTCCGCTCAAAAGTTGCTCAGGCTACCCGTCGTTACCTTAGTGATAACGGCTTTCTTGAGATTGAGACCCCTTTTCTCACAAAATCCACCCCTGAAGGAGCAAGGGATTTTCTTGTTCCGTCACGTATAAGCCGTGGAGAGTTTTACGCTCTTCCGCAATCTCCGCAGATATTTAAGCAGATCCTTATGATTTCCGGCTTTGACAAATACTTCCAAGTTGTAAGATGCTTCAGGGATGAAGATTTACGGGCAGACCGGCAACCGGAATTTACACAGATAGATTGCGAGATGTCTTTTATTAATCGTGACGATATTATAAGGGTTATGGAAGGCCTTATAGCAACTATATTTAAAGAGGCAAAAGGTGTTGACGTTAAGCTTCCTATTGAGAGAATGACTTATCAGGAGGCTATCCGCAGGTTTGGGGTTGATAATCCTGATTTAAGGTTCGGGCTTGAGCTTGTTGACCTTACAGATATTGTGAAGAACTCAGGGTTTAAGGTCTTTGCTGATGTTGCCGCAAGCGGTGGGATTATTAAAGGGATCAATGCGAAAGGGTGTGGGAAATTCTCCAGAAAAGAGATTGATGACCTTACCGAGTTCGTAAAGATTTATGGTGCAAAAGGGCTTGCCTATGTAAAAATGGAAGCTGGTGAGTGGCATTCTCCTGTTACCAAGTTCTTTACTCCTGATGAGATAAAGAGTATGAGCGCTGCTTTTGAAGCTGAGGAGGGGGATCTCCTCCTATTTGTTGCAGATAAGCCGAAGGTTGTTAATGATTCTCTTGGGAAACTGAGAAATCATTTGGCAAAGATTATGGGGCTTACAGATAAGGATGAGTTCCGTTTTGTATGGATAACTGATTTTCCTCTTTTAGAGTGGGATGAGGATGAAAAACGCTGGGCAGCGGTCCATCATCCTTTTACAGCTCCTATGGACGAAGACATTGAGTTTGTTGAGAGTGATCCTGGCAGATGCCGTGCAAAGGCTTATGATATTGTCCTCAACGGTAATGAGATTGGCGGTGGTTCTATAAGAATTCATCAGGAAAAGGTACAATCACTTATGTTTAAAATGCTGGGGCTTTCTGAAGAGGATTCAAAAGTTAAATTCGGCTTCCTTTTGGATGCTCTGGAATATGGTACCCCCCCTCACGGTGGTATAGCTTTTGGTCTGGACAGATTAATGATGCTTTTAACAGGTAGCGACTCAATCCGTGATGTTATAGCTTTTCCTAAAACTCAAAAGGGGACATGTTTGATGTCAAATGCTCCTTCTCCTGTTGATGAAAAACAATTAAGAGAATTGGCTCTTAAGGTAACAGTTAAGTAGAGGGTCTCTTGGCCTTTAAAGTAAAACAAGTAGTTTTTTATATAGGTTTATTCTGTTTTATTGCCGGATGCGCAACAACAGCAATAAAAGAGTCGCATTACCGTGAAGACTCTTTTGTATTGATGGATAGTATAAGAAACTCTGATGGCAAAACCCTCTTTCCTGTTGAGTTTAACGACCTTGAATACACAATAAACAGAGGCGAACATTTTTACAATTTGCAGATGATTAACGAAGCTGACCGGTATTACCTTTTAGCAATAGGTAAAGCTAAGCTGCTTCGTGAACATGTGACCCTTGAACTTCAGCATAGAGCGGACCTCTCTATTGCGGCTGAAGAGGAGAAAAGAAAAGCAGCTGAGCTCGCTGATGAAGAAGCGAGAAAGGTAATGGAAGCAAGGAAGATAAACGAAGAGAAAATCAGGTTGGAAGAGCTCAGGAGGGCTGAAGAAGCCAGGGCTAAAAAGGCTTTAGAGGCCAGGAAAAGAGCTGAAAGAGCAAGAGCCGAAATAGAGAAACCTAAGCTTACAAGATATACTGTAAAAGGAGGAGAATCACTTCCACAAATTGCTTCAAGGCCTGAAGTTTATGGAGACGCCGCGCTGTGGCCTCTTTTATACAAAGCTAACAGGGATCAGATAAGAGATCCGGCTGTACTTTGGCCGGGGCAGGTACTCAGGATACCGAGAAATGTTGAAAAAAGCGATTTACAGGAAGCAAGGCAATATTCTATAACAAGGCCTATTAGATAGACCTTGTTATTCTCCTTTTTTTAAGGTTTTCTCTCAATCTGTTATCTTTATTTTATTCCTTAGATTTTCCCTTGACACTAAAATTCCTTTTGTATACTGTGTACGAGATTTTCTTCAAAAAAAAACTTCCTATGAGATATGCTCAAATAAGATTTTATAATCTTGTTTGGTGTGGATACTATTCTATGGTGTAGTGTATAAAATCAAAGGAGAGACTATGACAACGCAAAAGATTATCTGGACTGAGATTGATGAAGCACCAGCATTAGCAACCTACTCGTTACTTCCGATAATTCAGGCATTTACAAAGGGTACCGGGGTAGAAGTTGTGATGGAGGACATTTCCCTTTCAGGTAGAATTATTTCTACTTTCCCTGAATATCTTACGGAAGCACAACGCATTCCTGATTTTCTTACCCAAATGGGTGAGCTGACACAAAAACCTGAAGCAAACATTATTAAACTTCCTAATATCAGTGCATCTGTACCACAGTTAAAAGAAGCTATACAAGAGTTACAGGAGAAGGGTTATAAACTCCCTGACTATCCTGAATCTCCGAAAAATGATGAGGAGAAGAAAATTCAGGAAAGATATTCTAAATGTCTTGGCAGTGCAGTAAACCCGGTGCTTCGTGAAGGTAACTCTGACCGCCGTGCACCTGTTTCCGTAAAGAATTTTTCCAAAAAGCACCCTCACAAGCTTTCTGCTTGGGCGCCTGATTCAGCAACTGAAGTAGTTAGTATGAGTGGCGGCGATTTTTATGCTAACGAGAAATCTATAGTAATGGAGAATGGCGGCGATTTTAAAATTGAACTTGTTGGTAAGGATGGCAAGGTTCAAATTTTGAAAGATAAACTTACCGCTTTAAAGGGCGAAATCCTTGACGGCACATTCATGAGTGTAAAAGCTTTACGTAAGTTTTTTGCTGATGAGATTGAAGCTGCCAAAAAAACCGGTCAGTTGCTGTCTCTGCATCTTAAAGCAACAATGATGAAAATTTCTGATCCGATTATGTTCGGGCACGCTGTTCAGGTATTTTTTAAGGATATATTTGATAAACATGCAGCCGCTTTAAAAGAAGCCGGTGTAAATCCAAACCTGGGGCTTGGTGATCTTTATCTTAAGATCCAATCTCTGCCTGAAGCAAAGAGAAAAGAAATTGAAGCTGATATACAAGCTGAATATACAAAACGTCCTGCCATTGCAATGGTTGATTCAGACAATGGAATTACAAATCTGCATGTACCTAACGATATAATAATTGATGCGTCTATGCCTGTTGTTATCCGTGAAGGCGGCAAGATGTGGAATGCTAAAGGTGAGCTTCAAGATACCAGAATTATGATTCCGGATCGTTGCTATGCCACAACTTATAAGACGATCATTCAAGACTGCCAAAAACATGGTGCTCTTGATCCCGCTACTATGGGAGACGTACCTAACGTCGGGCTTATGGCACAAAAGGCAGAAGAGTATGGCTCACATCCAACAACATTTGAAATTCCTTTTGACGGTACTGTCCGCGTTGTTGATGCTTCCGGCAAAGTTCTTATGGAGCACAATGTTGAAGCTGGCGATATTTGGAGAATGTCCCGGGCAAAAGACATACCTATACAGGACTGGGTCAAGTTGGCTGTAAAAAGAGCAAGAGCAACAGGCGCTCACGCTGTGTTCTGGCTTGACAAAAACAGAGCTCATGACAGGAATGTTATTGCTAAAGTTGAAAAATACCTTAAAGACAATGATACAAGCGGGCTTGTAATTAAAATACTTCCGCCGGTTGAGGCTATTCAGTACTCGCTGGATAGGATTCGTAAAGGTGAAGACACAATCTCAGTTACGGGGAATGTTCTCAGAGATTATTTAACAGACCTCTTCCCGATTCTTGAAATTGGAACCAGCGCTAAGATGCTTTCTATAGTACCGCTTCTTGCCGGTGGCGGACTTTTTGAAACAGGCGCAGGCGGTTCTGCTCCTAAGCATGTACAGCAGTTTGAGAAAGAGGGTTATCTCCGTTGGGACTCTCTCGGTGAGTTCTCTGCTTTTGCGGCATCTCTTGAGCATCTGGCAGGTCTCTTCAAAAACGAGAAGGCACAGGTTTTGGCGGAAACACTTGATCAGGCAATTGCCAAATTCCTTGATAATAACAAGTCTCCGGCACGGAAAGTCGGGCAGATTGATAACAGAGGAAGTCATTTCTACCTCGCTCTCTATTGGGCTGAAGCTCTTGCCGCACAAACAAAAGATGCCGAGTTGAAAAAGCGTTTTGAAAAAATCGCAAGTGATCTTAAAGCTAATGAAGCTAAGATTGACGCAGAGCTCTTAGCTGCACAAGGCAAGCCTGTTGATATGGGCGGGTACTATCGTCCTGATTTTGCAAAAACATCAAAGGCAATGCGCCCAAGTGCGACTTTAAATGCAATTATTGATGCACTTTGAGTAATAGGAATATAACGTTGCTGCAAAAAAAAATATATAGGAGGATACAATAATGGGTCGTAAAAAAGTTGCTCTTATCGGTGGTGGTCAAATTGGTGGTGTATTGGCTCAACTTTGTGCTCTAAGAGAGCTTGGCGATGTTGTTATGTTTGACATTGTTGAAGGGCTTCCTCAGGGGAAATTGCTTGATATCGCAGAAGTTGCTTCGGTAGACAGTTTTGATGTAAGCCTTCAAGGCACTAACAGCTTAGCTGATATCAAAGATTCTGATGTAGTTATCGTTACAGCAGGTCTTCCTCGTAAACCAGGTATGAGCCGTGATGATCTTATTGCAACAAATGCAAAGATCATGAAGTCTGTTTCAGAAGGTATCAAGCAGTATGCACCGAATTCTTTTGTTATAGTTATTTCTAATCCTCTTGATGCAATGGTTACACTTTGCCAGAAAATTACAGGTTTCCCATACAACCGTGTAATTGGTCAGGCTGGTGTACTTGACTCTGCACGTTTTGAGTGCTTTATTGCATGGGAGCTGGGAGTATCAGTTAAAGACGTAACAGCAATGACACTTGGTGGTCATGGTGATGATATGGTTCCTCTTGTTCGTTATGCCAGTGTTAAAGGTATCCCTGTTATGGAACTTCTTGAGGCCAAATATAAAGATAAAGCCAAAGCTAAAGAAGTTATGGAGGCAATGGTAAAACGTACTCGCGGGGCAGGTGGTGAAGTTGTTGCGCTTCTCAAAAACGGTTCAGCGTTCTACTCACCAGCATCTGCTGCCATTAGTATGGCAGAAGCAATTCTGAGAGATCAGAAGCGCGTTCTTCCTTCATGCGCCTATCTAAATGGAGAATTTGGTGTAAAAGGTCTCTATCTTGGTGTTCCATGCGTAATTGGTGCAGGTGGTATTGAAAGAATCATTGAATTTAAGCTGGATGCCGAAGAGCAGGCAATGATGGATAAATCAGTTGCCGCAGTAGAGAATATAATTTCTGTAATGGATAAGATGGAATTTTAATTTTATGTTTTTCTGCCTCTGTCTTAAACAAAGGAAGGGCAAGCTGCCCTTCCTTTGTTTTAGTAAGTAGTAAGAGATTTGCAAAATATAGTTTATAAGAATCATGGCCTGTTGGCTCACTATTTTATAAGGAGTGTAAGTTGATGGAAAACAAACTTCCGAGAATTGAGATTATTGAAAAATACTGTAAGGGGTGTGCTATTTGTGCTGAATATTGCCCCACACAGGTACTTGAAATGAGAGGCTTTGTTGTGGCTGTAAAAAACCTTGAAGCTTGTACCAAATGTATGCAGTGTGAATTACGCTGCCCTGATTTTGCAATAAAAGTATTTGCTGAATAAAATTTACAGGAGGAATAAACAGTGTCAAAAAAAGTAGCGTTTCTTCAAGGTAACGAAGCCGCGGCTCATGGTGCCATTTATGCAGGGTGCACCTTTTTCGCAGGCTACCCTATTACTCCATCTACTGAAATTGCCGAGGTTTGCTCTGTAGAACTGCCAAAAGTCGGCGGCAAATTCATTCAGATGGAAGACGAGATTGGCGCCATGTCAGCAGTTCTTGGTGCTTCTCTTGCCGGAGCTAAGGCTCTTACAGCGACCTCAGGTCCTGGTTTATCACTTAAGCAGGAAATAATTGGTTATGGTTGTATTGCCGAGATTCCGGTTGTTATTATTGATATTATGCGCGGCGGTCCTTCAACAGGTATGCCTACCGGACCTTCACAGTCTGATATTATGGCGGCAAAGTGGGGTACACATGGCGACCATCCCGCAATCTGTCTAGTACCAGCTTCTGTTCAGGAAATTTTCGATGAAACAGTTCGCGCATTTAACTTAGCAGAAAAATATCGTACGCCTGTTATGGTTATGCCTGATGAAATTGTGGGACATATGCGGGAGCGTATTGTATTCCCAGAACCAGGTGAGATTCCAGTTATAGACCGTACAGCGCCTTCTGTACCTCCTGAGAAATATAAGCCATATGATACTTCATTCGGTGATATTCCACCATTGGCCGCATTCGGTTCTGGATACAAATTCCATGTAACAGGTCTTAACAAAATGGAAGACGGTTTCCCTACGACAAAAGCGCCGATTGTACAGGCAGAAGAAGAGCGTCAGGTACGCAAAGTTGAAGCTAACAAAGCAGACATAATGAAGTGGGAAGAGTATATGGTTGATGATGCCGAGATAGTTGTTGTGGCATTCGGCTCTACTTCCCGTTCTGCCCGTTTTGCAGTTAATGCTGCACGTGAACAGGGCATAAAAGCAGGTCTTTTCCGCTTAATCACCTTCTGGCCATTCCCAGAGGAGCGTATGCTCGAAATATCCAAAAAGGTAAAAGCATTCATTACTCCGGAAATGAACTTGGGGCAATGTAATGGAGTTGTCAGAGGATGTATCGAAGGAAATGCTCCGGTTTATGGAATTTACCATGTTGATGGTGAACCGGTAAATCCTGAAGAAATACTGAAAAAGATGAAGGAGGTTAAGTAACCATGTCATATGATTATGAAAAGTGGATTCGTCCCGGTAAATTGCCACATATTTGGTGCCCTGGCTGTGGTCACGGCATTGTTATGAAAGGACTCATCCGCGCATTTGATACACTCGGTTTTAAAAAAGAAAATACATGTATTGTTTCCGGTATCGGTTGTGCGTCACGGCTTCCTGGTTATATTGATTGTTGTACATTGCATACGGCTCACGGACGTGCTGCTGCTTTTGCAACAGGCGTCAAAATGGCCAGACCTGAAATGGACGTCATCTGTGTTGGCGGTGACGGCGATGGTTGTGCTATTGGTGGAAATCACTTTATTCACATGTGCCGCCGTAATATTGATATGACCTATATCGTAATGAACAACAAGATATATGGTATGACAGGCGGTCAGTTCTCATCTTCAACACCAACAGGCGCTAAAGCTTCAACCACACCTTATGGCAACCCCGATCCTGCTTTTGATATTGCGAAGCTTGCAATTGGAGCAGGAGCTACTTTTGTTGCCAGAGGAACAGCTTTCCATGCGACCCAGATTGACAAACTTATTGTTGAAGCTGTACAGCATAAAGGAATGTCTGTTGTGGAAATTTTGGATGACTGCCCAACTACTTACGGTCGTCGTAATAAATTCAAATCAGTTGTTGAGATGATGAATAATCTTAAAGAAACAACTGTGCCGGTTAAAGCAGCCGAGAAGATGACACCTGAGCAGCTTCAAGGTAAGGTTCTTACTGGGGTCCTCTATAAAGAAGAAGGAAGATCTGACTACACGACCGAGTACGCTAAAGTTATTGAGCGTGCACAGGCCGCTAAGAAATAATTACAGGAAAAAGGAGTGAATTTATAATGAGATATGAACTCAGGTTTTCCGGCGCAGGTGGACAGGGGTTGATCACCGCCGGAATCATCATGGCAAAAGCTGCTTCAATCTATGAAGGTATACAAGCTGTTCAATCACAAAGCTATGGCCCGGAAGCACGTGGTGGCGCATCAAAATCCGAAGTTATTATTTCTGATGGCCCTATTGACTATCCAAAAGTAACAAAATGTGATGCGCTTTTAGCAATGACTCAGGAAGCTTGTGATAAGTACTCACACGACCTTAAAGAAGGTGGTGTACTTCTTACAGATTCTGAATTTGTTCCTAGGACTCCAGAAGGGAACTTTAAAAGAGTTGCGTTTCCTATCATGAGAACCGCTAAATTTGATGTTGGCCGTGAAATAGTCGCCAACATCGTTGCCCTTGGCGCTATGGTCGCTCTTACAGGTAAAGTAAGCAAAGAGAATGCCGAAAAGGCTGTTCTTGCCAGCGTACCGGAAGCATTTCTTGAACTGAACAAAAAAGCTTTTAGCATGGGCTATGAGAAAGCTATGGAAGCTCAAAAGTAGAAAATTGAGACATTTTTAGTTGCGGAAAAGCCTGGCATTAGCCGGGCTTTTCTATTTTGGCATAACACTTTTACACCTCTCCATTGATTTATGATGATTTGAAAGCTATTATCCGGATATGTTGATGAGGATAATATGCAGGAATTTTTAGGCACGCACCTTATAGAGCATGGTTATCTGGTGCTTTTTATATGGGCTCTTATCGAAGGTGAATCAGGGCTTATTCTGGCTGGCTTTCTGGCTTTCCAGGGGTATCTTACCGTTCCCGGCGTTATTTTTACTGCTGCAGGTGGAGCGTTTGTAGGTGATCAGTTCTATTTTTATCTTGGACGGCTTAAAGGGAAATATCTTTTACGACATTCTCATACGCTTGTAAGAAAACTTCGTAAAGGGCTTAGGCTCATCAAGAAATATGGTAATTTTGTTGCTTTTACATCAAGATATACTTATGGATTTAGAATAGTTTTGCCTATTATTCTTGGTATAACCCCTTTTCCCGGGCTTAGGTTTCTTGTACTTAATATCTTTAGTGCCATTTCCTGGGCTATTATATTTACTTTTGCAGGCTACCTTTTTGGAGAGAGTGCTTCCTTAGTTGTAGGGGAGGGTATGAAAAGTTATGAGCGTTATATTATTGCTATACTTGCAGGTATAATGTTTCTTGCCTGGTTTGGCCAGTTTGCTTATTCCAGATGGAAACAGATGCCGGCAAGAAAACGTCTTAAACGAATGAAATTAAAAGGTATGTTTTCTAAGTCTGATAAAAAACAGCCATTTATTTAAAAGGAGCAGTCATGAGTGAAATAAAAACAAAATTTATACTTGATGCAGACAGATCGGTTCTTGTTGTTGTTGATGTTCAGGAAAAGCTTTGTAAGGCTATGGATGAAAAAGTTCTGGAACATCTTACAAACAATATTGATATTCTTATCCAAGCCGCTGTCGAATTAAACATTCCGGTTATTTTTACAGAACAGTATCCAAAGGGACTTGGGGAGACTCTTGAAAAGTTTAAAAAGTATCTTGATGAAAAGCCTGTTGAGAAAACCTCTTTTAGCTGTTGCGGTGAAAGCTGTTTCCCGGATAAGTTAAGAAAGACGGGGCGGTCGCAAGCTATTATTACAGGAATGGAAGCTCATGTATGCGTTTTGCAGACTGTTCTTGATCTTCTTGATAATGGTTATAAAGTGCATATGGTAAAAGATGCTGTGATGAGCCGGAAAAAAGAAAACTGGCGTGTTGGTGTTGATATAGCCAGAGATGCTGGTGCAGTGGTTACTTCCGCAGAGACGGTGCTTTTTCAGCTTTTAAAGAGGGCAGGGGGGGAGGCTTTTAAGAAATTATCAAAGCTTATACGTTAATTTTTTACGGCGCAGATTAATGGCCGGCTACGGTGTTTGTTGCTTTCGTCGTGTATCGCTTTGCGTAGGGGCGGCAATCTGCCGCCCGTCGTTTCATTGGTTGCAATCGCGGGCGGCAGATTGCCGCCCCTACAGAACCCTTTTCTGGATTGCCACCCTTCACACTAGAGTTTTGCAAAGGCCTCATTTTATTAATTCAACCTCAACTCAAAAATTTTCGTCCAGTATTTTCCAGTAACCAAAAAAGTATGAGTATTGTCATTGTAGGCAATGCCGTTCAGCACATCATTGCCGAAAGCAGATACGCCGTTGCTTTGGCGGATATTACTTAGGTCAAGCTGCCCTATCACTTTGCCGGCTTGCGGGTCTATTTTTATTATACCGTCTAGCTGAAACAGATTGGCGTAAATGAAGCCGTCTACGTATTCCAACTCGTTGATGTCCAGTTGCGGACCGAATTCGCCCATAATATTTACTGTTTTTATAAGGCTGAAATCTTTCGGATTTATGTAATACAATTTACTGCTGCCGTCGCTTATGATAAGGTTTTTGCCGTCTGTAGTCATGCCCCAGCCTTCGTGTGGCCACGACATTTCGCCAATTTTTTTCAGCGAAGGATAATCATATACAAATACCTTGTGTTCTTTCCATGTAAGCTGATATAGCCTGTTGCCTACTGTGCTGATGCCTTCACCGAAATAATGAGGTACGGAAACGGATTTTAAAATTTTTCCTGTTTTATAGTCGTAACAAAGCAATTTGCTGGCATTGGCATTGTCGGGGTCACCTGTGCTTTCGTACATTTTTCCATTGTCCAAGAAAAGTCCTTCTGTAAAGGAAGTAGAATCGTGGGGATACATATTTATCACTTGATAATTGATAACCGGTATTGCGCCATTGTCTGCCGATGAAGGTACGGGCTGTGCTTGCGCATTGCCGCTGTTTTTACATGCGACTAATAAAACAATAAGCGACAATGCTAAAAACTTTTTTATTTCTCTTTTCATAAAAAATTACTCGTTACTGTAGGGTATTTGAGGACAGTATATTTAGGTTAGTGTGGAGTTTGGAGAGTGAAATTTAATTTCGTACTCCACACTTCAAACTGGATAAATCCTGTATTATCAAGCATATAAAAAACCTATAAAGTCAGGCATAGCTTGAGCTCACAGGTTTTTGACTAAAAGGCCGGGCGCACAATGTGCGCCCCTACATAACCATGTGCTGTATTATTTTTCTTTCTTTTCGAAAGTACCTTTTTCTCCGCATTTTGGGCATTTTTGGGGTTTACATCTTCCTTCTTTAGTGAATCCGCATTTACATTTCCATTCTGCCATTTATATTCTCCTTTTATTTTATTTCTAGGTTTATATTCTGTACATTTCCAACAGTGCTCAGAGATTTATCAAATTGTTTATCATCTCCTACTACCACAATCGTAAGTAGATCAGGGCGTATGTAGTTTTTAGCAGCTTTTAGTATATCTTCTCTTGATACTTTTGCAATGTTGTCTCTGAAGTTCTCCAGATATCCTTTTGGGAACCCGAAATATTCCAGTCTTGCTTGCAGGTTTACTACTGAACTGGCCGTTGTGAAGCCAAATATAAAGGAGTTAATTATGGCTTCTTTTGCCTGATTCAGCTCTTCTTTTGAGACTTCATTAGTCCTTAGGTCTGTAAGTATATTATCAATTAAACCGATTACTTTAATGGTTGATGCTGATTTTGTTTCTGTTGATATTACAAAGGTTCCCGGAAAACGGCGACCAATATCAAAACGGCTTGTTACGTTATATGCCAGGCCCTGGTCTGAGCGAATTTGCTGCATAAGCCTTGATGTAAAACTCCCTCCTAAGATATAGTCAAGAACTCTTATTGCGTACTGATCAGGATTGTTTTTATCCACGCTGAGGTGCCCCATACGGATAACTGACTGGCTTACTTCTTTTTTTGCAAATAGAATTTTGCCAGAGGAGTTTTTATCGGGTGCCGGAATATCTGGCATGACAGCTTTTTCTTCTGTTGTCGGGAAGAATTTTTCAAGGTCTTTTATGATCTGCTCTTTTTGAAAATCCCCTGAAATAGCCAGTATCATTCCTTTAGGGTTAAAATAACGTTTGTGAAAATCTATAATATCCTGCCTGGTTATATTGTTGATACTTTTAAGGGTTGGCACTATCCCGAGAGGATGCCCTTCATATATGGCTTTTGTAAGTTCCCGGTTTGCTATTTCTTTAGGGTCGTCATTCTGCCTGTTTATTCCTTCGATAAAGTTATTTTTTATCAATTCCAGACGGTTATTATCAAAAGCAGGGTCAAGTATGATCTGTGAAAATAGCTCAAGGGTTGAGTCAAGATTTCTAGCCAGACAGCTCATTGATACATTACCAAGATCTGTACCTATATTTACTTCAACGCTTGATGCCATAAAAGCCAACTCATCATTAAGTTGTTCAGGAGATAGTTTTCCTGCCCCTCCATCCCGCATAATTGAACCGGTTATTGCCGCAAGCCCAGCTTTTCCCTGAGGGTCATAAATGCTGCCTGTGTTTATATAGGCTGTGGCATTTACAATAGGGAGTTCATGGTCTTCTAATAGGTATAGTATCATTCCGTTTTTAAGAACAACTCTATCGCTTTTAGGAATTGAAAATTTTAGCGGTTGAAATGTCAATTTGCGCGGATCTTTTGTTTCAGGCGCTGCAAATGATGTCACAGCAGGTAAAGTAATAGCGGCAGCAAGAAGTAATGGCAGGGCTCTTTTTAATATTGAGTTTATTTTGCTGAATAGTCTCATTTATTTTGCTCTCCTTCTTTGCTGGTTATAAACCCTACAGTACGGTTTTCTCTGGTAAGATACTTTCTGGCCACCCTCTGAATATCTTCAGGGGTGACTTGAGCCGCCAGCTTCCTGTGGTCTATTATATAACGCCAGCTTCCTGTTAAGGCCTCATATTCCGTAAGATTACGGGCAAGCCCACCGTTGGTGAGCATTTGTCTATACTCTTCAAATTCAAGCCTGTTAAGTACCTGCTGCAACTCTTTTGGTGTTACTGGTTCATTTTTCAGACGATCTAATTCTGCATATATTGCTGCTTCAACTTCCTGTACTGTGTGAGGTGATTTTGGTGTTGCTGCTATAATGAAGAGATTGGGGTACTTGTAGCCGGGGGCTGAAAAACTACCTATATCGCTTACAAGCTCCTTTTCCAGCACAAGTTTTTTATAAAGCCTTGATGTACGCCCGTCAGTGAGAAGCATACTTATTATATCAAATACAGTATCATCATGATCTGGAAGGGTTGGCTTATGATAACCTATGAGGAGTTCAGGGCTTGCGTCTCCTATGATTTCTATTCGTTTTTCTCCCTGTTGCTTTGGCTCTACAGTTGTTACTGGCGGGACAGGTTCGCCTGGTGGTATGGAGCCGAAATACTTTTCAACAAGTTTTATTGTTTCCTGAGGGTTAATGTCTCCTACAATAGCTATTATAGCATTATTAGGGGCATAATAGCGGTGCAGAAAATTTTCTGCTTTAGTTCTTGTAAGGTTTTCAATATCGGACATCCAACCTATTGTCGGTTGCCCCATTGGATGAGCATTAAATGCACTGGCCAGAAAAATTTCCCATAGCTTACCTTCAGGTGAGGCTTCATAGGAGCGACGGCGCTCTTCCATTACTACTGAGCGTTCGGTATAAAACTCTCTAAGTACGGCATTCTGCATACGATCTGACTCTATTGCAGCCCATAATTCAAGTTTGTTGGAGGGGAGGCTTATTAAATAAGTAGTTCCGTCCTTACTTGTGAAAGCGTTGTAGTTTGCTCCTCCGGCTTTGGCATATAATTGGGAAAACTCTTCTTTAACAACATATTTTTCAGCCTGGTTTTCCAGGTCTTTTAACTTGGCTTCCAGAGCAGCTGTTTTCTTAGGATCGCCTTTTTCTTTAAGGTTTATTTCTTTGATAAGTTCATTAGCAGTGGCCTCAATCTGGTCAAGCAGAGGTTTTTCAGCGGCATAGTTAGTTGTCCCTAAGGTCTTTGTTCCTTTGAAGAGCATATGTTCAAGCATGTGGGCAATTCCGCGTTCATCGCTGCGTTCGTCAACACTTCCGACTTTAAAACGTATCCAAGCCGCAACAGTAGGAGATGTATGTCTTTCTACCATAAGAAGCTTCATGCCGTTTTTAAGTGTGTACTCCTGTACACGGTCTTCCAGTCCTGCTCCGAACGCTGCTGTAGTTAATAGTAACAGTAAAAGAGGGATAACAAGTAATTTCAGATAGCGCATAGTTTTTTGCTCCATTTTATAATTATGTTTTTTAAGTTTATAACAATATTCCCTTTTATGTAAAACGGAAATAGAGAATGACTTCGGCTTTTGGTTCAAACAGTGTGGAGTTGAACCCGCCACTTGTAGGGACGCGATTTATCGTGTCCTCAACAAAAAACATAACCACGAAAGACGTGAAAAACACGAAAAACTTTTATTTACCACAAAGAACACAAAGGGTTACACAAAGAACACAAAAAAATAGTGCCCTTTGCGAAAAACTTTGCGCTCTTTGCGGTTAATTTTTTTTAGATTTTTGCGGTTAGAAAACAAATTGGTCGAATATAGCTTAGCTCAGGTATTACTTGAGCTGGCATACTAAAAATACAATTGGTCGAATAACTAAAAAACAAAGCATAAACCGCAAAGAACGCAAGGGTTACGCAAAGAACGCAATTTTAACAGTGTGGAGTGTGGAGAGAAAATTATAAAATATTATCCGCCAAAGCCGGAGAACATACTGAATAGGATAATCATTAATACGAGGGAGGTAATCAGCACATAAGTGCGGTCTTTTTCTGCGGCGAAGGCGAGGAGTGAAAAAATTACGCGCGCCAAAGGCGTGGCTATCAGCAGCAGTACACCAAGTTCAATGATGGACAAACCTTTGCCGCGGGCTATTCCGACAAAAGTATCGTGCAATATCTGTAGAATATTTCTGTTTTCTTCCGTAAATTTTTTCCCGATAACCGCGCTTTTTTCGCCGCCGTGGCGCGCTATATATACAACCCCGCCTATGAATACCACGCTTAACGACAGACAGACACCGCTGCGCAGTACTTTGCCTATTATAGTTTGAATGTCTTTATCTCTTAAAGTCATGGCTTATATTTTCCCCGTAAATCCTCTGTATATCATATTTACAGCCACTAGCAGAATAATGACGGCAAAAACAGTTCTCAGGTTTCTGGTATTGGTTTTTAATAAAATTTTTGCTCCCGAAATAGCGCCCAGTAGCACTCCGACAACCACTGGCAAGCATAGGCGCGGGTCAATATATCCTCTTTCTAAATAAATAAAAGCGCCGGCAGCAGCCGTTACGCCTATCATAAAATTGCTGGTGGTGGTGGACACTTTAAAAGGAATGTGCATGATATTGTCCATGGCAATAACCTTCATTGCGCCGCTACCAATGCCAAGCAAACCGGATAATACGCCTGCCAGCATCATCATAAAAAAACCGCCCACTACGTTTTTTACGCCGTATGCTATCTTCCCCGCCGGTGTGGGATATGTGCCGTGCAACTTTAATTTTTCGGCAAGTGGGGAAGATTTTTCCACAACCAATTCTGTTTTTTTCAGAAAAGAATTAATTGCAGTAAAAATCAGTATCAGCCCGAAAATAACGGCTACTACCGTTGTAGGGATTATTTGCAGCGTTACCATCAGTGCGCCTATTACCGCGCCTATGGTGGTAGCAATTTCCAAAAACATACCGATACGCATATTGGTAACGCCTTCTCTTACATAAGCCGCTGCAGAGCCGGAAGAGGTGGCAATGACGGCAATTAGCCCTGTGCCGATGGCGTAACGAAAATCAACTCCAAGATACATCAGCAAAGGAATGATGATAACGCCGCCGCCCAAGCCCGTCAAAGCGCCCACTAGCCCTGCACAGCAAGCTCCGAAAAAAACAATTAAAGTGAAAGTCAGTACGCTCATTTTGTTTAAAAAATTTTTTGCCGCGAAGATAAGAATTTACAATTTGGCAATTCAGTAATTTGACTACATTGGTGCCAGTGTATTTAATTTAGAATAAATGTAAAGCAGTTTTATATACTGTTCTTGGTTCCAGCAAACAACGACCGTGAAAGGTGCGAAAAGCGCAAAAGAAATATTGCCCTCTTTGGGGAATGAGGGGCAACGAAGTTGCCAAATTTTCATAACCGCAGGTCAACGACCTGCGGTTGAACAATCCAATCATACTCCTACCTGAAAGGCAGGACTTTTGCCAATCTTTCAATTTATATTACTGTCCTGCCTTTCAGGCAGAGATTCTATTGACTCTTTATCTCCGCAGGTCGTTGACCTGCGGTTATGAAAATCAAGCCCTGTTGGGCTAAAATTTGATATATGTAGTGGTGCACTGTGTGTGCCCGTATTATCGGGCGACTGCAAGTCGCCTCTACAAGTGTTGAGCGACCTGCGATGCAGCCAAGACAGTTTGGTGCAAAAAGCGGAAACCGGGATAACAAAAACCGTTTCACATAAAGAGTTCCTTTGTGATAAAAAGAACAAATAAATTTAAATAAAGGAGCTGTTTATGAGCAATGCTGAAAATCCCAAAATCTTAATGGAAACTTCTAAGGGGGATATTACTATTGAACTCTTCAAGGAAAAAGCGCCTATAACGGTTAATAACTTTCTTAAATATGTGAAAAATGGGTATTACGACGGACTGATATTTCACAGAGTGATTAATGGCTTTATGATTCAGGGTGGCGGTATGGACGAGCATATGCAGCAGAAAAAGACCAATTTTGCCATTAAGAATGAAGCCACAAACGGATTAAAGAATAATCGGGGTGCCATTGCAATGGCCCGTACCGCAGTTGTAGATAGCGCAACATCACAATTTTTTATTAATCTGTCTGATAATAATTTTCTTGATCATACAGGTAAACGCCCTGAAGAGTATGGCTATGCTGTTTTTGGGGAAGTAATTAGCGGAATGGATGTCGTTGATTTAATAAAGCAGGTTAAAACCGGAAATAAGGGTGGGCACGGTGATGTACCGCTGGAAGCAGTTTTTATTACTAAAGTAACAGAAATAGTATAAGGGCTTAAAGGAGTTAAGGGGAATGCTCACTGATCTTGAAATACTTTTTGGGCTTGCTCTTGTTACTGTTATTCTGTTTAGAAGGTTCAGGTTTTCCTCAATAGTCGGATTTTTAGTTACCGGCGTTATTGCGGGGCCTCATGCCCTTGGTTTTATAGATCAAGCCCACCAGGTTGAGCAGATTGCAGAAATAGGAGTTGTTCTGCTTCTCTTTACCATTGGCCTTGAATTTTCCCTAAAGGAGCTTATGAAAATTAAGCACCTTGTCTTTTTAGGGGGCGGGTTACAGGTCGGTGTGACTATTCTGACAGTAACCGGAATATCTCTCCTTTTTGCATTTCCTTTTAAACAATCTGTATTTTTCGGTTTTCTTATAGCATTATCCAGCACCGCAGTTTTAATAAAACTTTTAATGGATAAGGGAGAAATGGATTCTCCAAGGGGAAGGGTATGCCTTGGAATACTTATTTTCCAGGATTTATGTATTGTTCCTCTTATGCTTTTAACCCCTTTTCTTGCCGGAAAGGGTGGAGGTATAGTTGACCTCTTTATTGTCTGTGCAAAAGCTGCCGGTGTCGTTCTTGTAGCTCATTATGCCGCCCGCTTTATTGTCCCGTGGATTTTCAGTCAGGTTGTTAAAACCAAAAGTAAAGAGCTTTTCATTCTTACGGTTTTATTTATCGGCCTTGGCATGGCATGGCTTACTGCAAAGGTCGGCTTATCTCTGGCTCTTGGCGCTTTTATCGCGGGTTTAGCTATTGCTGAATCTGAATATAGCCATAAGGTTCTTGGTGATATTATCCCTTTCCGCGATGCTTTTATGGGGCTTTTCTTTATCTCTGTGGGGATGTTGTTAGACCCGGCTATTATTTTGAAGCATCCGGTTATTATTCTGCTTCTTATTCTTGGTATCATCATTGTTAAAAGCGGCGTTACGGTATTAGCAATGTCAGCCCTTGGCCTTACAATCCATCTTGCTATCTCTTCAGGTTTTGCCTTGTCCCAGATAGGGGAGTTTTCCTTTATTCTTGCGCAAACAGGAATGCAGGAAAAACTTCTTACCCCTGAAATATACCAGATATTCCTTGCTGCTTCCATTGCCAGTATGGGATTAACCCCGCTATGCCTTAGGGTTGGACCTTATATAGGGAGATTTGTCCCTGACTCATTCAAACGTATGAGAGGTCTTTTTGTTAACGACGAGCAGGCCCCTCCAATGTCAGACCATGTAATAATAGTAGGTTATGGCGTTAACGGGCAAAATCTTGCAAGAATACTTAAAAATCTCTCAATTCCATATATGGTTATTGATACTAATCCTTTCACAGTCAGGGGTGAGAGAAAGAAGGGTGAAAACATAATTTTTGGCGATGCTGCCCAGGAGTCTTCTTTAGAGCATTTACAGATCGCTTCTGCAAGAATTCTGGTTGTGGCTATTTCTGATACTTCTGCGAGTCTTAGAGTTGCTTCAATGGCAAGACACCTGAACCCCTCAATTCATATTATTGTCCGGGCCAGGTATTTTCTTGAAGTTGAACCTCTTGTAAAAATGGGAGTCAATGAGGTTATTCCTGAAGAGTTTGAGACGTCTGTTGAAATACTTATACGTGTATTGAGAGCTCTTATGATTCCTCATGATGATATTGAAACATGTGTGACTGATATAAGGAAAGACGGCTATGAGATGCTTCGCTCCATTAGCAAACGTCATAGCCATGCAGTTGGCATAAGCGGATATCTTTCAGGAGCGGAAATAGCGAATTTCAGAATACAGGAAGGTTCACCATTAGTAGGGGAGGGGCTTAGTAAAGGGACTATAAGGCAACAGTCAGGCGCTACTGTATTGGTGATAAAAAGAGGAGATGATGTAATCCCTAATCCGGATCCTGTATGGGAGTTCAGTGCCGGCGATATTCTTCTTTTACTTGGGAGTCCAAAACAGCTTGCGGTTGCAGGACGGTTTTTTGAGGCTGGGAAATGAAAAACAGATGAAATTTATTTATTGTCTAATCCTCTTATTACTTGTACGATCAGGCAATGCGATGTTGTGAGTTTTGTTCATGTTGCTTTTTTAGTTAGCTCATGTAACACATAAGCTGACAGGTAATACAGATTCTATACTATAATGATATATCAATTGCCTAATTATATTATAGCTCATACAATTAGGCAATAATTTAATATGTTATTGCGGAGCTTGAAGCGGTTGTAACCCGAGGCATTTGCTAAAACAAGGGTTCCACTGAACTTGTGGAAAGAAGATAATTGTCAGTGCTGCCTTTCTCACAAGCCATTGCTCCGCTTGCGTCAAACCGCTCGTTATGTGGCAGGAGTTTTCTGCTTTCCATTAACAGTTAATTGGTTATCACTATTTTTATTTGTAATAACCTTTTTTGCTTCTAACTTCCTAAATCCTTTTTCTGCGCCTATTTCATTTAAGCGAGTTAGTTGTTGTTGTGCCATTTTGTGCAAACAAGTGTATCGCGAGGCTTTGTCCATGTCTATTTTTAGCAGTTCTGCGTTAAACGATTCAAGATTTGCTAAAACAACCAATTCGTTAATACTGGCTGTATCACGTATGTTTAGTTCTTTTTTTGCGTATTCTGGATTTGCCTCGCGCCACTGCTTTGCAGTGCAATTCCATAACGCAAGATTTAACATATCGGCTTCGTCAGCATAAGAATACGTTTTTTCACGTTCAATATCAATTTTCGGAATTACAAAATCACGAACAGCATCTGTATGAAAGGTATAATTTACTTTGCTAAGCACTCGTTTTACATTCCATTCACCGAGCATTGGATTGTTTTCGGCTTCCTTAAGCCTCTGATATTCTGTAATCAAATATAGTTTAAACACAGGACTGAGCCACGAGCCAAACTCAAAAGCAATATCTCTATGAGCATATGTTCCACCGTTGCGCCCCGCTTTAGAAATCATGCCTATAGCACTAGTCGCCTCAATCCATTTACGAGGTGTCATATTAAAGCGGTTTGCTCCGGCCTCGTGCAAAAAGGTGTCGAATTCGACACCTTTAAATGTTGGATTGTGTAACATTTCCCAAGTACCAAGAAATTCAATTGTATTGCGGTTGCGCATCCAATTTCTAATATGGTCCTCTCCCTCTTGTCCTTTCACCATATCGGTAAGGCAAATGTAATCATTATTGTTTTCAGTTGT
>Ga0123357_10002493_pt1 | contig 20571 bp, 16 predicted proteins | sample TergutEmb28metaG_FD_89873 | JGI IMG/M metagenome (GOLD analysis project Ga0123357, IMG submission 89873) | Embiratermes neotenicus P4 segment gut microbial communities from Petit-Saut dam, French Guiana - Emb289 P4 | ecosystem: Host-associated > Arthropoda: Insects > Digestive system > Gut ... | reverse complement strand
GGGGGGGGGGGGGGGGTGATGACTACGGAATATGCTAAAATAATATTTTCCGGTGAACGGGGAATTCTGCTGGACACCTCATTCCTAAAAAAGCGCCGGGCACTTTTGCGCCATGAATTCTTCATTTGTCCGGCCTCAACACGGCGCTGTCTGCGGGGCGGCAGTGACTTCTACCACGAGTTTGTTGTTTGCCAATTCGCTGTCGACAATCTTGAACGCATAGCCCGAAGTCATGCTCTTGACCTTGGAATCCGGGACGCCCTGCAGGTCTTCCGCTTGAATGAGGACGATCCGTTCGCCAGGCTTGAATTTCCCTTCGACGGCGACGCCGATTTGGGCGCCAGCGCCGAGGTTTGCCAGCCTGCCGATCTCGGAATTGTTGACGATGAGCATGGCTTTGTTCCCCAGGTTCGCGGGAATCCGGAAATCGAGTTTTTGAAAGCAGGCCATTCCATCGACGGTGACGCCGCCGAGAGCGAGCTTGAGGATGTTGCCGGTGGAGGTGGCGCTGCCTCCTTCCCATAGTCTCGAAGCAGCGCCGCCGTAGAGGGTGACTCCCGGGCCGATCACGGCGTTTTCGCCGATCTCGACGGTGTTGTTCGAGGCAATGCAGGCGCCGCTGCTGGTTCTGATCTGGGCGTGCCCGCCGTAGATGAAGAGGTTCGTTATGGTGCCGCCGCTGATCGATACGATGTTGTTCGAGGCGGTGCAGATGCCGGACCAGAGGGAGGCGTTTCCTCCGAAAAGTTTGTTCATGAAACCGGGAATTCCGACCGTGCCGCCGGAGATCGACACCGTGTTGTTCAAGGCTTCGGCAGAGCCATTGTCGCCGCATTCGGCATCTCCGCCGATGGCGTGTTCCATCTCGCCATCGAGGATCGCTACCCTGTTTCCCGTGGCTTTGGCATTGCCGTTGGCGGATGTGCTGGCGTAAGCCCGGCCGCCGGTGACTTCGGACACCTTGCCGCCCCTGTCTATGATTACGGCATTCCCTGTCGCGCTGGCGTAGCCCCCGTCTCCAACGTTGGCGGCCCCGCCTATGGCCAGTACAGCCTCCGCGTCTGCGCCGACGACGCTTAGCTGATTCGCCGTTACTGCGGCATTCGACAGGTTCAGGAGAAGCGCGCCATAGACCTCATCGGCAATCTCACGAACGATGACATTGTTGTTCTTGATTTCAACGGTGTCCGGGGTTTTTTGCCGGGAGTCAATATTCATTGTGGAGGCGCTCTTGAGCATGGTCAGGTTGCACAGTGAAGCGGGATTGAGACCGGCCCGATCCCCATCAGGATTATTCGAGTTTCTGCAGACATCATTTCTGACGATCCCCAGGGGATTTCTGTAGGCCGGCGCCCCGGACATCGCCGGGATAAAGGGCGCCGCCAGCAGGGCCGCGTCACCCAAGGCGTTTGGGCAAGTTTGTTTCATCGAATGCTTTTCCCTTCAAGGATCGAATTAGAAAAAAAGCCCCCTTCCGGGAGGGAAGATAGGGCGATTTTATATATGGGGCGTGCAAAATAATGCTAAATAAATGCGGGGGGCGGGGGGGGTATGCCATAACAATATTTTTTGATGGCGCAAAAATGCTCAGGCCATAAGTTTCCTTTGTGAAAGAAAATCGGGCGCCCTTGCGCCATGGACCGAACATGAATTTTTGCTCCTGCCGCTATTTGAGATGGGCGATATATTAAGGGAAATTTTAGATTTCCAGATCTCGTTTCTTGCTCAGTTTTGGAGTCGATTTGTTGTTTCTTGCTCTTTTGTGTCAATGAGATAGATGTCAATTGAATTGAAACGCTCTAGAAGTGCCGCCTGGAAGGGGAAATGCCGTGGACTTTCTGGAAGGCATTGAAAAAGGCGGAGTAGGATTCAAAGCCGCTGGCATTGGCGATCTCGGCCAGCAGCATATCGGGGTGACGCGCAATCAACTGGCGGGCGTAGGCAGCCCGGCAGTAGCGCACGTATTGCCACAGGCTGATCGACGTCGCTTTCCGGAACTGGCGGCACAGGTGGAAGGGGCTCATGTGAACATGGTGGGCGATGTCCTCGAGCATCATGGATTGCGACAGATGGCTCCAGATGTAATCCTGTACCGAAGCCAGCTTCTTGGGCGTCAGGGCGCTGGCTCGGGCAGACAGGGCGAGGCTGCGGCCATCGGCCCGGTAAAGGATGACCAGTTGCAGGCTCATCGCCAGCAGGGAGATTTCTTCGTACAGGCTGCCGTTGATGCACTTGCCCTGGACGCACTCGTCGAGCGTGAACACCAGCTCGGTCAACTTCTGATCGTCCCGCTCTCCAACCAGGTGACTGCGGAGCATCCGGGAACCTTCTACCTTGAGCATGTCGCAGGCCCAGGCGATGTTTTTCGGATCGACCGACACGAACAGCCCGTCCCATGGAGCCAATGAAGTACAGGAAAAACTTTCTTCGGCAGCGCGCAGATAGGCCCGGCCAGGAACCGCGTGTCCGCTCAGGGTCTTGCCTTCGACGCACCAGGTGATGGAGAAGGGCGGCATCGGGGCCACCGGAATGCTCAGGATATGGGTCGGCGAAACCGTCGTGGGAAGCATGACAGGCGGCACGAGATGCCGTTCCAGCAGAACGCCATGCCAGGAAAGGGCTGCGCTGCTGTAGACAGGCGTGCAATGACCAGCCGGAGCCAGCCTGCCATCCGGGCCTCGAACTCTCAGTCCCGTAGACAGCTCAGGCGAAATGGCGCTCATCGTTCTCTTCTCCCGCACGCATCTTGTTTTGACCTCGCCGCAAAGGGGGGAAGGGCGCGCGCATCCGAACCGGGAAGCGCAGGCCAATCCGTATTGCACCCAGCTCGCGACGAGGGAGATGGGCAATGAACCGACCCTGGGTACGGTTTGGAGTGAGCTGGGCGGGCTGCTATTGCGGTGTGGATGCCGCAATGACGATTTTTTGACAATGTAATTTTGTCTCAAATCGTTTTTGCATCACGCTAGAATCGCTTTCCACCAAGTAATCGCACCGCATACCTTTTGAGTTCCGCAAGTCTAGTGAAAAGTGTTGTCGCAAACTTTTCGTTTCTTGCTCAGTTCAGGGCTCGATTTATCGTTTCTTGCTCACTTATGCGGAATCGGCGTGCCTCCCTTGCGAAAAGGGGGGTATTTGAAACTTTTTTCCTTGGAGGAAGGGGGAGAAAATCTTCATTCGTTCGGGATGAATTTTGCTTTGTTTTACCCGAATGGCATGTCTGAAAAGCAGCTATTATTGCCCGGATCTTAAATACTCTGATTATGTAGGATGGGTAGAGCGAAGCGAAACCCATCGTTTCTCCATCTGAAATTCCGATGGGTTTCGCTGTGCGCTCTCAAGAAACACCCCATCCTGGGCACTGGATCCTGCGAATCGCGCAGGATGACGGAGTGTGGCCCCTGACCCGTCATCCTGCGCGCAGCGAAGCGGAGTCGCAGGATCCAGAGGAAGATGCCAATCCCTGCTCCCGGGCTTCTTCGGTGCGATTTGCGGCGGCGGGCCGATTGCCGCTCACCCATCCTCCCCGGCCTTGGGATGATCTGATTTTTCTCAACCCTTGGTTGCCGGACGAATAATTTGTATTTTTTGAGTATGCAGGCGGATCATTCGCCGGAGGCGATGAGCCGCTTGGGCCAAAGGCGGTTTTGCGCGTCGCGTTCGCCGATGCCGAGGAGGCGGGAGTCGTGGTAGACGCGGTATTTTTCGGCGCTGGCGCCGGAGGCGGGCAGCGAAACAGGGTTTCCGTGCGCGAAGCGTTTTGTGGCTTCGGCGTCGAGTTCGATGTTGGGGAGGGAGGAAAGCAGTGTGTCGAGCGGCAGCAGGGCTTGCGCTCTTTCGGATTCCGGGAGCGCGGCCAGGGCTTCCAGCGTCCAGGCGCGTTCAAGGTCGAGGGCGCCAACTCCAGTGCGGCGCAGCGCGATGAGATGCGCGCCGCAGCCGAGCGCGGCGCCGATGTCTTCGGCGAGGGTGCGGATGTAGGCGCCCTTGCTGCAGGTGACGAAAATGCGCGCCGAAATCGCATCGGCATCGAGCAGCTTGAGCTTATGAATCGTGATTTCGCGGGGCGCACGCTCGATTTCGATCCCTTGCCGCGCCAGTTCGTAGAGGGGTTTTCCCTGGTGTTTCAGCGCTGAGTACATCGGCGGCGTTTGGCGGAGGGCGCCGGTGAAGCGGGGCAGCAGGGCGGTGAGATCGGCGGGGGTGTGCGTGACCGGGCGGGTTTCGATGATTTCGCCTTCGGAATCGCCGGTGGCGGTGACGATGCCGAAACGCAAGGTGGCTTCGTAGCTTTTGTCGGCGTCGAGAAGGTCGGCGGAAAATTTCGTCGCTTCGCCGAAACAGAGCGGCAACAGGCCGGAGGCGAGCGGGTCGAGGGTTCCCGTGTGGCCTGCCTTGGCGGCATTCACGAGGCGCCGCGCCTTTTGCAGCGCGTCGTTGGAGGTGATGCCGGAAGGCTTGTCGAGCAGCAGCAATCCGTCGATGCGCTGCCAGCGGCGTTTGTTTTGCACGGGCGGGGGGTGTTTATTCGCCTTCGGAAATCCGGTTGGCGGATTCGGATTCGCCGGAAAGATGGACAGCTTCGTCGATCAGGCGGCTGAGTTCGGCGCCGCGTTCGAGCGAGATGTCGCGGACGAAATGTAGTTCCGGCGTGGTGTGCAGGCGCACGCGGCGGCCAAGTTCGCGGCGCAGGAAGCCTGCGGCAGCGTTCAGGCCGGCGAGGATTTGCGCGTCCTCGGCGGCCAGGGTGCTGAAGTAGATTTTTGCGTGGGCATAGTCCGCCGAAATGTCGACGGCGGTGAGGCTGATCATCCCGATGCGCGGGTCTTTCAGCTCGCCGTCGATCAGCGCGGCCAATTCGCGGCGGATTTGTTCGTTGATCCGGTCCTTGCGCGAAAAACCCTGATGGCTTTGATGGACTTGCCTTGCGTGGCTTCTTGTCATGATGTTTGATTACAGGGTGCGGGCGATTTCCTGGATTTCAAAGATTTCCAGATGATCGCCTTCCTGGATATCGTTGTTGTTCTTCAGCGAAATGCCGCATTCGAAGTTGGCCTTGACTTCCCGGACATCTTCCTTGAAGCGCTTGAGCGAATCGAGTTCGCCTTCCCATTGCACGACGTTGCCGCGCAGGAGGCGGGCGCGCGCATGACGGCGCACGGCGCCTTCGAGCACGTAGCAGCCGGCGATGGTGCCGATCCTGGAGGCGCGGAAGACCTGGCGGATTTCGACCAGGCCGATGACTTCCTCTTTCTTCTCCGGCGCCAGCATTCCGGAGAGCGCGGCCTTGACCTCGTCGACTGCGTCGTAAATGATGTTGTAGTAGCGAATATCGACGCCGAAATTTTCCGCCGCCTTGCGCGCGCCAGCGTCCGCGCGGGTGTTGAAGCCGATGATGACGGCTTGGGATGCCTGCGCCAGATTGACGTCGGATTCGGAAATGCCGCCGACGCCGGCGTGAATGACGTTGACCTTGACTTCGCCGGTGGAAAGCCGCGTCAGGGATTGCGCCAGCGCTTCCTGCGAACCCTGCACATCGGCCTTGATGATCAGCGCCAGGGTGCGCGCCTCGTCTTCCGCCATTTGCTCGAACATGTTTTCGAGCTTGGCGGCGTGTTGTTTGGCGAGCTTCACATCGCGGAATTTGCCCTGGCGGAAGAGGGCGATTTCGCGCGCCTTGCGTTCATCCATCAGCACCACGGCTTCCTCTCCGGCGGCGGGAACGTCGGAAAGCCCCTGGATTTCGACCGGGATCGACGGCCCTGCTTCCTTGATTGGCTTGCCGTTTTCGTCGAACATCGCGCGCACCTTGCCGAAGACATGTCCAGCGAGAAGGATGTCGCCCTGCCTGAGCGTGCCGGACTGCACCAGCATCGTCGCCACCGGGCCGCGTCCCTTGTCGAGCCGCGCCTCGATGATCAGTCCCTTGGCGGGAACGGTGGTCTGTGCGGCAAGTTCGAGAATTTCGGCTTGCAACAGTACCTGTTCGAGCAGTTCGTCGATGCCCTGGCCGGATTTTGCGGAAACGGGGACGAAAGGCGAATCGCCGCCGTATTCTTCCGGAACGACCTGCTCGGTCACCAATTCCTGTTTCACGCGATCCGGGTTGGCTTCGGGCTTGTCGATCTTGGTGATGGCAACAACGATCGGCACCTTGGCGGCATGGGCGTGGTGAATTGCTTCCTTTGTCTGGGGCATGACGCCATCGTCTGCGGCAACGACGAGAATGACGATGTCCGTCGCCTGCGCGCCCCGGGCGCGCATCGCGGTGAAGGCTTCGTGGCCCGGCGTGTCGAGGAAGGTGATCATGCCGCGCTGCGTCTCGACGTGATAGGCGCCGATATGTTGCGTGATGCCGCCGGCTTCGCCCGTGGCGACGCGGGTACGGCGGATGTAATCGAGCAATGAAGTCTTGCCGTGGTCGACGTGGCCCATGACGGTAACCACCGGCGCGCGCGGCTGTGCCGGCGCGTCGTGATAATCCGCGTGTTCGGCGAGAAAGGCGTCCGGATCGTCAAGTTTTGCGGGAATCGCGCGGTGGCCCATTTCTTCGACCACGATCATCGCGGTTTCCTGATCGAGCACCTGGTTGATCGTGACCATCGAGCCGATCTTCATCAGCATCTTGATGAGTTCGGTGGCCTTGACGGCCATCTTGTGCGCCAGATCGGCGACAGTAATGGTTTCGGGGACATGCACTTCGCGTACCTGCGGCTCGGTCGGCGCCTGGAAGCTGTGCTGCGGCGCTTCCTCGACGTGGCGTTTTCCGTGTTTGCCGTCGCGCCAGGCCGGAGTGGCGGCGTCGGCAGCGGCCTTGTTTCCGCTGCGCGCCTTGCCGCCGGGGCGGCGTTTGCCTGCGCTCTGGGGCTCGCCTTTCCACCCGGCATCCTTTTTCGCGCCTTTCTTCGGCGCTTCCCTGGTTTCGGGTTTTTCCTGCGCGGGGGCTTCGGCGGCGCTTTCCGCGTTGGTCTGTTCGGTGACCTGCCGGGTGACTTCCGCCGCTTCCTTGGCGGCGGCGGCCTTTTGCTCGGCTTCCTGCTTCAGGCGGACGAGTTCGGCCTCGCGTTCCTGCTTTTCCTTCAATTCCTGCGCCTGCCGCGCCAGAAGCTCGGTTTGGCGGCGCGCTTCTTCCTCGCGCTGTCGGCGTTCTTCCTGATCGATGACCGGAGCGGCAGCAGGCACAGGCGTCTCCACCGTGTCCCGCTTGGCCATGATGCGCTTTTTCCGGACTTCCACATGCACGGTGCGGGCTTTTCCGGAGGCATCCTGCAACTTGATTTCGGAGGTTTTCTTGCTGGTCAGCGTGATTTTGGTTTTGCCCTTGGGCTCTCCATGCACGCCGCGCAGATAGTCGAGCAGTTGTGATTTGTCCTGCTCGGAGAGCAGATCGTTGTCGTGGGCCTTGTCAAGACCTGCCTTTTTCAATTGCTCAAGCAGGGCAGGGGCGGGCATTTTTAGTTCGTTCGCGAACTGGGCTACGCTCAATTGCGCCATATTCAGGGGACTCCTGTTACTGTTCGAACCAGTGCGCGCGCGCACCGGTGATGATCCTTGCGGCGCGCTCGTTGTCGAGACCCGTCATTTCGACCAATTCGTCGACAGCGAGATCGGCAAGATCGTCGCGGGTCTTGATTCCGCTTCCGGCCAGTTGCACGGCCAACTCCTTGTCCATGCCTTCGAGCGCGATCAGCGATTCATCGACGCCTTCGAGTTGCTCCTCGGTAACGATCGCCTCGGTCAGCAAGACATTGCGGGCGCGTTCGCGCAATTCCTGTACGGCCGTTTCGTCGAAAGCCTCGATTTCGAGCATTTCCGAGAGGGGCACATAGGCGACTTCTTCCAGCGTGGAAAAGCCTTCGGCGATCAGGACGTTGGCGACATCCTCGTCGACATCGAGCCTTTCCATGAAAAGCACGCGCAGGGCGGCGGTTTCGGCTTCCGACTTCTTCTGCGATTCTTCCTCGCTCATCAGGTTGATCGTCCACCCGGTGAGTTCGGAAGCCAGCCGCACGTTTTGCCCGCCGCGCCCGATGGCCATGGCCAGGTTCATTTCGTTGACCACCACATCCATGCTGTGCTTGTCCTCGTCGACGACGATCGAGGAAACCTCGGCCGGGGCCAGCGCGCCGATGACGAATTGCGCCGGATCCGGCGACCAGAGGACGATATCGACACGTTCGCCGGCCAGCTCGTTGGTGACGGCCTGGACGCGCATTCCGCGCAGGCCCACACAGGTGCCGATCGGGTCGATACGCTGATCGTTCGAGAACACCGCAATCTTGGCGCGCATCCCCGGATCGCGCGCCGCGCCCTTGATTTCCATCAGTCCGTCGTCGATTTCGGGCACCTCGATTTCAAAGAGCTTCATGATGAATTCCGGCGCGGTGCGGGAAAGAATGACCTGCGGGCCGCGCGCGGTACGGTCGATGCGCAGCAGGAAGGCCTTGATGCGGTCGCCGTTTCGCAGATTCTCCTTCGGGATCATCTGCTCGCGCGGCAGGAAAGCTTCGATCTTCCCCGATTCGACGATTGCGCCGCCACGCTCCATGCGCTTGATCGTGCCGGAGACCACATGATCGCCGCGCGCCAGGAAGTCGGAGAGAATCTGCTCGCGCTCGGCGTCGCGGATTCTTTGGAGGATCACCTGCTTGGCGGTCTGCGCGCCGATGCGCCCGAAATCGATCGGTTCCAGCGGTTCCTCCAGGTACTCGCCGACCTGAATGTCGGGAGCTTCGACCAGCGCTGCAGAAATCGGGATTTCCAGGGCCTCGTTGTTGAAAAGATCGTCCGCGACCACCTGCCAGCGGCGGAAACTGTCGAAATCTCCGGTCTCCCGGTGAATCGATACACGCACATCGGCTTCGTCGTGAATCCGTTTTTTCGTGGCCGAAGCCAGTGCATGTTCCAACGCACCGAAAACGACATCCCTGGCGACGTTTTTCTCACGCGCCAGCGCGTCGACCAACAGCAGAATTTCGCGGCTCATTTTTCCTTATCTCCTTAACTTTCTTTCGATTTCCTTCAGGGCGGCTCAATCGAACTTCGGCACCAGCCGGGCGCGTCCGATTTCCCCCAACTCCAGTTCCAGTTCGGATTCTGGCTTTTCTGCGGATGAGGATCCATCTTCGACGAGCAGAAGGCATACCTTCCCGTCCCGCATCCCACGCAGGATTCCGTTGAAATTGCGCCTGCCGTTTTTCGGCTCGCGCAGCTTGATGTGGATTTCCGCACCGGCGAAACGCTCGAAGTCGCGTGCTTTCTTGAGCACCCGGTCCAGCCCGGGCGAAGAGACTTCGAGGCGGTCGTAATCGACATTTTCGACTTCGAGCACATGCGTCAACTGATGGCTGACCTGTGCGCAATCATCGACATTGATGCCGTTCGGGTTCTCCGGATTGTCGATAAACACCCGCAACAGCCGTCCGCGCGGGCTGATTTCGACATCGACCAGCTCGAAACCCAGACCATTCACGGTCGTTTCCAGAATTTGCTCCAAACGTTCCAGACTCATCGCTTTAAATCGCAGAAATAAAAAATGGGCGAAATGCCCATCCTGAAGTGCCCTCCATGATCGCAGCCGGCAAAACCCGCTGCCGACCGGGGGAGCGTAAAAGCCTTCGATTATAACCTTAAAGGCGAGGCGGGTAAATTGTTTAGCTTCGCCGGTAGTGTCTCAGTTTGAATTTTTTAAACGGTTTTCCGTAGGGGCGACCTGTGGTCGCCCGAGCCTATCGCCGCCTGTTGCCGATTCAGGATCCTTCCATGCGGGAGTGCTTGCCCATGCACGGGCGACCACAGGTCGCCCCTGCGAGCCTATGCCATACCATTCCTGCGCTCTTTCAATCCTTGATTGTCGGGTGAATAATTGCCGGGCGAATAAAGAGTGACAGCGAAACCCATCGTTTCTTCGTCCGGCCCCGAAGAGCTTCTATTTTCTAAATTTACTTAAATAATGTTTGGCTACTGTAGTGATTTTTATCAAATAATTATTACAGTAATTTAGAAAATTGAGATCCTCCTCCGCACGCTTTTGCGGTGCGATGGTTGTGCTTTTTTGACCGGCCTGCGAATGACGCCGGAAAGGGGACGCAGTAAAATAGCAAATTTTTCCGGAGTCTTACGCGTTTTATGGATTTGTTGCTGGCCTTCGTCGATCTCCTGCTGCATCTCGACCGGCATCTTGCCGCCCTGGTGCAGGAATATGGCATATGGATTTATGCGATTCTTTTTTTCATTATTTTTGCCGAAACCGGTTTTGTGGTGACGCCGTTCCTGCCGGGGGATTCCCTGCTCTTTGTTGCCGGGGGGCTGGCGGCGGTAGGCGGGATGGATTTGGGGGTTTTGATCGCGGTGCTCCTGGCGGCGGCGATCCTGGGCAATCAGGCGAATTACCATATCGGGCGTTTTTTCGGGCCGAAGGTGTTTCATTGGGAAAATTCGCGCTTTTTCAACCGGAAGGCGCTGGAAAAAACGCATGCGTTTTACGAGAGGCACGGCGGCAAGGCGGTCGTCATTTCGCGCTTTCTTCCGCTGTTCCGTACCTTTGTGCCCTTCGTCGCCGGGATCGGGGCGATGAACTATCTGCGGTTTTCCGCTTTCAATATTACCGGCGCCTTTCTCTGGGTCGTGTTGCTCACGCTGGCCGGCTATTGGCTCGGCAATGTGCCGTGGGTCAAGCAGAATCTTTCGCTGGTGATTGTGACAATCATCCTGGTGTCGCTGATTCCGGTCGTTCTCGGCTGGTGGAGGCATCGCCGCGAGGGTATGGCTGAACGTCCGCAGGATGGGTAGCCCGCAGGATGGGTAGAGCGCAAGCGAAACCCATCATTTACGTCCTCTGAAACCCCGATGGGTTTCGCTGCGCTCTACCCATCCTACATAATTGAAACCCATCAATCATAGATTTCACTCTGGCTTGAAAAATGAAAAAGATCAGCATCCTGATTTCCGGACGGGGCAGCAATATGGAAGCGATTTTCGCCGCGATCGACGCGGGCGAGTTGCCCGCCCGGGTGGTTTCGGTGATCAGCAACCGCCCGCAGGCAGCGGGATTGGCAATGGCGGCTGCGCGTGGAGTACGCACGGCAGCGGTCGACCACCGCCAGTATCCCGACCGCGCATCCTTCGACGCGGCGCTGGCCGCCGAGATCGACCGCGACGTGCCGGAGATGGTCGTACTCGCGGGCTTCATGCGCATCCTGACGCCGGGTTTTGTCGAATCCTACGCGGGAAGACTCTTCAATATCCATCCTTCGCTGCTGCCGTTGTTTCCGGGGCTGCACACGCACCGCCAGGCGCTTGAAGCCGGGGTGCGCATCCACGGCTGCACGGTGCATTTCGTCACCGCCGCGCTCGACCACGGGCCGATCGTGGCGCAAGCGGCGGTGCCGGTCTGCGACGGCGACGATGAGGAAACCCTGGCAGCGCGCGTGCTGCGCGAGGAACACCGGATTTATCCGCGCGCCCTGCGCTGGTTCGCCGAAGGCCGCCTGCGGCTGGAGAAGGACGAGGCGGGCGTGGAGCGGGTGCGTGTGGAAGGCGTGCATGAAAGCGATCCTTGCCTGCTCGCGCCTTCGCTTTTGACGTCTTGAGGAAGGGATGCGCCATCCTCTCGCCGCTCCGTTTTGCCTGTCGCTGGCCTTGCACCTTGCCGTGCTGCTGGCGCCGGACTTGCGCTTGTCGGCGACGCCTCCGCCGCTGCAACAGCCGATCGAGGTGTTGATCAAACGCCCGGCAGTGCAGAGAGTGCTTGAGCAGCCGCAGGAAGCGCCACCGCCGGAAATGAAGAAGGAAGTGGCGGAAAAAACGGTAGCGCCGCCGCAGAAAATCGCCGTCTCCGGAGGCGAGGAAAAAACGGCGCCCTTGCCGCCTGAAAATCCCCCCGTCTTGAACAATGCGCTGGTTCCGGAGCTGGCGAAGCAGGATTCCAGCCAGGGCGACGGCATGAACAGTGAAGCAAAACACGAGGAAGCCGCTGCCGATGAGCCGTTTCGCCTGCCGCCTTCGGGCGTGATCCGCTATACGATTTTTTACGTCGATCAGGATGGCCCGATCATTGGGCGCTCGCGCAGCGAATGGTCGATCCGGAACGGCGGCTATCGTATTGTTTCCAACCTTGAGACGGCAGGATTGGCAGCGCTTTTCAGGGATTCGCGGATCGAGTATGAAAGCGTCGGTCTTATCGCTCCGGAAGGATTGCGTCCGCAACGCTTCACGAGCCGGCGCAACGGCGAGGACAGGGGCGAGAACGCCAGCTTCGATTGGGACAGGAAAACTGTCCGGGTCGGGCGCGACAACGCCGAATCGCCGCTGGCGCCGGGCGCGCAGGATTTGCTTTCCCTGCAATACCAGCTCGGCTGGATTCCCGAAATTCTCAAGGGCATCGACCTGCCGGTGGCGACGGGGAAGAAATTCAACACTTACCATGTCGAAGTGCTCGGCCAGGAGTTGCTTTCGACGCCGCTTGGATTGCTGCGCACCCTGCATACGCGCAGTGCCGGCGACGATGTGACCGAACTCTGGCTGGCGATCGATCTGCGGCTGCTGCCGATCAAGATCCGTTTTACCGACCGCGATTCGCACATCTTTGAATCGATTGCCGATGAAGTCACCTTTTCCGGCGAGCAGGCGTCTCCCGGCGCAGATCCTCCCCCTGTGCCGCCGGAAGGCTTTTTTTCTTCCCGCCCGCCTCCGGACAAATCCGGCATGGCGGGAGGAAGTGCAGGAAGACCCCCGGCCCAGATTTTCAGGCCCCCCGACAATCTTTATTGAGGGATTCGATTTTCTAAATTACTGTAATAATTATTCTATAAAAACCACTACTGTAGCCAAACATTATTTAAGTAAATTTAGAAAATCAAGCCTGCTCTTTCAGCTTTTTCCTCTGATTTCTTTTGCCTTGCAGCTGCGGTAGCATCCCTGCTTCAATCTTTCAGGAATTTTTGATGAATCCCTTTTCCCGCACGATGCTGTGCCTCTGTTCCGCGCTTGCCCTGGCGGTTTCGTCCGTTGCCGTGGCGCAGGAAGCGCCACGGACATCTTCGCATCCGCTGCATCCCCGGCATTTGCCGATGCAGGGCAGGATCGAATACGCAACCCATTACGGCGGCGAGAACGGGCCGGTGATCGGCGCCAACGAAGTCGCATGGACGCTGCGCGGCGCGTCGTACCGCATCGTTTCCGTTTCGCGGACGGAAGGATTGGCGGCAGTGTTCAAGCCGCTGACGGTCGAGCAGTTGAGCGAGGGAACGGTGAGCGCGGAAGGATTGCGCCCGGAACGTTTCAGTGTTCGTCATAACGGCGCCGGCAAGGGGGAAAATGCCGTGTTCGACTGGGCAGGCGGGATCGTCCGCACCGGGCCGGAAAGCGCGGAAGCGCCGCTGGTTTCCGGCGCGCAGGATCTCGTGTCGCTACAGTACCAGTTGGGCTGGATGAAGGATCTCGACGCGAAGGTGCAGGGTTTTGAGATGGCGGTGGCGACGGGGAAGAAATTCAACCGCTACAAAATCGAGGTTGCCGGAACCGAATTGCTCGACACTTCGCTCGGACGGCTGCGCACGCTGCATGTGCGCGCGGTCGACGAGGATACGACCGAACTCTGGCTGGCGCTCGACCGTTATATGCTGCCGGTCAAGGTCCGCTTCATCGACCGAAAGGGCGCGCGCTTTGAATCCCTGGCGCGCAAGATCGAATTTTCCGACGCGGCTCCGGAATGAGCGCGCACTGACTGCCATGCGTTTGAACTCAACTCTCATTGCCCACGCCGAAGCCGCGCTCGCCGCGCTGCTGAAATTTTCGTCTCCTGCAGATGCCGTGCTGTCGCGCTATTTCCGCGCGCATTCCGCGCTGGGGCAGAACGACCGCGCCTTCATTGCCGAAACCTGCTACGCCGCGCTGCGTCATCTGCGCAGTTTGCGGGCGCGGATCGAAGAGGCCGGAAAGGCGCAGAAGCAGGAACCGGAACGGAAACAGAAACCAGAACCGGAAACCCGGCGTCTTTTGCTGGCGGCGCTGTTTTGTCATCGCGGCTGGAACCTGGCGCAACTGGAACCGCTTTTGCGCAGCGGCGACAGCGAATGGCTGCGCGCCGCGCGGATGCTGGACACGGCTTCGTGGCCTGCGGCGCAGCGCTGCGATTTTCCAGACTGGCTCTACGAGGAACTGGTTCCCACGCACGGGGACGATCTCGAAACGCTCGCGGCGTCGCTCAACCGTCCGGCGCCGCTCGACCTGCGCGTCAACCCGCTGAAGATTTCGCGCGAGGAAGCGTTGCAGCAACTGGAGGCTGCGGGAATCAAGGCGGCTGCGTCTCCCTGTTCGCCGCTGGGCATCCGGGTGGCGGGAAAACCGGCGTTGAACCGCCAGCCGCTTTTTCTCGAAGGCGCAATCGAGGTGCAGGACGAGGGCAGCCAGTTGCTCGGCTTTCTCGTGGCGCCGAAGCGCGGTGAAATGGTCGCCGATTTTTGCGCGGGCGCGGGCGGAAAGACCCTGCTGCTCGGCGCCCTGATGCGTTCGCAGGGACGGCTGTACGCCTTCGATGTGGATCAGAAACGGCTGGAGCGTCTTAAGCCCCGGCTGGCGCGTTCGGGCCTGTCGAATGTTTACCCCGTGCTGCTCGGCTCGGAACGGGACGACAGGGTCAGGCGGCTTGCCGGAAAATTCGACCGCGTGCTGGTCGATGCGCCCTGCTCGGGTTTCGGGACGCTGCGCCGCAACCCGGACCTGAAATGGCGGCAGGGCGCCGGGGACGTTGCCGAACTGGCGCAAAAACAGACGGCGATTCTCGAAGCGGCGGCGCGTCTGCTGAAACCCGGCGGGCGGCTGGTCTATGCGACGTGCAGCCTTCTGGCGGCGGAAAACGAAGCCGTGACGATGGCCTTCCTGGCCGCGCATCCCGAATTTTCGGTACTTCCTGCCGAAGAAATCCTGCGCGGGCGGGAAATCAGCTTGCCGGGCAGCATTCCCCAGAACGCGGACGGCTTTTTGCGCCTCTTCCCGCATGTGCATGGAACCGACGGATTCTTTGCCGCAGTGATGGAGAAACGTTGATGAATCTTCCCCCGATCATTCAGGGCGTCTGGGCCGATTTCCAGAGTCCGGCGGTGCTCTGGCAAATCCTCATTCTCGTTTTCTGCCTCGGAATCGGCTTCTGGCTGGGTCGACATTTTCGGCGCTACTTGCAGGCCAGCAAAGAAGACGCAGAAGCGAGGGATCATGGCACCTGGCGTTTCGCTCAGGACAGCGTAGCCGGCGCAGTGATCCCCGCCTCCTTGCTCTTGCTGATCCTGGTGCTTCGCCCGGTGCTTGCCTTGTGGCATCCGGTGCATCTTCTCGACTTGTGCCTTCCGCTGCTCCTGTCGCTGGCCCTGGTGCGGATCGCGGTCTACATGCTGGCCTGCGCCTTTCCGAACGCCCGCTGGCTTGCCGCCTCGCGGCGATGGATCGCGATGCTGGTCTGGGGATGCGTCGTGCTCTATATCGTGGGTCTGGGGCCGGTAATCGTCGATGCGCTGGAAAAAGTGAGTTTTTCGTTCGGCGCGCAGAGGCTCAATCTCTGGATACTGTTGCACGGCGCGGCGACGGCGCTGACGACGATATTGTTCGCGCTGTGGGGCGCGGGGATGATCGAGCGCCGCCTGCTGGCGGTGGGAACCATCGACTCCAGCGTCCGGATTTTCCTTGGCCGCGCCCTCAAGGCGCTGATGCTGCTGATTGCGATTCTGCTCAGCATGTCGCTGGTCGGCATCGACGTGACGGCCCTGTCGGTATTCAGCGGCGCGCTGGCTGTCGGCCTGGGCCTGGGCTTGCAGAAAATCGCCAGCAATTATGTTTCGGGGATGATCCTGCTGCTCGACCGTTCGATCCGGATCGGCGACCTCGTCGCGCTCGACCCGGCGCGCAACATCTCCGGCACCGTCACCATCATCACGACCCGTTATACCGTGCTGCGCGCCCTGGGCGGGATCGAATACATCGTTCCGAACGAGCATATCGTCAGCAACGTCATCCAGAACCAGTGCTATACCAGCTCTTCCGTGCGCGTCGCGACCTCGGTGCAGGTGGGCTATTCGTCCGATCTGGACCAGGTGCTCGCGCTGATGGTGTCCGCCGCGCAAAAACAGCCGCGCGTGCTCGAATCGCCCGCGCCCTCGGCGCTGGTGCTCAATTTCGCCGACAGCGGCATCGAACTCGAAGTCGGTTTCTGGATCGCCGACCCGAACAACGGCACCAGAGGCTTGCGCTCTGCGGTCAATCTGGAAATCTGGCGTCTCTTCAAGGAACACGGAATCGAAATCCCGTTCCCGCAGCGCGAAGTCCGCATTCTCAATCATCCTGCCGCGAGCGGCGGATAGCAGAAGCAGGCGATGGCGGCGCCGGAAACGCAAATAAAAAAACCCCGCAACAAGTGCGGGGTTTGAAACCCATCTTGAGACGATGGGGTCAGGGGGAGGTTCAATTCAAATTCTATGGCTTTACTCAAAAAATATCTGTAGTTCTTGCGAAAGGATTCGGTAACGTTTTTTGTCCACAGGCAGAAAAATACCCGTACATCCGGAAGTTGTATTCAGAATGAGATGCAAAATAAATAAATGGGCGGCAGGGGAAAAAACTCCAGGTTTGGGGTAGCCTTGATCAAGCTTGCCTCTTCGAGGGAGGCTTGATACCTCGTTGTCCCCTTCCCCGAAGGTGGTGATACTGAGGAGGCTGGTAAATAGCGCGCAGTGCGCAGGATGACGGAGTGTGGCCCCTGACCCGTCATCCTGCGCGCAGCGAAGCGGAGTCGCAGGATCCAGGGGAAGATGCCAATCCCTGCCCCCGGGTTTCTTCGGCGCGATTTGCGGCGGCGGGCCGATGAAGCGCTACCCATCCTGCATACCTGCGGGACAATTGCCGGTAGTGGATTCTGCAGCCGCGCTTCGCTTTGCGCAAAATGAGGCAAAAAAAATCCCGCAACGAGTGCGGGATTTGAAACCCATCTTGAGACGATGGGGTCAGGGGGAGGTTCAGGTTCAATGCTACGGGAGTTGCGCCGGCATGTCTATGGCCCTTGCGCTTCCCTTTAGTAACGCTGTGTAATTGATTGTTTTAGTCGGATATTATCTCCAAAGCCTTGCCCATTCGGGGTTTGGGCCCCTTCCAGGATTCCGCGCGCAGCGCGGATTCCGCTCCTGACCGCTCCTTCGAGCGTCGCCGGAAAATCGGCGTAAGTGTAGTCTCCGGCCAGCCAAAGGCCCGGTTCGGGGAGGAGATAGCCGGGGCGTTTGAGTCCGGGCGTACAGGCAAAGGTGGCGCGTTGCTCGCGGATCACGCGATGCCACAGGGGGGGCGGAAAAGGCCCAATGCTGGCGCCGAGCAGTGGAGTGAGCAGCGAGAGCAATTCCAGATGCAATTCGACGGCGAGCGTATCGTTATCAAGTTCCTGCCATGGCCCGCGCGTGGAAAGTACACAACCCAGAAGGCCGGGACTGCCGTTGTCGGCGATGGCGCCCCGGTCGAACACCCATTGCCCGTGGCTGCCGGCTCCGCCGGGAAAGGCGAGCATCGGAACGGGAAGCCGCACCTGGGGCGGATAGCCGAACCAGACAGTGGCAATCGGCTCGTAGGCGTAGCCTGCGATGGCGCCCAGCAGTTCCTCGTAACCGGGGCGTTCGATCAGGAACGAAGCAAGGTGCTGTGGCGCGATGGCGAGGATGACGTGATCGAAATATTCCGTACCGATCCGCCATCCTTGTTCCGGGCGGTCGATGCGTTGCAGCATTTCGGGATCGACGCGCGCGCTCAGGTGGATCGTTCCGCCGCAAGCGCGGACGAAAGCCGCCGCCGGTTCGGCGAAAAGGCTGCCGAGATCGGTGCGCGGCAGCAACAAGTCACTGTCGGCGCGCGTGCCGCCGATCACGTCGCGCAGAACGTTGAGGAAAACCTGTGCCGAGGCTTCCGCCAGAGGGGTATTGAGCGCCGACAGGCAAAGCGGTTTCCAGAGCGCGCGGATAACTTTCTCGCTTTGGCCGTGGCGGTGCAGCAGGGCGGCAACGCTGCAATCGTGGGGCAGGCGGTAATTCCACGCGCGCATCCAGAGCATGAAGCGGGTGACGGCGGTTTTTTCCGGAAGCGAAAGCCCGCGCGCGCCGAACAGGCCGAAAAGCAGATGCAGGGGAGCAGGCAGGCGCGGCAGGGAAAGATCGAAAGAATCGTGGGAGGGAGAAAAAAAACGCAGGGGCAGGCGCAGAAGATAGCGTTCCGGGATGACTCCGAGCAGCCGCAGGAGCCGCAGGGTTTCCCGGTAGGCGCCGATCATGATGTGCTGGCCGTTGTCGAGCCAGCGCCCGTTGATGTCGAGCCGGCGGGCGCGTCCGCCGAGTTGCCGGGCTGACTCGAAAATGACGACCGGGCATCCGCTGCGGGAAAGCTCGACCGCTGCGGAAAGTCCGGCCCAACCGCCGCCGATCACGGCGACACGGGGCGGGAAAGGCGCTTGCGCCGCCGCGTTCATCCCTTTCTCGCCCTAACCTTCCCGCACCCAGGCGCGCGCGGCAATCCAGAGTTTGCGCAGCGGCGTGAGCGCAGTGCGCTGCGTCAGCACTTGGCAGCCGTCGCGCCGGATCTCGCGCAGCAGCGTGCGGTAGATCGCCGCCATGATGAGCCCCGGGCGCTGCGCCTTGCGGTCGCTCGCGGGCAGTTTGTCGAGCGCGCGCTGGTAGTGCTCCTCGGCGCGATCGATCTGGAATTCGATCAGGCGCCGGAAATTGTCGTCGTGCCGCGCCTCGAAAATCTGGCTTTCCGAAACGCCGAAACGCCGCAATTCATCTTCCGGCAAATAAATGCGGTCGCGCCGCGCGTCTTCGCCGACGTCGCGGATGATGTTTGTCAATTGAAAGGCCAGTCCCAATTCATGCGCGTATTCGGCGGTCTGTTCGTGTTGATAGCCGAAAATCCGCGCGGCGAGCAAACCGACGACACCCGCGACGCAGTGGCAATAGTGGACAAGGGCGGAAAAATCCGGATAGCGCGAAATGTCCAGATCCATTTTCATTCCCGCGACGATTTCCAGCAGCAGCGATTTTTCGATCCCGAATCCGGAAATCGCCGGATGCAGGGCAAGCATCGCAGGATGGGTCGGCGTGCCCTCGTAGAGAGCCTCGATTTCGCCGCACCACCAGCCGAGTGTGGCGGCAGCCAGCATCGGGTCGCGGCATTCGTCGACCACATCGTCGACTTCGCGGCAAAAGGCATAAAGCGCGGTAATCGCGCGGCGGCGCGGCGGCGGCAGGAACAGGAAGCTGTAATAAAAGCTCGACCCGCTGGCGGCGGCCTTTTCCTGGCAGTATTGATCGGGCGTCATGGGGCGGGTTCAGGAATGTGAAAAGGAAGTATCGTCCAGCAAAGGAGGGGAATACAAGAGGGGGCTACCTCATTCGTGCCGCACGCAGCGCCATCAATATCCAGTCGCGGGCGCCGAGCACGGGGCGATGATGGAAAACATCGCCGGAGACGGCGCGGATCTTTTCGATGATCCGCTGCCCTCCCTGCACTGTCAGGCGGATTTCCCAACCGAGGCGTCCCGGCAATTGACGCGCCAGCGGCGCACCCCGAAGCAGCAAAGCCTGTGCGTAATCGAGTTGGGCGGCGATGAGCGCCTTCCATTGCGCCTCCCATTCCGGAGGCATTCCTGGCGCATCCGGCCCGGCGGCGCGGGCAATCCCTTCCTCGCCGATTCCGAAACGCGCCATCTCGCTTTGGGGAAGATAGACGCGCCCCTTTTTCCAGTCGATGCCGATGTCCTGCCAGAAATTGATCAGTTGCAACGCGGTGCAGATCGCGTCCGAATATTCCAGGCTCGCGGCGTCGGAGCGGCCATTGAGCGCAAGCACCAGGCGTCCGACCGGATTCGCGGAACGGCGGCAATAATCGCCAAGCGTCTCATAGTCGGCGTAGCGCCGGACGCTCACATCCTGCGCGAAGGCGGAAAGAAGGTCGTAAAAGGGTTCCAGCGGCAAGGCCCAGGTCTGGACGACCACGCCCAATTCCCGAAACAGCGGAGTCTGCGCCGCAAGCCCGCGAGAGAGGCGATCCAACTCTTCCACATAGCCGCGAAGGCCGCGCAAGCGCTCTTCCCCGGCGGCGTCGCCCTCGTCGGCAATATCGTCGGCGCTGCGCGCGAAACGGTAAATTACCTCGATCGGACGCCGCAGGCGGCGCGGCAGGAGAAGGGAAGCAACGGGAAAATTTTCGTAGTGATCGACGGGCATCGGGGGAATGTCGTCCCTGTATTCTGGTGCGGACGGAGAGACTCGAACTCTCACGCTGAAAGCGCCAGAACCTAAATCTGGTGCGTCTACCAATTCCGCCACGTCCGCATGAGTAGCGCATTCTAGAGGCTTTTCTGCCAGAGCGGTATTTTTTGAACACCTGTCGAGCGCAATCCTAAGCCATTCATGGCGGGGTCAGCGGGACATGGCGTAACAGGCGCCGAAGGCGCCCCGCATTGTGTAGGGGCGGGTGGTACGGGCGGGTTTCAAACCCGCCCCTACGCCGCCCGTACAGGAATCCCCAAGCTTCAGGTTGGGGTGACTC
>Ga0123357_10002492_pt1 | contig 20574 bp, 20 predicted proteins | sample TergutEmb28metaG_FD_89873 | JGI IMG/M metagenome (GOLD analysis project Ga0123357, IMG submission 89873) | Embiratermes neotenicus P4 segment gut microbial communities from Petit-Saut dam, French Guiana - Emb289 P4 | ecosystem: Host-associated > Arthropoda: Insects > Digestive system > Gut ... | reverse complement strand
TTACGGCACGGCGCTTGTGCTTTTGATGCTGGTGCTCAGCATGAGTTTGATAGCGATAATCGCGAGAATCTATTTCAGAAAACGCAGAAAATGGTAACGGGGAAAATGGAAGATAAAATAAAAGTAGAAAACTTAAGCTGTTTTTATAACGGGAAGTCCGCTCTTGAATCGCTCAACATTAACGTTGAAAAGAACGAGATTCTTACTATTATCGGCCCTGCAAACAGCGGCAAGACAACTTTTTTAAGAACGCTCAACAGAATGAACGATTTCGACACGACTTATTCCAGAGAGGGCAAAGTCTATCTTGACGGCGACAATATTTTCGACATGAATACCGAGAAGTTGAGAAAACGCGTCGGCATGCTTTTTGCCATGCCCATACCTCTTCCGATGACGATTTACGACAATATCATTTACGCGCCGAAGAGGCTCGGAGTAGTAGGCAGAAGTAAAAGCGAGCAGGACGCCGTAGTGGAGCAGGCGCTTAAAGACGCTTCGCTGTGGGATGAAGTAAAAGACAGGCTTGACGCTTCCGCCATTAAACTTTCCGGCGGGCAGCAGCAAAGGCTTTGCATCGCAAGAATTCTTGCCATAAACCCAGAAGTCATTTTGTTTGACGAGCCAAGCTCCGGACTTGACCCTATTTCAACCGCAAAAGTCGAAGAGTCCATGCTTGAACTCAAAGAAAAATATACGATAGTTTTGGTCACAAATAACGTCAAGCAGGCGTCGAGAGTCGGCGACAGAACCGCGTTTTTCCTTATGGGAAAACTTATAGAGCTTGATAAGACCAGTAAAGTTTTTACCAATCCTTCTCGTAAGGAAACGGACGACTATATTTCCGGAAGATTTGGATGAGGTAGTGTCGTGTCATTCCCGAGTGTCTTAATCGGGAATCTGCCTTGAAACAGAGGGAAACTACAAACTGCAGATCCCCGACTACGAATTTCGAGGATGACAAAAGAAAAAGGATAATATGTCTAAAATCGAGATCAAAAACTTCAACCTGTGGTATACGGACTTCCACGCTTTGAAAAACATCAATATAAATATCGAAGAAAAACGTATTACCGCCATGATAGGCCCGTCGGGATGCGGCAAGTCAACTCTTTTGCGCTCGATAAACAGAATCAACGACACCATCGAAGGCGTGCGCACGAAAGGGGAAATCTACATAGACGGCGACAATATCTACGACTATAAAACTGACGTGGATTTTTTGAGAAGAGATGTGGGCATGGTTTTTCAAAGACCAAATCCGTTTCCGATTTCCGTCTATGAAAACGTGGCTTTCGGGCTTAAAGTAAACAGAATATCCGCAAATAAAAGCGAAATAAACGAAACCGTGGAAAGAAGCCTCAAAGCAGTTCTGCTCTGGGACGATTTGAAAGACAAGCTTCACAAAAACGCTTTGACTCTTACGCTTGAACAGCAGCAGAGGCTTTGCATAGCAAGAGTTATTGCCGTGCGCTCGCAAATAATTTTGCTTGACGAGCCGTGCTCATCTCTTGACCCGGTGGCCACTCAGAGAATCGAAGACCTCATGCTCAGGCTTAAAGATAATTACACGATAGTTATAGTGACGCATAATATGCAGCAGGCCGCCAGAATTTCTCAAGACACGGCTTATATGCTGCTCGGCGAACTTATAGAATTCGATAAAACTGAAAAAATATTCACCAATCCTTCTCGTAAGGAGACAGACGATTACATTTCCGGTCGTTTCGGTTAAGTTTTTTGCTGCGCCTTTGAAGTTTTTGCAAAAAGTGTTGTAAAATCCTCGCCCCTTGCGGGAGAGGATGCCCGAAGGGCAGGTGAGGGGTTGCAGTTGGCTGTGTCATTCCCGAGATTCGTAGTCGGGAATCTGCCGTTAAAATAATTAAGTTTGTGGAGGCTATATGAGACATTTTGAAGTTGAAATGAACGATTTGAAAAGCCGTCTCGTCGATATGGCGGGGCTTGTGCAGCAGATGATTAAAGAGACTATCGCGCAGCTCGTTTCGAGAGACGCCGAAATTTCAGAAAAGATTTTCAATCTGGAAAAAGAAGTAAACATTCAGGAGATAGTTATTGACGATATATGCCTTAAGCTTATAGCGCTCAACCAGCCGGCCGGCGCCGATTTGAGATTTATAACTTCTGCCATGAGAATTAACAGCGACCTTGAAAGAATGGGCGACGAAGCCGTAAACATTAGCGAAAAATCCGAAGACCTTAGAAAATATACCGTGCTTAAACCGATTATAGATATTCCGAAGATGTCCGATATAGTTCAGCAGATGGTTAAAGATTCCATCGAATCTTTCAACACGAGCGACGCGGAGCTTGCCAAAAGCGTTTTGGAAAAAGACGATGCGGTAGACAGTTTAAGAGATAATGTTTTTAAAGAGCTGAAAGAATTTATGGTAAAATCTTCGGACCCCGAAACAATACAGCGCGCGGTTGATTTGCTTTTAATCGCCAAAAGCATAGAGAGAATAGGCGACCACGCCACGAATATCAGCGAAGATGTTATTTTTATGGTGCACGGCAAAGATGTCAGGCATCCGAGAACATTCAGATAATTTGTTAAATTCATGATATAGGAGAAACACAATGAGCGTAAAAGAAGAGGCAATCGACCTTCCGTTAATTCACAAAGGAAAAGTCCGTAATGTTTATGCCTACGGGAAAGATTTGTTAATCGTGGCGTCGGACAGAATTTCGGCTTTCGACTGGGTTATCCCGACGTTAATCCCAAACAAAGGAAAGGTTTTGCATAAGCTTTCCATGTTTTGGTTCGATTTCGTCAAAGACATTATGCCTAACCATATAATAACCGGAAACTTTGAAGAGTTTCCGGTCGAGCTTAAAAAATACGAATATCTCCGCGACCGTTCGATGATAGTAAAAAAAGCGGACAGAGTAGATATCGAATGCATAGTCCGCGGATACCTTGCCGGCTCAGGCTGGAAAGAGTATCAGAAATCTAGAACCGTCTGCGGAATAAAACTTCCCGACGGGCTTAAAGAATCTTCAAAGCTTCCTGAGCCTATTTTCACGCCGTCAAGCAAAGAAGAAGGCGGAAAGCACGACGAGAACATATCTTTTGAAGAAACGGTAAAAAGAGTAGGCAAAGATACCGCCGATAAACTTCAGAAATGTTCCATAGACCTTTATAAAAAAGTAAGCGAATACGCTTTGAAGAAAGGCATAATACTTGCCGACACAAAGCTTGAGTTTGGTTATTATGACGGCAAGCTTATTTTGATAGACGAAATTTTTACTCCGGACTCTTCGAGATTCTGGGAAGTCGAAAAATACGCCGAAGGCGTTTCGCAGGACAGCTTGGACAAACAGTATGTCCGCGATTATCTTGAGACGGTAAAATGGGATAAAGCCTCTCCTGCGCCTGAACTTCCTAAAGACATAGTCGAAAAGACTCTTGAAAAATATGTTGGCGCATATGAAAAGCTGACGGGCAAAAAGTTCTAAGGGATACTGATGAAATTGTTCGCAAAGATTTCTCTTGTTTTTATTTTCTGCGCGCTTGCAACTGCAAGCGCGTTTGCCAATGTTAATTACATCGATATATCCGCAATTACGCAGGATAAAGAATTAACCGCGCAATTTCAAAATATCAAAGACAACCTTCCTTTTTATGCAAACTGGACATATAAATGGGAATATGACGTTCCTAAATCTACTGTCTCGGCCCAGCTTAAAGAGTTTTATAAAAATTTTTCAGAGCTGGCTAAGAAAGATAAAAATAACGGCGAATTGTTCTTGTTGCTCGGGGATATCGCTAGTTATCTTTATAATCTTGACGCAGGCGATAAGAATACCGATTACACAAAAATAGCCGCTGATAATTATGGTCAGGCTATTAAATTTCTGCCGAAAGAAGATTACAGGGGATATTGGTTTTTGGGCGTGCATTACGCCGGAATCCCCGGAGGGTATCAAATTAAATCTGTTGATAATTTTGAACAAGCCGTATATGTATCCGGCGGTATTGCTCTTCCGGAAAATTTTTGGGAGGATTATTCCTATATATCCGCTTTAACGGCTATGCCGTCACATTATTTCTACGCTATGGATAAGGCTCCCGGAATAAAACCTTTGTATGCCAAAGATAAATTGATTAAGTCTCTCGATAAAAACGCTCAGTATGAGAAAAAAGATTTGTGGAACGTGGTGGAGAAGGATAGCAACACTTTTTTCATTTCACGTCCTTTAGGAATGAGCTTTTATGTAACTAAAGAAGAAAGCAGTAAATATGGGCTGAATATTGGAGATTATAAAAATAATAAAGCCGGTCTTATGATTATTCCGCCCAATTTAAAAAGCAAAGAAGGACAGAGCATTGATTATTCAATAACAATTCTTGTCAATGCGTCACCTGATAATAAATATAAGTCTTTAAGAGAGTTTGTCGGTTCCGACAAGTATTTGCAATCGTTTACCGGCAAAAAAGAAATAAAGCTTTTTGATAAAGATAAGTATGACAAAATGGTTACGTATGAGTGGATGGATAATAATGCGTCTGATTACAAGGCGGCATACGGGGATTTTGGCGGCACGCATTTTTATATTGTGGTTATCGAAAGAGACAAGCCGAAATATCCCGGGTTGTTGTTGGAAATGCCTACTCCTATCCCGGCAGGAAAGACTTCAGCTTACGTTTTGAAAGCGCAGCCTGACAGATTTGACGGTAAGATTTTCTACACCATTCTGCTTAACACCGCCGAAGATATTCATGAAGACGGATTAAAAGTTTTTAAAGATTTTTTTGAAAATAGGCTTGTTATCGAATAAAATTGTTTTATAGGAGATATTATGAAATCGTTAGTAAAGATTCTTCTTGTTTTTATTTTCTACGTATTAGCTGTTTCAAGCGCGTTTGCCGATGTCAATTATATTGACGTTTCAAAAATTACAAAAAGTGAAAAGTTAACTGCTGATTTTAAATATCTTAAAGATAACCTGCAATATTATTCCGCTTGGGCAAGTGATTGGAAATATGATGTTCCGAAGACCGATGTAATAACAAAGCTTCAAGAAATCTATAAAGATTTTTCAAATTTGTCGTTGACCCAAAAAGACAAAAATAACGGCGAATTGTTCTTGTTGCTCGGGGATATCGCTCACTATCTTAATAATCTTGATGCCGGAGATAGCAATACCGACTACAAACAAATAGCCTGGGATAATTATAAGAAAGCTATTAAATTGTTGTCTAAGGATGATTATAGGGGGTATTGGTTTTTAGGCGTGCATTATTCCGATGACTATCTTATACAGGCTGTTGATAATTTTGAGAGTGCCGATCAGATAGGGCAGGGAAAACAAATGCCTGGCGATTTTTGGGCAGATTATGCAAACCTTTCTATTAAGACAGCAATGCCGTCTCATTATCTTTATGCCATGGATCAAATTCCAGGAGTAAAGCCATTGTATACTAAAGATAGATTAATTAAACCTATTAATAAAAACCATAATTATCCAAGGGAAGAGTTGTGGAAAGCAATTGAAAAAAACGGAGATATTTTTTTTATTTCTCGTCCTTTAGGGATGAGATTTCATAGCGGTGAAGAAGTCATGAAATATGGGCTTTTAGATTATCAGGATAATAAAACCATTGTTATTGTTAGTCCTCCGAGCATAAAAAATAAAGATGGGAAAGATGTAAGTTATCAAATAGTTATAGATCTATATACTTCTCAAGATAAGAAATCTTTGGAGGAATTTGTTAATTCCAACGAGATATTGAAAAGTTATTCTGATAAAAAGGAAATAAAGCTTTTTGACAATAATAAATATGACAAAATGGTAGCATATGAATTTGTAGATGTAGATAAAGAAGTGTCAGGCTATAAAGATTTTGGCGGCGCGCATTTTTATTTTGTAGTTGTTGAAAGAGATAAGCCTCAATACCCCGGGTTAACATTAGAAATACCGACTTCTGTTCCTGTCGATACATCTTCTATAATATCTCGATATGATAGATTTGACGGGAAGATTTTTTATATGTTTTGGCTTAATACCAGGGAAGACATTCATGAAGAAGGTCTGAAAGTTTTTAAAGATTTTTTTGAAAACAGACTTATTATCGAATAAAAAGGACAGAGAAAATGTTTGAGATAGAGATCTCCACTAAAAAAGGTTTTAAAGATTCACGCGGCGAGAGCGTACATTCTGATATTCGCGGAATCGGAATTACTGACGTCAAAAGCTCCGCTTATTCACAGCTGTATTTAATTGACGGAGATATAACTTCTGCTGACGCAAAATTGATAGCTTCCGAGCTGTTAAGCGATAAAATAACCGAGAGCTATGCTGTTAAAAATTTTGTGAGTCCTGTTTCGGATGAACCGCAATCTCTTGGCAGCCCGTCGGTAGTAGAAGTGTGGTATAAAAAAGGCGTTACAGATACCGTCGCTGACAGCGTTGTAAAAGCCATAAAAGATTTGGGCATCAAGAATGACGTCACGGTTAAAACCGGACATAAATATTATTTGTCGGGGAATTTATCCAAAAAGAATCTTGAAACAATAGCCACAAAACTTCTTGCAAACACTTTAATACAGGAATATAAAATAAAATGAAATGCAAAACTAATTGCAGCATTATTGAAATTTTAAATTTATCCGACAGCCAGCTTGTTGAGCTGAGCAGGAAAAATGTTTTGTCTCTTTCGCTTGAAGAGATGAAAACCGTTCAGGGCTATTTTAAAAAGCTTAAAAGAAACCCTACCGACGTTGAGCTTGAAACCATAGCCCAAACGTGGAGCGAGCATTGCAAGCATAAAACGCTTACAGGAATAATAGAATACACCGAAGAGAAAAATGGCAAGAAATCCAAAAGAACTTACAACAACCTTTTAAAAGAAACTATTTTCAGGGCCACCGTTGAGCTTAACAAAAAATGGTGCTGGTCAGTTTTTAAAGACAATGCGGGCGTCATAGAGTTCGATTCTAAAAACGGCGCGGCTTTCAAAGTTGAAACGCATAATCACCCGTCGGCGCTTGAGCCTTACGGCGGTTCCGCGACAGGTATAGGCGGAGTTATAAGAGATATTTTAGGCGTGGGCCTTGGCGCAAAGCCGCTTGCAAATACCGATGTGTTTTGTTTCGGAAACCCGGACACAAAAGCGTCAGCCGTTCCCGAAGGCATGCACCATCCGAAAAGAATCGCCAAAGGCGTTGTTTCCGGTGTGCGTGATTACGGAAACAGAATGGGAATTCCTACCGTCAACGGAGCGGTTTACTTTGACGACGGTTATATGGCAAACCCTCTTGTCTATTGCGGAACGATGGGCATAATTCCCAAAAACATGATTACCAAAGACGTCAAACCGAAAGATTTGGTTTTGGTTGTCGGCGGAAGAACCGGAAGAGACGGCATACACGGAGCCACTTTCTCGTCAGTCCAGCTTGATAAAGAGTCAGATGTAAGCGCGGTGCAGATAGGAAACCCGATAGTAGAGAAAAAAGTTTTGGACACAATGCTTAAAGCGCGCGACCTTGGCCTTTACAGAGGCGTTACGGATTGCGGAGCCGGCGGGCTTTCAAGCGCCGTCGGAGAGCTCGGCGAAAAAACGGGCGTGCGCGTGCAGCTTGAAAAAGTTCCGCTGAAATATGAAGGCTTAAGCCCGTGGGAAATTTGGATATCCGAAGCGCAGGAAAGAATGGTGTTTGCGGTTCCCGCGAAAAACAAAAAGAAAATTTTAGAGATATTTAAGAAAGAAAACGTCGAGGCTACTTTTATCGGCGAATTTACTAATGACAAAAAACTCACTCTTACTTATAACGGCGCCATCGTGGCCGATATGAGCATGGAGTTTTTGCACGACGGAGTTCCAAAACCCACAAGACCTGCGGTCTATAAAATAACTCCTGAGAAAAAACAGAAGCCTGTTAAAGCAAGCTCAGCAAAACTTTCAAAATCCTTAAAAGCCGCTCTTGCAGATTTAAACGTCTGTTCAAAAGAGTGGATTGTCCGTCAGTATGACCACGAAGTTCAGGGACAAACAGTTATAAAACCGCTTCAGGGAAACTCAATTGAAGTCTCCGGCCCCGGCGACGCAGCGGTTATCTGGCCTTATACGTCGGTAAAAGGAACAAAAAAAGGAATCGTTCTTTCAAACGGGCTTAATCCTCAATACGGGAAAATAAATACTTATAAAATGGCTGCCTCTGCGATAGACGAAGCTTTGAGAAACGCTGCCGCTGTCGGAGCAAACGTAGAAAGAATGTCGGTGCTTGATAATTTTTGCTGGGGAAACCCTAACAAGCCGGAGATTTTAGGAAGCTTGGTGCGCGCGGCAAACGCGTGTTACGATATGTCCAAGGCTTATGATATCCCGTTCATTTCCGGCAAAGACAGCCTGCATAACGAATACTCAATCGGCGGGAAAAAGTATTCTATACCTCCTGCGCTTTTAATTTCGGCGATGGGAGTAATAGATAACGCCGCAAATACCGTGACGATGCCTTTTAAGCAAGACGGCAATAAAGTTTTCGTTTTGGGCCGGACAAGAAACGAGCTTGGCGGCTCGGTATTTTCAAAAATCAATAAAATTAAAGACGGAATAGTTCCTGACGTTTATCCGAAAGAATCAAAGTCTATCATGAAAAAACTTTACGAAGCCATAAATAAAGGTTTGGTTGAAGCCGCTCATGACGCCGCAGAAGGCGGGCTTGCGGTGGCAATCAGCGAAATGGCTTTCTCGTCTCAAAAAGGCGTGAAAATAAACATAGACGCGGTTAAAACTGAAGGAACGCTTACCGCCGCGGAAAAATTATTTTCTGAATCCAATGGCAGATTTGTCGTGGAAGTAAAGCCTGAAAATACTGCTGAGTTTTCTAAAATTTTCAAAGGAAGCGCGTTTGCCGAAGTTGGGGTTGTTAGCGGCAGCAAAGTCCTTTTTGAAAGCGCGAAAAATAAAATAAAAATAATAGAAACGCCGGCAAATCTTTTGAATGCGTGGCGCAATACTATAAAGTGGTAATCAAAATGAAAAAAGTTAAAGCGTTAATTTTAAGAACTGCCGGAACGAACTGCGATTATGAAACGCAGGCCGCTTTTGAATTGTGCGGAGCGACCGCGGAAAAAGTGCACGTCAACGAGCTTATCGCAAAGAAAGATAAAATTTTTGAATACGACATTTTGGCTTTTCCCGGAGGATTTTCTTACGGCGACGATATAGCTTCGGGAAAAATTTTAGCTAACGAAGTCAAAAACAAGCTCGGCGACAAAGTGCAAAAGTTTGCTTTAAGCGGAAAACCCGTGATAGGCGTATGCAACGGCTTTCAGGTTTTGGCAAAGATGGGATTACTGCCTGATCCAAAACTTTTCGAACAAGTCTCTACTCTTTCCTATAACGATTCCGATAAGTTCGAATGCCGCTGGGTTTATTTGAAATCAGAGAAAAATAATTGTTTGTGGACAAAGAATTTGCCGGATATTATTACGCTTCCTGTAGCGCACGGCGAAGGAAAGTTTATTCCGTTAAGCAAAAAACTTCTTGATGAGCTCAAGCAAAATAACCAGATTGTTTTCAAATACTCTGCAAAAGACGGAAAGGTTCCACAGTATCCATTAGACCCGAACGGTTCAACCGATCAGATTGCCGGAATATCAAATATCAAAGGCAATGTTTTCGGACTTATGCCGCATCCAGAAAGATATGTTTTTGCGTTGCAGCATCCGGCAAGAGAAGGATATGACGGACAATTTGGATGGGGCCATATTGTGTTTCATAATGCAGTCAACTATGTAAAGGGCTAGGTCTTTCGGCTTTATGCAGCATCGCGTATAGTTGGATTTGGTTGTGTCATTCCCGAGTGTCTTAGTCGGGAATCTGCCGTTAAAGATAAAACTGCAAAGGCAGATCCCCGACAGAAAATTTCGGGGATGACAGACACAGCAAAAATGCTTGATAGTTTAAACACAAAAAGCCTGCTTTTTTAAAAGCGGGCTTTTTTCATTTTTTATGCTAAAACCAGTTGAAATAACAACAGGATTTTACATTTTTTGCAATATATTGTAAAATAACGCTTGAAAAATACGGAATTTTTGGAGAAAAAATGAAAGTTCTGGTTATCGGTTCCGGCGGCAGAGAACACGCGATCTGCTGGAAATTCGCTCAAAGCCATTTCGTCCAAAAAATCTACTGCGCTCCAGGCAATGGAGGAATATCGCAAGTTGCCGAAAATATTAACATCGGCGTCAGCGAGTTTGACAAGCTGGCAGCTTTTGTTAAAGAGCAAAATGTAGACTTAACTTTCGTAGGCCCCGAAGTTCCTCTTTCCGAAGGGATAGTAGATTTTTTCGAAGACAAAGGTTTAAAAATAGTAGGCCCATCCAAATCCGCCGCGCTTCTTGAAGCAAGCAAAACATACTCCAAACAATTCATGCAAAAATATGATATCCCGACGGCAAAGTACGAAAGTTTTTCAAATATTTCGGACGCTTTGAAATATCTTGACGGCTGGGAAGAAAATAAAAAAGTCGTCGTAAAAGCCGACGGGCTTGCCGCAGGCAAAGGCGTTTACATGTGCGAAGGCAAAGCCGACGCGCAGAATGCCGTCAAACAGATAATGAGCGAAAAAGTTTTAGGCGACGCCGGAACGCAAGTTGTAATAGAAGAGTTCATAAATGGTCAGGAACTTTCTTACTTGGTGTTCACCGACGGAGTTTCTTATTCCATCATGCCGGCCTCACAAGACCACAAAAGAATAAACGACAACGACGAAGGTTTGAATACCGGCGGCATGGGCGCATACGCGCCGGCTCCGCTTGCTACGGAAAGCTTAAATAAAAAAGTTGAAACCGGCATAATTGCGAAAGTCATAAAAGGCATAGCAAGTGAAAAATTAAACTATAAAGGCGTCATTTACGTCGGAGTTATAATGAACGGCAACGAACCTTATGTTTTAGAGTTCAACTGCCGCTTCGGAGACCCGGAAACCCAGGCGGTGCTTCCTCTGTTGAAAACAGACTTAGATAAAATTTGCGCGGCAATTTTAGACAGGAAGCTTTCCGATATAAAAATAGAATGGAAAAAAGAGTTTGCGGTCTGCGTGGTTCTCGCTTCGGGCGGATATCCGGGTAGTTTTAAAAAAGGGCTTGAAATAAAAGGTCTCGATAAAGTTACCGACAAAGACACGATAGTTTTTCACGCCGGAACAAAATCTGAAAACGGAAAAATTCTCACCTCCGGCGGCAGAGTATTGGGAGTAACATCTCTTGCCGGCGACATAAAAAGTGCCATAGACAAAGTTTATTCGCAGGTCAAGCTGATATCGTTTGAAAATATGCACTACAGAAAAGACATAGCCAAAAAGGCGATAAAAGATTAACGGAGGATTACAATGGAAAAAACAGACGTTGCGATAGTCGTAGGTTCGGCTTCGGATTTGCCGGTTATAAATGAGACGGTAAAAACATTAAAAGAATTCGGTTTATCTTATAGCGTAAACGTGGCTTCCGCGCACAGAACAACTGAACATTTAAAGCAGTGCGTCGAAGGCGCCGAGTCAGCCGGAGTGAAAGTTTTTATCGCCGGAGCAGGCATGGCCGCGGCTCTTCCAGGAGTTATCGCTGCCGAAACCATACTTCCAGTAATAGGCGTGCCGATGGAAGGGAAAAATCTTGCAAGCATGGACTCGCTTTTCGCGATAGTTCAGATGCCCAAAGGAGTGCCAGTCGCGACGGTCGCCGTCGGCAAAGCAGGCGCAGTAAACGCTGCGGTTCTTGCGGCGCAGATTATAGCGCTTTCGAACGATTCGCTGAAAGAAAAACTCGCAAAGTATAAAGAGAAGCAGGCCGAGTCCGTGATAAAAGACGATTTAAAACTTCAAAAAGACGGAATAGAAAAATATATCGAAGGGTTGAAAAAATAAAATGTCAGAGATAATTTTAAATTCACAATCATTTCAGGACGTAATAGTAAAAATGGCGGCGGATATTTTTAGAGACAACAAAAATATCTCTGAACTTGCCGTAATAGGCGTTCACGATAAAGGCGTGTGCGTGGCTAAAAGAATAGTTACGGAGCTTGCAAAGCTTGCGGGCGTCGTGGAAACGCAGATACCGATGGGCACTCTGGATATTACCCTTTACAGAGATGACCTTGACGAATTCGGCGCCGATATGCCCGTGATAAAAGACACCGTAATACCTTTTGACATAAGCCAGAAAAAAATAATTCTCGTCGATGATGTGCTCTATACGGGAAGAACCGTTCGCGCGGCGCTCGACGTTTTGACCGACTTCGGAAGGCCGAAATCCATAGAGCTTGCGGTTTTGGTTGACCGCGGGCACAGGGAGCTGCCGATAGAAGCAAAGTACGCCGGAGTCAGGCGCGTTATAGACGGCAAAGTAAAAGTTGAATGCAAAGAATCCGAAGGCGAAGATAAAGTCTTTATTTTGTAAATAATTTTTCTCAATTGAGAGGAAAGTATGTCTCTTAACCGCAAAGATTTGCTTGGTTTGGAAGATTTTGACAAAAAGGACTTGCAGACAGTTTTAGATTCGGTAAAACCTTTCAAAAGCCTTTTTACCCGTTCGGTGAAAAAGGCGCCTACGTTAATCGGCAAAACGGTAGTAACGCTTTTCTACGAACCTTCCACAAGAACAAGAACCTCGTTTGAAATCGCCGCAAAAAGATTATCTGCCGACGTCGTAAACCTAACTGTAAACACATCAAGCGTAGTCAAAGGGGAAAGCCTTATAGACACCGGCAAAACTCTTGAAGCAATGAAGGCCGATTACATAATCATTAGGCATTCTCTTGCCGGAGCTCCGGATATACTTGCAAGAAATTTAAACGCTTCCGTCATAAACGCCGGAGACGGTTTTCACGAGCATCCTACTCAAGGGCTTTTAGACCTTTACACGATGTATGACAAGAAGAAAAAAATCGAAGGATTAAAAGTTCTTCTCGTCGGTGACATACTTCACTCGCGAGTCGCCAAATCGAATATATGGGCGCTGACGAAAATGGGCGCGCATGTCGCAGTCGCGGGGCCTCCTACGCTGATACCTCCGAAAATCGAAGAGCTCGGAGTCAAAGTTTTTTATGACCTTGACGAAGCGATAAAAGAAGCCGACGTCGTAAATATTTTAAGAATCCAGCTTGAGCGCCAGCAGGAAAATCTTTTCCCTTCAGTGCACGAATACGTCGAGCTTTATCAGCTTACCAAAGAGCGTCTTGCAAAAGCCAAGCCTAACGTCATGATAATGCACCCGGGCCCGATGAACAGAGGAATAGAAATTTCTTCCGATGTCGCGGACAGCCCGAATGCCGTAATAAACGAGCAGGTTACAAACGGGATAGCGGTGAGAATGGCCGTTCTCTATCTCTTAAAACCAAATAACAAGGCGAGGAAATAATGCGTCTACAAATTAAGAACGTCCGAATTGTGGATCCTTCGCAGAAAAAAGATTTTACCGGCGACATTCTCGTAGAGAAAGGCCGGATAGTATCGAAGCTTTCCGGGCCTGCCGATAGAGTTATCGACGGCAAAAATAAAATTGCCGTTCCGGGTTTGATAGACGTGCACTCTCATTTGAGAGAACCCGGTCAGGAAGGCAAGGAAACTATAAAGACCGGAACGCGCGCCGCGGCCAAAGGCGGCATAACAAGCGTAATGTGCATGCCTAACACAAAGCCGGCGATTGACAACGCTCCGACGGTAGAGTTCATTCTTTTGAAAGCCCAGAAAGAAGGCGCGATAAACGTTTTCCCGATAGGCTGCGTGACAAAAGGTTCGGCGGGCCAGGAACTTTCCGAGATAGGAATTTTGAAAAAAGCCGGAATAGTGGCAGTCAGCGACGACGGTTCTCCGGTTGCAAGCTCTCAAATTATGCGCAGGGCTCTCGAATACACAAAAATGTTTAAACTTCCCGTTATTTCTCACGCCGAAGATAAAGAGTTAAGCAAAAACGGAGTTATGAACGAAGGCAAGAATTCCATGATTTTGGGACTTCGCGGAATACCGAGGCAAGCCGAAGAGGTTATGGTGGCGCGCGACATAATGCTTGCCGAGCTTACAAGCGGATATCTTCACATAGCGCACGTTTCCACAGCAGGCTCAGTTGATCTTGTCCGGCGCGCAAAAAGCAAAGGCATTAAAGTTACGGCAGAAACATGCCCGCATTATTTCTCGCTTACCGACGATGTCGTAAAGGCTCACGACACAAATACCAAAATGAATCCGCCGCTAAGGGAAGCCAAAGACGTTGAAGCCATAAAAGCCGGCCTTGCCGACGGAACGATAGACTGCATAGCCACGGACCACGCGCCTCATACGGCGGAAGAAAAAAGCAAAGAGTTCGATTCGGCGCCGTTTGGAATTATCGGTTTTGAGACGATGTTAAGCCTAGTTTTAAACGAGCTTGTCGATAAAAAGGTTTTGACTCTCGCTCAGGCAATAGAAAAAATGACCGCAAACCCGGCGGCTATTTTTAATCTTAAAGACAGAGGCACTCTTAAAGAAGGCGCCATTGCCGATATAACGCTCATAGACCCAAAATACTCTTACGAATTTACAAAAGAAAGCATACTCTCAAAAAGCAAAAATTCGCCGTTTATCGGCCGCAAGTTCACGGGCGGCGCGGTAATGACTATAGTTTCCGGAAATGTCGTCTATGAAAAATAAAAGATTCGATAAAAATTACGAAATTATTTCCAACAAAGAAATATGCGCCGGCTACTTTGAGCTGAAAGTGAAAGCTTCGGCTGACATCGTAAGCTTATGCAAGCCGGGGCAATTTTTTATGCTTACAGTCCCCGGAGTTTTTTTGCGCAGGCCGCTAAGTATTTACGACACGGGAAAAGGTTACATCTCTTTTTTATACAAGCTTACGGGTAAAGGCACGGAGATATTATCCGAAATAAAATCCGGCGAAATTAGTATGCTTGGTCCTTTAGGCAACGGCTATCCGTTAAATAGTTCTGACAATGTTATTGTTGCCGGCGGCACGGGTATAGCTTCGGTACATTTTTTAGCGACAAAATTGAAAAAGAGCGGAACGCTCTATTATGGGGCGAAGACAAAAAAAGATTTGCTCTGCCTCGATAAATTCAAAAAACTCGGATGGAAAGCCGTGATTTCAACGGAAGACGCTTCGCAGGGGCATAAAGGTTTTGTAACCGACACTATAAAAAATGTTTTGCCCGGTTCCACGCTTTACGTCTGCGGTCCGACTCCCATGATGAAAGCGGTGTTAAAAATAGCCGGAGAAAAAAATCTTACGGGATATGCGTCGCTTGAAGAGAAAATGGCGTGCGGCGTAGGAAACTGCCAGGGCTGCGCGGTAAAAATAAAGGGCCAAAACAAAATGACCTGCAAAGACGGGCCGGTGTTTAAAATCGAGGATATAGAACTTTAAATGAAAACAGATTTGAGCGTCCATTTTGCGGGAATAAAACTTAAAAATCCGGTGCTTACGGCATCCGGAACTTTTGGCTACGGCTATGAACTTGCCGATTTGATTCCCCTGAAAAAACTCGGCGGCATCGTCACAAAAACTATAACGCTTGAAGCTCGTCCGGGAAATGCTCAGCCGAGAATCGCGGAAGTCGAAGGCGGAATGCTCAACACCATAGGGCTGCAGAACATAGGAGTTAAAGCTTTTGTAGAGGCGCCGCTTGAGAAGCTTTCGAAGATAGGTGTTCCGATTTTTGTAAGCATTGCCGGCGCGTCGCTTGTCGAATATGTCGAAACCGCAAAAATCCTGTCAAAGCAAAAAGGCATTGACGCGGTAGAGTTGAACTTATCTTGTCCAAACCTAAAGAAAAAAATAGTCTGCCACGATTTGCCTTTGATGACCGAAGTGATAAAAGGCGTTAAGAAAGTGTCGAACGTCCCTGTAATCGCAAAACTTTCGCCTTTGGTTACCGATATCGCGGAACTTTCATTTGAAGCTCAGAAAGCCGGAGCCGACGGCGTGACTCTCGCAAACACTTACCCTGCGATGGCTATAGACGTTAAAACTTTTCAACCTAAGCTTTCTACCGTAAAAGGCGGTATGTCCGGCGCGTGCGTTAAGCCTATGTCCCTGCGCTGCGTTTACGACGCGTATCAAAGCGTAAAAATTCCGATAATAGGCTGCGGTGGAATAACTACAGCCGAAGACGCTGTTGAGTTTATGCTTGCAGGAGCAACGGCGGTAAGCGTCGGAACGGCGAGCTTAGTGTCTCCCGATAATTTAATAAAAATCATAGACGGCTTGGAAAGTATTCTGGCCGCAAAAAAAATAAAATCAGTTAAAGAAATCATAGGTAAGGTTGACTCCAATGAACAAAATAATACTTGCTCTTGACGTATACGATTTCGGAAAAGCCGAAAAGCTTGTCAAAGACACAAGCGAATACATAGACGTTTACAAAGTCGGTCCGATACTTTTTTTACAGTCGGGAAAAGAAATCATCAAGATGATTCAGGATAACGGGAAAAAAGTTTTTCTCGATTTGAAGTTTCATGATATTCCGGCCACTGTCGAGCGCGCTGTAAAATCGGCGAAGGAGTTGGGTATTTACAGCTTAACCGTTCATTCTGTAGGCGGGGAAGAGATGTTAAAGGCGGCGGCGTCTGTTCCAGACAGGCCTAAAATATGGGCTGTAACGGTTTTGACCAGCCAAGTTACGACTCCCGAAGAAGTTATAAAAAGAGCGAAGTTCTCGAAGTCCTGCGGAGTCGATGGCGTTATATCTTCGCCGCTCGAAATAGAACTTATAAAAAAAGAGTGCGGCAAAGATTTTGAAGTTGTGACTCCGGGCATTCGTCCGGCAAAAGCCAATGACGACCAGAAAAGAGTCGCTACTCCGGAAAGCGCGGTTAAAGCCGGCGCTAATTTTATAGTTGTCGGAAGGCCGATACTTGAAGCCGCAAACCCGGCGCAGGCGGCAAAAGATATTTTTGACGGCATAAAAGGGCTGTAATCAAATGCTTTTCGGAAAATACAAATACAACAACAGCAAGTTTATTTTTTACGTTAAGAGCGTTGCAAGATATTTTACTCCGCAGTTTCTCAACAATATCCATTATAAACGAATTTTATCGCGCGCCGCGAAATATGACGCAAATTATATAGCAGACAGGGTAAATTATTACAATAAGCTTGGCGCGGTAAAAGTAAGCGACTATATGAAGCCGTTGAAAGAATTTAAATACAAAGGCCAGTGCAACAGCGCTTATTTTTTTGACTCATACGAGTACGCAAGATACTTCCCGAAAGGTTTAAAAATAGCTTTTGGCTTTGGAGATATCAGCTGGAATCTTGATGTCCCCGCAATCACAAAAAGCCGTCCTGTCGGCATCGGCAATGAAAACAACGTTCTTTTAAATTTGGACAAATCTCACCATTTTGTTTTCGTCAAAGACAAGAAAAAGTTTGAGGACAAGAAGGATCTGCTTGTAGGCCGCTGCGCGGTTTGGCAGGAGCATAGAAAAGAGTTCTACAGAAAGTATTTCGGCCATCCGATGTGCGATCTGGGAAGAGTGAACGAAGATTTGGAACATCCCGAGTGGCTCGTCAAAAGAATGACTTACGACGAGCATATGGAGTATAAATTCATTTTGTGTCTTGAAGGAAACGACGTTGCAAGCAATTTGAAGTGGGTTATGTCGTCTAATTCTATCGCCGTAATGCCAAAACCTAAGTTTGAGACATGGTATATGGAAGGCCGGCTCATGCCGAACGTTCATTACATCGAAATCAAATCCGACTATTCTGATTTGGAAGAACGCTTGAAATATTATTTGAGTCACACGGACGAAGCTTTGAAAATAATAGAAAACGCTCATAAATGGGTTGAACAATTTCAGGATAAGAAGCGGGAAGATTTAATTTCCGTATTAGTGCTGCAAAAATATTTTAAACAGACGGGGCAGATTGAATGATAAAAATTGCGGTGTTGGTTTCCGGAGGCGGATCAAATCTTCAGGCCATAATAGACTCCACGAAGAAAGGGGTTTTAAAAGGGCTTGCCAAAGTCGTGCTCGTGGTTTCAAACAATGTTACGGCCTACGCCATTGAGCGCGCTGAGAAAGAAAAAATAAAAACTTTTTGCATAGAAAGAAACTATTACAGCGACGACAAAACTTATAACGCTGACATTTTAAAAAAACTTCAAGAAGCAAAAGCCGATATTGTCTGTCTTGCCGGATATATGCGAATCGTCGGAGGCAATATTTTGGAGGCTTATCCCGGGAAAATTTTAAACATTCATCCTGCGCTGCTTCCGAAATACGGCGGCAAGGGAATGTTTGGGCATCGCGTGCATGAAGCCGTTGTTGCGGCGAAAGAAGCGAAATCGGGCGCTACTGTTCACTTCGCCGACGAAACTTACGATACCGGTCAAATTATTTTGCAGCGCGAAGTTGAGCTGTCTCCCAAAGATACTCCTCAGGCGGTTGCAAAAAAGGTTTTGGAAATAGAGCATCAGATTTATCCTGAAGCCATAAAAAAAGTTATAGAAGAAATAAAATAGATAAGAGGAAAAAACTATGATACCGCGTTACACAAAGCCGGAGATGGCGGCAATTTGGTCGGACGAAAACAGATTTCAGCAAATGCTTGAAGTCGAGATTTTTGCGGCAGAAGCCATGTCAAAGCTCGGAAGCGTCCCGAAAAAGGCCGTTGAAACGGTTCGGAAAAAAGCGAAAATCAATGTCGACAGAATCAACGAAATAGAGCTTACGGTTAAACACGACGTCATAGCTTTTTTAAGCGCCGTTGTGGAAACCACGGGGCCGGACGGAAGATTTTTACATTTGGGCATGACCTCTTCCGACGTTTTAGACACGGCTACGGGCGCGCAAATGAGGCAATCGACCCTCTTGATAATCGAAGAAACAAAGAAACTTTCCGCGATACTTGCAAGGCTTGCCAAAAAATATAAGATGACGCCGGTTATGGGAAGAACGCATGGCGTTCACGCCGAGCCTACGACGTTCGGTTTGAAAGTCGCCGGGTGGTATACGGAAATAGAACGCACTATCGAAAGGCTGGAATTTGCCCTTGAAACGGTAAGCTACGGTAAAATTTCCGGAGCGGTCGGGACTATGGCGCATTTGGATCCGCGCGTCGAAAAGTATGTCTGTCAGAAAATGGGATTAAAGCCTGAGCCGGTTTCAACGCAGATAATTCCTCGCGACAGGCATTCGATTTATTTTTCGACACTTGCTCACTTAGGCGCGGCGCTTGAAAGAATTGCCGTCGAGATAAGGCATTTGCAAAGAACCGAAGTCGCGGAAGCCGAAGAGCCTTTTACCAAAGGGCAAAAAGGTTCGTCGGCGATGCCGCACAAAAGAAATCCGATAATCTCTGAAATATATCTGCGGTCTGGCAAGACTTTTGAGAGGATATGCCGTTACCGCGATGGAAAACTGCGCTTTGTGGCATGAAAGAGATATAAGCCACTCTTCCACCGAGAGAATAATGCTTCCCGACGCGTCTCTTATCGCGCATTTCATGCTTAAAAGAATGCAAGGGCTTATGGAAGGATTAAACGTTTACCCCGAGAATATGATGGCAAATCTCAATAAAACAAAAGACGTAATTTTCTCGGGCACGCTTTTACTTTCACTGGTAGATAAAGGCCTTTCCAGAGAGGCTGCTTACGCCATGGTTCAAGCGGCGGCGTTTGAAGCGAGGGAAAAGAAAATTTCTTTGGAAGAAGCGTGTCTTAGAAGCGCCGACGTTAAAAAATATTTATCTGCAACAGAGATTAAGAGAGACTGCGATTTGAACCAGCAGTATAAAAACATAAATTACATTTTTAAAAGAGCTTTCAAAAAATAAATACGAGGACAAAAATGTCAAATCAGAAAGTTAATTACTTCTTGCGTGATGACGGAACTTTCGTAATAGAAAACTATAATTCTGCGCCTTCTTTCGCGAGCTTTTTCCCTGGAATCGCCGGGCTCAAAGGCATTCCTATGTGGGCGTATTACGTCAACAGAGCCCAGGGCGTTGCGACGTTCGGAATCAAAAATAAAAACTACGCGATAATGGAGTTCTATCCGGCAAACAGCGCCTACTCGCTTGTTTCAACTTTGGGGTTCAGAACTTTTCTTAAAATAAAAAAATCCGGCAAAGTTACCAATTACGAAGCGTTTAAAGTTAACCCGTGCTATCCCGTAAAGCAGACGATGTTTGTAACTTCGAGCGACATGTCCATCGAAGAAATAAACGAGGCGCTCGGAATAAAAGTGACCGTCAGGTATTCCACTCTTTCGAACGAGCCCTTGGCAGCTTTGATAAGAAGCGTCCGCGTCGAGAATATTTCCAAAGCAAATCTTGAAATAGAGATTGCCGACGGAATGCCGAAACTGATTCCATACTTTATAAACCAGTGGGCGCAGAAGTTTATGAGCACGACCATTCAGGCTTGGACTACGGTCGATAACTTCGATAAAACCGGTAATCCTTTTTTTCGTTTGAGAGTGGATACCGCAGACAGCGCCGAAGTAGTTGAAATTCACGAGGGGAATTTTTATTTCGGAAAAGTTTTAAGCGGCAAGTCAGAGCATAAAGCGAAGGTTATAATAGACCCGCAGGTTTTATTCGGAAGCG
>Ga0123357_10002490_pt1 | contig 20578 bp, 18 predicted proteins | sample TergutEmb28metaG_FD_89873 | JGI IMG/M metagenome (GOLD analysis project Ga0123357, IMG submission 89873) | Embiratermes neotenicus P4 segment gut microbial communities from Petit-Saut dam, French Guiana - Emb289 P4 | ecosystem: Host-associated > Arthropoda: Insects > Digestive system > Gut ... | reverse complement strand
TGGATGGTGCCCGCCAACTGCGCGGGTTTCACCCCCTGCTCCTCGGCGGCGGCGACGTAGAGCGCCAGGATCGGCAGCACCGCGCCGTTCATCGTCATGGACACCGACATCTGGTCCAGGGGGATGCCGTCGAAAAGCTGGCGCATGTCGAGGATTGAGTCGATGGCCACGCCCGCCATGCCCACGTCGCCGGCGACGCGCGGGTTGTCCGAGTCGTAGCCACGGTGCGTCGCCAAGTCGAAGGCCACCGACAGGCCCTTCTGGCCGGCGGCCAGGTTGCGCCGGTAGAACGCGTTAGACTCCTCCGCCGTCGAGAAACCGGCGTACTGCCGGATCGTCCACGGCTGGTTGACGTACATCGTCGGGTAGGGGCCGCGCAGGAACGGCGGCAGGCCGGGGAACGTCCCCAGGAAATCGATGCCCTCGTAGGCGGCGTCGTCATACAGCGGCGGGACGAGGATGTGCTCGGGCGTCTCCCACCCGGACGAATAGTCGCCCAACGCGGCTGCAGCCTGGTCGAACTGCTGCTGCGCGTCGGCGGCCAGCGATGCCGCCGGCAGGTCGACGGTGTCGAAACGTGGAATTGTCATTTCGCCACTCCCATCAAATCCATGGCCGTGCCGAGGAACTCGACCACGTCCATCCCGTCGAATATTTCGCCGTCGATCACTTCGTCGGCGCAGTCACAGGCAAGTTCGGCGCGCCGCCCGGCGATCCACACCTGCGGAATCCCGGCTGCCTTCAGCGCCTTCGTGACCGCGCAGCCCTGTTCGGCATACACCGCCGCCGACGAGCACAGGATCACCAGCGACGCGCCGGAGGCTTTCGCCTGCGCCGCGACTTCTTCGGGCGTGCCACCCTCGCACGACGGGCGGTCGAACCCGGCGACGGCCAGCAGGGCGCTGGTGAACGTCTCCCGCGCGCCGAAATCGCGCTGGGCGCCGAGACGGGCCAAGAACACGGCTGGATGCGGCGTCGCCGCCGACGCGCGGTCGCGCAGCGCCTCGAAAACCTCCGAGTCGCGGGCGGGCTTCAGGCCGCCGGAGGCCGCCGCAGGACGCGGGCGGACGTCGAGGCGATCCGCCTCGTCCTTGGGGAACATGCTGACGCCGGTGATCGGCTGCTTGCGCGTCGCCAGGCGCTTCGCGCGTTCAGCGGCCACCCCGGCGATCATCTCGGCCACCTTTCCAGACGCGAGCGCGGCAGCCATGCCGCCCTCGGCCTCCACTTGCTGGAACAGCGCCCAGGCTTTGGCGGCCAATTCGTCGGTGAGGTTCTCGAACGTCCAGGCGCCGCCGGCGGGATCGTTGACCCGACCGACGTTGGCCTCTTCGGCGGCGATGATCTGCGTGTTCCTGGCCAGGCGACGGCTGAAATCGGTCGGCAGGCCATGCGCGGCGTCGAACGGAAGGCAGGTAATGGCGTCTGCCCCGCCGACCGCCGCCGAGAACGTCGCGATGGTGCCACGCAGCAAGTTGACCCACGGGTCGTCCCGGGTGATCATGCGCCACGAGGTGACCGCGTGCTGGACGGCGCCCGCCGCCTGCGCACCCACCCCGCAGACCTCGGCCACCCGCGCCCACATGCGGCGGAACGCACGCAGCTTGGCGATGGTCCAGAACTCGTCGGCGTTCGCGCTGACGCGGAATAGTAACTGCTTGGCCGCACGGTCGGGCGCGACCCCCTGCTGCTCCAACGCGCGCAGGTATGCCACACCGGTGGCCGCCGCGAACGCCAACTGCTCGACATCGCCCGCTCCGGCGTTGTCGTAGGCCAGAACGTCGACGACCAACGCGCGCACGCCGACCCACCGCTCGGCCTTGGCGACCCATGCCGCCAGCGTGGATAGGTCCGCAGCTTGGCCGGTGAGCGCCTCGTGCCCGATCGGGTCGATGCCGAGGTTGCCGCAGGCGTCGTCACGGCTGCCCCAATAGGCGAGCAACGCCTCAGCCGCCGCAGCCTGGTCGGTGCCGCTGACGCTGACGGGCGTCGTGCCAGCGACCCCGGCCAGCACGGCTGCCAACGAGGCCACAGGGATGGCCCCGTCGCCCAGCTTCAGCCACACGGAGGTCGCGCCGCGTTCCACGTCGGCGTGGATCTGTGCGTTGGTGAAGGCGACATCCGGGTCCTCGTGGAGCGCGCAGACATCCCAGGCGTCCATCGCGCCGGATTTCACCGTGGTGCCACGGGTGAACGGCGCGACGCCCGGATAGCCCAGCGGCCCCGGATGTTTCGTGTACACAGGCTCAATGGTCAGGCCGTCGACGGTCGTCGTCCGCAGCCGGGCCATCGCCTGGTCAATGGTCAATTCCTTGCCGGCGGGGCGGCGCCGATTCAGTGCTTTGAGCACTTCGGCATCCCATTGCTCCTGGGTGGGAGCCGGGAATTCGCCTGCCAGCAGCAAAGGCGTGTCGGTCATGGTTTTACTGTATCGGCCCCGGATGACAAAAACCGCACGGGGGCTGGGTGTGGTCATTCGGCGGCTGGCGGCATGGTCATCCAGCGAACGCCAGGTCAGGCGACCTGCCGGACCAGCGCTTCCGCTGAGGCGATCATCAGCTCCGTTTCGCGTTCCCAGCCCGGTTCCTGCCCCCGAAACGGCCCGGTGGCCAGCGACACGATCACCGCCGCCGCGCGCAGCCGCAATTCGACCGTGTCCACCCGCGCGTCGAACACCGGAACCCAGGTGCGCACCAGGCGTTGCACCCGGTCCCGCTGGGCAGGGCTCATGTGTTCGACGGTCGACAGGTGCGCCACCAGGCACGCCAGGTCGTCGGCCCTGCGCCCGGGACCGGCTGTGTCGACGTCGAGCAGCCCCGTCACCCGTCCCCCAGCCACCTGGAGCTGCCCCTCGTGGAAGTCGCCGTGAGTCGGCTCGTGCCCGGGTCTGACGCCAGCCAACCCGCTCTCGATCGCGTCGGTCAGCCGGACGAGGCGCCGCTCCAGTGTCGGGACCACCTGGGCGACCATCTGCGCGTAATGGCAGACCGATTCCGTCCACGGCGCGCGGCGTTCGAGTTCGCACAACGCCGCCGGCATCGAATCGAGCAGCCCGATCAGATCCTCGGCGGTGCACGGCGGCACAGGGTCGAACATCGCCACGGCCAGCGACTCGTCGGCCAGCTCGTCCAAGATCATCAGATGATCGTCGGTGACCGCGCGGATGGTGGCCACCGGCACCCCCGCGTCGCCCAACATCCGGTGCCGGGCGACGACGCCGGGCGCCAGGTGGGCGCGCAACACCTTGACGTACACCGATTCGCCGGTCGCCGTCGCCGTCGCCTTAACGACCGCCCGGCGGCGCGGCCGGTAGCCGACCATCGTCAACGCCAGGTTCGACGGATGCACCGGGGAAGAGAACACGCGGTGCTCGTTGCACACATCGGCCATCGACTCCGCGTAGGCGGCACGGCGCAGGCCGGGCAGGTCGGGGTCTTGCGGGTAGAGCCACACGGCCACCTCGCGCTCGCCGTCGTCGAAAATGTCGGCGGTGGTGTCGGCGTCGCTCGGCCCCCCGACGCGCGCGCTGACGCCCAGCAACTCGGTGCGCACCCCGTACGGCCACCCGACGCGCGCCACATAGGTGGCCGTCGTGGACGAGCCGGGGTTCGCGTCGACGTGGTCCAGGGCCCAACTAGCCAGCCGCCCGCCCGCGTGTTCCACAGCCGCTTCGAGCAGGGGGGCCACCTCATCGGTCGTCAGCAGCGTGGCGCCGTCGGCGTCGAAACGCGAACGGGCGTTCAACTGGTCGAGGCGGGAACCGTCCATGTCAGCACAATACCGACCGGCGGCGGGTCACAGCGTCATTCGCGTGCGCCTCAGCGCCCCAACGATTTGCGCCGTGGCGCGCGAACGGTTCTGGGTGAAGAAATGCAGGCCGGGCGCACCCGCGTCCAACAACTGCCCACACAGGTCGACGGCGACCTCCACGCCCACGGCACGCACGGCCTCCTCGTCGTCGGCGACGGCCCGGAACCGGCGGACCATGTCGTCGGGCATCGGGGCGCCCGACAGGGTGGCAAACCGCTCGAGCTGCGCCACGTCGGTCACCGGCATGATCCCGGGAACGATCGGCAGGGTGCAGCCGATGGCCCTGGCCCGGTCCACGAGCGCGACGTAGGCGTCGGCGCGGAAGAACAACTGGGTGATGGCGAACTGGGCGCCGGCCTCCTGTTTGTCCAGCAGGATGCGCGCGTCGAGGGCGACATCGTGATGTTCGGGGTGGCCGTCGGGGAACGCGCCGACGCCGACGCAGAAATCCCCCTCGCCCTTAATCAGCCTGACGAGTTCGGTCGCGTTGTCCAGGCCGCCGGGATAGGTCTGCCAGGGGGCCGTGGGGCCGCCGGGCGGGTCGCCCCGGATGGCCAGGACGTGCCGCACGCCGACCTCGGCGTACGACGACAGAGCCGTCCGCAACTCGTCGACACTCTGGCCGACGCAGGTCAGGTGGCCCATCGTCGTCACGGGGGTCTGCGTCGAAATGACCTGCGTGGCCTCGACAGTACGATCGCGGGTGGAGCCCGTCGCGCCGTACGTCACCGAGACGAAATCGGGGTGCAGCGGTTCGAGATCGACGACCGCGCGCCGCAACTGATCCACCCCAGCGTCGGTCTTCGGCGGGAAGAACTCGAACGACACCGTCGGGTCGCCACGCTGGGCGAGCCGTTCGGCGATCGTGTCTGTCATCACGGCGCGAGTGTATCGGCTCCCACACGCCAGCCACCGACGTATCCACGCCCAACCACGCCACCCAACCACGCCACACCGTGTCGATGTGGACAACCGATGGCCGTCGCGGGGGTGGGCGATATCTTAGGTACATGCGAAACCGCGTCATCGCCCATCGCCATCACAGCGCCCTTGCCGCCGTCCTTTTGTTCGCGCTCGCGCTCACCGTGACCGGGTGCAGCGGCTCCTCCCACGTCGACGCCAGCAACGCGACCGTCGTCGACGTCCGGACGGCCGCCGAGTTCGCCAGCGGGCATTTGCAGGGGGCGGTCAACATCGACGTCACCGCGTCCGACTTCACCGCCAAGATCGGCGCGCTGCCCAAAGACGCCACGTACCTGCTGTACTGCCGGTCGGGCACACGCGCGGGCCAAGCCCTCACGATCATGCAGCAGCAGGGCTTCGCCCACGTCACGAACCTGGGCAGCGTCCAGGCCGCGTCGAGCGCGACCGGGCTGGCCGTCGTCACCGGCTAAGCGGGCTATTCATGTGACGATGGGGGACGACCATGCCCCGCCTGTTTTAGGACAGCAGGATGCGGTCATCCGTCGCGCCTTTGGCACTGCTGAACCACTCCAGCAGGTCGCCGATCTGGGCTCCGGCCTTCTCCTGTGGGCCCAGCGTGTGGACGATCTGCCCCTCGTGCATCATGACGAGCCGGTTGCCCAGCCGCAGCGCGTGTTCCATGTTGTGGGTAACCATGAGCGCGGTGAGGTGCTGCTCGGCGATGATCTGCTCGGTTAGGCGCAGGACGAGTTCGGCGCGCTCCGGGTCGAGGGCGGCGGTGTGCTCGTCCAGCAGGAGGATTTGCGGGTGGGTGAAGGACGCCATGAGCAGGCTCAACGCCTGGCGCTGGCCGCCCGACAGCAGCCCGACACGGTGGGACATCCGGTCTTCCAAGCCCTGTTCGAGCGTGGCGAGGTGCTGCTGGAACTCCGCGCGCCTGGCGTGCGTCAGCCCGCGCGCGAACGTGTGCGGTTTGCCCCGGTTGGACGCCACGGCGAGGTTTTCCTCGATGCTCAGGTGCGGCGCGGTGCCAGCCCCCGGGTCTTGGAAGACGCGCGCGATCGTGGCGGCACGCCGGTGTTCGGGAAGTTTGGTGACGTCTCGCCCGCCGATCACGATGCTGCCTTGGTCGGCTGGCAGCGAGCCGGCGACGACGTTCAGCAGCGTCGACTTCCCGGCGCCGTTCGAGCCGATCATCGTGACGAAATCGCCTTCGGCGAGTTCCAGATTGATGTCGCGCAACGCTTTGCGCTCGTTCGGCGTCCCTGGGTAGAAGGTCTTCGAGACCCCGCTCAACGTCAGCATCAGTCCCTCCCTGCCTGCGCAGTCGAGCCCGTCGACGCCGAGTTGACGGCACTGTCGACCTCGGCGAACGGCGAGAACTGGTTCGGCTCGACGCTCATCGGCTCCGGAACGCCGGCTTTGGCACGCCAGGGCGTCATTTTGGTGACCAGGGCGTGCGCGCCCTTGGCTTGCGACAACACCAACGCGATCACGACGAGCACCGCCGAGATCAGCTTCATGTCGGTGGCCTGGATGAAATCCCAGTCGAGCGCGAAGAAGATCGCCAAGCGGTACAAGACGGACCCGACGACGACGCCGATCGTGGCGAGCCACAAGAACCGGGTGCCCAAAATGGCGTTGCCCAGGATCACCGACGCGAGCCCGATCAGGATCGAGCCGGTGCCGTCCCCGATGGACGACGAACCGGTGTATTGCGCCCAGACGGCGCCGGTCAGCCCCACAAGCCCGTTCGAGAACGCCAGCGTGACGATCTTGGTCACGTCGTTATTGATGCCCATCGCCGCAGCCATGGCCGGGTTATCGCCGGTGGCCATGACGGCCAGCCCGAACTTGGTGCGCAAAAACCAGTTGACGACGACGACCATCACCGCGACCCCGACCGCGATGCCCCCCACGGACGTCCACGTCCCCTGGGCGACGTTGCCGAAGATGGTGCCGATATTGAGCAACGGCACCATGCTCGTGGGCTGCATCCCGCTCCCGAGCCACATGATGCGGGTGTTGATCGTGTACATCGCCAGCATCACCAGGATGCTCGACAGCAGCGGGTCGATGTGGGCTTTCGTGTGCAACAAGCCCGTCAGAGCGCCTGCGACCGCGCCGGCCAGCATTCCGGCGACGGTCGCGAGAACAGGCGGATAGCCGTCGACAATCAGGATCGCGGCGGTGGCGGTGCCGGCGGTGAAGGAGCCGTCGACCGTCAGATCGGCGAAATTCAGGATCCGGAAAGTAAGGAAGACCCCCAGCGCCATCACCGCGTAGATCAGGCCCTGGTCGACGGCTCCGAGCATTGCCTACCCTATGCCTGCGGGGACGGGGTCTGGGTCGTCACGATCTGGCCCTGGCTCACGAAGGACTGCGGCAACGTCAGGCCGTACTTCGCGGCTGCGTCCGGGTTGACGAGCAACTCGGTGCTGGTGGTCGCCACGGGCGCGATCGTGTTGATGGCGACGTGGTCGCGGAGAATCGAGACGGCCATCTGGCCGGTGGCCTTGCCCAGGTCGAGGTAGCTCAGGCCGCGCGTGGCGACGGTGCCCAGGGGCACGGTGCTCGTGTCGGCGCAGAAGACCGGGATCTTGTTCTGCTGGCCGAAACCGATGACGGTGGCGATCGAGGCGACCACCGTGTTGTCCGTCGGGATCAGGATGGCGTCAACGCCCGACAGGCTTGCCAGCGCGGCGGGGATGTCGGCCACCGACTGGATGGCCTGCGGTTTGAGCGTCACGCCGATCTGCGCGGCCTCCGTCTTGTAGGCGTCCAACTGCGAGATCGAGTTCGGTTCGGACGACGAGTACAGCACCCCGATCGTCTTGACGTTCGGCATGGCCTCCTGCACCAGGCTGACGGGTTTGGCGTCCGGGTTCAGGTCGCTGGTGCCGGTGATGTTCGCGCCAGCCTGGGTCCACGACGGCACAAGCTTGGCCGCCACGGGGTCAGTGACGGCGGAGAACAAGATCGGGCGGTCTTTCACGGCGGTGGCCATCGACAGCGCGATCGGCGTCGAGATGGCCAAGATCAGGTCGATGTTCTTATTCGCCGCGAAAGACGAGGCGATGGTGGCCGCGTTGGACTGGTCGCCCTGGGCGTTCTTGCTGATCAACGTGTAGTTGATGTTGTTCTGCTTCAGCACATCCTCGAACCCGGTCTGCACGTCTTGAAGCGCCGGGAAGGATGCGATGACGGCCACGCCGATGGTGTATTGCTTGGCGCCGGAAGCGCCCGGCGACGGGGCTGTGGGGGACGGAGCGGAACTCGCGCAGCCGGACAGGCTCAGGCTCAAGGCCACAGCGGCCCCCAACGTCGCCATGAGCACGCGGCGGCTGGACTGGAGGTGAAGCACCATGATGGATCTCCTCAATGGGATCGACAGTTCGGTACGGGACGCTCACGCGCCCCAGGTGTCCTCACCTTAGCGCAGCGGGAAGAACCTGTCGTTGTGCTGTCATATGAAGATGGGGAACGACCCCCATACCCCCTTGGCAGCCGCGCTGCCCGTCTTCCATCCATCATGACGGACAGCGCAGCGCCCTACGAACCTGTCCCGAAGGTGGGAGCCGGCCACACGCCCCCGCGCTGTGGCGCCCGTCCGACGACATCACGGCGGGCGCCGCAGACCTTCGCCGCCTCACGGCGTGTACGACGCCAACGTGATCTGGGTGGCCAAGTTGTAGGCGGTCTGCACGTCCGACTCGCTGGTGACCAGGATGCGGCCCATCGCGAACGCCGTGTTGTCCGGCGAGGAGATCTGCTTCATGCCCGCCGGGATCGTGCCGCTCCAGCCCGGGCCGGTGATGAGGAATTTCCCGGCACCGGTCCCGGTCGTCCGTCGGCCGACATACCCGAAATTCGTGCCGGTCGCGGGGTCGATGAACTGGACGACGTAGTAGCGGTCGGCAGTGTCCGGCACATTCATCACGAGCGGGCCTTTGCCCAGGTCGAGCCAGGCGCCGAAGTTCAGCACGTCGTCGTCGGTGCCCGTGACGAGGATCTTCGGCTGCCCGGAACCGGGACGCGCCAACTGGTCTTGGTAGACGAACGTGTTCACCCCGACGGTCCCGTTGATTTCGGTCAGGATCGCCTTCTGGTAGCCGTTGTACACCAACGACGGCAGCCCCCGGTCGAGGATGAAGAACGCTCCGGCGAGCGCCACGACGACGAACACGATGAAGAAGATGCGCAGGTTGTAGTGCTTCTTGCGCGGGCGCTTGGCCTTGGCCGGCTTGGCCGGCGCGGGCGTCACCGGTGCGGCGGGCACGGCGGCTTGGTTCATGGCTGGATCGTTGCTCATGACACCTCCTGGATCGCGGGCGGCGTCCATGTGCCGTCGAGGATGGCCTGTTGGGGCTGGTAGGCACGCAGCCACAAGATGAACCCGCCCGAGGGTGCGGGAAGCCAGTTGGATTCGTGCCCGGTGGGTTCGGATTCCTGGATGTAGATGTCGACCGAGCCGTCCGCGTTGGCGGTCAGGTTGGAGCGGTCGCCGATGCTGTAGCGGTTGATCGAGTTGGCCACCATCGTCTCGCGGATGTTGGTCATCGTGATCGACCAGAACCCGTCGACGGGCGGCAACTGTCCGGCGGCGAAATGCAGGACGTAGTTGTGCGCGCTGCTCAGCGACACCCCGCCGTTGGGCTGGCCCATCGTCCAATAGACCGCCTCTTGGGGGCTGTTCACGGCGGGCAGCCAGTAGTCGCACGCGGCCCGGACCACGAAGTTGTTGGTCTCCAGGCCGCAGGTGCGCTGGCCGAGCCATCCGTTGACGGGCTTCGCCATCCCGATGACCTGGCTGATGATCAACACCAACGAGAGCACCAGTGCGACGACGCCCCCGCCGACGACTCCCAGCACCACGTCGATGACGACGCGGTACCACCGTGGCCGTTTCTGCTTAACCGCCTGACCTGGCGTGCCCGGGGAACTCCCCCGGCGTGGTGTGGCTTGACCTGGCATGGCTTCCTCCTCGAAAACCTGATATCACATTGATAGCAGATTTCGCGGGGCCGCGCAAGGGAAAACCTCGCTAGACGCGCAACGCCCGCGACACGGTGATCTTCTCGGAATACGGCCCCACCGGAACCGACGACGTGCGCGTCTTTCTCGCGGCGACGATACCCAGCGCCAGCAACACGACGCCCGCCGCGATCCCCAGATCGTCCAGGGCGTGCTCCCACCAGGCGTACCCGAATTCGATACCGCCCCCGTGCGGCAGGAACTGCCAGGGCGCGAGCACCACCCAGATGCAGTACACCAGCCCGTACCAGCGGAACCAGGCGGGCAACTTCGTCGCGCCGAACAACGCCAACGCCAACGGCACCACCCACACGTAATGGTGCGACCACGCGATCGGTGACCCGACCAGGCTGGCCACCCCCGCCAGGCACACCCCCAGCACGCGCTGGTTCGCGCGGTACATGCCCACCGCCGCCACGACGCCCACGACGACGACCACCGCGCAGGCCAGCAGCGTCCACACCGACGTGCTCCCAGCGATCCGCAACCACGCGCCATACACCGATTGGTTGGTGTCCAACTGCACCTGCATCCCGGCGTCGCTGCTGGTTCCGCTGGTCGCCAGCCCGAGCCAGTATTCGACGGACGCCTGCGGCAACGCCAGGAACCCGACCGCCGTCGCCACCAGGAAGGACGCGAACGCCACCCACGCGTGTCTGCGCCGCCCGCCAAAAAAGTCCGCGACGACGACCACCGCCGGCGTCAGCTTCACGGCGGTGGCAATGCCCGTCATCCACCCTTCCGGGAGCCCCCGGCGGCGGAAAATCCTCGGCCCTGGCAGCACGTCGAGCACCACCAGCGCGACGACGACGATGCCCAACTGGCCGTACCCGATCGTGTCCCGGACGGGCTCGACGACCACCACGCACGCCAGCGCCGCCAGGCTCAGCCGCCACCCGCGCAGGTTGAACCGGTACAAAATCGCGGTCAGCAGCCCGACGTTGAGCGCGACGGACGCGACCGCCACCACGCCGAACGGCACCAGCGACAACGGGACGGACAACACGGCGGCGATCGGCGGGTACAGCCACGGGAGGTCGGCCGACAACGCCCACGCGTGCCCTTGCGCGGCCACCCACGACGCGTCGATCGAGGCCAGGTCCATGAACGGCTTCCCGGCGGCCACCAGCGCCCCGGTGCGTTGGTACACGGCGACGTCGACCAGCCCCGACGGATCCCAGACCGGCCAATAACCGCCGTACGTCGGGCCGTCGCGGAGCATGGTGATGGCGGGAACGATCGCCAACGCGACGAGGAAGGCTGGCAGCATGAGGAGGATGCCCCTGCCCACGCGTCGCATGTCCATTCCAGCCCTTTCGTCCCAACGACCACCAGTATGCCGTCGTCGAGACAAAGGACGCTCCCCATGCCCCCGCGCGATACGGCACCCGTCCCAAGCAGTCGTCATACACACCGCGGACTGGCGTCATCGGCTCCGGGAAACGTCAGGCCCCCGCAGGACCAGCCGTCCAACCATTAAGCTCGACGCGTGCCACTGTTCGACCCAGGCGATCCCCTATCCGACGCCTTCACCCGACGGATCGCCGCCGTGTCGCGCGCCTTCCTCGACGTCTGCCGCGCCGGCACGCCCGCCGACGCGCTCATCGACGTGGCGCAACGCTACGTCGCCGGCGGCAAGCGGATGCGCCCGGCACTGTGCGTGTGGGGATACCTGGCGATAGCCCCCGAACCCGACGACCCGCACGACCTGCTCGCGGTGGCGGCGTCGCTGGACCTGCTCCACGCCAGCGCCCTGGTCCACGACGACGTGATGGACTCGTCGGCCACCCGGCGCGGGATGCCGTCCGCGCACGTCCAGTTAGCGCAGCTCCACCGCGAGCGCGGATGGCGCGGCGACGCGGACTCCTTCGGGCGCGCGGGCGCGATCGTGCTCGGCAACCTGTTGGCGACGTGGTCGGCGGACATGGCCGACGTGCCGCTCGCCCAGCCCGCCCGCGCGCTGCTCGCGGCGGTCCGCACCGACGTGAATAACGGGCAATACCTGGACGCCTTGGCCCAGGCGCATGACCTGCGCGCCGCACGCGAGGACCCGGCGGACGCGATGGGGCTCGTCGTGGACGTGATCGAGCTGAAAACCTCCCGCTACACGGTGACGCGCCCGCTGCAAATCGGGGCGGCGATGGCCGGTGCGACCGCTGACCGCATCGACGGGTGGGCGGCGTTCGGCTCGAGCTTCGGACGGGCGTTCCAGCTCCGCGACGACCTGCTCGGCGTGTTCGGCGACCCGGCGCTCACCGGCAAACCCTCCGGCGACGACCTGCGCGAGGGCAAGCTAACCGCGCTCGTCGTCCACGCGCTGGAACGTGCCACCGACGCCGACGCGGCCCGCCTGGCGGACCTGCTGAGCGAGTCTGGATTGACCCCAGGCGGCGTCGATGAAGCGCGGTCGATCATCGAAGGCTGCGGGGCGGCAGCCACCGTCGAACGCGATATCGCCGACGCCCACGCCGACGCCTTGGCGACGCTGGACACCCTGCCCATGCGCGACGAGGCCCGCCAAGCCCTGCGTATCCTGGCGGACGTGGCCGCCAACCGCGCCTCCTAACGTCGGCCCTCCAACCCCTACGCGCTGTGCTGTCACAAATGGGGGACGACCCCGCAGCGTTGACAAATGGGGGACGACCCCCATACCCCCGCGCGCTGCGCTGCCCGCCCTGAAACCATCGTGACGAACACCGCAGCGTTGACAAATGGGGGACGACCCCCATACCCCCGCGCGCTGCGCTGCCCGCCCTGAAAACATCGTGACGAACACCGCAGCGCATTCCACCTCGCCTTCCACCTCCACAGACCCCCAACCCCTACGCAATATCGCCCACCCACAGCGACGGGCATCCCATCTTCCCCCGGACCCCGCGACGCCCCTATCCTGTAGCTCTCTGCACCTTCGCGACGAAGCGGGACATCATGGCTCGATTAGTGATTCTCGGCGCTGGCATCGCAGGCCATCAGGCCGCCTTGCATGCCAAACGCCTCCTGGGGCCCGGACACGACGTCGTCGTCGTCTCCCCCCGGAACAACTGGAACTGGATTCCGTCGAATATCTGGGTCGGCGTCGGGAAGATGAAGGTCTCGCAGGTCGTGTTCGACCTCGAACCGATCTATCGGCGCCAGCGAATCGAGTTCCACCAGGCGAAGGCGGTGTCCATCCACCCCGAGGGCGATGCCGACAACCCGACGCCCTATGTGCTGACCGAGTCGACCAAACCCGGCTCGGCGGGCGCGCAGGAGCGCATCACCTACGACTATCTGATGAACTGCACCGGGCCGAAGCTGAACTTCGCCGCGACACCCGGCCTGGGCCCCGACGGCGGCAACTCGATGTCGGTGTGCTCGTCGGTCCACGCCGAGAAAACCTGGAAGTCGCTCGACGCGGCCATCGCCCGCCTCAAGGCCGGCGAGCACCTGCGTTTCGTCATCGGGGTGGGCAGCGGGATCTGCACCTGCGAGGGCGCAGCCTTCGAATTCACGTTCAACGTCGACCACGTCCTGCGCGAGAACGGCGTGCGCGACAACGCGGAGGTCGTCTATCTGACCAACGAGGCCGAGCTCGGCGACTTCGGCGTGGGCGGCATGATCTTCACCCAGCAGGGCTTCAACACTACGTCGAAGCTGTGGACGGAATCGTTCTTCCGCGAGCGCGACGTCCACCCGATCCTCGGCGCCGCGTGCAAACAGGTCGACGCCGACAAGCTGACCTACGAGCAGTTGGACGGCTCGACGCACGAACTCAGCTTCGATTTCGCCATGCTGCTCCCGCCCTTCACGGGCGTGGGTCTCAAGGCGTTCGACGCCGCAGGCGCGGATATCAGCGACAAGGTTTTCAACCCGGCTGGTTTCATGAAGGTCGACGCGAACTACGCCGCCGGCGCCTACGAGAACTGGGTGGCCGACGACTGGCCCAAGACCTACGAGTCCCCGCTGTACCCCAACGTGTTCGCCGCCGGCATTGCGTTCGCGCCGCCGCACCAGATCTCCCGCCCCCGCACGTCGCCCAACGGCACGGTGATCACCCCGGCGCCTCCCCGCACGGGGATGCCGTCGGGCATCATCGCCAAGGCCGTCGTGGAGACGATCGTGGACCGCGTGCAGGGCAAGAACACCCCCGCCCACCAGGCGTCCATGACGCGCATCGGCGCCGCGTGCGTCGCCTCGGCGGGCAACAGCCGCTTCTCCGGGTCTGCCGCCGCGATGACGATGCACCCGGTGGTCCCCGACTGGCAGCGCTTCCCGAAGACCGGACGCGACATCAAGGGCACGTTCGGCGAAATCGGCTTGGCCGGACACTGGGTCAAGTACATGCTGCACGTGATGTTCATCTACAAATGCAAGGCCCGCCCGCTGTGGTGGCTGATCCCGGAGTGAATCATGACTGATCTCGATCCCCAGGCCGCCCAGGCGGTGGCGAGCGCCCCCATGCCGACGCCCAAAACGTTGGCGGCGCGCAAAAACGTGCTCTACCAGTTGATCCGCTTCGCCGCGATCAACCTCAAGATGCTCAAGGTCATCACGTCCGGCCACTGACGCGGCCCAGACTCTCCCCCCATCGGGGGCTGCCGTCACCGTCGGGATGAGGCCATTAGCACGCCGGAATCCGGCCTAGATCTTTCGTCCCATTGATCACGAAACTAGTCGGCACGCCCTGCGCCTGCGTCGCGGTCATCACCACCGCCTGCCCAGGCCCGAGCACGTCGGGTATCCCAGCGCCAAGCTCGCTATTCCCGGGAGTCGGTTTTTTATAGGCCATCACATACGTCTCGATATTGGTCGACTTGCAATAAGCGTCCACCGACACATATTCCTGCAGAGTTTGCGCGTCAAGCGGCTGGAGGGTTGAACTGCTCCCGGCTTCGATGTTTTTGGCGACGTACGTCTCATAGCCGTTGTTGTCTGTGACGGTGTCGCCAGCCGACTTTTGCTGCGTGTATCCGTGCGCGACCAAATAGTTATAGACGGCCTGCTGCAACGCCAGTGCTTTCTGGGCGCCTGCCGTCTGGTTTGCCACCGATGGCTGATCGCTCGGCGACGGTGTCGCCAGGACGGCGCCCGACGGCGGCATCGTCGGACCACTGGGGACGGTTGCATTCGCCGACGAGGCCGGAGTGCCCCCGCTGGTGCTATTCGTGCCGCTGGAGCATCCTGCGAACAACATGAACGCGACCGCGACAAGGCCGATCGCGCCGATGCCGAGACGCCGCGATTGTGGCAGTTTGCCGCGTGCGGCGGCCCTCTCCGCCCGACGGGTGACTCTCGCCGCCCTATCCGGGATGTCCTTCCACCGCCGTGGGCTCATCGATACTCCTCACGTCCCATGAATTTTCTTCCGCACCGTGCCATGATGAGTATTTTGCAACACGGCTATTAAAACCCGAAACCTGAGCCAGGCGGGGCGGACATGGCGATGGCGCCCCCGTCGCCGGGGACGCCATCGTCAGTCCATGGCCCTTTATGACTTGCTGCTGAAATCGTATTGGGTGTACATCGACGCCGCGTTCTGCGGCGTGATCGCCTGGACGTCCAGCGTCTGGTGGGACGAGAACGGCTGGCCGTTAATCATGGCTTCAATCGTGTCGACCGCCTGCGGCGCACACGTCGGGTACATGAACGTTCCGGCGAACTGCCCATCCTGGACGGCGCGAATGCCACCGCCGGGGATAGCGAGCCCGTCCGTTCCGATGAACTTCATCGAACCAGCGACCCCTGCTCCTTGGGCTGCGATCTGGGCGCCGAATGCCATTTCGTCGTTTTGCGCGTACACCAAATCAGGCTTGACACCGGACTGGAGCCATTGCTGCATGATTGCCTCGGCATTGGCCCTCAGCCACTTGGCCTCTTGTTTCTTGACGATCGTGATCTTCGGGTTCGAGGCGATGCCCTCGGCGAAGCCCTTATCCCGGTCGATCTGCGGCTGGTCGGACAGAATGCCCTGGAGTTCGACGACGTTCCCGCCGTTCGGCAGCAACTGCGCGGCCAATTCCCCGGCCGCCTTGCCCGCAGCGACATTGTCGCCGCCGATGAACGCGGCAATGCAGTTCGTGTTGACGGAACGGTCGAGAATAATGACCGGAATACCCGCCTGGCATGCTTGTTCGACCGGCGGCGTCAACGGATCCGGCTCATTCGGCGAGACGATCAGGAAATCGACCTTCTCCTGGATGAACTGTTGCACCTGGCTGACCTGCCGCGAGGAATCCTGCTGTGCGTCCGAGATCGGCAACAGTTCGAGGTTCGAATGCTGCTTCACATAGTAGGCAAGCTGGATATTGACCTGGGCACGGTACGGTTCGGCATTATTCGACTGGGAATAGCCGATCACGTACTTGTCTTTCTTGGGGATATTGAACGTCGGGGCCGCTGAACTGCCTGCGGCGGACGGGGCGACCGACGCAGCAGGCTGGCTGGTCGTTGTGGTTGGCGTCGAGTTGGTCGCGCAGCCGGAGAACGCCAGCGCGGCGGCCACTGTGGCAATCGCACCGAAAACGATTGGGTTGCGATGTTTCATATTCCTTGGACTCCTTTGTTTTGGGTTGTTTGAAAATCTTCAGCGCAGCCAGGGATGACTACGCAGACGTCGGGTTACTGGTGGTTTTCGGGGAACCTCGTCCCTTGTTCCGCAAGGCCAGATTGGTGAAGAGATCAGGACGCTGGATGGTAACTGCCAGGACGACGATGATCCCCTTGATGATCATTTGCCAGTTCGCACTGAAGCTATTCAGGCCGAGCACGTTGTCCAGCAGCGTCAGAATCAGAGCGCCAATAGCGGTGCCGACGACCGAACCCCGGCCACCGGCCAAGCTCGCGCCGCCGATAACGACTGCGGCGATGGCGTCTAATTCGAATCCGAGCCCGGCTTCGGGATCGGCAGAAGCGTTATAGGCCGCGCTAATGGGACCGGCCAATCCGCACAGCAGACCACACAAGGTGAAAACGGCAATCGTCACGCCGGTGACATTCACGCCGGACAGGCGCGCGGCGGTCGCGTTGCCGCCAACGGCGTACACATGCCGTCCGAAAGTCGTCTTCGACAAGATGATCTGGAAAATCACGACGACCACGAGCAACGCGAGGACGGGGAAATAGCCGATGACCGGCACATTGAAGAGATATTTGCCGGGCGTCCCGAGCAACTGGAATTGTTGCGACCCAGGGGCGACGGAACCGTTCTGATCGACGACGACGGTGGCGATTGAGACGTTCTGCGAGAATTCGCGGACGATGCCGCGCACGACGTTCATCATCGCCAACGTCATGACGAACGCCTGGATTTTGAGCCATGCCGTTCCCAGTCCGTTGATCAGCCCGAAAACGGCGCCGATCACCATAGAGACGGGGATGATGGCGACGATCGGCCAGTTCATCTGCACGAGAAGCCACGCCGACACCGTCGAGCCTGCCGCGAGTAGAGCACCCACCGACAAATCGATTCCGCCGGTGATGATAACGAGCGTCATGCCGACTGCCAGCAGGCCCCGTGGGGCGAAATAGCCGATGGCGTTCGTGATGTTGTTGAGATCGAGGAAATGGCCGCCCTGGCTCCAGGCGCCGATGATAAGAATCAAAACCAGGCCGATATAGCTCTGGGACTGCCCGAGAACCGCTCTCCACCGGCTCGAGGCAATGGGGTTGGCTACCGACGTCATGCCGCCAGTCCTTTCTGCTCGTGGGGTGTCTGGTCCGCAGGCATTGCGGCTGCGAGCAAGTCCTTTTGGGTGGCCGATCCGGCGTCGAACTCTGCGGCGATGCGCCCCTCGCACATCACCAGAATGCGGTCGGACATGCCGAGCAACTCGGGGAGTTCGGAGGAGACGACCAAGATCGAGACCCCCTGCTCTGCGAGATGGGCGACGAGCGCATGGATTTCCGCTTTCGCGCCGACGTCGATCCCCCGGGTGGGTTCGTCCAGCAGAATCAGGCCGGGTGACGTGAGCAGCCATTTCGCCAAAACCACTTTTTGCTGGTTCCCACCGGACAGATTCTTCACGGCGGTGGCGATGCCGGAGGTCTTGGTGCCGAGTTGTTCGACTTGCTCCAAGGCGGCGGCCCGCTCGCGACCGGCGAGGACCCATCCGGCCCGCGCGAAATGGCGCAGCGCCACCAGCGTCGAGTTGAAACGGACCGACTGGTCCAACACGAGGCTTTGGCCCTTGCGGTCCTCAGCGACCAACGCGATACCGCGCCCGATCGCCCGCGCGGGGCTGCGGCGGCGGAAAGGGCTCCCGTTGACAGCGACCGTTCCGCCGATCTGCGCCGACGGATACGCCCCGAAGACCGACAGCAGCACCTCAGAACGTCCTGCCCCCATGAGCCCCGCCAGGCCGACGATCTCTCCGGGGCCCACCGTGAACGACACGTCGTTCAACTGGGCGCGCGCGGTGCGGGGGTCGGCGGGGAGCGTGAGATGGTCGACGCGCAACCGGGGAACCGGCGCGGGCTCGCCGTCGGCGACCGGAGGCTTCACGGGCCGCGCGTTGAATTCCGACACGGGACGCCCGACCATCATCCGGATGAGCTCGTCGCGAGTGGTCTGGCCGATCACCCGTTCGCCGATCCAGTTGCCGTCTCTGAGGACCTCGACGATGTCGGCGACCTGGTCCAATTCTTCCAGGCGGTGCGAGATGTACACGACGCCGATCCCCTGCGTCGTCAGCGATCGCACGACGGCGAACAGCCGCTGCACTTCGGCCTCCGCCAGCGCGGACGTGGGCTCGTCCATGACGAGGATCCGGGAGTTGAGGCTCAACGCCTTGGCGACTTCGACCAGTTGCTGTTCAGCCAGCCGGCACTGACGGATGAGACGGTGGGGGCTGATATCGAGCCCGATGCGCTGGAGCAATGCCTGGGCCGACGCAGTCGATTGCGCGCGGCTCACCCACCCGGCGCTACTGCGTTCGCGTCCCAGCCATATGTTGTCCGCCACGGACATGTCCGGCACCAGGTTGAGTTCTTGGTGGATGGTCGAGATGCCCAGCGCCTGGGCCCTTACCGGCGAGTTGAGACGCACGGGCTGCCCGTCTATCAGGATCTCGCCCTCATAGTGGGGGAAAACGCCCGACAAGACATTGATGAGCGTCGACTTCCCGGCACCGTTCTCGCCCAGGAGCGCAACCACCTGGCCGGCACGGACGGTCAGAGACACGCCGTCGAGAGCCCGGATACCGCCAAAAGACTTGCCGATATTCCGCATCTCAAGCAGCGGCGCTTCGTCGGTCATGGTGCCTCTCTGATTCGATCGTCATTGAGAAATCGATTACAGACACCGTAAACAGATTCCTCCCGTGTTGTCAAGAGCGCCATCCGGGAGTCTCGCCTGGCGTGCGAGGGCCCGAGAACGCTCAAAATTGGCCGCCCAGACCCACCGATCAGGCGATTCGCCCATGGCTCTGAAATCGATCTCGCGGACGAGGTGTCCCCCAATGCCCGCAGCGCGATAATCTGTCTTCGGAGGAACGATGGTCACAATCTACGACGTCGCGAAGCGGGCGAACGTGTCTGCCGCGACGGTGTCGCGCGTGCTCAACGGCATCAAGGTGTCCCCCGACCGCGCCGAGGCCGTCAGCGAAGCCATCGACGCCCTCGGGTTCGTCCGCAACCGGAACGCTCGGCGCCTGCGGACGAGTTCCTCCGAGATCGTGGCGATGGTGGTCCCCGACATCGAGAACCCGTTTTTCTCCATCGCGACGCGCGCGGTGGAGGATGTCGTCCGGGCGAAGGGCTACTCGGTCATGCTATGCAACACCGACGAAGACCCGCAGCGGGAGGAGGCATACCTGCGGGTGGCCGTCGGGCAGCCGGTCGCGGGCGTCGTCGTCGCACCGTCGACCGACGCGATCAACCTCGACACGCTGGTGGAACGCGGAATGCCGGTGGTGTGCATCGACCGCCGAGCGCCCGGCTACGCCGTCGACACCGTGGTGGCCGACAACCTGGACGGGTCCGCCGTTGCTACCTCGCTGCTGTTCCACGCCGGATATCGCCGCGTGGCCTGCGTCACGGGGCCCGAGCATACCCAGACGGCTGACGACCGGCTCAAGGGGTGTGACATCGCCTTGCGCCGAGCGACCGGCAGCGCGCCGGATTCGATCCTCGTCCGCCGGGGTGGCTATTTCGTCGAAGACGGCGAACAGGCCGTCCGCGACCTGTTCTCGCTGCCCGACCCCCCGGACGCGATCTTCGCGGCGAACAACCGCCTGGCCGCCGGCGTTCTGCGGGGCCTGTCGGAACGCGGGCTGCTCCCGCCCAAGGTCGGCGTGGTGTCGTTCGGCGGCCTGCCGCTGGTGTTGCTGGAGCCGTTGGGCGTGTTCGTGACCCATCTGCCCGCACGCGACCTCGGGCTCGAAGCCGCCCGGCTCCTGCTGGAGCGCATCGACGGCTCCCAGGCGCCCGCGCGCAACATCGTCCTGCCTGTGACCATCGGCGACGAAATGTCCGGCCTCGGGGCGCTTGACGGGGCGACGGCGCGGTCGCAGGTGCCCCGGTAAACGCGCCGGCCTCGCGTGGCGGTGGACCCTTGACAGTGAAATCGATTACATGGCAACCTAGAGACATGTCCCCCGCGACGGCCATCGGTGGCCGCTTCGCCGGAGATGCGGGACTACGCCGACAAGGAGGCATTTGCTGTGACTACTTATCTTTTTCCTGACGTCGCCGTTCGGCCGCAGGTGGAGCCCAAGACTGTGTATGTGATCGCGAATGGTGATTTGCGCCTGACGGCGAATGTGAAGACGTGGTCTAAGCAACAAGAGGTCGAGGCTCAGTTCGCTGCGGCCTTGGGCGCCCTTGGTTGGGGTGT